>ENA-OQBT01000159-OQBT01000159.1-human-gut-metagenome-genome-assembly--contig:-NODE-159-length-46763-cov-13.780320_pt1 | contig 46763 bp, 45 predicted proteins | sample MGYA00242749_ERZ504557 | MGnify/ENA primary metagenome ERZ504557 (study PRJEB26092, sample SAMD00036243) | human gut metagenome | host: Homo sapiens | study: EMG produced TPA metagenomics assembly of...
GGCCGGAAGTGGGCCGACGCCACCGGGCGGCGGAAGTTGACGACCGGGCAGGACGACCGTTGTCATGCACATACTTGGCGAGATCGTACGGCACGGCCAGGCTGCTTGGCGGCTCATACACCTCGTCGTCGCGCAGGGAGACGAGCTCGCGGATCTGCTTGTTCATGGTGCGCATGTGGCGCACGGCCTGGATCACGTCGCCGGTGCCCGGCTCGCCCTTGGTGCGGATCATGGAAGCGCCCTCGGCGATACGGCGCAGCGCCTCGCCCAGGTTCTTCGCGCCGCACACGAACGGCACGTCGAACTGGTTCTTGTCGATGTGGTACACGTCGTCGGCGGGGCTCAGCACTTCGGATTCGTCGATGTAGTCGATTTCGATGGCCTGCAGAATGCGGGCTTCGGCAACATGGCCGATACGAACCTTTGCCATGACCGGAATGGACACGGCTTCCTGAATGCCCTTGATCATGGCCGGATCGCTCATGCGGGAAACGCCGCCGGCAGCACGAATATCGGCCGGAATACGCTCGAGAGCCATCACCGCGCATGCGCCCGCGTCCTGTGCGATCTTCGCCTGCTCCGGGGTGGTGACGTCCATGATCACGCCACCCTTGAGCATCTGCGCCAGATTCTTGTTCAGTTCGTTCCTGTTGTTGGCCATCGCCAGCCTTTCGTCGAATCGTATTCCACCCTGCTGCGGAGCGGATATCTCTTGACACAGATACTAACGATTTTTCGTTACAAAATCATGTGAACTGAATATTTGCACGTCTTAAAAAGTTGCTTTTCCTAAATTCTGACTATCATTTTCATGATTGTTTCATTTTCTTACGATTTCGATTCTGCCGACGATTCCGCAATTTCATTCGCTTTTCTTGCCTGATATGCGCCATTCGCTTTCGATTCGCGCGCACGGCTCCTTTCGACCGCGCTTTCGATGCACGCTATAAGAAATACGAATGACGCATGATTTTCATACGACCACATTGCGGACGGGGGTACAGATGGATTCGCGTATTGCGCACTACATACGCAGTATGCGATCAGCGATGCGCATGGTGGAATCGCGGTGCGACACCAGCACGACGGCGCTCCCCCGCTCGGCAAGATCATTGATCGACCCGAGAATCACCGACTCGTTATAGGCGTCAAGACGGCTCGTCGGCTCGTCGAACAGCACCAAATCGGCGTCGCGCAGGAACATGCGGGCCAATCCGATGCGTTGCTTCTCACCCTCCGAAAGGCGCCCTCCCAACTCGCCGACCTGCGTATCCAAGCCGTTCGGCAGCGCATCGACCAGTTCGAGCGCGGACGCTTGGCGAGGGCTTCGCGCAATACGGAATCGGGAATGTCGTGCGCGAGGTCCGAATCGGGGGAATCAGCGGAATCACCACCAGCATTACTGCTGGAATTACTACAGAAATTACTGCCAGAATTACTGCCAGAATCCGAAAAATCGGCGTCATTGCAGGCAATAGCGAGATTTTCGCGAATCGTTCCGTCGAACAGATACGTCTCCTGTCCCATCATCGTCTGCACGCGCCGACGCCATCCGGCGTCAACCTGCGGCAATGGAACATCCGACAGCGAAATCGTGCCGGAATCCGGATCCCAGTAGCGCATCAGCAGTTTCAACATCGTTGATTTTCCACGCCCGGACGGGCCTTGAATACCGAGAATGCCCTGCCGTGAAACATCGAGTGAAACATGGTCGAGCACCGGTTGCGAGGCGATGCCGGCACCTTGTTCGCCGGAGGATTGCGCTTCCGCGGGGCGTGCCGGACTCATGCCAGTCGCATGCTCCGACCGCCCGTTTGGCGTGCGTTCGCCGGAAATACGGGCGCCGGATCCATAGCCGAATGTGACATCGCGCATTGTCATGCCCTGATATTCCGGGCGTTCGCTCCCCTGCTCGACCACAGCGGGAGCCTCATCCATCAACGCGAACAGGCGGCGTGCCGAAGCAAACGTTTGCGTCAGATTCGCCGGCAACGCACTCAACGCAAGCGTCGGCCCAAACGAGCTGGCGAGCAGCACGAAAGCCGCAACCAACGCTGGGGCGTTCGATCCCACGGAACCCATCCACATCAGGCCTTCCGACATATCGGCGGCAGTGGAAACCGCAGTGCACAACGTCATCGCAAGGAAAGCCGCAATCGCCGTGAACAGCATCACCAATACCGCGCCAAATCCTGCAAAATCGCCATTTTTCACGCTCAGACGCACACATTTGACCCACAGCGAGCGCGTGCGACGCTGAATGGACGCAAGCCGGGCATCGCCTTGGCCGAAGCGGATGATTTCGCCGATGCCACGCATGTCGTCAAGCATTTCGTCATCGAGGGCGGACGACTCCTTGCGCAGTTCCGGACCGATGCCGCGCACCGCGGATGCAAAGAGTTTCGGCAGTATGACGCCGATAATGAGGTGCGCGATGATGAGCGTCGCCGCGAGGGGCGGACTGAGGGTGAGTAGCGCGAGCGCGTAGACGACGGCAGTCACGATGGCGATGACGACCGGGCTGATGGTGTGTGCAAAGAAGATTTCCAGCAGTTCCACGTCGGTGGTGACCAGTGCGATCAGGTCGCCTTTGCCTTTGCCTGCAAGCTTGGCGGGGGCGAGACGGCGCAGGGCCGCGAAGGCTTTCGCACGGAATAGCGCAAGCAGACGGAACGCCACGTTATGGTTCATGAACTGTTCGGCGTAACGCATGCCGCCGCGGATCAGCGCGCATACGGCCATGGCTGCGAGCGCCGCGGGAACGCTGAGGTTCCAGACCGGCGAGCCGACTGCAGCGAAGGCCGCCGCGATGCCGAACACCGGCAGGAAAGTGGCGGCGAGATGGCCGAGCGTGCCGCAGACGCACGCGACGATCATGTACTTGCGCTGCGGCCCAACCTCCTTCAACAGGCGCGCAATAAGGCGAGACGTGGGCATTGTCTTCGCGTCCGATTCTGCCGAATCGGACATCCGAACGCCCGTTTTCGCACCCTGTGCGTCCGTTTCTGCAGAATCGGACATCCGAGACGTAGTTTCGGCACGCTGCGTGACCGATTCGGGAGAATCGGACAACTGAGCGGTGTTTTTAGTGAGTTGGTTGTCCGTTTCTGCAGAATCGGACACTTGGAGACCCATTTCCGCACGCTGCGTGACTGATTCTGCAGAATCGGACGCTTTAAGTGCGTGGGATGCAGAGGTGGAATGGGTTGCGTTATTGCGTAGACCTATGTTTTCCACGGTTTGTTGGGCGTGGAACAGTTTGGCGTATGTTCCGTTGGCACGCATGAGTTCCGCATGCGTGCCTTGTTCCGCCACGCGCCCGTGTTCGAATACCACCACATGGTCGGCGTCGGCTGCATTCGCCATGCGGTGCGTCACCATGATCACGGTTTTGCCCCGATCCGCAAGCGCATGAATGGTTTGCAAAATCAGAGTTTCGCTTTCCACATCGACGCTGCTGGTGGCTTCGTCGAAAATATAGACGGCAGGCTCCCGCAGCAATGCGCGCGCAATGGCGATGCGCTGTTTTTGGCCGCCAGACAGGTTGCTTGCGCCCTGTTCGATGGCCAGGTCAAGTTCTTGCGATTGCGCACGCACGAAATCGCTGATATGCGCCGCTTCCAGCGCTTGCCACAGTTCGCTTTCGGTGGCATCCGGCTTGGCCATCAGCAGATTGTCACGCAACGTTCCTGCAAAAAGGTGGCTTTGCGCCGCCACTATGGCGATTTCCCTCGTAAGGGATTCGATGGAAAGATCGTTGATTTGGTACCGTTGCGTCGAGTTGTTTCCTGTGTTTCCGGATTGCAGCCACATACATCCTTCATATCCGGAAAGATTTCCGGAGAGCAGTTCGACGGCGGTGGATTTGCCGGATCCGGACGGACCGACGATGGCGGTCACCTGCCCGCGCCGCGCAGTGAAAGAGACGCCATGCAATGCGACGACCGAACCATCATCATCTTTCGACATGCCTGTTTTTCCAGCACCAACCACACCGGACTTTCCCCCGATTTGTCCAGTTTTTCCAGTTTCCATATCCGCCGTCACAGCCGTATCCGCAGCCACACTCACAGCCGCCGCAGCGTCCGTATTCACGTCCACATATCGGAACGACACGTCATCAAAGCACACGTCCACACCGTTATCGGAAGCGCCGAATTCCGGCATTTCCTGCATCCCATGCGCAGGAATCGGCGTATCAAGCAATGCGAAAATACGCTTGGTCGAAGTCATGCCGTTCATCGCAACATGGAAGAACGACCCCAATTGGCGCAGCGGAATGAAGAAATCCGCGGAAAGAAGCACTATCAGCAGCACGCCGGCAAGCGGCAATGCGGCACCACTCGCATACTGCCAGATCGATACGCCCACGCCGGCCGCGGCACCCCCGTATGCGACGACGTCCATGGCGGTGAGCGAGCGCAGCTGAATTTGCAGAACATTCATGGTCATTACGCGGAATTGTTCCGCTTGCTCGCCCATTTTCTTGGCGGCATGCGCATCCGCGTCAAAAGTTTTCAGCGTTTCAAGACCTTGTACATTGTCAAGAAACACAGATCCCATGTCGGTGTATTTTCCCCAATATTTTTTGAATACTCGGGCTGCGCGCATTGCGACCATGCCAACAATCAATACAATCAAAGGCGTGCATACAAGCAATGTAACAGCCGTCGACATATTAATCGGCGCAACTATAAAAAATAATGTTACCGGTGCGAGAATCGCATAAAACAGTTGCGGTAGGAATAATTCGAAGAAGCTTTGGATTTGTTCGATGCCTTCACCGGCAGATTGCACCACGTCGGCAGTGCTGATATGTTGCGAATATGATGGTCCGATCGCAAGCATTTTATTAAAAAGCTGTTCACGTAACGCGAGTTTGACACGCTCAGCCGCTTCCGCGCCGAAATAGGCCGCTGCGCGCATCATCAGAAAACGCAGTACCGCACAGACCACAATCGCCAGCACGCATCCGACGTATGTTTCCGCACTGAATCCGCCGTAGCCAAAGCCGATGAACAGGCGGGAAATCAGGCCACTATCACCCATGGAGAACATGGGGTCGAACGCCGATTCCACCACGGCAAGCGCCGGCGAAAGCATGACCACCACCGTCACCACGAACACGACGTTGGACAGCAGTCCGACCCATTGGCAGAGCACTTTCGCCGCAACCAACCGCCCCACGCCGGGAGCGAGGGAAAACAGCCTCTTGTCAAACATAAACACCTTCCGTCCAATGAGCGCACTCGCGTTGCCAGCTCGCCTACGGCCCAAAGCGCAATCGCCATGCATCCAACAAACGAATCGCAACAGGCCAATACGGGAAAACCGGTGCGTGGCAAACCGTTTTCAGCTATCCAAGGCAGCTCGCAATCGTCAAGGGCGCATTGCATACAGCGAACCGTCGCAATCGAATTGCCATAATCGACCTCAAATCAGCAACATTGAAAAGAGAAAGGCTGGATGTTCGCCGTTGAGCAGGCAGCCCTCTGACGCAAGGGGTAAATTGCGTCACTCGTGAGTGTACTCGATAAAAAACGCTCGCACCACCATTTCTTCGCATTTCGCTGGTTTTACGGTCCTTTCGGGGATATATGGGAAGCATGGCGGCTCCCCCGCAACCGTTACGTCAAGCCTTTTTTTCGAACGGATACAGCGCGACACCAAACACTTGATTTTTGACGGAATAGCACCATTTGTCAGTTCATACAAAGTTGATGAAATATTTCTTGTCGCTTCTCACAATGCAGACTTACGGCCCCGTAACTTAGAATGTGCAAGGTGCGCAAGGGGTAGGAAACGCGGACACACGGTTTGTATCGCTCCCGCACGCATCACAAGCAGAAATACGCGGAAACAACGCAAAAACCGCGAGAAAGAGAACGCTTCATGCTCACCGAGTACACCACCCCGGGCGAATCCGTTGAGGTGCGCGACGACGAATCCATCTATTCCCTGCTTACTGGACGCATAGCGCGCACTGGCGAAGATACCGTGATCGCGGAACACAAAACCGCCCCCGGCCAATGGACGAAGGTCACTACCGGCGAATTCCACAATGCCGTGCTCGCCGCCGCAAAAGGCCTCATCGCATTCGGCATCAACAAGGGCGATGCCGTCACCATCTTCTCCACCACCCGCTACGAGTGGGGCGTGCTCGACTTCGCACTGGCCGCCATCGGCGCGGTGAACGTGCCGATCTACGACACTGATTCCGCGGCGCAGGCCGAGCGTATCCTCAACGATTCGGATGTGAAACTGGCCATCGCCGACAATCGCGAGCGCTTCGACCGTCTCGACTCCGTAATCGACCGCTGCCCGTCTCTCAAGCACATTCTGATGCTCGATTCCAACGCCATGGGCGCGTTGGAAGGCTTGGGCGTCACCGTGTCCGACGAGGAGCTGGAAGCGCGCATCGATTCGGTGCATGCAGACGATCTGGCCACCATCGTGTACACGTCCGGTTCGACGGGAGCTCCAAAGGGTGCCGAGCTTTCGCACCGCAATTTCATATCGATCACGCGCGCAGGCAGTCTGGCGTTGCATGAGATCGTTCTCGAAGATCATCCGCGACTGCTTCTCTTCCTGCCGCTCGCCCACTGTTTCGCACGGTTCATCCAGTACGCGTCGATTGCTTCCGACGACGGCGTGGTTGGTTATCTGCCGGACACAAAGACGCTGCTGCCCGATTTGCGTTCCTTCGAACCGACATATCTGCTGGGCGTACCACGAGTGTTCGAGAAGGTGTATAACGCGGCCTCCCGCAAGGCCGGCACGGGTTGGAAGGGACGCCTGTTCCTCAAGGCTGCCGAAGCCGCACGCGATTGGTCGCGCATGCAGCAGGCCGGCGAACGCCCGACCGCCAAGCAGATCGCGCAGCATCTTTCGTATGAGGCTTCCGTATACCGTACCGTGCGTAGCGCTCTCGGCCCGCGCATCCGCTACGTGGCATGCGGTGGTGCTCCTCTGGACGTGTCTCTGGCGCATTTCTTCAACGGTATCGGCCTGCCGATGATTCAGGGTTACGGTATGACGGAAACCGCTGCGCCGTTCGCCGCGACCCGCGTCACCGACAATGTGATCGGCACTGTCGGCCAACCGGCTCCGGGATCGTCTGTGCGCATTTCCGATGATGGCGAACTTCAGGTGAAGGGCCCGAACGTGTTCAGGGGCTACCACAACCTGCCTGAGAAGACGGCGGAAGCGTTCACCGAGGATGGGTGGCTGAAAACGGGTGATTTGGCGTCGATTGACGACGGGGGACGTATTACGATCACCGGCCGTAAGAAGGACATCATCATCACGCCGGCGGCAAGAACGTTTCTCCGATTCCGATGGAGCAGGAGATTGTGAAATGTCCGATTGTGGAGCATGTGGTAGTTGTCGGCGACAATCGTCCGTTCATCGGTGCGCTGATCACGTTGGATCCGGAAGGATTGGAGGCTTGGCTGCCTTCCATTGGACTGTCTGCCGATACGCCGTTGGATCGCGTGGCTGCGACCGCCGCCGTTCACGACGAAATCCAGAAGTACGTCGACAAGGCGAACGCGACCGTTTCCCGCGCCGAATCCGTACGTAAGTTCGTAGTGCTGGATACCCAGTTCACGCAGGAAAACAAGTGCCTGACCCCGTCGCTGAAAGTGGTGCGTCCGGCAGTGAACCGCGTGTTCGCACAGGTGATCGATCAGCAGCTGTACTCCGGCAAGCGCTGAATCGCATAATGCATAAAAGCGTGGGGTACGAGAGAACGTTTGTATTCTCTCGTACCCCACGCTTTTGTTCTGTCTGTACAACTTTCAAGGAATGCAAACGAGCGCCGGTGATCGGAAGCGATCCGACCCGCCGGCGCTCATATGGCAGAGATTAGTGATGAATCCAGAATGGCTAACGACACTCCATCAGCCATTGTCAGTAAAGCGACAATCAGTGACGGTTCCGTCAGTGCATAACGCGTGCGGTAACGGTGCGGCAGAAGGCGAAGGCGTACGAGGGTACGTCGAGTCTTCTGCCGTGCCGTTAACGCTCCGTTATGTCAGTGACGGTTGTTGAGGCGGTGGTACATTTCGGAGATCTCAAGATCGCGCTCGAATTCTGCGGCCTTGGTGTTCGCGTCGATGGTGGCGAGTTCGACACCGGCGATGCGGGCGAAGTCTTCCCAAGCCTCGCGACCGACGGAGGTGGTCATGCAGGTGTGGTGGGAGGCGCCGGAACGCAGCCAGCACTCGGCGGAGGTCTTGAGGTCCGGCTGCGGCTTCCACAGGCCACGGGCGCACGGCAACTGCTTGAGCTCTCCGAGCGGCTCGACCACGTCGACCAGGTTCATGGTCAGGCGGAAACGTTCGCGCACGTCAGACATGGACACGACGACGGCGTCCTTCTTCGGGGCGACGGTGAAGACCAGGCGCACCGGATCGGCCTTGCCACCGATGCCGAGCGGGTGGATTTCCAGCTTCGGCTTGGCGATGGTGCCGACGGACGGGGAGACTTCGAGCATGTGGGAGCCCATGATCATCTCGTTGCCCGGGGTGAAGTTGTAGGAGTAGTCTTCCATGAGGGAAGCGCCACCTTCGAGGCCGTAGCCCATCACTGCGCCGATGCGCACGAGCACTGCGGTCTTCCAGTCGCCTTCGGCGGAGAAGCCGAAGCCGTACTCGGACGGGAAGCGCTGCGGGCCAACGCCCGGCAGCTGCGGGAGAGCACCCAAGTCTTCGAAGTTGTCAACGCCGGCGGTGCAGCCATTGGCGCGCATCATGTTGACCATGGCGGCTTCTTCCTTGGCCGCGATGAACAGGGAATCGTACTTGGCGTCGAGCAGAGCCGGATCAACGTCGTACTTAACCTTGTAGTCTTCGATGATGCTCTTGACCTGATCGTCCTTGACGGCTTCGTAGGCTGCGACGAGCTCGTTGACGGCCCAAGTGTTGATGGATGCGCCGAACACGCGCTCGGCTTCGGTCTTGTCGCCTTCGGTGACGGCCACGTTGCGCATGTTGTCGCCCCAACGCATGACCTTCATGTTGTTGGAAGCATCCCAGCCGGCGCAGGCGCGTGTCCAGGTGCCGATTTCTTCGGCAACGGCCGGATCGGTGTAGTGGCCGACCACGATCTTGCGGTTGATGCCCAGACGGTCAGGATGTAACCGAACTCACGGTCGCCGTGTGCGGCCTGGTTCAGGTTCATGAAGTCCATGTCGATGGTTTCCCACGGGATTTCGAAGTGGTGCTGCGTGTTGAGCTGCAGCAGCGGCTTGGTGAGCACTTCGAGGCCGCGGATCCACATCTTGGCCGGGGAGAAGGTGTGGCACCAGGTGATCACGCCGATGACGTTCGGGTTGGCGGAGGCTTCGACCATGAAGGCCTTGACGCCGTCGGAGGACTTCAGGGTCGGCTTAAGCACCACCTTGACCGGAATCTTGCCGGTTGCGTTGAGCGCGTCGACGATTTCGCCGGACTGCTCGGCCACCTGACGCAGCGCTTCTTCGCCGTACAGATCCTGGGATCCGACGCCGAACCAGACTTCCTTGCCTTCAAACGGGTTTTCCATTGCCATGTGATTGTTCCTTTACTTCGTTGTTTATGGAGTTTTTAATTATTTATTGCGATTGCGAACTCGCGCTTCGCGTTGTTCTGTTGCGTAGCGCGATTCGTACGATTGTGAAATTATGTAGGATTACGGAATCGTAGGATTGCAGCTCAGTGCTGGCCGTAGACGTTGGTGTAACGATCGTTCAGCTTCGCGATATCCTCATCCGAAATCGGAATGATCTCACCCAACTGCCTCGCCGCCCACATCGTATGAGCGACCTCCTCCGTCATCGCCGCGGCCTTCACCGCCGATTCCGCGTCCTTGCCGATGGTGAACGGACCATGGTTCTGCATCAGCACCGCAGGAGACTTCGGATACTCCCTGAGCGTCTCGACCACGCCCTCGCCGATCGCCTCGGAACCGATCAGACGGAACGGACCCACCGGAACAGGACCGCCGAACTCGTCGCCCATCATCGTCAGACCGCACGGAATGTTCTGCCCCGTCGCCGCCCACGCCGTCGCATACGTCGAATGCGTATGCACCACGCCGTACACGTCCGGCATATGACGGTAGATGTACGCATGCGACGCCGTATCGGAGGAAGGAGCCTCCGAACCGTCCACCACGTTGCCGTCCAGATCGCACACCACCATGCTCGACGGCGTCAGATACTCGTAACGCAGGCCCGACGGCTTGATCACCATCAGATCCGCGGTATGCAAGCGCTGCGACACGTTGCCAGCCGTCCACACCACCAGGTTCCACTTGATCAGCTGCTCGTGCAAGGTCGCCACGACCTCGCGCACCTGCTTGACCTCGGCACGAACCTCAGGACCATAATCAGCCAAAGTAGCCATAATCATTTCCTTTCAAATTGAAATAAGTTTTTAAAATATTTATTTACTTGGTTTCCAGCGGAATGCTTTCGATTGCAACATGCTCAATCGGCAGTCCCTTGCGGAAGCGATCGAAGAATTCCTCGAATCCTGCGACATCGCTTTCATCCGGATTTTCCGTGGTCGAAGCGGCATCGGCGAACACACGAGCGTCAAGGAATTCGTCGAGCGGCTGGTCGGCGTGCCACAGGTAGTCGGCAAGCACGGCCATGCCCCATGCGCCGCCTTCGGCAGCGGTGGACATCACCTTGATCGGCGTATCGAATGCGGCTGCGAGAATCTTCTGGGCGACCTTCGGGGTGGTGAAGATGCCACCGTGGCCGACGAGGGAGTCAACGGCAACGCCTTCGTCCTTGGTCATCACATCCATGCCGATCTTCACCGGGGAGAATGCGCTGAACAGCTGGGCGCGCATGAAGTTGCCGAGGCTCATGCGGGCTTCCGGACCGCGCGCGAACAGCGGGCGGCCTTCGGGCAGTCCTGCGAGGAATTCGCCGGAGCGGAACGGGTAGTTGATGAGTCCGCCGCAGTTGGAGTCAACGTCGTCCGCGATGGCGGCGCGGAACAGCGTGCCATACAGGGTGCCGGCGTCGACCGGAGTGCCGATTGCAGCTGCGAACTGTCCGAACAGACCAACCCATGCGTTGAGGTCGGAGGTGAAGTTGTTGGCGTGGCTCATGCCTGCGAGATCGCCTGCCGGAGTGGTGACGAGGTCCACTTCCGGGTGCAGGCGTTCCAGCTTGCGTTCGAGTACAACCATGGCGAAGATGGAGGTGCCGGCGGAAACGTTGCCGGTGCGCACGCGTACGGAGTTGGTGGCCACCATACCGGTGCCAGCATCGCCCTCCGGCGGAGCGAATGTGATTCCCGGCTGCAGCGTGCCTGTCGGATCGAGCAGCTTGGCGCCCTCTTCGGTCAGCGTGCCCGCAGGAGTGCCTGCAACCAGCGGTTCCGGCAGCAGGTCGGCAAGCTTCCACGGCTGGGCTGCGACTTCCGGAATCGCATTGAACTTCTCAATGAATTCGGTTTCGTAGGTGTGCGTGGTAGGTCGATCGGGAACATGCCGGATGCGTCGCCAACGCCGAGCACCTTCTTGCCGGTGAGCTTCCAGTGCACGTAGCCGGCGAGGGTGGTGAAGAAATCGACCTTGCCGATGTGCTCTTCGTTGTTGAGCACGGCCTGGTACAGGTGTGCGATGGACCAGCGTTCCGGAATGTTGTACTGGAACAGTTCGGAAAGCTTCTCGTGTGCTTCGGAAGTGTTGGTGTTCTGCCAGGTGCGGAACGGCACCAGCAGTTCGCCATCTTTGCCGAAGGCGAGGTAGCCGTGCATCATGCGGAGAAGCCGATGCGTCCCACGCGGGTGAGCTTTTCGCCGTAAGCGTTTTCGACATCTTCGGCGAGCGCCGCGTATGCGGTCTGCAGCCCGGTCCAGATTTCTTCCTGCGAATAGCTCCACAGGCCGTCTTCCAAGTGGCTGGCCCAGCCGTAGTCGCCGGCTGCGATGGTGGTGTACGTGTCGTCGATGAGCACGGCCTTGATTCGGGTGGAGCCGAATTCGATGCCCAGACTCGTCTTGCCAGCGCGGATTTTCTCGGCGGTCAGCGCGATGCGATCGTCAAGTCCCTGCTCTTGCGCCATAGTTTCAAACTCCTTGCATCCGAGCGCCTCACAACCACATTGTCGACGGAATGTTAGCGCTCACTGTTAACGCTCACTATTCTAAACAGAAAGTGGCGACTATACAAGTTCGACGTGTCACGCAATCGTCAACGTACTACCGGCAGATCGTCAGCCGATTTTCTTGATATACCGGCATTACGAAATCCGGCAATCGCAGCACATGCGGCAAAAAGAGATACGAGAATCACAAGAAATACAAAAATCGCAGGAAATATTCAGCGACGGCTGGCGGTGCCCAAAGAAGTGCGGCCGATCACCTTCGCGGGAATCAGGCCGACGCCATGCTGCGACGAGGCGAACGAATTCTCATCGCCCTCCCCCAGCAAAAACAGCGTCTCACGCATGGCGGCAACGCCAAGCTGTTCAAAATCCGGGCGAACCGTGGCCAGCGGCGGGTACATGTTGTCCATGGCGGGCATGTCGTCGAAACCGACCAAGCTCACATCCTGCGGAATACGCATGCCATGTTCATGCAGCGCACGAGACACACCAACCGCCTGGCTGTCGTTCGCACACACCATGCACGTCGGCAGATTTCCGCCGGTACGACCGATGTTTTCGAGAATATGGTTCATCTTGCCATACGCTTCGGTCGATTCCCAGGTTTCGCATTGCACGGTGACGGAACTCACCGCATTGGCCGCGCACAGCTTATTCCACGCCATCAAACGCGTGGCGGCGTCACGCCATTCCTTCGGACCTGCGAAATAAAGCACGGAACGATGCCCATGCTCGACCACCAAATGCATCACGTCGGCCATGGCCGACCATTGGTCCACTCCCACTACGGATACTCGGCGACGGTCGGCCGGTTTCATCAAGCGCAAACCATCCTGCACGCTGATGCTGCCGTGCGTGGAGGTGACGATGACGCGCGGCTGCGTGATCTGCGCACGGCAGGCGGCGGAAAACATAACATCCGTCGGCGTGAGGAAAATGAACGCGTCCACGTTCATCTCATCGAACGTTGAGCACAATTCGTCGAATTCCGTCTGCGAGCAGAGCGCCTCGTGCACCATGCTCACCGACATGAACAGTCCATGCTGCCTCGCCATCGCCTCAATCGAGGAAATCGCGGAAATCGGACCATAAAAGCGTTGCCCGCCCGCAACCAAGCCGATGGTGCGGGAGCGATGCGAAGCGAGGGCACGCGCGGAATTGCTGGGACGGTATCCAAGCGCGTCGATGGCTTTCTGTACTTTTTCGCGGGTGGCATCAGACACGTCGGGGGAATGATTGATGACGCGCGACACCGTTTGATGGCTGACACCAGCCATTTTCGCCACTTCGAACATCGAGGGGCGTTTGTTTGCCGCATTGCGCTTGCCTGCCATGCTCCGTCGCCTTCCGCACACTACCGTTGTTACTTTCGACTATTCTACACGCAACTTCGGTTAGCGCTAACAGACGCTATTTTTCAGCCATTTGAGCGAGTCGCGCAGCGAAATTCGGCCAGTCGGTACGCATGGCGGTCAACAGTTTACGATTGGGGACTTCCTCAATCGGCACCCATTCGATTTCCATGCTTTCGTCGTCGTTGGCCTTCGGCTCCACGCGGTGCCCCGGCTTTTCGAAAGCGAACACGGTGGTGTAGGCCCACGGTCCGTGGTCTTCGCAGTATGATCCGACCACGTCGATATCTTCCGGCGTGATGTTGGCTTCCTCGTACGATTCGCGCAGCGCGCCCTCGATCGGGCTTTCACCGTCGGCGGTGGCACCTCCTGGAATGCCCCATGTGCCACCTTCCGCGCTCCACACCGCGCGATGTTGCATGACAACGTGCGTCACTTCGCCGGTCTGTTCGCTTCGGCGGGCCAAGAGCACGCCGGACGCGCCGTTCGTGCCCCAATGCTTGCGGCCGCAATCGCAATCAATCCAACCATCACCCGGCTGATGCACGTTTTCCTTGGGAGGAAGCGGCTTCGCGGCACCGGTTCGCGAATCGTGTTCGACGTTCGGTTCTTGATCGGCTCGCGTCACATTCCACAGATCGGTCCATTCCACGCCGAGCTCGGCGGCCAAACGGCGCGCCAGCGGAAGGCTCAGGCCGATAATGCCGTGCGGATCGCCTTCGATGGAGTCGATGAATGCTCCGCCGAAGCCCTCAAGCGTGAAGGAACCAGCCACTTCCAACGGTTCTCCGGTGGCGATGTACCGTTCGATATCGGTGTCGGAATATTCGCAGAAGTGCAGCGTTGCCCTGCTCGCGCCTCGCGCGATACGCCCGGTGGCGAAGTCGATCAGGCAATGGCCCGTCCACAATTCACCGGTGGCGCCACGCATGGCACGCAGTCGTTCCCGAGCCACCTCAGCGCTATGCGGCTTGCCGTAACATTCGCCGTCAAGCAGGAACATGGAATCGCAGCCAAGAATCAGCGGACCGACTTTCGCACGGGTCAGGCTCGGCTTGCCATCAACGAAATCAGCAATCGATTCGGTGATCGTAGGAATGGTGACTCCCGAAAAATCGCGGGTCTTCACATCGGAGGCGGACTGCACTTCGTCCGCACGCAACGTAACACGATGATGTTCTAAAGATGCGGAATCCCCAGTATTTTCAGCATTATCCGAATGTTCGGAAGATTCGGCAACGGCTTTCAGCGGAAATCCGACCACACGATCGCCGTGCGCCGCCGCAGCGGTGGCGGCAACGTTCCGATACGCCTGATGTACGGCTTCGGCTTTGGCCGTAGCGAGAATCATCACCCGCTGTTCCACGCTCAGATCGCTTACGGCAACGCCCATGGCGGCCGCCTCACGTTCGAGCGCCGCCGGCTCGTCCACGTTCGATACGCGAATCGTGGGGCAAATGCCCGCCGAGAAAAGCACGTCACGGCGAGGCTTGGATTTGGAAGCGAGAATCAGCGGAATGGAGTTGTTCATGCGCGTTCCACCTGCACACCCTTGGTGTCGACGCCCAAATGCAGCACACGCCAATGACCGGAAGCGAGCTCTTCGGAAGCAAGCTGTCCCATCTGTTCGCGAGCGTCGCCATGATGCAGCACGAGCACGCATGGGCGCGCCGGAAACCATGGAAGCGAAACCATGGGAACGCAGCTTTTCGATCAGCGTCCACGACGGTTCCATCAAAGGAGCGCGATACGGCTGATGCAGACGATCCTGCGTGGCGGCGAACAGCAACGCGTTGACGTCCTGACGCTGACCAGTCGCCAGCATCGCAGGATTCATGGCGGCCGGCAGCAGGCTCACGCGAGACACATTGTGCACGGCATCCTTGAACGCCAGCTGGCCCGGCAGCGCCTGGCGTGCCTTTTCGGTGGACAGCTCATAATCCGGCACGAACACGGCGGCGGTCAGATCGTCGGCAACGCGATAGTTGATGGTATGGAAGCCTTATGCAGCGGTTCGCCGCCCGGAATCGGCACGGAACCGACACCTTCGGGGGTTTCCATGTCCCAAGACATGGTGAGCCCGCCGTACACGGCCGGAGCCACGTTGTCCGGATGGCCTTCGATGGCCGCAGCAAGCTCAAACACGGCATCACGGTTGAGTTCGTCGTCCTGCGCGAAGGCGGCCGCGGCTGCGATGCCCGCCACAATGGCCTCTGCGGAAGAGCCCATGCCTCGTGCCTGAGGAATGTTGTTGTGAGCCTGAAGAATGAAGCCCACACGGCCCAGACCAAAGGTCTGGCATGCGCGGCGGAACGTGGAAACCACCAAGTGGGTTTCGTCACGCGGGAGAGTATCGGCGCCTTCGCCTTCGATCATCACCTGAGCCGCAGTGTTCACCGGATCGGCGCTCAGTGTGAATTCAAGTTCGTCGTGGTAGTCCAGAGCAAGTCCGACCGTATCAAAGCCAGAACCAAGATTGGCGCTGGTAGCCGGAACACGCACACGCACTTTACGAGTAACTGGAGTCATATCTCGTCGTCCTTCGTCACATCTTCTTTACAAATGTAGCACCGTATACCCGAAAGGGTACAAGAGTCAAATTCAAGCCCATAATCAGCGGACGATTGAGTAAACAATCGGCAAGCAATTGCCCAACACAGCAGCCGGAATATGAACAAAGAGACGGCCGCCCAATCGCAACGATTTGAGCAGCCGTCTCATAACTGTTAGTTGAGCACGCGGAGGATGGAAGGCTCGCCAACCACGCAGTCGAGTGCACACACGTCTTTCACGGTTTCACGCAGGGTAAGCTCGTCGGTCATGTGCGTGACAAGGCGCAGCTGCTGCAGTTCGCCGTCGTAGCCCGGATCCTTCAGCGTGGGCTTGAGATCCTGGTTCACACCATTGATGGACACGCCATGCTCGGCGAACTTGGCCGCAATGGCCGCAAGTACGCCCGGATTGTCGTGAATCACGAAACGCACCGCGAACTCGGCCTTGGAAGCCTCGATCGGAGCCTTCTTCAAATCCTTATACAACGGAATGGTCGGGCCGGTGCAGCCCTGTGCGATGTGACGTGCTTCGGTCACCACATCGCCGACCACTGCGGAAGCGGTCGGAGCGCCGCCAGCGCCACGACCGTAGAACATCAGATCGTCAGCCGCTTCGGCCTTCACGAACACCGCGTTAAAGGAACCATGCACGGAAGCCAGCGGATGCTCGTTGGAAATCAGCGCCGGATACACGCGGGCAGACACGCCGGCCTCGCCATTCTCCACCACGGCCAGCAGCTTGATGACCTTGTTTTCGGCGGTTGCGGCAGCAATATCGTCGGCGGTGATCTTGGTGATGCCTCAACGGACACATCATCGATGGTCACGTTGGTGTGGAAGCCGAGCGTGGCCATGATGGCCGCCTTGTTGGCCGCATCGTAGCCTTCGATGTCCCCGGTCGGATCCGCTTCGGCGTATCCCTTGGCCTGAGCGTCCTTCAGCACGTCGTCGAAATCAAGACCCTTGGTGGTCATTTCGTCGAGAATGTAGTTCGTGGTGCCGTTGACGATGCCGAGCATGCTCGTCACCTTGTCTCCGACGAGGGATTCACGCAGTGGCTTGAGGAACGGAATAGCACCGCCCACGGAAGCCTCGAAGTAGATATCGACGCCCTTGGCTTCGGCGGCGGCATAGATTTCTGGACCATACTTGGCCAACAGCGCCTTGTTGGCGGTAACCACGGAAGCGCCGGATTCGATGGCCGCAAGCACGAACTTGCGGGCCACGCCGGTTCCACCGATCAGTTCGACCACAATGTCAGCATTGGTGGCCACACTCATGGTGTCGGTGGTCACCACGGACTTGTCGATCCACGGGAACGGGTCGGTTTCCGACGGATCAAGGCAGGCGACGCCGGTCAGTTCGATCGGTCGTCCGATGCGTGCGGCGAGCTCATCCTTCTGCTCCACCAGCAGGCGTGCGGTCTGAGAGCCGACCGTGCCCGCGCCCAACAATCCAACGCGAATCGGCGCAACATCTTCCTGTACCAAGGCATCCTCCCTTGAATGTGAAGTATTGGAGTAACCCTGCCTATTGTACGGTCCCGATATGACGTAAGACCGCGAAATCATACGAAAATGGACGGTTTCCGAGCTTTGCCCCGAAAACCGCCCATACCGCATCCACGCTGCATCCGCAATTTGAGACGAATCGACATGAACAATACGAAACACGAGCGAAACGCCACGAATCGCTATTCGCTCACATCCCAATCCAGCAGATCATCGACCGTCTGACGGCGAATCATCACATGCGCGTCTTGCTCGGATACGGCAACAACCGCAGGAATCAGCGCCTGATTGTAGTTGCTGGCCATCGTGCGACCGTATGCACCCGTAACAGGCACCGCCAGCACGTCACCACGCTGAATATCGGCAGGAAGACGCACCTCGTTGACGATGATATCGCCCGATTCGCAGTGCATGCCGACCACACGGCACAGCTTGGTTTCGCTGGAACCCTCACGATTGGCGATTCTCGCAGTGTAATCCGATCCATACAATGCCGGACGAATATTGTCGCTCATGCCGCCGTCGACAGACACGTACACGCGTTCCGTAACCGGATTGCCAGCCTTGTCTTTCGCGGTTCCGGCAAGCTGCACCGGCTTGACCGTGCCCACACGATACAGGGTGACGCCGGTCGGGGCGACCGTCCAACGGCCCGGCTCGAACGAGATGACCGGAGCGGGCATGCCGAGCGCACGGTTCACGGTGGTGACCGCATCGGCAAGGCGGGCAAGTTCCGTATCGAGATCCATCGAATCCTCGCCATCGGTGTAGGCCACGGAATAGCCGCCGCCCAAGTCAACCTCCGGCAGTGTGTATGCGTCGGTGGCGTAGAAGGTCTTGCGCAGCAGCATCATGCGCTTCGCGGCCTGGATAAAGGCGTCCGCATCGTGAATGTTCGATCCGATATGCGAATGCACGCCGACCAGTTCGAGCACGTCCTGATGGCGGTAGATCTCCTTCAATACGGCGAGCGCGGGGCCATCAGCCACCATGGTCATGGCTTCGGCGAGTTTGCGGTCGCCTTCGGAAACCTTCTCGTGGCTCATGTCATACGGGTATTTGATGTCGTACTGCAGTTGGCGTTCTGCGCTTTCGCCTAGGCGTGCGTTCGACCCTGCGGGGGTCACGTCAGCCAAATCGTCGAGCACGTTCAGCTTGCTTGCATCGGCACCAACCGGCAGCAAGGCGACACCGAACTTCTGATCCTCATGCGCGGTAGACACGAATTCGTGGCCGCCCGCATGAATGCCGGACGTAACACGCAACATCACGCGAGCGCGCTTGCCGAGACGCTTGGCGATTTCGGCGACGCGGGCCGCTCGTTCGGCTCGTCCACCACGATTTTGGCGAAGCCTTCGGTAATGGCGAGTTCGATTTCCGCATCGGATTTGTTGTTGCCGTGCAGCACGAGCCGCCTTCCGGGAACGCCCGCGGCGAGCGCGATGCGCATCTCGCCCATGGTGCAGGTGTCGATCAGCATGCCGGATTCGGTGACGATACGGCAGATTTCCTTGGAAAGCAGTGCTTTTCCGGCGAAGCTGACGTGGGTTACGGTGTTGTTGAACGCATTTGCCGCGGATTTGACGAATTTGGCGGCGCGGGCTCGCACGTCATCGGTGTCGATGACGTAGAGCGGCGAACCGAATTCGTTCAGCAGGCTTTCGGCAGCGCGGCCTGGAACGTGATTTCACCTTGCTCGTTCACGTTGGAGCCGGCCGGCCAGATGGGGGTGACTGCATGGCGATCACATCCTGTCTGGGGCTGCGACGCCAAGCAGGTCAAGGCCTTCGGCGATAACCGTCTTGACGGCGTCATTGAGCTTCAAACGTGCGGCTGCACGAGCCGGTTCCGGAGCTTGGCGATGCGCAGGGCTTCAGCCTGTTCGCCGCGAGCTTCCGGATCGGTGAGCTCCATGGGAACCACGCGTTCCACGTTGTACCACTTGTGGTAGGTGGCGGCGAGGTCTTCCAAGTAATGGGCTACGCGATGCGGGGCGCGCAGGTCTCCGGCTTCGCGCAGCAGGGCCGGCCACTGGGCGAGCGCGGCAAGCACTTCGCCGTCGGCGGCGGTGTCGAGCAGGCTCACGTCGGCACCCTCGTAGGTGATGCCGGCAGCAGCCGCATTGCGATCCACATTGCAGGAGCGGGCGTGCGCATACTGCACGTAGTACACCGGATTCTCGTTGGAATGCGAAGCGAGCAGGTTCAGGTCGATGTCGACCGGGGAATTGTAGTCGGTGCGTGCCAACGAATAACGGGAGGCATCCACGCCGATAGCGTCGGTCAGATCGTCGATGGTCACCACATTGCCGGCGCGCTTCGACATGCGCACTGCCTTGCCGTCCTTCAGCACGTTGACGAGCTGGCCGATAAGAATCTGCATGTTTTCGCCAGGTTCGTCGCCGAATGCGGCGCACATGGCCATCATGCGGCCGATATAGCCGTGATGGTCGGCACCCAGCATGTAAATGGCGATGTCTGCCGGATCGTTGTCACGATGACGCTTGTTGCGATAGTAAGCAATATCAGCTGCGAAATACGCGTAGTTGCCGTCGGACTTGATAATCACACGATCCTTGTCGTCACCATGCTTGGTGGATTCGAACCAGGTTGCGCCATCCTTTTCGTAAATGTCGCCGCGTTCACGCAGATCGGCGATCGCCTTGTCGACCTCGCCATCGGAATACAAGCTGTTCTCATGGAACCACACGTCGAAATTCACACGGAAATCCTTCATGGATTTGCGGATTTCGTCGAACATCATCGGCACTGCACGCTTGCGGAATTCCTCACGCTGTTCGGAATCGCCCTCACCCAGCGGATTGCCATCGTTGTCAACGCCACCGTCGACGCGCGGCAGGTCGAGAATCGCAATACCGTCGGCTTTTGCCTCATCGATGACGCGACGTGCGATCTCATCGATATAAGCGCCCTTGTAACCGTCGATCGGGGTTTCCTCACCGTGGGCTGCCGCGACCAGCGACTTGGCGAAACGGTTGATCTGCTCGCCGTGATCGTTGAAATAGTATTCGCGCACCACCTTGGCACCGTTCGCCTCAAGCACGCGGGCCATGGAGTCGCCGACCGCGGCCCAACGGGTGCCGCCGATATGGATCGGACCGGTCGGATTGGCGGACACGAATTCAAGATTCAGGGTTTTGCCGGAAAGATGGTCGTTCTTGCCGTAGTTCGCGCCCTCGTTAAGCACAGTGTCAACCACGGCTGCGGCGGACGCGGAATCAAGCACAATGTTAATGAAGCCGGGGCCGGCCACTTCCACGGACTTGATGCCATCGGCATTGGCGAGTTCCGCGGCGAACAGTTCGGCGAAATCGTGAGGCTTCATGCCGGCCTTCTTGGCCAGCTGCATGGCCGCGTTCGATGCCCAATCGCCGTGTGCGCGGTCCTTCGGACGCATGACGGCGAATTTGGTCTGCGGAGGGATGAGATCGGTGGTCAGGGTGCCAGCCTTGCCTTCATTCACAAGGTTGTTGGCAATATTGAAAATCAGTTCACTAAGCGCTTCTGGACTCATTCCTCCAAGTCTACCGATTATGCAGACAGAATCAGCCTTGCGTATCGCCCCGCGTATCATCCTGCAGTTCGCCATGCTTCCTGCGCCAAGCCACCGAAGCGTAATAGCCGATATAGCAGATCGCAACGAACGGAATCATATACAGCAATGTGGAACGCTGCGACGAATCGCAAATCACCAAAACCAACGCGCCGATGCACATCACAATCGCAGCAATCGGCACGAACGGGAAACCGGGGGCACGATACTTCAAATCGTCAGCCGAATGCCCTTGATCAAGCCACTGCTTGCGGAAACGCAAGTGGCAGACGGAAACCGACGCCCACACCACCAGTGTGGCCAAGCCGGAAACCGCAACCAACGCCAAATACACCGTCGAAGCGGCAACCACGGAAGACAGCAACGCCAACAGCGATCCAGCCATGCTGAACAGCACCGCGAACACGGGCACACCATGGAAATTCGTCTTGCCGAGCACGCGCGGATCATACCCTCCTGCGCAAGCGACCAGACCATGCGCGAGCACACGTACAAGCCGGAATTCGCAGCGGAAAGCACTGCCGTCAACACCACGAAATTCATCACATCGCCGGCAAACGGCATGCCGATCGACTGGAACACGAGCACAAACGGACTCGTGTCGACGCCTGACCGATGCCACGGAATCAGCGCGGACATCACCGCAATCGAACCGATGAAGAAAATCGCAAGACGCAACACCGTGGTATGCACGGCCTTCGGAATCGCCTGCGCCGGATCCTTCGTCTCCCCCGCCGCAACGCCAACGACCTCAGTGCCCGAAAACGCGAACACCACCGTCAGCAGCGTCGAAAAAATCGGCAGCACACCATTGGGGACCCAGCCGTCATTATAGAAATTCTCAAACAGCGGTGCGTGATCGTAACCGGCAATCGGAATCGCACCAAACATGGCAAGCAAGCCGATCACAATGAACACGATAATCGCAAACACCTTAATGGATGCGAACCAGAATTCCGACTCGCCATACAGCCTCACCGACAGAATATTGAGCATGAACACCACCGCAATGAAGGCGGCGGACCAAATCCACGCGGGCGAATCAGGAAACCAACGTTGCATCAGCAGACCGGCTGCCGTGAATTCCGAAGCGAGCGCCACCGCCCAATTCAGCCAGTACAGCACGGCGATGCTGAACGCGGTGCCGGGGCCGATGAAACGCTTCGCATACAGGTGAAAGCTGCCCGCATACGGCATGGCCACCGACAGTTCGCCAAGCTGAGCATCACAAAATACACAAGCATGGATCCGATGCCATACGCGATGATCGCGCCAAGAGGGCCGGCTTGGTGAATCGTGTAGCCGGAGCTGAGGAACAAGCCCGTACCGATCACACCACCCAGCGAAATCATGGTCAGATGGCGGGTTTCCATCTTGCGTTCAAGACCGCCCTGCTCGGCTTCAGCGGATTCAGCGGCGTCAGTGTCTGCAGTGGATGCGTTGACTTGCGATTCGGCCATGCGCGACTGCTCCTTCATATTTGGATGGGCGCGTTCTTGCTTCTTGCGTTTGCATGCGTTTGCACAATACCCAATCGCATTACTATACGGAAATCGGTGGAATCATGTTGCCTGCCGTTCACTTTTAGCGGCAATCCTGAGATTGCATAAACAAAAACAGGCTCGCATGCAGCGTAAGAAACCGCATACGAGCCTGAAAAAGGATTTTCTGGAGATTTGCAATCAGCGCACTGAAATCAGAGCACAGCGATGGCGTCGATCTCAACGAGAGCGCCCTTCGGAATGTTGTTGCCGCCGAACGCGACGCGGGCCGGCTTCACGGAGCCGATGAAGGTCTGCGCATACACGTCGTCGATCTCGTGGAAGTCTTCGACGTTCTTCATGTAGATGGTGGCGCGGCAGACGTGTTCGATGCCGGTGCCTGCGGCGTCAAGAATATGCTTGATGTTCTTCAGTGCCTGGGCTGCCTGCTCGCCGGCGGTTTCGCCAGCCAGTTCGCCGGTGGCCGGTCGATGCCCAGCTGGCCTGAGACGAACACGAAACCGTTGGCCTTCACGGCCTGGCTGTATGCGCCCAGCGCCGCCGGGGCTTCAGAAGTCGCAACCGCTTCCATCTTCTCGCTCATAATGTTCTCCTTTGAAGAATGTGTTATGCATGTTGCTTGCGTTCAGGCCGCGGCAAACCACGACAACGCAATCTCAAGCAATCACTGTACCCATGGAATCGACACGCATTGTCCCATGTTCCAAATACCGGCTCCGTGCCCCGGCTCTTCACTTGTCTTTGTGGTGGGCTTGATGGGGATCGAACCCACGACCTTCTGTTCCGGAGACAGACGCTCTATCCACTGAGCTACAAACCCGTGCGTCAAACTACTTTACACTGCCTTGAGATGAAAGCGACACTTTTTACGGAAAAACGATCTTCGAATCTCGGATCATTATTGCGAAAACATAGCTACGGCGGGTCTTTCGACAGCACACCCAACTAGAGGGGAAATAACGGGCATAGAACGGGGAAGGAACGAGAGATAGCGTGCGCCACAACGAAATTTGTAGCAACATAACACCATTTGAAGCGTCTTTTCCACTAGACTGAAAATATGGTTGAGGATTCAGGCAGAAATATAGGCGATTTCGAATACACGCGCCGTTTTTTCTGCCGTGCCCTGCCGACGCAGTTGGATGATAACGACAGTCCGACGCTGATCATACAAAGTTATTACGTGCATCAGGATAATTACGCGCTGCGCGTGCGATTGAAAACAAAGTCCGTCCGCATTGCCATGACTCCGGACCTCGACCCGCTGGCTGTGCTCGAAAAGTATCGCGACGAATTCCGGCTTGGATCAGTCACCGTGAAAGGGCCGTCCGTGGGAGGCACGCGATATGAGGCGAGCCGCGATTTGGATTCGCGCATCGCAGGGGAGCTCATCAAACGCGGCGGACACGTGACCATCAAAAACCGTTTCACCGACTGGATCGATGAGGACGGCTGGAACATCGACGTGTTCGGAGGCACCAACGCTCCCCTGATCATTGCGGAAGCGGAACGTATCGGGCCGGTCACCAATCTGGTGATCCCGAAATTCTGCACCACCGAAATCACCGACCAATCGCGGTTCAGCATGAAGGGCTTGCCGCGAATCCATATTCACGATGGAAATCCGAATTCGAAGACGAACTGGAAGCAGACGGACCGCAATTCCTCGACTATTTCGGCACCAACCGTATGGAATAAGTCTTTTTTAAAAAAAACAACCGTAGGCCGTAAAGAACGATGTAGTTGCGCAGCCTACGGTTGAGCGGTACCTAAACGGTACCTAAAGTCAATAAACGAGTCAGTACATGAGCGTGGCGAGGCGACGGCGGGCGCGCTTCAAACGCTCGTCGGTCGGCTCAGGAATCGTGAAATATTCCAGCAGACGCTTGCGCACCGGTTCAATATCGGCCTTATGGCCGGCCGCAACGAAATCCAGCAAACGATCGAACGCATCCTGAATCTGACCGCCGATCATATCAATGTCAGCGACGGCAAGCTGTGCTTCAACATCATCGGGATTGTCGGCAGCGGCGGCACGCACCTCACGCACGTTCGCATTGGCGGAACGGGCCAACAGCAACGCCTTCGCACGCTCGCGGGCGGCACGCGCATCGTTCGGATCGGCTTCAAGCACCTTCTCGTACGCGGCTGCGGCGCCAGCGTAATCGCCCTGCTGTGCCAGCATATACGCCTCCTGATGCTCCGGAGGCACCTGCTCCTGGGCGCCGGCAGCGGAAGCCGAGTTTGCCGCATCGGAATTCGGATCGCCGGAATACGGCGCGGAACCGGTCACACCGGCCTGCTGCGCGGCTGCGACCAGATTCGGAATCACCGTATCCACGATCTGCTGCATTTCCTCAGCGGACGGCAAGCCCTGCAGAATCGGCATCGGACGGCCGTTGATCAACGCGAACAATGCAGGCGCGCCCTGCACTTGGAACGCCTGCGCGATCGACGGATTCGACGCGATATCGATACGAGACAGCTGAATCTGGCCGTTCAGCTGGTTCACGGCATCGCCCATCTGGCGTGCCATGTCGAACAGGCGATCATCGGTCGGCACCCACAGCAGCAACAGGATCGGGAACGTGGCCGACGTCTGCACCATGGCCTGGAACGTGTTCTCCGTGGTGTCGATCACATAACCGCCTGCGGCCGGAGCGCTCCAACCTGCCCCGGCTCAGCCTTCACCTGATGCTTCAACGCTTCAAGATCGACGGCTCCCGCCAAGGAAACTCCCGGATTAAACGGCCTTTGACCTGCCATGCTTGCCTCCTAGATATCAACAATCAACAACATTAAGCGCCCGGCGCAACACACATTGCAAACGTTCGCCCCAAGCTTACGCGCATTCGTGCGACTGCCACGATCACAGTGCCTCAACACGAACCGGCTGGCGCTCGGAACCGACTGCAGTGATCTTCGCGTCAGAATTTGCCGGAGGCACGTACAGCGCGACCACATTCACATACGTGGTTTTCATGGTGCTGGTGGCCTGACCGTCGCCAAACAGCGCTTTTTCCGCATCGGAAGCGGGCTGCGACTCACGGCCGGAGCCAGCTGAACGCGTCCATTCGGAATTGATCTGCGCCACCACCAGATCGCCACCATCCGCGGAACGCATAACGCTGATGGCATCGTCAACCGGTGTGAACACCTGCTGCTGCGATCCCTCGTTCAACTCCATGGCCTTCTGCACCTGTTCGGTCAGATCGGCAAGCTTCGTACGCAAATCGTCGTCGGCAAACTTCTGCGCATACTGGCTGGACGCACCATTCTGCAACACGTCGGCATACGCGGCGACCGCATCCTTCGGGGTCATGACCAGACCGGTGTCTTTTTCCGTTCCCTGCTCGCTACCGGTTTTGGAAATCTCAAAACTCGGCATTTTCACGCCCGAAAACAGTCGTGCCACACCCCACAACTTGTAGTTCTGACGTGCGGAATCCTGGCGGAACACCAGCAGACGCTTGGACTGCTGGTCATCCGTGGTGGAAGTGATGGAAAACACCGAACGCGGCCATCCACTGTCCGTGGAAATCACGGCCTGCGCAAGATCAGTTGGAATCGTGGTCTTGCGGTCAAGATTGCCCGTGACCTGCGCCACATGAAGTTCGCTAGTGCGAATCTCAAGTTCCGGCCCCTCCAAAATCGAACCGAGGGCGTCGATATTGCGATCGTTATTGCACTGGTCAAGCGTTTTGAGAATATTCGTACGGATGGTTTTCTCTTGCTTGGCGGTCAGATTCGGCGCATCTTGACGTTGCGTGGTTTTCGGCTGCGGCAGCTGCCCCTCGCATCCGCACATGCCAACGACCATTCCCAATGCGAGTACGGCCGCCGCGATTACGTTGAAACGCTTCTTCATCACTTGGCCTCCTCGTTGTCAGGTTCGTCGGACTTGTCGTTGTCGGATTCGTCGTTTTCGGATGTTTCGTTGGATCCGACCGACTCGGCCGTTACGGCCATTTCGTCAACTTCGTTGGGCACGTTGATTTCATCGGATACCGCGAATTCTACAGATCCCGAGGCCGCTGCGGCCGCACTGCTTTCCTCTTGTGCGAGACGTGCGAAATATGCGGCAAGCTCGTCTTGCGAAATCACGGAAGTCTGTTCGAAATCGTCGTTTTCTTCAACACCATCAGCGGCAGCGTTCTGCTGATCGGCAACGAGATTGCGCGCGCCGGGATCGACAATCGTAGGCTGCGCAACTTCGTTTTGGCTATTTTCCGAACCACTCGCGCGATGCCCAGCATGACGACGACGCTTACGCTTCGGCCCGCTCTTTTCGCTACGGGCGGCACTCGCTTCGGCGTTCTTCACCCATGCGGCAACCTCGTCATCGTCACCCTGCGTGGAACCGATGCCGTCAACCATGGCAAACGCGCGCTTGTTGCGACGCTTATGCGGAGGCATGGCAAACACGGAAGCCGAAAGCACCGCAAGTATCGCCAGCAATCCGCCGGAAAGATAGAACGGCATGGCGAAATTCAGCATCGAACGACGGTTCCAATCAAGTGTGACCGAACCTCCCTTGCGATCGCCGTAATCGATAATCGCAACGGAATCCTCGGCATTATTCGTATTAGCACCCTTGAACTGCATATCAACGGAACCGGCATTGCATTTGACGGTGCGCCACATGTCGGAATCCTGGAAGGCGACCTGGCCTCGGAATTATCGGCGGTGCCCTGAGCCGTGGTCTTCAGCGTGGACAGGGTGGACCAGTCGGACAGTCCGGTGACGCGCGTGTATTTGGATCCCGCGATCCATCCGGCGATATCGCGGGCGGAACCGATGGCGATGCACACGTTCGCGGATTTGTCGCGCGACTTCGCCGAAATGGTGACGCGATCGTCAACCAATTGCAGCACATTCGGATCGGTGACCACATACTGCGATCCCGTAACCGAGGCGGACGCCGTGACCTGTGCCGAGGGCTTCCAAATCGTCGCGTTCAAGACGCCAAGCACGATGCAAGCAATGGCAAGCAAGCCGAAAATAGGCGTGACAATGCCGCGCATAATCTTGGCGTGTCGCGTAGGACCCGCCTTGGACTGCGGCTTTTCCTGTTCTTCCTGCAATAAAGTCATAGCATTCACTATTCTACATTGCCTCTCTGCAAAAGCCTGAAAAAACTATGAAAATCAATGATTACCACTAAAGTGGAACCTATGCGCAAATCTACTCTTTTCAAAGCCGTCGCAGCCGCCTGCACAACGATCATGTGCTTGGGTTTCGCGGCATGCGGAAGTTCCGACACGAAGTCTGATTCCTCCTCCGATTCATCTTCGTCTTCTTCCGATTCCTCGTCGAAGATGAATCAGATCGCCGGTGTGACCGCCACGGGCAAGCCCGGTGAGAAGCCGACTGTCTCCTTCAAAACCCCTATGACGGTGGAAGACAACAGCTACGTCGTATTGCAGAAAGGCAATGGCGACCAGATTGAAGACGGCGACCGCATATGCACGCAGGGTATCGCCATCAATGTCAAGGATGGTTCCGAACTCATGAGCACCTGGGAGAAAAACACCCCCGATTGCTCTACGGTAGTCACCTCCGACACCAGTCAGATGACTGAGGATTATTACAACATTTTCAAGGATCAGAAGCTTAACGCCACGCTTGCGTTCGGTGTGAACGATTCGAATTCCGCTGGCACCTCCTATTTGATGGTGCTCACGATCGTGTCGAAGTCGAAGGATCTGACGAAGGCAACGGGCACGAAGGTGCTTGACGTTCCTGTCGATCTGCCGAAGGTGACGCTTGCGAAGGATGGCAAGCCGTCGATCGATATGAACGGATACAAGGGTTCCGACACGTTGATCTCGCAGGATTTGATCAAGGGCGAAGGCGCCAAGGTCAAGGATACGCAGACCGTGATCGCGCACTATACCGGCTGGCTGCTTGACGGCACACAGTTCGATTCCTCGTGGGATCGCGGTGCTTCGTCGAGCTTCTCGCTTGATGAGGTGATCACCGGTTGGAAGCAGGGCTTGGCAGGGCATACCGTCGGCTCGCAGGTGCTGCTGGTCGTGCCGCCGGACCTTGGCTATGGAGACAAGGATTCCGGCAAGATTCCAGCGAACTCCACGTTGGTCTTCGTAGTCGACATCCTCGCCGCCTACTGATCTACATCACGATTCGCTTATAAAAACTCCCTGCATAACAACAGGGAGTTTTTTATAAGCTAGAAGAGTCGTAGGGAGTCGTCTTCGGCACCTTTCATTTCGTCATAGTCGAGGATCAGGCAGTCGAAGCCGCGGTCCTGAGCGAGCACGCGGGCTTGCGGCGTGATGGTCTGCGCGGCGAAAATGCCACGCACGGGGGCCAACAGCGGGTCTCGGTTCAACAGCTCGCAGTAACGGGTGAGCTGCTCCACGCCATCGATGCCGCCGTTACGTTTGATTTCGATGGCAACATGCTTGCCACTGCCGTCGATGGCCATAATGTCGACCGGTCCGATGGCGGTCGGGTATTCGCGGCGCACCAATGTCGCACCTTCTCCGATGCGTTCGATCTGTTCGGCCAGATACTTCTGCAGATGGTCTTCGACACCGTCTTTGATCAGCCCCGGATCTTCGCCCAAATCGTATGTTTCGTCGGAATAAATATGCTGCAATGTCACTTCGAGCACGTCATTGGATTTATCCGCCGAAGCACGAATGACTTTCTGCGGAACCTCCGTAGTCACGTCGTCGTCGGCATGTTCCGGAGTGATGTCTTTGATGGTGCAGGGCGCCGCCATCCAGTTGAGTGGCTTGTACGAACCAAGTTCGGAGAAAATCAGCAGACTGTTATCGGCTTTGATAAGCAACACACGCTTGGCGAGCGGCAAAGACGCATTCAAACGCCCGGAATATTCGGCAGAGCAATCAGCAACAATAATTCGCACGAGGCACTACCCTACCATGATTGTCGTAAGCCATGAATCCCACGATATGTACAATCCTATTTTTGTTTTGATTAATCTTTTTTAAAAAAAACAGTCCGTCTGCTGCAACTACAGAATCGCAATCATATGCAATTGCTGCAATCGCAACAGACGGACCGTCAGAAGTATGCTACCGAGTGCTACTCTGCCATCTTGACGTCACGTCCACGCTCAACCGCAACGGTGAGCTTGTTCGAATCGAAGGAGATGAAACCGTCGGTCACTTCGAAGGAGCGACGGCTGCCATCCGGATCCACCACAACGATGGTTCCTTCCTTGATTACGGTCAATACAGGCTCGTGGTTGGGCAGGATGCCCATTCCGCCTTCAAAGGCAGGAATGGTGACGGACTTCGCCGTACCGTGCCACACGGGGTGGTCGGCGGCGACGATGTTCACCTGCATTGTCAATCCGGCCATCACGCACCGTATTCCTTCTGCATGTCGTGCCACTTCTTCTCGAGATCGTCGATGCCGCCGATACCGGAGAATGCCTGCTCCGGAACGTCGTCGTACACGCCGTCGCAAATGCGGGTGAACGCTTCGATGGTCTCATCGGCCGGCACGTAGGAGCCCGGACGACCGGTGAACTTTTCAGCGACGTAGAAGTTCTGGCCGAGGAACTGCTCGATCTTACGAGCGCGGTTCACGGTGGTCTTGTCTTCTTCGCCGAGTTCGTCGATACCGATCAGAGCGATGATGTCCTGCAGCTCCTTGTTACGCTGCAGAATCGCCTTGACGCGGTTCGCGCAATCGTAGTGAGCCTGGCCCACGTAACGCGGATCAAGGATTCGCGAGGTGGAGCTCAGCGGGTCCACTGCCGGATAGATACCCTTGGAAGCGATGTCACGGGAAAGCTCGGTGGTTGCATCCAAGTGGGCGAAGGTCGTTGCAGGAGCCGGGTCGGTGTAATCATCGGCCGGCACATAGATGGCCTGCAGCGAGGTGATGGAGTGACCGCGGGTCGAAGTGATGCGCTCCTGCAGGGCACCCATTTCGTCAGCCAGGTTCGCTGGTAGCCCACTGCGGACGGCATACGGCCGAGCAGGGTGGACACCTCGGAACCAGCCTGGGTGAAACGGAAGATGTTATCGATGAACAGCAGCACGTCCTGATTTTGCACGTCACGGAAGTACTCTGCCATGGTCAGTGCGGTCAGCGGCACGCGCAGACGGGTACCCGGCTGCTCATCCATCTGGCCGAAGACCAGTGCGGTCTTCTCAAGAACGCCAGCCTCATCCATTTCGCCGATCAGATCGTTACCCTCACGGGTACGCTCGCCGACGCCTGCGAACACGGACACACCGCCGTGGTTCTGGGCGACTCGCTGGATCATTTCCTGAATAAGCACGGTCTTGCCGACACCTGCGCCACCGAACAGACCGATCTTGCCGCCCTGCACGTACGGGGTCAGCAAATCGATGACCTTGATACCGGTTTCGAACATCTGGGTCTTGGATTCCAGCTGATCGAATGCCGGCGGGTTGCGGTGGATAGGCCAACGCTCGGTGACCGTGATGGTTTCGTCATCCTTCTTGTTGAGGATGTTGCCGGACACGTCGAACACGTGACCCTTGGTGACATCGCCAACAGGAACGGAGATCGGACCGCCGGTGTCGAGCACGGTGGCGCCACGAACGAGGCCGTCGGTCGCTTCAGCGCCACGGTACGCACGGTAGAGTCGCCAAGGTGCTGTTCGACCTCAAGCGTGATCTTCTTCGTGGTTTCGCCCTCTTCGTTGGCGGTGTTGGTCAGCTCAACGGTAAGTGCGTTGTAAATGTCGGGCAGGTGGCCCACCGGGAATTCGACGTCGATAACCGAACCCTGGATACGCGTGACGCGTCCAGTGGTCGGCTCTGCAGCCGTCTCGGGAGCCGCTGTGGTCTGATTCTCAGCCATATGCTTCCTACTCTTCCTTCTTATTCAGCGCGTCGGCGCTGCCGATGATTTCGGTAAGTTCCTGGGTAATCGAAGCCTGTCGCGAAGCGTTGAGCTTGCGGGTCAGGTCGTCGATCAGGCTGCGGGCGTTGTCTGTAGCCGTATGCATGGCGTTCTGTCGGCTTGCAGTCTCGGATGCCGCCGCGGTGAGCAGGCATTCATGAATACGGGACTGGATGTACTTCGGCAGAATCGCGTCAAGCACTTCGTCGACGCTCGGCTCGAACGCATAAAGCGGGGTCGCGGCATCGGCATCGGATTCGGGCACAGGGCCGGAGTCCTGCTGTTCCGGAAGCACGAGTTCAACGGGCAGCATACGCAGCACGCGCACCTTCTGAACGACCATATTCACGAATTCGGTGAACACAATGTAGAGTTCGGAAACTCCACCTTCGCTCGCCGGCTTCATGTAGGCGTCCATCAGTGCCTTCGAGATGGACTCTGCGACTTCCACGCCGGGCTGGTCGGTATCGCCTTCCCAAGTACCGGCAACATCACGATTGCGGTACTTGTAGTACGTCACACCGCGACGACCATACACATACAGTTCCGGCTGCTTGCCTGCCGCATCGAGGCGGGCCAGCAGCGATTCCGTTTCGCGGATGATCGAGGAGGTGTACGGACCGCCATACCACGATCCGAGGTGAGGGCGAGGACAGCCACGCGAGGGTTGTCCTCGTCCTTCTTCACGATCGGATGGTCGATATGGGTGTGGGCCACCAGCGCTTGCACGGCGTCGAAAATCGCATCGGTATACGGCTTCGCGTTCAAGGCGACGTCACGTGCCTTGGCGATATGCGAAGACGCGATCATCTCCTGCGCGTTGAAGATTTTCTCCAACGACGCGGTGGAGGCGATCCTAGATTTCAATGCGAGTTGCGAGCCCATGGATCACTTCTCTCCTGCGACGATCTTTTCCTGCTCGACCGGGGTGGCGTTCTTGACGTTAGGCTTCTTCTCGACCAGCGGCTTGCCCGCGCTGGTCACGAAAGTCTCACGGAACGCTTCCACAGCCTTGTCGAGGGCAGCCTCGGTGTCGGCGGTGAAATCTTCGGTCTCGCGGATGGTCTTGAGAATATCGGTGTTGTGGTCCAGGTAGTCCAGCATGGCCTTCTCGAACGGCAGCACGTCGTTCAGCGGCAGATCATCCATCTTGCCATGGGTGCCGGCCCACACGGAGACGACTTCCTGTTCCATGGAATACGGGGAGAACTGCGGCTGCTTGAGCAGCTCGGTCAAGTGGGAACCACGGTTCAGCTGGGCCTTCGAAGCCGCATCCAGATCGGAAGCGAACATGGCGAAGGATTCCAGGGAACGGTACTGGGCCAAGGAGATCTTCAGCGTGCCGGAGACCTTCTTCAACGCCTTGGTCTGTGCCGCGCCACCAACTCGGGACACGGAGATGCCGACGTCGACAGCCGGACGCTGGTTCGCGTTGAACAGGTCGGACTGCAGGAAGATCTGACCGTCGGTGATGGAGATCACGTTGGTCGGAATGTATGCGGACACGTCGTTTGCCTTGGTTTCGACGATCGGCAGGCCGGTCATCGAACCGCCGCCGAGGTCATCGGAAACCTTGGCGCAGCGTTCGAGCAGACGGGAATGCAGGTAGAACACATCGCCCGGGTATGCCTCACGTCCCGGCGGGCGGCGCAGCAGCAGGGAGATCGAACGGTAGGCTTCAGCCTGCTTCGACAGATCGTCGAAGACGATGAGCACGTGCTTGCCGTTGTACATCCAGTGCTGTCCGATGGCGGAACCGGTGTACGGTGCGATGTACTTGAAACCTGCGGAATCGGAAGCCGGGGAGGCCACGATAGTGGTGTACTCCATGGCGCCGGACTCTTCGAGGGACTGCTTCACCGATGCGATGGTGGAGCCCTTCTGGCCGATGGCCACGTAGATGCAGCGGACCTGCTTCTTCGGATCACCGGATTCCCAATTACGCTTCTGGTTGATGATCGTATCGATTGCGATAGCGGTCTTACCGGTCTGGCGGTCGCCAATGATGAGCTGGCGCTGGCCACGGCCGATAGGCGTCATTGCGTCGATGGCCTTCAGACCGGTGGACATTGGCTCGTCAACCGGATGACGATGCATAACGTCAGGTGCCTGGGCCTCGAGAATACGACGGCCTTCGGTCTTGATCTCGCCAAGACCATCAATCGGGTTGCCTAGCGGGTCCACGACGCGGCCAAGGTAGCCGTCGCCGACGGGCACGGAGAGCACTTCGCCGGTACGACGCACTTCCTGGCCTTCCTCGATACCTGCGAAGTCGCCGAGAATAACCACGCCGATCTCGCGGGCGTCAAGGTTGAACGCCAGGCCAAGCGTGCCGTCTTCGAAGGTCAGCAGCTCATTGGCCATGCAACCAGGCAGTCCCGTCACGTGCGCAATGCCGTCGCCAGCAGTCGCGACATAACCGACTTCCTGAGTCGGGGTATCCGACGGCTTGTACGACTCGACGAACTCATCGAGCGCCTTGCGTATCGTGGTGGGATCAATGGTAAGTTCTGCATGATCACTCCTTATTGTTGTTTATAAATTCAGTCAAGTCTTGTTTCAGGCTTGTTCACCGTGCGGCGAACCGTCAGGCGGTTGCCTTCACCGTGCGCTGAAGATGCTGCAGCTGTGCGACCACCGTGTTGTCGGTGACCTCGTCGCCCACCTGGATGCGCATGCCACCCATGACGGTCGGATCGACCACCGAGTTGATGTGCACCGGATGACCGGTCTTCGCCGAGTAAATGGCGATGAGCTTTTCCACCTGCTCCTTGCTCAACGGCGTTGCGTGGTAACAGTGACCATCGATTCGCCCATATGGCGGGAGAATTTGTTGATCAGCCACTGAATGGTCTGCAAGTAGCGGCGATTGCGCAGATTGCAGGTCGCGTGTTCGGCCAGACGCTTGGTCACCTTGGTGAAATCCGCGTCTCCAATCAGGCTGTACAGCAGCTTGACACGGGCTTCACTGGAAACGGTTGCGTCATACAGCTTGGTACGCACGACCGGAAGGTTGAGCAGTGCGGAATGCAACTCTGCGAGCTCGATGGAGACTTGCAAAGTCGTATTGGTGTAATCCGCGTAGTACATCATGCCATCAACGCCGAAATCCTCAACGGCATTGGCGATATCAGACACGCGGCTCCAACGGCGAGACACCAGATCGGACATGATCTCCATCACGAGCGGATGGGCCTGGTCTCCGATCAGAGTCTTGACTACCGCAACCTTGTCTTCGACTGGGCGCGACGGTCGGTGAGGGCACGTTCAAGCTGGATATTGTGGTCAAGCGCGCTGGTGATCGTGAACAGTTCGTTCCCGATACGCCATGCGTCCTCACCGCTGTCACGCAGCTTGGGGGCCAGCGAGTCACGCGATACGCGGTCTGCGATACGCGATGCTTCTCCTCGCATTGGTCACCTCCCTTTCTTGAAGGTTTCGATCACTTCTTGTCGCTGTCCAAGTCGGCGATCATCTGGTCGATCATCAACGACTGCACATCGTCATTCTCGAGCTTGCTACCCAGGATCTTGCCGGCCAGTGCCGTTGCCAGCACGCCGACCTCACCCTTGAGGCTCACCAGAGCCTGCTGCTGCTGCGATTCGATGGAACGCTGGGCGGTGGCGGTGATCTGCGCCGCATCGTTTTCGGCACGAGTGCGCGCGTCAGCGATGATATGCGATGCCTCCGTACGTGCGTCGTCACGGATCTTGGATGCCTCGACGCGAGCTTTGCTCAGCTGAGCCTCATACTTCGCCTTGGCTTCATCGGCATCTTTCTGGGCCTGTTCGGCCTTGGCGATGCCACCTTCGATCTTGGCAGCGCGCTCATCGAACACGGCCTGGAACTTCGGCAGGAAGAACTTGTAGAAGAACACGGCGACGATGATCAGAATGACCAACGACCAGAAAATGTCGTAGCTTTTCGGAAGGAACAATTCCATTTCGCTAGCTGCGGTCACCATAGTGTCTTCCTCCTTTCATGTTCGTTTGCGTCTTCGGTGTTACCTTGAATCAAGTCTTACTTGATGAAGGCGAGCACGAAGCCGAGCAGTGCCAGCACCTCGACGAATGCCAGACCCAGGAACATGAGGGTCTGCAGACGGCTGCCGAGCTCAGGCTGGCGAGCGGTGCCTTCGATGGTCTTGCCGATCAGGATGCCCAGACCGATGCCAGGGCCGATGGCGGCGAGGCCATAGCCAACGACGTTCAGGTTGCCGGCAACCTCAGCGAGGGTAACGATATCCATGATTGTTTCCTTTCTGGTTATTGCTTGACAAGAAGCAACAATTAAAAAGCCGGCGGTCAGTCGATCTCCGGATAGCTCATATTGATGTATGCGGTGGTCAGGATGGCGAAGATGTAAGCCTGCAGGCAAGCGACCAGCGCTTCGAACAGGAACATGAACATGCCAGCCGCGAAGGTGACGACGCCGAATGGCATGAACACCTTGTTCACCACATCAATGAGGAAGTACTGCGTGGCCGAAAGGCACAGCGCAAGAATCAAGTGGCCCGAAACCATGTTGGCGAACAGTCGGATCGTCAACGAGAACGGACGGATAATCAGCAGCTCAAGCAGCTGAATCGGGGACAGCAGAATGTAGATCGGGGCCGGAACACCCTTCGGGAAGATCTCATCCCTCAGGAAGTGGCCGAGGCCCTTTTCACGAATGCCTGCAATCCAGTATTGGCAGAAGCACACATGGCGAATACCAGCGGCAGCGTAATGGTTGCGCTTGCCGCGATATTGAAGCCTGGGATGATGCCACACAGATTGAAGACCAACAACGTGCAGAACACGGTGGTGATCATCGGCACATAACGCTTGCCGCGCAGCTCGCCCATCACCTGATAGACGATGTTGTCACGGACGAATTCGATCAACCATTCGACTGCTCCCTGCCAACGGCTGGGGATGAGCTTTGCACGGCTTGCCGTAATTCCGAGAACCAGCAACATGATGACGGTCGCAAGGATGCGAACGAGGATGATGCGGTTGATGGCGAACGGCGTGCCTGAAAAACGAACGGATCGGGAAGGAAGTCATCGACACTGGGCATTTCGGGACCATCAGCGATGGTCAGCATGCCCTTTCCCAATGCACCAATCATTCACGCCTCCTGCTCTTGTGTCAGCTGTTAGTTTAACCCAACAACCGAGTCGAATGTGACGTTCTGGTTACTTAACCAAAGCGTACTTCGAAGTGCGCGTCGACGCGAACGGAGTCCCGTGCGACGCATTCGACTCCGAATGGCTGGATAGGATTATTAGCCCGTGTCTAGACAACATCCACACACTTGGCTTTTCCGTACTCCCATTTGGTTTTCCCGGCGTTTCGCAGCAAGCTGTACTAACTAGACACAGCTTTGTGAATCGTCGGATAGCCGACGCAACCAATAGTTTGTTTTACGAAAACAGCATATTGATAAAACGTTTCACCAAGTATATCACATATAACACAGGTGCTGCATATAAAGAAAGAGGGGCCGCATACGCAAGCCCCCACCAGTAAACAGCCGTAAAGTCACGCGCCAATCACGGCCGCACGTCAATCACATCAATATGCGGATCAATCCACAAATCAATCGTGAATCACGCCATAACCGTCACGCACGAACGGCGCAAACGCGTCGACACGCGGCGAACCCGGCTGATGACGAATCGAACGATCCGTGCCAAGACGCTTCTGCGCACGAAGCTGCGGAACCTCGCTCAAATCGTATGGCGTGGTCTGATACACCCAATTCAGCCAATTGCGCCACAGGAGATTGGCATGGGCGCGCCACGCGAACACCGGCTCCAACTGCGGATCATCATGCGGGAAATAGTTTTCGGGGAACGGCACATTCGTCATGCCCTTCTTCATATCACGCTCATACTCCTCGGCCAAGGTGTACTTGCCGTACTCCCAATGGCCAAGCGCGAACACTTCCGAAAAATCACGGGTGGCGATCAGCCCAGGACCGGACTTCGGACCCCACGTGAGCACCTGCAACTCCGGATTGCGCGCGATATCACCCTCGTCCACCCCCGCAAGGCGAGAATGCGGCTGCAGGCAAATCTCATCGAAGCCGTTCGTCAAAAAGCAGTATTCATCCTGCAAATACTGCGGAAACACGCCAAAAATCTTCTCTGGCAAATTCTCTTTACGCACGTTATAGCGATAATTGAGCGCACCCATCGCGCCCCAGCACAAATACATAGTGGAGAACACATGCGCGGAAGCCCAGTCAAGAATCTGCTTGAACTCATCCCAATAATCGACCTGTTCGAAATCAAGATGCTCAACAGGGGCACCCGTCACCACGAAGCCGTCGTAATAGTTGTCTTGGAACGCCTCAATGGTCTCATAGAACTTCACCAGATGGTCGGCGCTCACATGCGTACCCTCGTGCGTGGAGGTCTTCATGAAATCGATCTCCACCTGCAGCGGACTTTTTGAGATCAAACGCAGCAGCTGCGTTTCCGTCTCGATTTTCTTCGGCATGAGATTTAAGATCACCAGCTTGAGCGGACGCACGCGCTGGCGCTCCGCTTCAGGCTTTTCAAGCGCGAAAATACGCTCGGAGTCGAGAATGTCTCTGGCCGGAAGGCCGCTGGGGATCTTGATAGGCATGCTTCTATTATGGTGCGGGCTCGGATATGGCGCACTTCCCTGCCCCCACGATCAGCCGAAACCGTTATAGGAAAAATGAATAACGCGCTATTTGCAACGCGGTTTCGCATGGCCGGACTGATGCGACACGCCGATTTGACATATTTGGAAGTAATCGTAAAGTTAATAGAGCTGTCTTAAAGACAAGCCGACGCGGGGTGGAGCAGCTCGGTAGCTCGCTGGGCTCATAACCCAGAGGTCCATGGTTCAAATCCATGCCCCGCTACTGATGAAAGCTAGGAATTGCAACAATTCCTAGCTTTTTTGTTTTCCGTCAAATCTCACCAAAACCAATTTCCGGACAAAATCTGGACAAAATCCGACAAAAACCGGGTATATCAGCCGAGTTCATCAATCGCATGTGCCGAAAGTATGGAGAAAATGCGCCGGATCCGCCAATCGCATGTGCCGAAAGCGAAGATTGCCGCTCAAGGCTGAAAATCCAACGTTCTCCAAGGTTGCACGCGCTACGTTGACCTCGCCAACCACATATCACCAGATATAAGGAGAACAAGGCAATGCATTATATGAATCAAGCGAACGCGCACAACGCGACGCAGGACACCACAATGCAAGACAGCGCAACGCACGATACGGCAACAAAGGCAACGCAGGACACCGCGCCGCTGAAAGGCATCACCGTGATTGACTGGACGCAGGTGCAGTCCGGCCCGTCGTGCACGCAGATGCTCGCATGGATGGGCGCCGACGTCATCAAGGTGGAGAAGGTGCAGGGCGGAGATCCGACACGTAATGAAATGAACGACGTGGATGGCTCGTACTCCCTGTACTTCCTTCAGCTCAATGCCAACAAGAAATCCATCACGCTGAACATGAGAGATCCGGAAGGCAAGAAAATCCTCGCCGAACTCCTGAAGAAAGCCGACGTGTTCGTAGAGAATATCGGCCCGGGAGACGTGGAAAAGCTTGGTTTCGGATGGAATGACGTACATGCGATCAATCCGCGTCTGATCATGGCGTCGCTGAAGGGCTTCAACAAGGGCAGCCGGTTCGAGCATGTCAAGGCGTTCGAGCCGGTCGCGCAGTCCGCGGGCGGTGCCGCTTCCACCACCGGCTGGTATGACGGCGAGCGCAATGTGCCCATGCAGTCCGGCGCCGCATTGGGCGATTCCAACAGCGGAATGCATCTGCTGATCGCCATTCTTTCGGCGCTGTTGCAGCGCGAGCATACCGGTGAGGGTTGCTATGTGTACCAGTCGATGCAGAATGCGGTGCTGAACTTGTGCCGTGTCAAGCTGCGAGACCAGTTGATTCTCGACCGTTTGGGCAAGCTTTCCTACTATGACTGCTACCCGAATTATGAGTGGGGCAAGCAAGGCAAAGCCATTCCGCGCGCAGCGAATGCGGAGGGTGGTTTGGTGCTTGGCTGGTGCTACCGCGCGAAAGGCTGGGAGCATGACCCGAACGCTTACGTATATATAGTGGTTCAACAGTCCAAGAAGGGCTTCGAGAATTTCTGCCATGCGATGGGATTCGAGGATTGGCTGACCGACCCGCGTTTCAATACCGCCAATGCGCGTGACGAGCATAAAACCGAGGTGTACCAGCGTGTTGAGGCGTACACCATGCAGTTCGACAAGTACACGCTGACCAAGGAATTGGGTGCGAAGGGCGTGCCGGTCGGCCCGGTGTTGGATTGGTATGAGTTGGAGAACGATCCTGATTTGAATGGGGATGGCACGATTGTGACCATTGACCAGCAGGATGCGCGCGGCGATTTCAAGACGATCGGCATGCCGTTTACGATGAGTAATTTCGTGCCGGATTACCAGCGTGCGCCGAAGCTGGGCGAGCATAACCGTGAGATTCTGCATGCGTTGGGATATGACGACGATCAGATCGCTTCGCTGCGTGATTCCGGTGTGATCGGCGGTAACGATGGTGTGCAGGCTGATTTGAAGTAACGCACGTTAGCGCGCACTGGCGCACGAATAAGGGCGGATCACAAGATTCGCCCTTATTTGTTATGCGTCACATCCATTGCAGTCCACGCCCCGCACTTCCGCACACAATCCCATGTCTTACGTCTTACGGTTTACCGTCACAAAAAGCGCATGCAGTAACGGAACGTTGGAATTTCAACGTTCCGTTACTATATGCGCTTCGTGAGCTACAGTGAGGATACTGAATCAGCCCACGCAGAAGGGGACGAGCCAGATCCACAGCAGACAGGTGGCCGCGAATGCCACCGTGGCGACGGCCGTGGTCGAGGCGCCTTCTTTTACATAAATGTTGTAACGGCTGGAAATAATGATGCCTGAGAACGCCGGCGGCAACGCGACCGCCATCACCAGCATCGAAATCTTGTTCATGTCACCGCCCATGCCACACAACAGCGCCACGCCAAGGAACACTGCAGGCGTCAGAATCAGGCGGAAGAACGTGTTCCAGATGGTTTCCCAACCGAGCGAGAATTTCACCGTGGAAAGCGCGAGCCCGCGGAAAGCACGGCCACACCGGAATTCGCTTTGGCGATCAGATCGAAGGTCGGCGCCACCTGGCTTGGCACATGAATGCCCACCAACACTAGGAAAATGGCCAATAACGACGCCCAGCAGATCGGTTGCTTCAGTGCGTCGAGCAACGCCTGCAGATTGCCGTTGCGGTTCTTTCCCATATTCGACGTGCCATGCACCATAAGTTCGGCGGTTTTGTCGGTTGCGGCATCTCGCGCCGGGTCAAGCGTGATATCGCCTTTTGCATTGGCCTTTGCATTGACCGCGTTTTCGGCCTGCACGCTAAGCTTCGCTCGGTCTTTGGCCTGGCCGAGGTTGATCAGATACATGCCGATCGGAATGGTCACCACGTTGACCACGATGGAAATAATGGCTATGACGAGATTCGTGCTGACGGTGTTGCCGTAAATCGGATCAAGCACAGCGAATCCAAGGAAACCAATCGTCGGAGATCCTGCGATCAGAGCACAGACGGCCGCCTCCTGAATGCTGCGGTGGAACAGCAACCGGCACAGATAATAGCTCACCATAAACATGACGATGACGCCGATGAAACTGATGGCGGTCAATGTTGCGTCTTTCGCAAGCATTGCACGGGTCGATTTGATGATGGACACAAATAACGCCGCAGGAAGCGCGATATTCAACACAAGTTTATTAAGTCCCTGCCGCTGATCGTCATCAAAATAACTGAATTTTCCACAAATATACCCTAATGCCATAATGACAATAATTGGCACGATGTCGTCAACAAGTATGTTTATCACTGTCGTTCTTTCTTTATATTTTTTCTATCTGCAATCTTCTGCAATATTTTTGATTGCTGATATTGCGGATATTGCAGATACGTTGATCGGATCATTGGTTTTCAGGCAGAAAAAGTGGGCGCACGCATTCCACCGTTCGCACGCCCACATGTCATACCGACAGCCGATGCGCTACATGCGAGCGCCGGTCGCGTAGTCGTACATGGTGACTTCGGAATCAACGAGGGCTCCGACCACCGGCTTCGGATTCAACGCTCCGATATTGCCGGATTCCTTGCCCGCATACTGCGCGATCTGCACATGCACGAAGCTTGGCTTGCCTGATTCGACCGCCTCGCCGACCATGCGTTCGACTTCTTCCGGAGTGGTGGCATAGTAACCTTTACCCCCGAACGCTTCGAGGACCTTCTCGTAATGCGCGTTGTAGGTAAGCGTCAGCGGCGACGGATCACCGTCCGCTCCAAGGTTTTCGAAGTCGCCGCGGTAGATACCGCCGTTGTTGAGCACCACGAAGGTGATGGGCAGCTGGTAGCGGCAGGCCACCTCCACTTCCATACCATCGAAGCCGAATGCGGAATCGCCGCCGATGTACAGCACTTTCTTGCCAGTGGAAAGCGCCGCGCCAATCGCATAGCCGGTGCCGCAGCCCATCACACCCCATGTGCCGCAGTCCAAACGATGGCGCGGTTCGAGCATGTCGATGATGTTGCGGCAATCATCGAGCGAATTGGCTCCCTCATTGGTGAGAATGAGATCTTCATGGTGTTTGTTGTACACCTTTTTGATGGCTCCCAAGGCGTTGAAATGGCTCATGGGCAGCTGATCGGATTGTTCGCGGGTTTCAAATTTCGCCACGTTTTTCGCGCTGGCTTCCTTCAGCATGTTCAGCCAGGTTTCGTCAGCTTTGAACGGGTATTCTTCCAGAGATCCGTTGAGCAGCGTCATGGCGGAACGAATATCCCCCACGATTGGTACGTCGATACTGCGCGTGTTTTCGATTTCTTCCGGATTGATGTCGATTTGGATGAATTTCACATGTTCGTTCCACGTTTTGCCCTGGCCGAACGACAGCATCCAGTTGAGTCGCGCGCCGACCAACAATACCACGTCGGCGTTGCGTAGCGCGGTGGAACGGCAGCTTGCCGTGCTGTGTGGGTCGGTATCGGGCACTACGCCTTTGGCCATGGACATTGGCTGGAATGGAATATCCGTTTTCTTGACGAATTCGCGGATTTCCTCTTCGGCGCGGGCGATTGCGGCGCCTTTGCCGATCACCATGAGCGGACGTTCGGCCTGCCGCAGCAATGCGAGCGCCGCGTCGATGGATTCGCGTGCCGGCACCATGGCGGGGGCCGGGTCGGTTGCCGTCCACATCAGGCGGTCGGCTTCGCTTTGGCTCAGGGTCTGTGCCACGGTGTCATCAGGGAAATCGATGTACACCGCGCCTGGGCGTCCTGAAGAGGCGATATGCATGGCACGGGCTACCGCGAGCGGAATATCTTCGATGCGGTCGATGCGCAGCGAAGCCTTGCAGAACTGCTTGGCGTAGTTCATCTGGTCGAGGCCTTCGTATTCGCCTTCCTCAAGGTCGACCACATGGCGGGTTGAGGAGCCGCCGATCATGATGACCGGATAGCCGTTCACCGTGGCTTCCAGCAGTGCCGGTAGACCGTTGAGGAATCCCGGAGCGGATACCGTCAACGTGACAGCCGGCCGACCGGTGATGAATCCGTCGGCCGCGGCCGCGTTCACAGCGTCCTCCTCATGGCGCATGCCCACGAATCGCATACCCATGCCCTGCGCGATGCGCGCGAAATCGGTGACGGGAATGCCGACCACGCCATACATGTTTCGTATGCCGTTGGCCATCAGCACCCGCGCCAGATAATGCGGCGCATCGGTGACCTTCCGATCATCGGCTCCCTGCCGTTCGGCATCCGCACGCATGCTCGCGACCATCGTTTCATCTGCATGTTCTTCTGTCATCGCAACCTCCATTCGTATCGACGACGCCATGATTGTAGATACGTGAAAATGGGAGTTCGTCAGCAGAAAAATATGTTCGTCTGCGGCTTAATTTCAACGTTTTCAGCATGATATAGCCGTATTCTCACGCACATGCGGAATATATTGCAGCTGAAATATCGCAACTCTCATCGAGAAGCATCACCTCCGCGAGACGACATCATCGCCGCATATCATCGTCGCCGTACCGCATACAGCATGAACGCCCCGCAGCACATCACGGCAGCCGTCAAACCCAACACCAGCCCCATCGGACTTCCTGTCTGCGGCATTTCCTGCTCGGGGGCATAAAGGTTGTCGACATTGAACGTCAGCAGGCTATCCTCACGTTCCACCACATCGTTCAGCACCATCATTTTCTGCGCGGTGACGGCCTCATCCAATCCCACGGACTGGTATCCGACCTTGATATTGACCTCGCCGGCACCCGTTGCATGCCAATACACGGTGGTTCCCTCCAGTTCGGCCCAGCCGACTGCCGTGGGCTCGTCGTCCTCGTCGAACACGGCCGGACCTTCGATCGTCGCCGTGAATACGCCCTCGATCGGCTGTCCACTCGAATCCAGCAACTGCACGAACAGGCTTCCGGACCGCAATCCCTGCCGATCATCACGCGTCACCCTCGAAGAAACCGGCAGCTTGTTCGCGGCCTCCTCCCAAAGCTCGTTGACCTTGCTTTCCAGCCCGTCCATCACCGAGAAGAGGTATTGCTCATGCCTGACCCACACCTTTTGGTCGTCATAGTTGCGGTGCACCAGCACGCCGATCGCCGCATACGTGAGCACCGGTTCCCCGTCATGTTGATATTCGGACAGCAGCCATGCGAGGCGCCGCGCCGCTTCCGTATTTTCCACGGTGGTGGTTTCGGTGACCTTATAGTCGGTCATGCTTTCGATTTGCCGGCAATAATAGAATTTGCCCGATCTCGATTCCGCGTTCACCCCGATCACATACGGTTTTCCATCGAGAAAATAGTTGTAATGCTTGCCGTTCGCGCGCAGCAGCTGTTCGGCGGCCAGCGCGGCCGGGCAGGTCATTCCCACGATTATGATGCAGGCCGCCAATACCGCGGCCAGAATCGCAAGCGTATGTCGTTTCATCGCATTCATCGCATCGTCCTTTCGATATGCACATCGTTGTTGTCGTAATTCAACAGGCTTGCATACTTGCGATTGCCACATGGCCTTTTTCAAGGGTTGTGGTCGGAGGACGTTCTTTTTGCCGTTTTTGTGGACAACTTCGCTTGTCAGCAAACGTAACTTATCCACAAAAAACGTTTTACCAATCGTAGGTAAACAAGTTATCCACAAAGGGTGGAAATCGCTGGTCGGAAGATAGTTCACCCAAATCCACCTTTTCTCCTCTATAATCGGCGGTATGGCAGAAGAAGATAAGAGCGCGGAACCGCGCACCACCGCAACCAAGCAACCAGCCGTCAAGAAGACGACCGCCAAAAGCGCGGCCGCCAAAACGGCATCGGCAACGTCTCAGACGCCTAGCAAGCGCACCGCCGCAGCCAAAAAGTCCACGGCATCCACCGCTCGCAAGCGCACCACCAAAGCGAAGGCCGCCGCACCGCAAACGGTCGGCGAAGCCCCAGCCCCCGTCATCGAACGCACCAGCCCCGAACAGTTCGGCCGCGTGAACGTGCTCGACATCACCCCGAACGTTGAGAACGGCCTGTTCCCGGCACGCGTGGAGCTCGGCGAAGCATTCAACGTCACCGCCCAAGTGTTCATCGAAGGCCGCACCAAGGCAGGAGCGACCGTGTCCGTGCGTAACGCACGCGGCCGCGAGGTTGAACGTTTCGCCATGACCTGCACCAATCCGGGCCTCGACCGCTGGGAAGCCATGGTCAAGATCGGCGAACACAGCGATCTGAAGCCGTGGGATGCCGATTATGCCGCCGTCAAGCGTCAGCTGGGCGAATGGCAGATCGTGGTCGAAGGCTGGGAAGACACCTACCAGTCCTGGCTGCACGACGCCGCCATCAAGGTTAAGGTGAATGACGACGTGGAGAATGCGCTGGAATCCGGCGCACAGCTGCTCGCACGTTGGGCTGACACGAAGGATTCCAAGCTTTCCGCAGCCGACAAGAAGGTGCTGCGCGACGCCGCCAAGACCATGGAAAACAAGTCGCTGAGCGCCGAAGAGCGTCTCGCCGCAGTCCAGAGCAGCGACATCGAGCAGCTGCACGAAACCAACCCGTTGCGCGACGGCCTGTCCGAGTCGAATCCGCAGCGTTTCCGTGTGGAACGCCCGAAGTCCAGCTTCGCCTCCTGGTATCAGTTCTTCCCACGTTCCGAAGGAGCCTACTACGGTGAAGACGGCAAGATCGTTCCCGGCAACCTCAAGACGTCGATCGCCGGCTTGGAACGCGCCGCAGCCGAAGGTTCAACATTGTGTATTTGCCGCCGATCTTCCCGATTGGCGTGACCAACCGCAAGGGACGCAACAATTCCCTGGTAGCCGGCCCGAACGATCCGGGCTCCCCGTTCGGCATCGGCTCCGAACTGGGTGGCCACGACACCGTTGACCCGCAGCTTGGCACCATGGACGATTTCAAAGCATTCTGCGAGCGCGCCCACGAGCTGGGCTTGGAAATCGCGCTTGATTTCGCTTTGCAGTGCTCGCCTGACCATCCGTGGGTCAAGGCGCATCCGAACTGGTTCCGCACCAAGCCGGACGGCACCATCGCATTCGCAGAGAATCCACCGAAGAAGTATCAGGACATTTACCCGATCGACTTCAATGCCGACATGGAAGGCATCGAAAAGGAAGTCGAACGCATTATGGATCTGTGGGTCAAGGCGGGTGTGACGATCTTCCGCGTTGACAATCCTCACACCAAGCCGGTGCGTTTCTGGCAGGATGTGATTGCCGCCGTTACGAAGAAGCATCCGGAAGTGCTGTTCCTTGCCGAGGCGTTCACCCGCCCGGGCATGATGCGCGCGCTGAGCTATGTGGGCTTCACGCAGTCGCACTGCTACTTCCCGTGGCGTAACACCAAGGAAGAGCTCGAAGAGTACCTCGAAGAGACCAACGGCAATGGCGGCTTCTACCAGCACAACACGTTCTGGCCCACCACTCCGGATATTCTCACCGCCTACGTGCGCGACAACGGCATTGCCGGCCATGCGGTGCGTGCGGTGCTCGCCGCTATGGGCAGCCCGAGCTGGGGTATTTACAACGGCTACGAGCTGATCGAAAACAAGCAGCGTCCGGGCTTCGAAGAGCAGATCGACAACGAGAAGTACGAAGTCAAGGTGCGCGATTGGGACAGCACCGAAAAGTACGGCATCGCCGAACTGCTGACCTCGCTCAACAAGATCCGTGACACTCACCCGGCTTGCCGCAGCTACCAC
>ENA-OQBT01000160-OQBT01000160.1-human-gut-metagenome-genome-assembly--contig:-NODE-160-length-46458-cov-2.453454_pt1 | contig 46458 bp, 59 predicted proteins | sample MGYA00242749_ERZ504557 | MGnify/ENA primary metagenome ERZ504557 (study PRJEB26092, sample SAMD00036243) | human gut metagenome | host: Homo sapiens | study: EMG produced TPA metagenomics assembly of...
CCCTCTCCAGAGCCATTCATGGACATACCATCCAAGCACGGTCGGAAGACCGGTCATTGCGGAAACGCGCTCGTAATCGCTGTAGCTGTCGCCGTTCGCCTCAAGCACAACCGGCTGTCCTTTTATTGTTTCATCCAGCCAGCGGATGGCACCTGCGTCCTCGGAAAAGACATTTTCCAGATACGCTGTCGCATCGAGTCCGCGGTACTCGGACAGATCGAAAACATTTCCGAACCAGGAGTACACGCTCGTTCCAAAATAGCCGAAGGTCCATAAAAGCAGTACCAGCCCGATTCCGCCGAACACCTGCAGAATCCGCTCTTTTTTCCAGAGCAGGAACCGCGTGATGATGTAGCTCATGCAGATACCGAACAGGATAAATGCCTGATACGTCAGCTTGAACATCGTGTTGGAGCGCGCATACGATTCTTCGTAGATATCGCGCACATAGACGAGTTCCGGAATGATGATAAGGCCGATGGCACAGAGGCCTAAAATACCGATCACCATATCGCTCACCGCAATCTCTCTCCAGAAATTACAGAAGGCAGAAACTTTTTTTGGCTTTTCTGCCGTTTCTTTTTCGCCCGGCTCCGGTTTTTTCTCTCCCAGGATCAGGGCAACGGCCTGCTCTTCCACCTCTTCCTGCGTCTTTCCATCGGCAAGTACAATCTGTCCCTGCCGCTCCATGCCCGGAAGATGACAGTTTTCCGCCATGCTAGCAGAACGGCTGCGATAAACAGCACAACGAGCACCGTCGGAAGGCCCCAGAGAATCGCCAGCTGATACAGTATCGAATGGTGCTTGGCAATGCCGACACCGGAAACCATCGTCTCAAACTTCATTGTAAACGGAAGGGCGACAACCGTTCCAATTGCAAAAACTTCTGCAGCCTGCAGGAGAACCGTTCCGATCGTCTCTTTCGCCCGCGCATGATACCGGTACAGCGCACCGTACAGCGCAAAGCCTGCAATCACGACGAAATAGATAACAAAATCCCAGTAGTTGGACCAGTGGAACACACCGATCAGAAAGCCCGCCGCGATGATCTGCGGCTGAAGCAGAACGTCTTTTAACGACCATTTCCACTCTTTTTCCGGATCACGGCAGGTATTTTTCACGTAGGAATATAAAAGGCCCAGCACCAGCAGGACGAACATGACATTCACCACATGGGCATGCAGGTCGCCGAGCACAAAGGAATACGATGGAAACTCATGAATCGTGCGGTCATTTTCCACAAGCGGGTCATACCCGATATAGCGGGTCGAACTCGGGAACCAGTAAGCCGATTCGTTCAGTCCCAGCCACTGTCGGATGCAGCCGTAAATCACATAGTGCATATTTCCGGCAAGGGAAACGGCGCCTCCCGAAAGAAGACCGCCAAGCACCGGTGCAATCTGGCTTTTATTGCCGCCCTCTTTCCGGATGCGGTGGCACGCACGCGACTCTGCCAGATGGTAGGTGATCGAAAACGGCAGAACAAACGCAAACGATGCCACCATCGTACGCGTCAGATGGTACGTCTGCTTTACATCCGTGAAGGTAATCTTCGTCAGAAATACGGCATAGAACTGGCCGCCGTAATAGTAGTTAATACCGCTTCCGCTGTACCAGAGATCCTCTGCCGGAACGGCGGTGCTGCGCATCATGGCCTTCATAAAACCATAATCCATGAATTTTTCGGTTCCGTGTGCCTCCGGGTGAAAGCCCGCAAGGTAGGTCCAGAGAAGGAAAAAGGCGAAAAACAACACTTCTTCCATCATCAGGAAGTCGATTTCCGGCGCATGGACGCGTACCTTAAAACATCCGAAAATCCAAGAAGCCAGGATCAGTACGCCGACTGTGATCAGGCAGACCGGTGCGGTAAACGGAACCAGTCCGAAGCTTCCAAGAGCAAATACAGCAAAACCGGAAACAACGATGCCAAGCACTTTAGAAAACATCCATCCCCGGTCATGAAACCGCGGAAACAGCGCTGCGGCAGCCGGATAAAATCCAATACCGACGCACCAGGGTCATAAGCCACCACTTCAGGAACGAAACGTTGTCCGTTCCAAGAAGCGGCGTTGTGGCCAGCACAAGCAACACCAGCAGAATGCCGGAAACTGTCGTCTTTTTGCTCATCTTTAATTATCTTCCTCTGTCATTGTGTAGACATGACGTTTTCTTGCCATCTCATCGCTTGCAAGATACTCGTCGTAGGTGGTCATCTTATCGATCAGCGCGCCGTTCGGAAGGATCTCCATGATACGGTTTGCTGTGGTCTGTACAAACTGATGGTCGTGGCAGGTGAACAGCAGCACGCCCGGGAATTTGATCAGACCGTTGTTCAGTGCAGTGATGGACTCCATATCCAGATGGTTGGTCGGCTCGTCAAGAACGAGAACGTTTGCACCGGAAATCATCATCTTGGAGAGCAGGCAGCGCACTTTCTCTCCTCCGGAAAGGACTCTGACACGTTTCACGCCGTCCTCACCGGCAAAAAGCATTCTTCCGAGGAATCCGCGGACATACGTTACGTCCTTGATCTCGGAATACTGGGTCAGCCAGTCTGCGATAGTCAGGTCGCAGTCGAATTCTGCGGTGTTGTCCTTCGGGAAGTAAGCCTGTGTGGTGGTTACGCCCCATTTGTAGTAACCGGAATCCGGCTCTTCTTCTCCGGTCAGAATCTTGAACAGCATGGTGATCGCCTGCTCGTTGCTTCCGACGAAAGCAACTTTATCTTCTCTTCCGAGGGTAAAGCTTAAGTTATCCAGGATTTTCACGCCGTCTACGGTTTTGGTCAGTCCCTCTACCTGCAGAACGTCGTTTCCGATCTCACGGTTCGGACGGAAATCGATGTAAGGATATTTCCGGCTGGATGGTTTGATATCGTCGAGCTGGATTTTCTCCAGGGCTTTCTTACGGGAAGTAGCCTGTTTACTCTTCGATGCGTTGGCGCTGAATCTAGAGATGAAATCCTGTAACTCTTTGATCTTCTCCTCTTTCTTTCTTGTTCGCCTCTTTCATCTGTTTTACCAGCAGCTGGCTGGACTCAAACCAGAAGTCGTAGTTTCCGGCATAGAGCTGGATTTTTCCGTAATCTATATCTGCGATCTGGGTGCAGACTTTATTCAGGAAGTAACGGTCGTGGGATACGACGATAACGGTATTCTCGAAGTTGATCAGGAACTCCTCAAGCCACTCGATCGCATCGAGGTCCAAGTGGTTGGTCGGCTCGTCGAGAAGAAGGATGTCCGGGTTTCCGAACAGGCTCTTGCAAGAAGAACTTTGACCTTCTGGCTGCCGGTCAGGTCCGCCATCTGTGCGTAGTGCAGTTCCGGCTCAATGCCAAGCGTTTAAGAGCTGCTCTGCATCGGTCTCTGCCTCCCAGCCGTTCATCTCTGCAAACTCACCCTCGAGCTCGCTCGCTTTGATACCGTCCTCATCGGTGAAGTCTTCTTTTGCGTACAGCGCCTCTTTCTCTTTCATGATCTCATAGAGACGGGCATTTCCCATGATAACGGTGTCGAGTACCGGATAGCTGTCGTATTTGAAGTGGTCCTGCTCGAGGAAGGAAAGACGCTGGCCCGGTGTGATGGTTACGTCTCCGTTTGTCGGTTCAAGCTGGCCGGACAGGATTTTCAGAAAGGTTGATTTTCCCGCTCCGTTGGCACCGATCATGCCGTAGCAGTTTCCCTCGGTGAATTTGATATTGACATCTTCAAACAACGCTTTTTTTCCGACACGAAGTGTCACATTATTTGCTGCAATCATACTTTTTAAAACCTCATTTTCTTATTCTTAATTGTAAACGTGAAGTTACCGCCGGGGTTTCCCGGTCATACGGAGTATAGTCTACCATAGGTTTCCGTTTTCTGGCAAGTAGGGAAAGCCTTATTCCTCGTCTTTTTCACCGGAAATTGTAAAAAAGCTGTCATCCCGGTCTTTTTTGTCGATCAGTTCATTGTACTGCAGGCATTCATACTGCCGTTCGTACTCGAGATCCTCCTCCGGCGCATCGCTGTCGTTCCAGCGGTACCAGGTTCCGTCACTTGCTAAAAAGCCGAGGTGATTGAGCGCCGGCATCTTCTCGCGCAGGTCAAGCAGATACTCGTTGTACGGCGTCAGTTCCAGGCCGGTAAGGCTTAACGCATAGCTTGAGAGATAGTTTGTGCTGATCCAGACATTGCTCTCGGATTTCATGCTGTAGTTGGTCCAGATGAAGAACGGGGTTCCATAGAACTTCTCCTGATCCTCGACCGAAAGATTCTGATAGGCGTCTCCGGCAATCCATGTTTCAAACGCATCCGGCAGCTTCGGGGAATGATCGCCGAACATAATGATCATCGTCGGCTCGTCCACCTGCTGGAAATACCGGATCAGATAGGAAATTGCCTCATCGGAAAGCTTTAACAGGGAGAAATACTGATCGGCCTCATCACTGTCGTAGCCGTTGCAGTTGATATCCGCCTGGAAATAACGGTTCGTGTAGCCGCTGTGGTTCTGCATCGTCACATCAAAGAGGAAGAACGGGCTGCCCGGCTCCTTGTTCTCGTAGGTTTCCACGATCTTCTCATAGTTCGCCTGATCGCTGATCATGCCGCGGTACCGCTTGGCGTATCGGAGACTGATCAATCGAGATGAAATCATCAAAATCAAGGAAACGGTATGCCGTGCTCCGCTTCCAGTTTGTCGCCTTGTTCGGATGCATCGCAATTGCCTGATAACCCTGGTCTTTTAACGTCGTGACAAGGGAATACTGGCTGTGCGTAAAGTAGCTGACGTACGGCACCATGCCCGGGAACCGCTTGCAGGAGTTTCCGGTCAGGAACTCATACTCCGTTTTTGCTGTTCCGCCGCCCTTGGTACACGTCAGCGTGTGCCCTTTGATGATATTTTCGGTCAGCGAATCGAGGAACGGCATGTAGCTCTCGCTCGTCTGCGGATCGCCGACGGAACGGTAGTCAAACCACGACTCGTTCATGATCGCGATGATGTTGACGGGTGTCACGCTATCCGCATTATCTTTTCGAAGATCTTCTGTTTTCGTCTCTTTCTCGCTCGTATCGGCAATCGCTGTCACTTCGTCTTTCGAATAGCCGTCCGGCGGTGTCAGGCGCATGTATTTTGCGACCGCGGTAAAACCGACCGTCGTTCCGTACTGGCGGTATGTCTTCGCCGGATTCCAGAGGTCACTGATGACACCGAACTCGGCGTTCCAGTTCAGATTCATGTACGCCAGGTATGTTCCGAGCATCAGCGCAGCAGCAGCCACGCGGAGCAGAATTTTATTCCTCGTTTTCCGTGCAAAACGGTATTCCCGGCTCTGCAGCCAGAGGCGCACAACGAGCATCATCGTGATAAACGAAGTCACGATTTCACCTGTGATCTCGAATTTGTAGCCGCCGACTACGTCCGCCGCCGTCGCAATGCTGTACAGGTCGATGAGCTGGAACGCTTCTCCGCGGAACAGATAAACATAGTAGAATACCAGACTCATGCAGAAATAAAAGATGTTCATGAAAATCATCGCGCGGCGGATGGAGTTCAGAAAGAGGGAAACGAAAATGGAAAGTACGAAAATGACACCGATATTCAACAACGCATAATACCATTTCATCTCCCGGAACTGGCTGTTTGTGACAAATTCCAGTGTGGCAAACAAATAGGCTGCGTTTGCCAGCATCAGAATCGGCTGTTTCCATCCCACATAGCGCGGTTTTGGTTTCTGGTCCGGCTCTGCAGCAAACCGGCAGAAACTGACGACTGTCGTCAGTATGATACACGCCAGCAGGCACGGGAACAGAAAGTGAATACTCCACTCCCGGTCTGCCGCCGTCGTATCCAGCAGCGGGCGCGCCAGAAACAGCAGCACTGCCAGCACGCCGAAATGCAAAACAAGAAACGCGCACCGGGCGCGCTCCTTTTGATTCTCTTTTAATCTTTGATAAAACTTCTGCATCGAAACTTTATGCTCCTTTTATAAACAAGAATTATAATCCTTCCGTAAACGGCTCGTCCGCCGGATAGCCGCCGCCTAATTTTTGCATACAGCGCTGGATGGAATCTTTTGAATTTCCCCAGTCCTTATCCTTGTTGCGGTAATCGAATTTGTCAGTAAACCATGTTACCTCTTCCTGCAGCCGCTGGTAATTTTCTTTCATGATTTTGAACAGAGTCGGGTAAAATTCCGCTTTCTGTTTATCATTCAGCTTTTTCTCCGCCGTTTCTACCAGATCCGCAAAATGCGGCAGACAGAAGCCTTTTCCCTCTCGGAACAGTCTTGCAAACTCCTCGTCTTTTTTGTAGAGATCAAAGAACGTATCAAGATAGCGGTTATAGTTTGCCTTGAAGTGATCGCAGACGTAGCACGAATGCGTCTTCTCATCAATCCACTGGCCGATCGCAGTCTCACGGCCCTGTTTGTCGAGGGATGTCTTCTGCATCCGCTTGAACACCGAGGATTTTCCCGGTGCAAACAGATCCATCTGTGCGGCAAGCTCCTGGTTCAGTTTTTTCAGATGGGTGGATAAAATCAGACCGCTTCCGAGACGGTTTCCGTAATCGTACATCATTTTATAGTGGTGGCGGCAGAATCCCATCGCGTCTGTTTCCGCACGCACATCATCCTCCATGTAGGATGCGCCGGAACCGAGCGCAAACGAAATCGCATGCTGCTCTGCTTCCCGCTCCAGATAGCAGAACGGGCACTCATCTTCCGCCTTGAATGCATCCGTCAGCGGAATGGTATGGATCGACTCTTTCATATGCAAAAACCTCCGATTTTATTTGTTGGTGCTTTCTACAGCATACACAAAAACCTCTCATTTGTCAAAAAAACTCTTTTTCCTGTTTTCCTATTATTCTGATGGATAATTTCTATATTTTGCACAATTTACATGTGCATTATAAAAATTTTAAGTTGTTTCTTTTTAGTATTTAATCGTTTAAGATAAATATTATATAAGTCTTTGTATCACTCTGTTCAGAAAGGAGCCATAGCAATGGGAGAACGTCATACGGAGGAGATGCGCCTCCTCGGTCTTACCATCGCTTTTTATCGCAGAGCACGCGGATTAACGCAAAGTGAGCTTGCCGAAGCTGTCAAGATCAGCCGTACACATATGAGCAACATCGAAGCGCCAAACAGTCATACCTCTCTGTCTCTAAACAAGCTGATGGATATTGCGGAAGCACTCGAAATTCCGCTGAAAACATTATTTGATTTCAAACGGTAAGCCCGGAAAGCTTTCCGTTTTTTATAGCAGATTTTTACAGCAACCCCCCGCAGCCGGTGTGCGCCCGGTGCGGGGGGCTTTTTCTCTCTTATTTTCCCGAAAAATCCGGAGTTCCGTCAAGATTATACGGGGTCACCTGGTATACATAGTAGTTCAGCCAGTTCGTGTACAGATTGTTCGCATGTGACCGCCATAAAAGCACTGGTTTTGTATTTGGATCGTCGTTTTTATAATAGTTCTTCGGAATCTCAATCGGGAGTCCTTTGTCTTTATCGCGGTGGTACTCGCCGTCGAGCGTCATACGGTCGTACTCCGGATGACCCATCACAAAAATCTTTCTTCCCTCTTCCGCCATGCCAAGATAGAATCCGGCTTCGTCGGACTCTGCGAGAATCGTGACATCTTTGCAGGCACGGATATCGTCGATCGGTACTTCTGTGTGGCGGGAATGCGGTGCCAAAAACTCGTCATCGAAGCCTCGCACAAGCGGGATCTTGCGGTTGTTGACTTTGTGCCAGAACAGCCCGAATTTCTTCTCCGGAAGCATCCGTTTCTTCAGTCCGTAGAATGATACAGACTCGCCTGGGCTCCCCAGCAGAGGAACATCGTGGAGGTAACGTGTGTGTTCGTCCAGTCCATGATTTTTGTCAGTTCATCCCAGTAGTCAACTTCTTCAAATTCCATCTGCTCGACCGGTGCACCGTGATGATCATACCGTCGTAATAATTTTTCCGCACATCCTCAAATTTCACATAGAACGTGTTCAGATGGCTGGTCGATGTATTTTTCGCCTCGTGGCTTGCCACCATCAGAAAGGTGACATCAACCTGCAGGGAGGTGTTGGAAAGGGAGCGCAGAAGCTGCAGCTCGGTATCTTCTTTGAGCGGCATCAGATTCAGGATCATAATCTTCAGCGGACGGATGTCCTGATGAACCGCTCTTGTCTCGTCCATGACGAATATATTTTCGCTTTCGAGTATTTCTTTTACAGGTAAATCTGCCTGAACTTTAACCGGCATATTCTTTTTCCTCGTTTCTATTCTTCTTGATCTGCCGCGCTTTTCTCTGCGCAGACAGGCGGTTTGCTTTTTCCGGCAGGAATTTCTGCCGTCTGTTTCCGATTATAGCAGATTCCCGCGCGGGATGCAAACCGCCTTTGCAGATATTTCGTTATTCTTCTGTCATCTTCAGAAATTCCTCTTCTGAGATCACCGGCACGCCGAGTTCGCGCGCTTTCCGGTTTTTGGAGGAACTGGATGTCGTGTCGTTGTTGATCAGATAGCTCGTCTTTCCCGTTACACTTCCGGTGGCTTTTCCGCCGAGCTCCTCGATTCTTGCCTTTAATGCATTCCGGTTCGGGAAATGTTCCACACTTCCGGTGATGACGAAGGTAAGACCGGCTAATTTCTGTTCTTCCTGGCTTGCCTGCGGCTTCTCAATCGTCAGATACGACAGAAGGCGCTCAAGGCGTTCTTTATTTTCCTCATCCGCAAAGTAATCCACGATGCTTTTTGCAATCACTTCTCCGACACCGTCGATCTGCGCGAAATCCTCCGCCGATGCATTCCGGATCCGGTCGAGATCGAAATCGAAGGCTTTGCAGATCATTCTTGCGTTTGCAAGACCGATATTTAAGATGCCAAGTCCGAAAATCAGACGGGGCAGCGTTGTGTTTTTCGCGCGCTCGATGCTGTCGATCAGATTCTGGTATGATTTTTCACCGAAACCGTCCATCTCCACAATCTCGTCGCGGTAGCGTCGAGACGGAAAATATCGGCAAACTCACGGATGAAGCGTGGCCCACGAATTTTTCGAGCGTTGCCTCCGACATGCGTCGATGTTCATCGCGTCGCGGCTTACAAACAGGGTGAATGCTTCATGAATTTTGCCGGGCACTCCGGATTCGTACAGTAGAGGGTCTCGACATTGTTCATCATCTGAATCCGGGTGGCACCGCCGCAGGCAGGACACGTTTCCGGAATATCGCGCACACCGCTTCTCGTCAGATTCTCTGAGATCTGTGGAATGATCATATTTGCTTTGTAGACAAGGATTTTATCACCCACACCGAGATCCAGCGAACGCATGATACTAATGTTGTGGACGCTTGCGCGGGAAACCGAAGTTCCTTCCAGCTCGACCGGCTCAAAAACCGCAACCGGATTGATGAGACCGGTTCTCGACGGGCTCCACTCAATTTCAAGCAGAGTGGTCTCCTTCTGTTCATCCGCCCATTTGAAGGCGAAAGCGTTCCGCGGGAATTTCGCGGTTGTGCCAAGTGATTCTCCGTAGGCGATATCGTCATACAACGCGACAAGGCCATCGGACGGAAAATCGTTTGTCTCGATTTTCGTGGAGAAATATTGCATCGCCTCGTCGAGGTTATCTTTGGTGACAACCTTGTATTCCACCACCTCGAAGCCTGCTCTTCAGCCACTCCATCTGACGGATTCTGGAATTTTCGAAATCCTGTTCCGGAGCGCTCACAAGCGCAAATGCCATAAAATGAACGTGGCGTTTTGCCGTAATCTCATTGTTCAGCTGGCGCACAGAACCGCTGCAGAGGTTCCTCGGATTTTTGTATTTCGCATCAACATCCTCAATCTCCTCGTTGATCTTCTCAAAATCGGAATAGCGGATGATCGCCTCGCCACGCAGAACCAGCTCTCCCTGGTACGGGATTTTTAAGGGAATATTTTCAAACACTTTTGCATTGTTCGTGACTACCTCTCCGATCACGCCGTTTCCACGGGTGACGGCCTTTGCGAGGGTACCGCCGCGGTACGTCAGAACGACGGTCAAACCGTCCATCTTCCAGGACAGCAGCGTTTTGTGATCCCCGATGAAGCTGCGGAGCACTTCCACATCTTTCGTTTTATCAAGGGAAAGCATCGGCGACTCGTGCGCTTCTTTCGGCAGTTCGTTCATCGCCTCGTAGCCGACTTTTGTGGTCGGGCTTCCGGCGAGTGTTACGCCTGTTTTTCCTCTAATACCTGCAGTTCGTCATACAGCGTGTCGTACTCCAGGTTGCTCATGATCTCCCGGTCTTCCTGGTAATAGGCTTTTGCCGCTTCGTTCAGCTTTTTGACCAGTTCCTTCATCCGTTCTGTCCCGTTCATCGCTTTTCCTCCCCGATCTGCTTTTTCAGTTCTGCTAATTCTTTTTCCGTTAAAGGGCGGTACTCCCCTGTTTTCAGGTCCTTCAAGTGAACATTCATGATCCGCACACGTTTCAGCTTTGTGACACGATATCCTAATGCTTCGCACATCCGCCGGATCTGACGGTTCAGCCTTGCGTCAGAATAATCGTAAAGCTGCGCTCTCCCGTTTTCCGGATCCGGCACGGGCGCGTCACGGTATCGAGAATCGGCACGCCGGATGCCATTTTTTTCAGAAATTCCGGTGTAATCTCTTTGTTTACCTCGACCTGGTATTCTTTTTCGTGGCGGTTTCTGGCACGCATGATACCATTTACAATCGCACCGTCGTTCGTCATCAGAAGGAGACCCTCGGAATCTTTATCGAGTCTTCCCACCGGGTAAATCCGCACCGGGTAGGACAGATAATCGATGACGTTGTTTTTCTCCCGTTTTTCCGCAGTACAGACGATGCCGCGCGGTTTGTTGAAGGCGAGATAGACTTTTTTCTCCTCCGGGACAACGGTTTTGCCTTTCACGACAACAACGTCGCCAGACTCCACCTGTATGCCGGTTTCCGCGCGTTTTCCGTTTACCGTAATCTCGCCTGCTTCTGTCAGACGGTCCGCCTCCCGCCGCGAGCAGACGCCCGCATCACTTAAGTATTTGTTTAAGCGCATGGTTTTATCCTTCCAAAAAAAGCAGTTTCATAAAAACCAAGAAACTGCTTTTTGTTTTGTATTATTCTATTGTTCCTACTGAATGCTCTCTACATATGCTCTCAGAGAAGCATCTGCATCGAGTGCATTCTGATAATCGTTCTGAACCTGTTCGATCAGATTTTTGACTTCTTCGTTTTCGAGCGCCGCTTTCATAGCCTCGGTTACGGCCGCATCGCTGTCGGTATCATCCATGATTTTCAGGCTGCCGTCTTCTGTCGTGTAGAGATAATACTCCGAAAGCATCGGCAGGGTCTGGTTGATTCCCAGATATTTGCATCTGCTGCTGACAAACGCGATGTACGTTCCGTCGCTTGGACGCTGATCGTGTAGGCCTTTACATCTCCGTATGACTCCACGTCGCTTTCTGCCTCAATCTGCGCCTGCTCCTCCGCGGTCAGATTATCTGTTACTGCAAAAAGACCGTTGATATCCCTTGCACCGAGCGCGGTGTAATACTGCTCCAGCACGGTGCTTACTTCCGGGACATTGTCCGCGGCAAAGGAGACAGCCGTATTATCGGTATTCTCTGTATTACCGGTATCGTCTGCCGCTTCCGGCTCACTTGTCGGCTCAGCCTCTGCATCCGGCGCGCTGGCGGTATCGGTACTGGAAGCATCTGCACTGGAAGCATTCGCGGAATCCGAAACGTCCGATGAAATGCCTGTACTGTCCTCAGAATCTGCTTTGCTGTCTGCTTTTACCTGTGTCTTTTTATCCGGCACATTGTTTCCGGTGCTGCTGCTTGTTACGGTTCCGCCGCTCGATTTTCCATCGTTTTTTGGTGATACCAGATGAACGATGAGAAGAACCGCTGCCACAATCAGGAGAATTGCTCCGATCAGAAGCATGTAGCGCAGATTATCGGAAATCCATTCCCGGATTTTATCTTTTGTTGTCATTGGTTTTGCCATATTTTTCCTCCTTCATCAAAACTGATCCGCCGGATCAGTTATTGATATGCTCAGTAAGCAAAAAAACCTCTACTTCACACCGAAGCAGGGGCTTTCCTTGTCCTGCGCCGGTCCTGCCCGCCGCAGCATGCCATGTAGCAAAAACGCGTCTGGAGGGATTCGAACCCCCGACACACGGTACCGGAAACCGTTGCTCTATCCCCTGAGCTACAGACGCTGATGTGATCTGTTTTCTCAACCACACTATGATAGTTTACCACAGACTCCTGCAATTGTAAAGTATTTTTCCCACCCAGCCGCCCATTTTTTTCTTAAATTATTCGCAGACTATTCTGCCACGCAGCTTACGTTTCTTCCTCACACAGCGTCAGTTCCCCGCTTTCCCGGTGGTAATAATAAACGTGATCCGACAGAATCTCCTGCGGCTTGACCGTCTTTTCATTCACGTCCCGTACCATGTCGGAAAGACACTCCTCCGGGAACACATCATAATCCGGAATCACCATGCACTCGTGGATACTGCTCGGAATCACATAAAGACTTGCCTCAAAGCGCTGCGAAAGACTCTCCAGCACGCCGGGATAGCACATGCAGATTGCACCCAGCTTTCCTCTGCGGTTGCTGACCAGGTAAAACTGTTCCGCCAGCGGACCAAGCTCGAACCGGGGAAACGTTACTCCGTACTCCTCTTTCAAATACACCATAAGGCTGTCTGTGCGCACCGGCAGATCCCGCAGGGTGTTCTCCCAGGCACGGGCATCCAGCTCCTCCGCCGAAATTCCCCACAGCTCCCGGTGCGTCTCGTGGATCAGAATTGTCGCATCCGGCACGCGGTTTCCCCGCATCTGGTAATAGTACACGACCGCGAGATCGAGAAATTTTCTGTGCGGAACTTCGGAGAGCAGCATACGGTTTTTCTCCGCATGAATGAGCTCGCAGTAGATCTGCGGCGCAGCATTTTTCCAATTGGTAAAAAAGGCAGCTTTCTCCGGTCTTCTCGTCTCCGCTTCCACTTTCCGGTACTGCTCCAGTACCTTTTCTGCAATCTGAGAAAGCGGCACGCCCTGCAGACAGCATTCATACAGAAGCTCCACGTAGATCGTCGGTGCAATCCAGTCCTTCTTTCTGCTGATGACAAACGCCTCTTTTTCGATACCGTTCAGCTTCTGCACCGATTCTACCTTCACCTCAAAATCATCGCCGGCTTTTCTTTTCAGCAGCGCGGCAAGCTGCTCTTTGAACATCTGATAGTCCATTTTTTCCCACCTTTCCTGTTTGATTGCCTTTTGTATTTTTGCTTTACGGAACAAAAAAGCTCCGGAAAACACAACTTAAAAACCTCTGTACAGATCTGTATATGCCAGAGATTCGTTGGTTCGCGGAACTTCGAACGATGAGAAAAACGGGCCCGGGCTGCTTCCGACAGCTTTATCAGCCATTTTTCAGACGAATATTCTATTTATTTAGAAAACCGTGTCCGCCACAAAGAAAGTTGTGACGGGACAACGGCGGGAACAGTCTTACTTATACACGGGACAGATATTCACCTGTTCTGGTATCAATTTTGATTTTGTCTCCCTGGTTTACGAACAGCGGAACGCTTACGGTAGCACCAGTCTCAACGGTAGCCGGTTTGGAAGCACCCTGTGCGGTATCTCCCTTGAAGCCTGGCTCAGTCTCGGTGATCTCAAGCTCTACAAACAGAGGCGGTTCGATTGCGAATACATTTCCGTTGTAGGAACATACTTTAACCATTTCGTTTTCTTTTACAAATTTCAGAGCATCTCCGATGGTCTCTTCGTTCAGAGCGATCTGCTCATAGTTTTCTACGTTCATGAAGTAGAATAAATCACCATCGCTGTACAGATACTGCATGTCTACACGCTCGATACGAGCCTGCGGGAATTTCTCAGTCGGGCGGAAGGTACGCTCTACCACACCACCGTTGATGACATTTTTTAATTTTGTTCTTACGAATGCAGCTCCTTTACCAGGTTTTACATGCTGAAATTCAAGAATCTGAACGACCTGACCATCGATCTCGAGGGTAACGCCGTTTCTAAAATCTCCTGCTGAAATCATTCTGATTTTTCCTCCTTAACATAGTACGATGCGCCAAATGCGCACCATAGGCTTATCTTATAATATAATATTTTTCCCGATTTTTCAACTGTTTTTTTTCGTAATCCTGCCGCGGGCCAGATCACGCTCATAAAAGAACAGTACAATGTGCTCCAGATACCGTTTCAGAACGATCTGAATTTCCTCTTTCGGATTGATCGGCTCGGTCAGAATATTGTAAAGTCCGGTCCGTTTTGCACCGTACACATCGGTGAAAAGCTGATCCCCGACAAAGACCGCCTGCTCCTCTTTAATCCCCATTCTCCGGCATGCCTCCTGGTAGTTTTTCACCGAAGGCTTGTGCGCATTTTCGATATAGATAGAACCGACCGCATCGGCAAACGGAGCCACACGCGGTTTCTGATTGTTGGAAAGCAGACAGGTGGAAAAACCAGTCTCCCGAAGAGACGCAAAGAACGCAGCCGCCTCCTTCGTTGCCGGCGCACCGTGCGGAACAAGCGTATTATCGATATCAAAAATCACGCCCCGGTATCCTTTCCGGTACAGATCCGCGTAATCGATCGTATAGGCACTTTTTTCTCTCCGGTTCGGGTAAAACATCCGCATCAGTATAGTTCCCCGGTTCTTCTGGTTTTTTCCACTCATCTTCTTTCTCCAATCCTCTTTTCGTTTATACAGTAACTTTATTCTTCTTTCAGAAACTCCTGCAGAGCCTCAAAATTTGCTTTCATCTGGTCATAGCCGTGCTGGTAAAATTCCCGCAGCCTCTCCTCGTCCTTTTCGAGACGCGATACCGCCGGTATCTCCGGGCGGATCACAAAGACGGAGCCTTCTTCTTCCCATTTTTCGATGCATTCGAGCACCTGGTTATAATGTTTCGCGCGGTTTACAAGCGCACGCACGAGATTCGGGTATTTGCGGAATGCCGCCACATACAGCTCCCAGCCTCTCGTCCCCTCTTTTTTGCGGTAACCGAAATTCCGTGTCAGAATAATGACATTTTTTCGGTGTCCCGTCTTTAAGGAACGAATAATCGGGATCGAATCGGCAACACCGCCGTCGACGTACTCGTTTCCGTCGATCTCCACCATCGGGCAGGCGATCGGCATGCTCGATGATGCACGGCCAATTGCAAGCAGACGTTCTTTATTTTCGCGGTCATCCAGATATTCCGCGCGTCCCGTCTCACAGTTTGTCACAACCAGCTCACACGTCTGCGGCGATGCAAAATACGTATCAAAATCAAATGGAAAAACCTCATACGGATACCGTTCGAACACCATATCCATGTCGAGCAGTGCTTTTTTCTCAACGATTGTCTTGATATTCTTATTGACGTAGCGGTTTTTCTCATCCGTGACAATCATACAGTCCCTCGTTCTGCCAATCTGGCGCGATACATAGTCCAGCGCATTGCAGGCTCCGGCGGAAACGCCGATCACATGAGGGATATAATACTCCTGCTCCATCAGAAAGTCCAGCGCTCCTGCTGTAAAGACGCCGCGATTGGCCCCTCCTTCCAGTATGACTGCTCCGGATTTTGTTATGCTGTAATTTTTTGTCTCATTCATTCTCCTGCACTCTCCTATTTTTCACAATGACACATTACTTCCCGCACAGAGCAATGCCGGAGCAGATCGGAAAATCCCGACACGCTCCGGCCCTTCTGCCTGTTTTATCTGTTTTCCAGCGGAACATAGTCCACTTCATCTTTGACACTCTTGTACGCCGGGCGGATGATCTTGTCGGTGTTGATCAGTTCCTCCATCCGGTGTGCACTCCAGCCGACGATACGCGCGCAGGCGAACATCGGGGTGTAGAGCTCCAGCGGAAGATCCAGCATGCTGTAAACGAAGCCGCTGTAGAAGTCGACGTTTGCGGATACACCTTTGTAAATATGGCGCTCCTCGCCGATGATCTTCGGAGCCAGTTCCTCGACCATAGCGTACAGCCGGTAATCTTTCTCTCTGTGTTTTTCTTTTGCCAGCTGCTCAACGAAGGTTTTGAAGATGCGCGCACGCGGGTCGGAAATGGAGTAAACCGCATGGCCCATACCGTAAATCAGACCTTTCTGTCGAACGCCTCTTTGTGCAGCAGCTTTCTTAAGTAATTCGATACTTCTTCCTCATCCGTCCAGTCTTTGACGTGTGACTTCATATCGTCGAACATCCGCACAACCTTGATGTTTGCACCGCCGTGCTTCGGTCCCTTTAAGGAGCCGAGCGCCGCTGCAATTACGGAGTACGTATCGGTTCCGGAAGAAGAAACAACATGTGTTGTAAAGGTCGAGTTGTTACCGCCGCCGTGCTCCATGTGGAGGACGAGGGCAAGATCGAGGATCTTCGCCTCCAGCGGGGTGTATTTCTGATCCGGACGGAGCATCAGCAGAATGTTTTCTGCGGTGGAAAGCTTCTTCGACGGATTGTGGATATATAAACTTTTTCCCTTGATATAATGGTTGTACGCCTGATAGCCATAGACGGACAGCATCGGGAAAACAGAAATCAGGTTAATGCACTGGCGAAGCACATTCGGAAGGGAGGTATCATCTGCGTGGTTGTCGTACGCGTACAGGGTCAGAACGCTTCGGGACAGAGTGTTCATCATGTCCTTGGTCGGCGCTTTCATAACAACGTCACGCACAAAGTTCTTCGGCAGGGACTGCTGCTGTTTTAAGATTGTCTTAAAATGATTGAGCTGCTCTTCATTCGGCAGATTTCCAAATAAGAGCAGATACGCAACTTCTTCGAATCCCATACGGTTTTCACTTAAAAAGCCCTGGGTCAGTTTTTCCACGTTGATGCCGCGGTAGTACAGACGTCCGTCACACGGCGTTTTGACGCCGTTAATGATATCCGAAGACACAACGTTTGAAATCTGTGTCAGTCCCGCAAGGACGCCAACGCCGTTGATATCGCGCAGTCCGCGTTTTACATCGTATTGCCCATACAGCGAAACATCCATTTTGGAGTTATCCAGACAGATGTTTGTCAGTTCCTCTATTTCCGGTGTTACTTTCATGCTAAAAGCCATATGCATTCCCCTTTCTCTTCTCTTTTTTTACTCACTTTCGCTCATTATAGCATTAAACCAGGGGATTCGTATACTGAAATTTTTATAAACATTCGAAAAATTTTCGTAAGATTTTGTCTCACAAAAGGTATCAGGCTTCTGTTTTACATGCATCGAAGGCTTGATCCAGTGCGTCCAGGAAATCTCCCATCACGTAATACAGCGTCTCAAACCGCAGATAATCGAGGACGTTTTCATCCCACATAAACTTCAGCACCGGCGGGAATTCCTCATCGGACTCCCAGAACTGGAAGACGAGCGGCAGAAACGGAAAGACATGAAAAACAAAAGCAGCGTCTCCCGGGAAATATGGTTTTCCGCCAAGGGAAACGCATGCTTTTTTCAGCTGTTCCACATGCCCGTCATACCGTGCGGCGCGGCTGTCGTGAACGCCGGACGCAATCGTGCGGCCTTTGATCGTTCCCTTTAAGGAACTGGTACGCGCATACGTGCCGGCGAGCACAATCTCCTTCTTTCCGCAGCAGAGCAGGTCGAAAATCGTCAGCGTCTCATTGAAACTGCCCTGATGTACATGAAGAAAATGGTCTTTTGAGCCTCTGCAACGCCGGTATGGCGGTTCACTCTCCATTCTTCAAAAAGATACGGCACATAGAAATAATCGTCATCAAACGCAAAGCCATACTTTCCTTCGATCTCCTTCTGATCGTATGTCAGAAAACGTTCCTGCATCTGATCACGCATTTTAATATAGTTCGACACTTCCATTTTTTGCCTCCCGCTATTTGTCGAGCATCTTTTTCAGCTCGTCCATGAACGTGTTGACGTCCTTGAACTCACGGTAAATCGACGCAAAGCGGACGTACGCCACCTGATCCAGGTCTTTTAAGTAATGCATGACCTTCTCTCCGATCACAGAGCTTGGAATCTCGCGTTCCTCGCCGTTGAAAAGCTCCGTCTCCACCTTGTTGACCATCTCGTTGATCTTCTCGGCGGACACCGGCCGTTTGTGGCAGGCGCGCAGGATGCCGGTCTCGATTTTCGAGCGGTCATACTGCTCGCGGTTCATATCTTTTTTGATGACGATCAAAGGGATCGTCTCCACTTTTTTCGTATGTCGTAAAGCGTCTGCCGCAGACATCGCACATCCGGCGGCGGCGGATCGCATTGCTGTCTTCAATCGGGCGTGAATCCACAACCCGGGTATTATCCTGATTACAAAATGGACATCTCATATCTTTCGTCCTCGTTTCTAAATAAGTATTTCGGAAAGTTTTCTACTTTTACAGTATACGCATTTTTCCGTGAAATTCAAGTCAACTGCAGCAACATTTTCGCATATGTTTTTCCATAGGAATCAGTAAAAAGGAGCACCGCATGCGCGTTGTAGATCTCCGCCAGAAAGAAGTTATCAATATCTGCACCTGCAAAACGCTCGGCTGTCCGATTGATGTGGAATTCAATCCAAAAACGGGACATCTTACCGGACTCGTTCTTCCGGGTCCTGTGAAATTCTGCGGCTTTTTCTGCCACGGCGAGGATTTTGTGATCCCATGGGACCGCATCTGCCAGATCGGCAACGATATCATTCTCGTCGAAATTCCGGAAAAAGAGAAAAAACAGCCCTGATCAACGGATATGAAAACCGAATTCCGATTCCAGCGGAATCTTCGTCCATTTTGCATCCGTGATTTCGATGTAGCTGGAGGTGCGGATCCTTTTGATCATCTCCGTGATCGTCTCCTCATCACCCTGCACCTCCATCTCCACCGTCTCATCCCAGCAGTTTCTCACCCAGCCTGTCAGCCCGAGCTGGTAGGCAGCATAATACGCCCGGTAACGGAACCCCACGCCCTGCACCTGGCCGTAGAAAATCACATGGTACCGGATTTCTTCTTTTTCGTCTCTTCTGTCTCGTTTCGCTGTCTCGTTCATATTTCTCTGCCTCCCAACAGTCATTGCCTAAAATTCGTCTGCCGTCGCACAGTACAGCGGAAGCGGGAACCAGTCGGATGGATGTTCTTCCAGATTTCAGATGGAACCTTGCTTCCCTTACTTGCCAGCGGTGAAAGAAGCAGTTCCTGCGCCTGCTCCCGGTTGAGTACATCTGCCCCCGGATGGCTTCCCCGTGTCACGGTCACAGTTCCATCTTTACCGTCACGGTCAGCGGCTGTCCCTCCAGTACGGCAGACCACGTTCCATCGCTGATGCCCATCGTCTCTGCTTTCATGGTCAGCATTGCCTCGATGACGTCTGCAAACTCAAAAATGCGGTACATCGCGGAACCGCAGCGCTCTTTTGTGAAGCCTTCGCAGACTTCCGATAACGCTGCTGCTTTTCCGGTCTCATACACCGGAATGGAAATGAAAAGAGAGTCAAGCGCATTTTCTTTTAAATAGCGGCAAGTGCAGGAACGAAATCCTGTTCCTCCAACACTTTCTGCTTCCACAACCTGGTTTCCGCCGCAAAGTGCCAGATATCCGATCCGCTCACCGTTTTTCCAGATTGCAATTGCCTGCTCGCCGAACGTTTTCAGGCAGGCTTTCACATCCTCTCTTACCACGTAAAGCGGTTTTTCCTCATTCAGCTTCTTTGCAAAGGCTGCCGCCTCTTCGTCCGCTTCGCCGTTTTCCGGAAACAGCGGCGCAAAGGTGTAAGCGGAGAGTTCCCCGTTTTTCCAGGTATGGCGCACATTTGCCACATCCAGGTAAACGTGTATTTTTCACTTCCCGGCGTAAAGCCAAAGTAGGCATACCGCTGTCTCTGGCCGTCCAGTGCCAGAAGATCACACGTTCCTTCCAGATCCGTAATCCAGTCGCCAAGAAGACGCTTCATGTGGCCTTCGCCCCTTGCCTTTGGATGCACGGAAACGCTTCCCACATATCCTGCGCGGAGCAGCTTACCCCCTGCTGCCATTTGCTGCGGAAGCACCGCAATCTCGGCCCGGAGTCTGCCGTTTTCCGCAACAGCGACGCGGTGGATCCGTGCCATTTCCGGTCCTGCCTGATAAACCCTTGGAATTAACTGCTCAAAGTCGTGCGGACGGTGTGCCGTGCTGAACACGTAGTTTGCAAGTTCGATGCAGTCCTCCCACTCTTCCGGCTTTGCAAGTCTGTACTCTGTCATAATGTAAAAACCTCCTGATCCTAAAAACCCTTTTGTTTTTGCTCTTCTTTTTCTCTATCCTAACGGATTTTTGTCCTTTTGTCACGAAAATTCCGAACAAATTGCAACATTTTTGCTATATCTGGTAAAAAAAAGGAAACGCGCCCGGAAATTTTCATTCCAGGCGCGTTTCCCTTTTCTCAATGTTTCCTGTTTTACTGGATTCCTTTTACGGTGTAATCCTGTGCCTCTACAGCTGTTTTCAGCACATCGTCTGATACCGGAGCTGTCAGTGTTACAACGGCTGTTCCTTTTTCATGGCTTACTTCTGCGGATGCAACACCCTCGATTGCCTCAAGTGTTTTCTTCACTCTTGCCTCACAGTGGCCACACATCATGCCCTCGATTGTCATGGTTTTTACCATTCCCTGTTCTGTTGTCATGTTCAGATCCTCCTTTGAAATTTCGTTTTTGATTCTTTTATCTTTTGACGCGTCGTGCATCCGAAACAGATTCAGACGCAGGGCGTTTGTCACAACGCAGAAGCTCGAAAGGCTCATCGCCGCCGCACCGAACATCGGGTTCAGCTTCCAGCCGAACAGCGGGATCCATACGCCCGCAGCCAGCGGAATACCGATGATATTGTAAATGAAGGCCCAGAACAAATTCTCGTGAATGTTCCTGAGGGTCGCACGGCTTAAGCGGATCGCTGCCGGTACATCGGAGAGGCGGCTCTTCATCAGGACAACGTCTGCCGCATCGATCGCGATATCGGTTCCTGCTCCGATGGCAATACCGATATCCGCACTGGTCAGAGCCGGTGCATCGTTGATGCCGTCTCCTACCATCGCTACTTTTCCTTTTTCTTTCAGGCGGCTGATGACCGCTTCTTTTCCATCCGGCAGAACGCCTGCGATACTTCGTCCACACCCGCCTGTGCGCCGATGGCACGCGCGGTGCGCTCATTGTCTCCGGTCAGCATCACGACACGGATTCCCATATTCTGCAGCTCTTTCACCGCACGCGGGCTGTCCTCTTTGATGACATCCGCAACCGCGATCATACCGAGCATCTTTCCATCTTCACTGAAGAACAGCGGTGTCTTTCCTTCTTCGGAAAGTTTTGCTGCCCGCTCTTCCATCTGTTTCGCGAGAACCGCTTTTTTCGTAATCAGTGCGCGGTTGCCTCCGCAGAGCTCTTTTCCGTTCCGTTTTGCCACAAGGCCGTTTCCAGGAAGCGCAGAGAAATCACTGACTTCTTCGCGGGCCAGGCCTTTTTCCTCTGCAAGTGCAAGAATCGCACGGGCCAGCGGATGCTCACTTTTCTGCTCCAGTGCAAAGGCACCTTTTAAAAGCTCCTCCTCACTTACACCGTCCGCCGGGACAAGATCGGTTACCTGCGGCTCTCCGCTTGTGATGGTTCCAGTCTTATCGAGTGCAACGATCTGTGTTTTTCCTGTCTCCTCGAGAGAAACTGCGGTTTTGAACATCGTTCCGTGTTTTGCTCCCATTCCGTTTCCGACCATGATCGCAACCGGTGTTGCAAGGCCGAGCGCACACGGGCAGCTGATAACGAGAACGGAAATACCTCTTGCAAGAGCAAAGCCGACGCTCTCTCCTGCAAACAGCCAGATCACAATCGTAGCAAGTGCAATGCAGATAACGGCCGGCACAAAAACACCGGAAACTTTATCGGCCACTTTGGCGATCGGCGCTTTTGTCGCTGCCGCATCGCTGACCATCTGAATGATCTGGGAGAGTGTTGTGTCTTCTCCGACTCTCGTCGCCTCACAGGTCAGGAAACCGGACTGGTTTAAGGTCGCCGCCGATACGCGGTCGCCGGCCTCTTTATCCACCGGAATACTCTCGCCAGTCAGCGCGGATTCGTTGACGGCACTCGTTCCATCCAGGACAACGCCGTCCACCGGAATATTTTCGCCCGGGCGGACGATGAAATGATCGCCCTTTTTCACCTGATCAATGCCGACTTCCACTTCTTTTCCGTCTCTTAAGAGAACGGCGGTCTTCGGAGCCAGCTTCATCAGACTCTTTAACGCATCGGTCGTTTTTCCTTTGGAAATCGACTCCAGCATTTTTCCGACGGTAATCAGGGTCAGAATCATGGCTGCGGACTCGAAGTAAAATTCATGCATATAGCTCATGACTGCATCCATGTCCCCCTGTACCTGCGCTCCCGTCATGGCAAACAGGGCGTAGACGCTGTATACAAACGATGCGGTAGAACCAAGCGCTACCAGTGTGTCCATGTTCGGTGCTTTATGCCAGAGACTCTTGAAACCGCTGATAAAGAATTTCTGGTTGATGACCATGACCGCAATGGTAAGCAGGAGCTGTACCAGTCCCATTGCGATGTGATTTCCTTCAAAGAATTTCGGCAGCGGCCATCCCCACATCATATGGCCCATGGAGAAATACATGAGCGGAATCAAAAGAAGAACGGAGCTCAACAGACGGCGTTTCATGACCGGTGTTTCCTTGTCTTTCAGCATCTCTTCGTATTCTGCTGTGGAAGCCGACTGTGATGTGCTTCCCTTCTCGCCTTTTTTCGACGCACCGTAGCCTGCATTTTCCACGGCGGCAATAATCTCTGCCGGGGAGGCCGTTCCCTCCACGCCCATGGAATTTGTCAGAAGGCTGACTGCGCAGGATGTGACACCGGTACCTTTGACACGGCTTTTTCGACACGGGTCTGGCAGGCGGCGCAGCTCATGCCGGTTACATTGTACTGTTCCATCGTATGTCTTCCTTTCTGTAGTTTTGAATTTTCTTTTTTATATACCCAATAGGGTATCTTATTTTCTTCTACACTATATACCCTGTCCGGGTATTTTGCAAGTGTTTTTTCAAAAAATTTCCACTTCTCTTCTGCCATCCCCCGCACAATCCGGCCGACCATCCTCAGAAATCCCTTGACAACCCGGCGCATGTATTTTATATTGAAGCATCATGGATGATTTTTTCTTCTTCATCCTTCGGAGGTTTTTATGATTACATATGATTATTATCGCATTTTTTACTTCGTAGCACAATATCACAGCTTTACAAAAGCCGCGGAAATTCTGAAAAACAACCAGCCCAACATCACACGGTGCATGAACAATCTGGAAAGTGAGCTTGGCTGCAAACTTTTTATCCGTTCCCACCAGGGTGTCACACTGACAGCGGAGGGCGAAAAGGTGTATGAGCGTGTGGCCGTTGCCTACGAACAGCTCCGCACGGTTGAGGAGGAGCTGGCTCTTGAGCGGTCTCTTGAGAGCGGCCTTATCACAATCGGTGCGAGCGAGACGGCACTTCGTCTGATGCTGCTCTCCCGCCTGGAGCACTTCCACACCCGCTATCCGCACGTCCGCCTGCGCATCTCCAACCACTCGACGCCGCAGGCATCCAGGCGCTCGAAAACGGTCTGGTCGACTTCGCAGTCGTCACAAGCCCGGTGGAAATCCGCAAACCGCTGCACAAGATCCCGATTTTCCCATTCCAGGAAATTCTGATCGGCGGATCGAAATATGCATCCCTTTCCGCAGAGCCGCATCATCTCGGCGAATTGTCAGAATATCCTTTTATCTCGCTTGCCAAAGACACCGGCACGCGGGAGCTGTACGCCGAGTACTTTCTGAATCACAACCTCGCCTTCCACCCCGATATGGAGGCGGCGACGACGGATCAGATTCTTCCTATGGTCGAGTATAACCTCGGCATCGGATTTTATCCGGAGGACTGGCACGCGATGCCTTAAAGAGCCGTACCGTCTGTCGGATTCCGCTCATCGAGGAGGCCCCCAAACGTGAAATCTGTCTTATCATCAACCCGCGGCAGCACCAGAACGCGGCGGCAAAAGAGCTGATCGAGGAGCTTCTGGAACGCGTATAAGATTTTATGAACTTTTGTTTGAAACAGAAAAAGACCCTGTCTACCGGCGAACGGAACATCGCTGCTCCATCCTTCCCGTATACAGGTCTCTTTTTATTTATGCCTGCTGTCCGGCAATCTGCTCTTTTTTATGCGGCATGGCAAATACCATCGCCGTGTAGGAAAGCATTGCGCCTGTGATGTAGAAGAACATCAGAAATCCGCTCCGGTTCAGCACAGCGATGCGGACAATTCCAATCCAGAAACCGACGTTGGACGCAGGGAGAACACACGCGCAAACATCATGTTTTTCTCCTCACCCTTTGCCAGGCGGACGATCAGCAGCAGCATGGCCGCTGAAAAGAATAGTGTCATACAGCACTCCAGAAATACTTCCATTTTTTCAGCCTTCTTTCTTCACTCTCTCTTATTTCTCAGCGGTACTTTTCCAGTGACATCAGAAGGAAGCTCACCAGAAGAAGTCCGCAGGAAATCCAGATTACATGGATTCCATACAGCATGGAGAACACGCCTCCGATTCCGGCGCCGATGGCGAAAGCCAGAATCACGCCGAAATAGTATCCGGCCTGACGGAGCTGTTCTTTTTTCTTATCCCGCATATACATAGACAGCGCTGCGGTTCCGCTTCGCAGGTTTCCGATGCACATGGTGCTTGCATACGAATAACCGCCGACCTTGCGGAAGGTCTGTACCTGAATCGCGCACGCAAACGATACAAGCATCGCCGCGAGCATATTATAAGAAGACGGAATAAATCCGACGATCGCAAGGATCACAATTTCCGCCGCGAGAAGTACCTGCGCCAGTGCAGCCTCTTTGCATACCGGTAATGCTCCTGGAAATTCTGCCAGAAATACACCCATCGCAAAAAAGAGGATCGGGAAGAGATACCGAAGGCCTGCCGTAAAGTTTCCTTCCAGAAAGTTCTGGCTCATCAGCACAACGTTTCCCGTCTGGGCATTTGAGAATACTTCATCTCTGCAATTGTACGTGTAGGCATCCTGAAAACCGCCGGACAGCGCCAGAAACATACTGTTGATAAATGCTTCCGACATCTGATTTTCCGAGAGCAGGCGTCCTACAAGGCTTGCTTTCTTTTCCATAAATTTTCCCTTTCTTTCAACAGACGGCCCGGCTTTTTGGTGCCTGCCGTTTTGCTTCCCTTATTATAACCGCCCGCTTTTTGAGATGGAAAAACGGATATCGTATTATGCTCATATTTTTTTCATATGACTATATTGATTTAAAATCATTTTAATATGATACACCGTAAAAAAAAGGAGAAATTTTGTCACTTTGCACAAACAAAATTTCTCCCTTTTTGTAAATTGTCTTTATTGTTCTAAAATTTTCTTACTTTCTTCCTCTCTGTTTCTCACTCTGCTCGCGGTGGTACTGCAGCGTGTAGACTGGTAATATCTTCCCTGCGCTGCTAAAAGCTCCTGATGCGTTCCATGCTCCACGATTTTTCCGTGGGACAGTACGATAATCTCATCCGCATGCTGGATCGTCGAAAGACGGTGCGCTACGATCAGCATCGTTCCGATGTTCTTCATCTTTTCCATGGAATCCTGGATCAGAAGCTCGGTTTCGGTGTCGATGTTCGCCGTCGCCTCGTCAAGGATCATGACCGAAGGCTTATGGATGATGGTACGCGCAAACGAGAGAAGCTGGCGCTGTCCGGCGGAGAAGTTGTTTCCTCTCTCCCGCACCGGCTCGTCGAGGCCGTGATCCAGCTTGTTGATAAACTGGTCAGCATTCACATAATGGCAGACGTCCATGATCTCCTCATCGGAAATCCCCTCCTCGCGGAGAATAATGTTGCTACGGATCGTTCCCGAGAACAGGAAGACATCCTGCAGCATCTGGCCGAATTTTTTCCGCAGGGAATCGATCTTGATCTTTCGGATGTCGATGCCGTCGATCAGAATCTCACCCTTCTGGAACTCGTAGTTCCGGCAGATCAGGGAAAGAATCGTCGATTTTCCGGAACCGGTGGAACCCACAAATGCGATTGTCTCTTTCGGGTTGACGTGGAACGAAACGCCTTTTAACACCCACTCGCCCGGGATATAGGAAAACCATACGTCGCGGAACTCAATTTCGCCCCTGATGCCGGTAAGCTCGATCGCATCCGGCGCATCCTGCATTTTTGGCTCAAGATCCAGAATCGAGAATACTTTCTCGGCGGATGCAAATGCGGACTGCAGCCAGTTGAACTGCTCCGCCAGGTTCTGGATCGGGTTGAAGAATTTTGAAATATACATGTAAAAGCTGACGATCATACCGCTGGTAAGCGTCTGGCCGAGGAACGACGTTCCCTCCAGATAGCCCTTGCCGCCTAAATACAAAAGGCAGAGCACGGAGCTGATATACAGCATGTAGACGAGCGGACGGAAAATACCAAACACGAAAATCTGCTCCTGCTGTGCGCGGCCGAGTGCGTTGCTCTTGTCGGTAAACTCGCGCATCTTGGCATCCTCGCGGTTGAAGATCTGTGTGATTTTCATACCGGAAAGGTTCTCCGACAGATACGTGTTGATGTCCGTAGTACAGTCTTTTACTTTCCGGTGTGCTCTTCGCGAGAATTTGCGGAAAATAATCGAGAACAGCATGATAAACGGCACGAAGCAGAGCACCATCAGCGTCAGCTCATAGTTCAGAAACAGCATCGCAATCAGAATACCGATGATCACGAAGAAGTTCTTCAGAAGATTGACCAGAAGATTGGTGAACATCAGCGAAATCGCGTTCGTATCGTTTGTCGTTCTCGTGACAAGCTTTCCGACCGGAATCTCATTTAACTGCTCGTGGGAAAGGCGCTCGATGTGGACGAACAGATCCTCCCTCATATTGGAAATGATTTTCTGACCCGTCTTCTGCAGAATCACGGCCTGGAAATACGTGCACGCCATCGAGACAAGAAGGATTGCCGCATAGCCCGCTACCCACAGAAACAGGGTATTCAGCGCGAATTTTCCAACGACGAGCTCCTCAATTTTGCCGACGATCAGCGGCGAAATGATATCGTACGCGATCGAAAACAGCATCAGAAAACCAACAACGATAAACTGGCGGTAAAACGGCTTTGCGTAATCCATCAGACGCTGCATGATTTCACTGTCTTTCATGTTCCGCTCAAAGCCGGTTTCTTTTTCTCCATCTTTCACTACAAACGCGGCCACAATCAGCAGGGTGGAAATCACGCCGATGATCGCGCCGACCCAGAGAATCGGATAATAATTGTGCATTTCTACTCCTCCCCCGCTTCCTCTTCAAGTTTCTGCAGATCGACCATCTTGCAGTACGCCGTGCAGGTCCGGTACAGATCCTCGTGTTTTCCGACTGCATGGACTTCTCCGTCCTCGACGAACACGATCTTGTCCATCTGCTCCACCGTTGAAATCCGGTGTGCGATCAGAATTGTCGTCAGTCCCTCACGTTTTTTGAGATTGTCGAGAATCGTGCGCTCTGTTTTGGTATCGACCGCAGAGACGGAATCGTCGAGAATCAGAATCGGTGCGTGTTTCATCAGCGCACGCGCAATCGAGATTCGCTGCTTCTGTCCGCCGGAAACCGTCACACCGCGCTCGCCAAGAACGGTGCGGTAGCCCTCTTTGAACTCTGCGATATTGTCATGGACATCGGACATCATCGCCGCATCCTCAATGGCCTCCTGGTTTTCGTCATCAAAGGCGAAGGAAATATTGCCGGAAATCGTGTCGGAGAACAGGAAGTTGTCCTGCGGCACGTAGGCACAGCCCTCACGCACGGTGTGGATGGAAACGGTGTTGACATCGTGGTCATCAATGAACAGCGTTCCGTCCGGCACGTTGTAGGTGCGGAGCAGCAGATCGACGATGGTCGTTTTTCCGGAACCGGTCTTTCCGACGATGCCGACACTCTCGCCCGGCTCAATGGTAAACGATACGTTTTTCAGCACATCGTACTCCCCGTCCGGATAGCGGAAGGTCAGATTGCGGAACTCGATTTTTCCATGGATGGACGGCAGATCCTGCACACCGCCGCGGTCCTTCACATCGACTTTTGCGTCAAGCAGTTCCGTAATACGGTTTAAGGACGCTTTTCCACGGGATGTTTTCTCGATCAGCATGGAGACCGCCATGATCGGCCATACAACGGCCGAGAAATAGCCGATATACTCGACAAGCTGGCCGGCGTCGAAGCTTCCGCAGTAAACGAGATAGCCGCCGTAGCCTAAGATTACGCAGATGACGGACTCGACGAACAGCGTTACCATAATGTTCAGCAGTGTGGAAATTTTGGTATATTCTACGTTGATGTCCTCGTTCTCGCGGTTCAGTCTGCGGAACATCATCAGCTCTTTCGTCTCTTTGACGAATGCTTTGATGACAGCAAGACCGGAATAGTTTTCCTGCGCGAAATCGGACAGCTCGGAAAAGGCCGCTGGCGCTCTTCCCACTTTTTCATCAGGTATTTGCCGAGCGTTGTGCCGGCGGCCATCAGAAATGCCATCGGGATCATGGAAAGGCCGGTCAGGAAGTGGTTCATGCGCCACATTTTGATCACGCAAGCAGGCCTAAAAACAGCGCATCGCAGAACATCAGAATACCGTCGCCGAAGCACTCCTGCACGGTATCGAGATCGTTCGTGTAAAGACTCATCAGGTTTCCGACTTTGTTGACCTGATAATACTCCTGGGACAGCTCCTTGCTGTGCGCGAACATGCAGGTACGAAGATCGGTCACCACGCGGATTGCGGAGCCGAAAAAGCAGACTCGCCACAGGAAACGGCCGACTACCATGACGATAATGGTAATAATCATGGGCCGGCAGACCTGATCCAGCAGAAATTCCATATCAAACACCGCCGCCTGGCCGTTGACCAGAACAGGGTCGCCGTTCATGCCGTTGATGACCATGCGGTACAGCTCCGGTATGAAAAGCTGGAAATAATCTACGAGAATCAGCGCTGCAAGACCGAGAATCAGAATGGGCGCATTCTTCAGGTAGTATTTGTTAATGTACTTTCCAAATATCATATATTTTCTCCCTCTTTTTGTTTTTGCCATTGTCTGCTATGATCTTTCTGATCATAACAGTCCTTCCCTTTTCCAAAGCGTTTTCGCCCCGGAATGCCTCCTTTCTTCTCCTGCATTTCACAGCTCCGATGCAATTTTAACAGAGATAAACAGAAGGAACTGGACTTTGAAAAATCCAATTCCTTCTGTTCCAATTCACATTCCTGCTCCAAAAGCGTTCCGCTTCTTCTTTGCAGGACACCGTTGTCCTGTGAATGTTTGTTCTATTTTTAGTATACGGTTCTTTTTCTCTCCCGTCAAGCATTTTCACGCGTTTTTTCTGTTTTTCCTTTTTTTATTTTTTGCCGTTTTTCCGCTTTTTTTGCGCAAAATCTGCGCATTCCGGTTAAAACAGCCAAAAGAAGAAAAAGGCTGACGCCAAGTGTGATCCACCACGTTCTGGTCACGGCTGCAATCAGATATCCCACCAGGCAGACACACGCCGTAACGGCCGCATACTGCATCTGCGTCGATACGTGGTTCAGATGGTTACTCTGCGCACCCGCACTTGACATAACCGTCGTATCCGAGATCGGCGAAATATGGTCACCGCAGACCGCCCCTGCCAGGACGGCGGATACCGAGATAATCATCATCTCCAGATTTGTTCCGGCTGCGAACATGCCCGTTGCAATCGGCACAAGAATCGCGAACGTTCCCCAGGAGGTTCCCGTCGAAAAGGAAAGGAACACCGCCACGGCGAACAGCACCACCGGGATAAAAATACTTGCGGATGCATGGTCTCCCACGACGTTTCCGACAAACTGGGCCAGGCCCATCGCATCACCGACGCCTTTTAAGGTCCACGCAAAGACGAGAATCGTAACCGCCGGAACCATCAGCTTGAAGCCCTCGGACAGGCTGTCCATAAAGCTCTTGAAGGTGATGACCTTCCGCGGCAGATACAGCGCCATCATAAACAGGATCGTCACGACGGAGGCAAAAATCAGACTCGTTTCTGCATCACATCCTGCGAACGCGGAAATCACATTGTCCGCGCCGCCGAGGAAGCCAGTGTAAACCATCGCTCCAATCGCTGATACAATCAGCACGGCAACTGGGAGCACGAGGTCGATGACTTTTCCGTTCGGATTGACCTCCTGCTCGGAAACCTGCTCAAACTCCTCGCCTCCGGTCGTGAAAAGATCACCTTTGGCGGCATTATCCTCGTGGAGCTTCATCTGACCAAAATCAAAGCCGGTGTAGCAGATGTAAAAGACCATCGCAAATTGTAAGGATCGCATACAGGTTATACGGAATTGTCCGCAGAAACAGCTGGAATCCGCTGATTCCCGCATCCGCCGGCACATACGAGTTGACGGCTGCCGCCCAGCTTGAGATCGGCGCGATAATGCAGATCGGCGCTGCGGTGGAGTCGATGATGTATGCGAGTTTCGCGCGGGAAACCTTGTGGCTGTCCGTGACCGGGCGCATGACAGAGCCGACTGTCAGACAGTTGAAATAGTCATCCACAAAAATCAGAACACCAAGCCCCATCGTTGCCAGAAGCGCACTCCGCTTCGTTTTGATCTTCGTCCCCGCCCATTTTCCATACGCCGCCGAGCCGCCGGATTTCGCCATCAGCACGACAACCATGCCAAGCAGGATATCGAAGATCAGAATGTTGATGTTCATGCTGTTCCGTAAAATTTCAAAGAAGCTTGTGAACGCATCCCACGGATGGAAGCCGGTGTACAAAAGGACACCGACTGCCGATCCGATGAACAGGGAACTGTAAACTTCTTTTGTTACAAATGCAAGCAGAATTGCAAGCAGCGGCGGGACGAGTGCCCACCAGGTTCCGATAAACATTGAACCATTCATGTCGTCTGTTTTCCCTTTCTGCTGTTAAGTTCGTTTACACTTCCGGCGTCACAATTTTTCCAGCTACTGCACATGCTGCCGCTGTCTTTGGAGATGCCAGATAAATTTCAACTTTAGAAGTACCCATTCTTCCAAGAAAGTTTCGGTTGTTCGTTGCTACAACACGCTCGCCGTCAGAGAGGATTCCGCCCGCTCTTCCGCAGCACAGACCGCAGCCTGGATGTGTAATCATGCGCCTGCCTCTGCCAGTGTATCGAGAATGCCCATTTTGCTTGCCTGCAGATAAATCTTGCGGCTTGCCGGTGTTACGATCAGTTTTACGTAGTCGGCTACTTTTTTGCCTTTTAAAACCTCGCTGCCGCCTGCAGATCCTCGAGACGGCCGTTCGTACAGGAACCGATGAAGACCTGATCGATCGGGGTTCCCTCGAGAACGCTGGTATCACGGATCTTGTCTACCTGGGACGGGCATGCCATAACCGGCACAAAATCCTCGGCGCGGTAGGTGATGGTGCACAGATATTTTGCATCCTCATCGCCTTTTAAGCTCTTCTGATAGTCATTGAGTTCGATCTCGCAGTATTCTGCGGTCTTCTCATCCGGGGTAAAAAGTGCACATTTGGCACCTGCCTCGATCGCCATGTTGGCAATCGTCATACGGCTTGCCACGGTCATATTTTCTACGGTGCTTCCTGAGAACTCCAGTGCGCGGTACGTTGCGCCGTCTGCACCGAGGTCACCGATCAGACGCAGGATAATGTCTTTTGACATCACATTTTTCGGCAGCTCGCCTTCGATGACAACTTTGATCGTCTCCGGCACTTTGATCCACATCGTACCCGTTCCAAGGATGCTCGCCATCTCTGTGTAGCCGATTCCGGAAGAGAATGCACCGACACAGCCGTATGTCGTCGTGTGGCTGTCGGTTCCGAAAACAACGTCGCCCGGTTTTACGTAACCTGCCTCTGTCATTAACTGATGGCAGATTCCGTCGCTTCTGTGTACGTTTTTCATGCCATATTTCTTTGCAAATTCATCGCCTTTGTGGAAATGTCTCGTATCGTCCACCTGCTTGTCGGAACGAGGTGGTCGTAGATCAGAACGACTTTATCCGGGTCCCACAGTTTGGTAAAGCCCATCTCCTCGAATTTATCGCCGACAAACGGGATGAAGATATCATGAATCATGACTCTGTCCACGTTGACCGTCACAATGTCGCCCGGTTTTACGTCTTTTCCGGTGTTGTGGCGGATGATTTTTTCAATTACTGTATTGCCCATCGTTTCTTCCTCCCGCTCTTAATCCAATCCGTTGCGCTTGCGCATTGCCTTTACCAGGCCGCCTGCCTGAATGATATCCATCAGGTTCTCCGGCAGAGCTGCGATCGGGTATGTTTTCCGTTGTAATCAACATGCTCATTCATCTTGACGGTGATGGTGTCGCCCTCTTGATATCATCGTGCAGATCCGGCTGCTCGATCAGAAGAAGGCCGTTATTGATGGAGTTGCGGAAAAAGATCCGAGCAAAGGATTTCGCGATAACGCAGGAAATGCCGAGCGCTTGATGATCTCCGGTGCCTGCTCTCTCGAGGAGCCGCAGCCGAAGTTCTTTCCTGCCACGATGATGTCGCCCTTTTCGATCTGTCCGGCCAGTTCCGGGCGGAGCGGGGAAAAGCCGTACTGTTTCATATCGTCAATTGTCTTTAAAGCAAGATACTCGGTCGGGATAATGATATCGGTATCAATATCGTCTCCAAGCACCCATACTTTTCCTGTAAATGCTTCCATATGTTTATTCTCCCAAAAATATTATGTATCCCTCAAAGAAAATGGTCAGATCTGATCTGCCGTCGCAATCTTTCCGGCAATCGCGGATGCGGTTACCGTAGCAGCGGATCCCAGGTATACTTTGGAGCTTGGATGACCGGCACGGCCCTTGAAGTTACGGGTTCCGGTGCTGATCAGCACTTCGTTCTCGCCGATGACACCCTGGCAGCTTCCCCAGCAGACGCTGCAGTTCGGGTTCATGACGATGGCTCCGGCCTCCATGAAGGTGTCGATGATGCCTTCTTTTAATGCCTGACGGTAGATCGTCTGGCTTGCCGGAACAACGAGGAAACGGACACCCTCTGCGACCTTCTTTCCGCGGATGATCTCTGCGCCGACACGGAGGTCTTCGATTCTTCCGTTGTTGCAGGAACCAAGGAATGCCTCATTGATTGGCGTTCCGCACGTTTCCTCTGCCGGAACAACGCGGTCCACAAAGTCTGGCTTTGCAACAACCGGGCGGACTTTGGAGAGGTCAAAGGTATACTCTCGGACGTATTTTGCATCCGGGTCGCTGTGGAAGACTTCTTTTGGCTCTCTTCCGTGCTCTTTCAGGTATTCCATGGCTTTCTCATCTGCCTCAAAGATACCGGTCTTGGCGCCGGCTTCGACTGCCATATTACAAAGTGCCATACGGTCACTGATGCTCAGCGTTTTTGCACCCTCACCGGTAAACTCCATCACCTGGTAGTTGCATCCGTTTGCGCCGACCTCGCCGATGATGATGAGGATCAGGTCTCTCGCATAAAACGCCCTCCGGCAGTTTTCCTACAAGATTGAATTTTACGCTTTCCGGTACGAGTACCCAGGAAGTTCCCGTTACCATGCCGTACAGGAAATCGGTACAGCCGACACCGGTGCCGAATGCGCCGAGTGCTCCGTAAGAGCAGGTATGGCTGTCAGCGCCGAAGATCAGCTCGCCCGGGCGGACATAGTTCTCGATCATCACCTGATGGCATACGCCTTTTCCTTCCCAGAAGTCAATGTTGTTCTCTCTTGCAAAATCACGCATCTTTTTCTGGGATGCTGCTGTTTTCGGGCTGTCGGACGGCACGTTGTGGTCGACGATGAAAACGAGCTTTTTCGGATCCGCAATGTGCGGGTGGTTTAATTTGTTGCGGTACATATCAACCGTCAGATGAGTTGTTCCGTCGTTGCTCATCAGACGATCCAGTGTTACGGTGTGGATATCTCCCGGTTTTACTTCCGGAACGCCGGCTGCAGCGGCGATAATTTTCTCTGCAATTGTCATTCCCATGGTTCTTACTCCTCCTCGCGGTTCAAAGAGGCAATCAAGCTCCCTGATTCAGTATGTTCTGCATATATTCCGGCAGTTTGGTGCAGGTGTACGTTTTGCCGTTCACCTCTGCGGTTCCCTCGGACATATGGAGGACCATGGTGTCCCCGTCTTCTACGGCATCCGGCAGGTCTTTACAGACAATCGCCGGCAGACCGATGTTGATGGCGTTGCGGAAAAAGATTCTGGCAAAGGATTTTGCGATAACAGCCTGTACACCAAGTGCCTTTAAAACGCCCGGTGCCTGCTCTCTTGAGGAACCACAGCCAAAGTTTTCTCCTCCTACGACAAAATCTCCCGGTTTTACTTTTTTTGCAAAGTCCGGATCTAACGATTCAAACGCATGACCTTTCATCTCATCCAGATTCGGCAGAAGCAGATACTGGGATGCGATGATCTGGTCTGTATCAAGGTCATTATGAAATTTAAAAATTTTACCCTGTTCCATTTTCTTTCTTTCGTTCCTTTCGCATAAAAATTCTGACGAATCTTATTGTATCACAAAAGATATAGTTTGCAAAAGAGAAAATAGCAAAAAAAGCAGACCGCCGCACCAAAATTCCGGTACGACGGTCTGAAAGTCTGTTTTAGTGGGTAGTTCCCATTGCTTCTTCTACTTCTTCTTTGTTGGTTACGACTGCCTCGATGCAGTATTCCAGAGATTTTGCAATCGTTTCCAGCGGCATGCTTGCCATGGTGCTTGCTTTTCCGACTACCTGCTCGCATGCGAACGGTACGTGGATGAAGCCTGCGCGGATGTTCGGATATTTCGTTGCGCACAGGTGAAGCACATTGTACATGACGCAGTTGCATACGTAGGTGCCTGCGGTGAAGGATACGTGGCACGGAAGGCCGTGTTCGCGGACGTTCTGAACCATTGCTTTGACCGGAATCGTTGCAAAGTATGCGGTCGGGCCGTCTGCCTGCAGCGGTTCATCGGACGGCTGCTCTCCGGCGTTGTCCGGGATTCTTGCGTCTGCAAGGTTGATGCCGACTTTCTCTACGGTTACGCATGCGCGTCCGCCTGCCTGTCCGACATCGATGACAACGTCCGGATTGTGCTCTTTGATGGCTGCTTCCACGCAGGAAATACTTCTGGTAAACTCGGTCGGGATCTCAACTTTTACGATCTCTGCTCCGGCGATGGTATCCGGCAGAAGTTTGATGGCCTCGAATGCCGGGTTCACGCTCTCTCCTCCAAATGGGTCAAATCCTGTTAATAAAACTTTCATCGTCTTTTCTCCTTTTGTCTCTTAATTTTTGTCTCCTGGTTCTGTCCTTTAGTATAACACAGGCTCGGGTGCAATAATCTTTCCCCGGTCCATAATCTGACGGTTATCGGTAAAAATATCGGGTTCCCGGCAGACCAGGTCGAAGTGGCCTTTCGCATTCTGCACGCCGCCGAGCGCGATATTGCGTCCAAGCCCTACGTGGAAAGTTCCATACGCGGATTCATCCTCAATGTAGCAGTTGCCGAGGCAGTTCGAGCACGAATTCAGTCCGATGCCAAGCTCTCCTGCGATATAAATCCGTGGATCGAAATATTTCTCCATATACTTCTTTAAGCGGATGCCGGTCGGTGTCTCCTCGATATCGACGATTCTGCCGCCTTTGAAGATGATTCTCGTCGGCTCATCGGCTCGTCCGATGTATCCCAGCGATCCGTCGAGCACCATAATGCCCTCTGTCTTTGTCTCCTCGATCGGCACATAGACCTCAATACTTGAGGACGAATAGCCTTTTCCGTCTCTTAATACGCCGTTGAAAAATCCCGGATTGCGGTTCTCTTTGTAGAACATCATATCCGTTCCTGCCGGTGTCGTCACATGCACTTTGCCGGATGAACGGAGATACTTCATAAACAGCTTTGCCATCATGCGGCTCTTTTTCGTGTCCATCAAAAGGAAATCGAACTCCAGAAGACTTCTTCCGTCGTTCGTCGAAAGCGGAAGCGACAGAAACTTTTTGTGCTTCTGAATCGCACGCTTCGCTGCTTTTGTTGTCACAAGCGAATACTCGGTCGCTGCAATGATCGCAGTGTAGGGATCAAAGACCGCCTCGTTATCGTCGAAAAAGATGCCCACATGGCGTCCTTTATTTTCAACAATCAGTGTGTTGACGGACCGCGCTTTTTTCCGCGCCTGCATTTCCAGCGCTTTCGCCTCCGCCTGATGCTCCTTTGATGTCACAATCAGTACTTTATCCCACGCTTTTACTCTTACCCATTCGTGGATGATGATCCAAGCCCCCCGTTCCATGTTCGGTGTCATTTGTTTCTCTTCCTTCTCCTGTCATATCTAGTCAACCATTTTACGGACGTTAAGGCCACCGCCCTTCCCTTTCGGAAAATACGATGACCTTAGTTAGTCTGTCCTGACGATTTACTTTAATACTATCATATAACAGATCTGGAATACAAGCATAATTAATCCAACCAGCACCTGATTTTTGATTACGCCCCAGCGGTCCTTCATATTCAGGATTGCAACCGGTACGATATTGAAGTTTGCTGCCATCGGAGTCATTAAGGTTCCGCAGTAACCGCAGGTCAGTGCGATCATACCGATGACTACCGGATTTGCACCGTATGCCAGTACGAACGGAGCACCGATACCAACCGTCATAACGGTGATGGCTGCAAATGCATTACCCATGATCATGGTGAACAGTACCATACCAACGGCATAAACGATGATACCAATATTAACATTTCCTTTCGGAACAACTTTCTCTACGATCTGTGCAATAACCTCACCAACACCGGCTGCAGTAAAGACACCGCCCAGGCAGCCAAGCAGCTGCGGCAGCATACTGAGCGGTCCTGTAAGGGAAAGGAAACGCTCGGAATCTTTCAGGAAAACCTGCGGTTTGTTCTCTTTCGAGTCGTATGCAACCAGGAAAATAATGGCTACGAGAACACCAAGTGTAATCGCGATCATGGAGCTCATATTGGAGAACAGTGAAAAAGCAAGGGAAAATACAGCAACACAGAATGCCGGAACGAAAATCTTCATTCCAATCTTCTTAAACTGTGCTTCGGTGTGTGCTTTTTCCGGTGCGTTTGTTTTTCCAACCTTTACTTTCTTGAAGATCGGCGGCAGACACATAATAATAACGAGGACACCGGAAACCTTGGCCGGAAGCCAGGTGCCAAGTGCTGTAACAATACCGAACGAACACCAGAAAATGGCTGTTCCGATTCTGGACGGATTTTCTTCATCCAGAAGGTTTTTAATGCCCGCGTAGATTGCAATCAGGCCAACGAGAATCCATACAATATTTAATCCGGCCGTATTAAATGCGGCTGGAACCTGTATAACTTTTAATGCGCTCATCTAGTGTTCCTCCTATTTCTGTGCCTTTTTGCCGGCTGATTTTTCATAGTATTTTTTCGAAATCCGATTGTCTTTTACAATGATATAGACACAGGAAACAACCAGTGAGAATAATGCAACCGGAATTTCAATTGCCGCAAGGTCAATCAGGCTTACTTCATAGCCAAGACCGGCAAGTGTCGTCTGTACCAGAATTCCACCGGCACCGCCGACAAACAGAACCTGGAAGAAGAACCAGGTGAAGTTCTGCATTGCTGCTGCAAGTCCTTTGACTTCTTCTAAGTGCTCTTCGTTTACGGTACCTTCTTTGTTCTCGATCGCACCTTCTGCCATCGGAAGAAGAACCGGACGGATGAATCCGGCAACACCGCCGAATCCTACGTTGAATGCACCGAACAGGCCATTTAATACGCCGTATACAGCGATCAGCTTGCCGGCTGTTGCACTCTTAACTTTCTTAATCAGGTTTGCTGCTGCTTCACGAAGACCGTTTCTTTCAAGCGTACCAGTAACGAGCAGGATCATCATGAAGATCGCCATGCTTCGGTTCGCTACGAAGTTGGTTCCGATGGTCTCAAGAAGACCGCCGACGCCAAGGCCGCCAACGATCCCTGTCGTAATCAGCGCCAGGAAAATGATGAGGATTGAATCCAGTTTCAGCGCGAATCCGACGATAACGATTAACACGCCAAGTAATTTGATGAGTTCCATACCTAAACTCCTCCTTAAATAAAATGTAGTTTTTTTGGATACAGGCTGCTCCGCACGCTCGTGCTTTCACAACCCTGTATCCTGTATTTCTTCCAGTTACCTAGAGACAATCATCGGTCTCTTTCGTATGTAGCTGGTCAAAATCGTTCCATCCTGCTCGGTAAAGCGGCAGTCCATAACGTTCCGCGCCTCCATGAGCATCTGTATTGTCACTTCGTCGTGCGCCACATGAGCCCGCGCACCACAGGTTCAGGTATTCTCCCTGTGCCGTTTCATCCGCAACCTCGCTCGTATAAGCGACGGTTGTAATCCACGGATAGCGGATCGACGAATATCCATGCGCCGGATTCGATTCATACGGAATCCAGTAATTGATCATTTCTTTATAATAATTGGCCGGAAACAGTTTCGGCATCCACGCATGGGCATATTTTTCAAACTGTGCACTCCACTCCTGGTTCAGTGCTTTCATCTCCGGATACGCTGCAATCTTGTCTGCGATCACATCCTCCATGACCTTATTCACATCATAGTTTCCTTTGTATTCCGGATTCATTACATACCAGAAATAACCATATAAGAGCGATCTCGGAAGCCAGAAACCTTTGTAGGACGGGGAGGTATAACCAGAAAACTGCTGCTCCCATTCGTGGCTTGGCACACCGTGGTTATCCACCATCATATCCGGTGCATATTTCTCGTAAATCCGGCTGATGCCCATCGCTTCGCTGTGAATCGTATCCTGCTGGAAATAATGACGGTAAAACTCTTTTCCAAGAGAATTGAACCGCGCCACATGGAATTTCCACGTCGGATGCTCCTTCTGCAGTTCGTAGTGAATCGCTGCACCGTCCACGTTTTCCATCGGGATCAGGATCAGATTCAGCTTATCCGGCAGCTCTTTGTAAACATCTTCTGTTAAAAGTTTCTTCAGCAGCATAAACGATGCATTCGTTGAGGCAACCTCGTTTGCATGGTGTCTTGCATTGATCACCTCGCTCGGCACTCTCGCCAGACGCTTTGTCAGCGACAGATATCCCTCGTACTCCGGTTTCAGCCAGACAGCATAGAGCTCGCGGCCCGTATAGGAAACGGCAATCCGGAAGACCTCGATACCCGGAACTTTTTTCAGCTCCTCAATGATCTCCCGATACGTATCGTATCCGATCAGTTCGTGCTCATGCAGGTTGATGTTCTCGATCCGTTTCGCCTTTGGCTTTTCTTCCCGCTCCGGGGTCTGTGCCGCGTACGATGCGCCGCTTTCTGTTTCAAAGACAAGCGCTGTTTCCGCAGGAACACAGCTGCATTTTTCAAGAACACCTTTCGACCACAGCGCTGCGTATGCTTTTACGGTAGCCTCTGCTGCGCCTTTCACTGTGATATGGAAATTCAGCTCTCCGTTTTCCCACGAAACTGCGGAAATCCAGGTTTCGACTTCACTTCGTTTTCTCTCTGCGGCAGCGGTCTCTCCGTCTTTTGTGATGCATGCCGCATCTTTTAACGGCTCTGTCAGCGTAACGCGAAAGACCGGCCGGCCCTCTTTCTGATGGATCACCGGCAGAATCAGGCCCGGTGCATCCAGCATCACGCCGGCTTTCTGAATGCCGTAATTTTTAAAATAATCACCGCCCACAAAATACATGTCCTCATGGAGTGCATCAAGCGATGAGATCAGATCCTCACGGGAACCGGTCGGCTCGTCCGGCTCGCTTACCGTAATGTCCATTCTCAGTTCGTGGAAGAACGGCTGCATCTCCTCCGCAACGGTTCCGCCCGTTTTTTCCTCGATATAGCGGCGGCAGTCCGGAAGGACTTCGCTCTGGTAGACATCCCAGATTTCTTCCAGATCGGTGCGGACTTTTTTGTCAAGAATGGGCTTGCCATTTACTTCTGCTTTTATATAACCGGTCGACGGGTGAACTTTTCCCATCTGCGGGTATTCATTCATATACGGACGCTCCGACCACGCGGCCTTGTACGCATCCTCACAGCAGACGCTGTTTTCTTTGCTTCCCTGGCAGAGATATGTGATGTCATCTTCTCCCTCATAGGCTTTGAATACGACATTTTTTCTCTCGATACCGAGCTCTTTTACCAGAAGATCCTCGATCGGGTACAGCTCCTGCAGATAACGGATCGGTAGGTCGTACCATTTGTCCGGCGTCTCGGCACTCAGGTTGTGGTAAGACGGGATGGCTCCGTTTTCATCATTCCATTCCGTCTGGCCTTCTGGAAGAAACGGTTTGAAATAAACGGTAACCGTATCGGCTCCGGCTTCTTTCAGACGCGGAAGCATTTCTTCTGCCAGCCAGGAATAGCCCTGTTTGTAGGCACAGTAAATCGTTGTCTGTTCCGGCACAGCGCCTGCTTCGCGGATTTTGCATCGATCGCTTCGCACATCTTCCGGCGCACGCTCTCGGTCTCGCTGACTGCTCCGGTGATTTTTACGGTGCTTCCCTCTTTGAGTTTCGGATAGACTTCCGTTTCCAGAAGTTCTTCAAATACTTCGACCTCCCACGGGAATTCATATACTTTCTCGTACATTTTCTGACCGGATTTGTAATTGTAAACTTCTGCATCTCCGGCCTCTTTTTTCTGCTCTTCGCTCCAGCGCGGCGATCCGTAAACCGCATAGGCGCCGCTTTCTTTTTCCTGTAAAGCTTTCAGTTCGGCAAGCTGGCCGTCCTCTCCGCGTAGGATAAAATCATCCACCATGTCCATCAGGAGATCTTTCCAGCTTCTCTCACCGCAGATCTTTGGAAATGTATTGCAGAGGCGGGCGGTGAATGCGGTCAGTGCTTCGCCGTCTCCGCGCAGATACACTTTTACGCCGTCACCGTCTGTCTCTCCAAGGACCAGTTCTGTCTGATCTGCTTTTTCAAAAATAATCTGATTTCCCTTGTAACCCGCCTCGGCAAGAATGGTTCCTTCGTATCCTGTCGTCTCCATCCCGAAACGGTATGCCAGATCACACGCTGCAAGAAACATAGCATCGCTTGCGTCCTCTGGAAGCACCAGTTTTACATCGAGTGCATCCGGGAGGAAATCGTGATTCTGATCTTTTAAAAACGGACCTTTTTGGAACATTTTTTCCAATCCTGTTTTTTCCCGGAAATCCAGGTCGTAAACCGGCCCGATGTGGTCCGAAGCCGCCTCATACCCCTCCGGGGCTGCATCTGCTGTTTTCTTCCACAGCTTCCGGAATTCTTCTTTTGTTTCCGGTACCGGGATTTCTCCATCCGCGGCTGCAACAGGAAACACTGCCGTCTCTGCCTGGAAACCAAGAAGCAGCGCCGCCTCAACGGTGTTTCGTTTCTGTTCTTTTTTCATATCTGCTGTAAACCTTAACCGTTTCATGCATGCACCTCCGAAATCGTTATCGTTCACACATATGTTGTAACTGTAACCAGCGGTTGGATTCGTCATCCAAAATCCGCCGTTTTCCGCACTGCATCATGAATTCAATTCTACTAAAATGTTCAAAAGATGTCAACCTGTTTCTGATTTTCTATGAAATTTGCACAATTCTTCCAATAAAAATCAATTTTGCGTCCGTACTATCTGAAAATTTTGTGGAAAATTTCTTTTTCCTCAAAAAGAAAAAGAGGCGTTCACAGCCAGCAGAAACATTTCTTTCCTGCGGACCGTGACAGCCTTTTTGCCGTCTTTCTTTTTCTTATTTCCAGACCGTATCGTAGTTGATCGGTTTATAGAATGCTTTTTCCCGGCTCTCATGATCATCCGGACGGTTGCCGAGAAGCCACATGGTTTTAGTTGCGACTGCCTCCGGGGTCATATCGTATGACTCGAGAATGTTGCACAGGGTTTTCATCTCATGGCCGACTTCATAGACGGTCATATCGCTTCCCTCGTGAGAAACCTGGGTACACATGATGATGAGTTTTTCCGGGTACTTCTGGCAGAGCTCGTAAAACGGCTCCTTGATGCTCGCCGGAATACCGCCGACACCGAAGCTCTCCACAATGATCGCATCGTAGTGCTCAAAAATCGCCGGAAGCAATACCGGACTGATTCCCGGGATCAGTTTCAAGAGAAAAACGTTATCGCTTAAGTTTTCATAAAAGCGAACCGGCTTTTCATACGGCAGCATCGGCAGATACCGCAGAATCCGGCGGTCCTGTATTACCGCAAGGTACGGGAAATCGATGCTGGAAAAGGCATTGTAGCTCTTCGTCCGCACCTTCTTCGCGCGCGTTCCCGCGATGACTTTTCCGTCGAACACAATCTGTACACCCTGGGATGCATCATCACAGGCGTAATAAAAGCTGTCGGACAGGTTTGTCTTTGCATCCGTGATATCCAAATTGATCGGCCGCTGTGCTCCGGTGATGACGATCGGCTTTTCCGAATTCTGAATCATATAGGAAAGCGCCGCCGCGGTGTACGCCATCGTATCAGTTCCGTGCGCGATGACGAAACCGTCGTAATCCTCGTAATGCTCCTTCACCACTTTCACCAGCGTGCTCCAGTTCTCCGGAACCACATTCGAGCTGTCCAGATTAAACGGATTCACCGCCGTAATCTCACAGAGGCCTTCCACCTCCGGAATATAAGACAATAACTCCTCCGGCGTAATCTGCGGAGTCAAACCATTTTCCGTCTTCTTCGAAGCGATTGTGCCGCCGGTTGCGATAAATAAAATCTTTTTCAATGTAAATCACTCCTGTTTTCTCGTTTGGTAAGAAGTTTTCTTTATCTTAGCAGACTTTGGGGACGGTGTAAATGATGAATTTGGAAATCGAGAAACCAATCCTTTCCATTGACGCGAAAAATTCCGTTTGCTATACTGAATTTTAGACACAGAAAATCCTTATCTACGAATTTTACATTCAGAAAGCCAGGCTTCCTATGAATCATGAAAATCATCCCGGTCATCCATATCTTTATTCTTTTCTTCTTGTTTTCGGTCTGACGCTGATCTGCGCTCTGCCTGCGGGATCTTCGTATCGATCGGAGCGTGAAAAACAGGAAGCTGCCGAACAGCGCAGAATCCAGGAGCTGCATAATAAATTTCTGACTCAGAAAGATTAAACACATGTTAAACATACGTGAAACGCCCTTTACCGGCTACGCCTTCAGCAGCACCTTCTGCCCGCAGACCGGGATTTCCTCGAGATACTTAAAATACCACTTCTTCCTCCGCGCCGAATACCGCACCACCACCGGAATCCAGCAATTTTCCACTTTCAGATACACATACTGCCCGGAAGCCACTTCCACCTCGCCGTTCTGCTGCTCTACAAATGCACGGTTTTTCTTTATTTTTACAATGCCTTTCGTCATAATGATCATCCTTTCTGAACGGATTTGAAAAGATACTCTACCTGTATTGTATGCAGAGGGGATAGGAAATTTCCACTTTTCAGGGGCAAAAAACAGGACACGGGATTCCCCCATTGTCCTGTTATCCTTTTATCACACACCTGCTTACCCCTCAGCATCGTTCTGCTGCCAAACTTTATCGCTCGAATCAGAACAGCTGCCCCAGCAGTTTCAGCTTTTCCTTTTTGGGGAATGCGGCTTCAAATTTCAAAAGCTTCCGGGTTCTTCTCACAGCTAAAACTCCAACGCCAGCTGCATGGCCGTTTCATCAGAATCCGCCAGCTTACGAAAAATCGCCGCCATATATTCCAATGGTCCGCCCGCCAGATAATCATGATGAAGCTGCGCAAGTTTTGGATCGCGGTATTGTTCCAGCGTCAGCATTTTGCGAAAATTGGCAGAGAATGTTTCTTTCGTCCAATGCTCAAACTGCGCCATGCTGTAATCATGAATCTGTGCAATCGGGGTCTGCAGATAGAAGTGTAATGGGGTCTGGTACCAATGTACAGCTCCTCGGTGTCCAGAAACGCATCCCTGTGATCGACTCTTCCGGCTTTCCGGATCTGGCCTGTCTGTGCTTTTTTCAGGCAGCCACATTCCCGGCAGCCCGACTCACTGATTATCGTAACACGTAACCTCTCTTTGTGAAACCCAGGAGTCAAAAACAAAAATCTCAAAACCAGTTGCTCTTGTTCTCCTGGTTTTGAGATTTTTATGCTGTGTATCTTTTATTTTTCACCCGCCATCGGCTGATGGTCTGCAATTTTCAGAAAAACAAATCCAAGTGCAAAGAAAACCGCCAGACATGCAACCGCTACGTTGATCGTTCCTCCCGCCAACTTTACAACTGCAATGACTACAGATCCAAGGAAGGAAGCGCCCTTGGCAAAAATATCGTAGATGCAAAATATTCTCCCGAATTCTCCGCCGGAATAATTTTGGAATAATACGACCGCGACAACGACTGAATTGATCCCTGAAAGCATCCCACTCCAAATGCCAGAATCGCAAAGTGCACCAGCGTCCGCAGTGTCAGCGCATAGAGGCAGATGACAAAATAGCCTGCGATGCAGATCAGAATCAGGGATACCGTATCTTTTTTCCGCGACAGTTTTGCAAAAAACAGAGATCCTCCAAAAGCGACAACCTGCGTGGCAAGCAGGAAAACAACCTGTCCAACCGTATTCAGGTTCAGATCGGTTCCGATGTTGATGCAGTTGTCAATGATAGTTCCGACCCCATCAATATAGAGAAAGAATCCAATCAGAAAGAAAAATACTTTCCGGTCCGAAACTGCGATTTTTTTCAGGGTTCTGAATATTTTTCCAAATGTCTGACCGACGGTAACCGTTCTCATTTCCACGTAATTCTTCTGCCGATACTCCTTCAGCAACGGCAGCGTCACCACCAGCCACCAGAGAGCCGTCACGCCAAAACCGATCATCTTAGAGACAAAATCCGGCAGCACCCCGACCATATCCGGCCCCAGAACGTAAGCAATCAGTGCTACAAGAAACGGAATGCAGGATCCCAGGTATCCCCACGCATAGCCATAGGAGGATACCTCATCCATACGTTCCTCCGTTGTCACATCATTCAGCATGGAATCGTAAATCGTCAGCGATGCATTATAGCAGACTCTTGTCACAATATAAATGACCAGAAACAGCACCCAGCTCGTTGCAACGCCATTCAGCACACATCCTGTGATGCCAAGACCTGCCGTTGTGGTAAAAAGATCTTTTCTTATCCTTACGATCCGCCAGCACACCGCAGACAGGACCGATCAGTGCCACCACCACCGTAACAATGGAAATGGCAATCGAATAATACGCCGTCGCCTGATCCGAACTGATTTTTCCCGGCCCTGTACCGATTGCCAGACTCTTAAACCAGATCGGAATCAGCGAACAGGCAAGCATAATAAATGCCGAATTTCCCACATCATATAAAACCCATGCAAACTCCTGCTCCGTCAGATTTCGAAACACTTTTGTCCGATGAAGAGCCCGAAACAGACCACTCATACTACAATCCCCACTTTCTTTTATTTTGTCATGCAGTATCAGTGTAGCATAGATTTCTTGATATTCAAAGTATTTTTTGTATGAAAGTAGGCAAAATCATTTGCGAAACGCCAGTTTTCCCATCCTTCCATGATCCGCCGGAAATTTCACAGCAGATCATTTCGATTTTTCAGATTAATGCCGGTGTCTGCGCCAAAACGGAAAGAATCGCAATCACCGCAAAAATCACAGCAGCTGCCACTGCAGCAATCATAATTTTTTCTTTTCATAGCATACCTGCTTTCTCTATCATGTTTGCGGAATATTTTGTTTTCGTAATCATATCTTTTTTCCTAAAGACATTATACCCTATGCATAGGAATACATCAAACTTTTCCAGTCCAGGCCATTTCCAGACAGCTTTTAAAAACAGTCTGGCATGACTCCAAACGATTACAGCGCAGGCGGTCATAACCGTCTGCGCCTGTAATCGTTTCACTTTTTTTGCAGATGTTTTATAAGAATCTGATTACTATTTTTTTTATTTCTCTGCTATACTTATGCTAAGATACCAGACACGCTCTTGCACCGGCCTGGCAGTCCGTGCATTGAGAAAAAATAAGAAAGCAGAGGATCAAAGAGATGACGAAAATCCCAAACAGACTTCACAAATACGTGCCATCTATGCTGCTGTTTCTGCTGTTTGAAGCAGTGGCAGTTACGCTGTGGCTCACAAAGGACAATTTTTTCTATCTGCTGAATTTCAGCTACATCGGAGCCTGCCTTGGGCTTGGAACGGCACTGTTTACCGCCGGGAAACGGTATGCCCGGCATTTCGTCCAGTTGGCGGTGGGCAGCTATATGTTGCTGTACCTTGGCGTGATTTCCCGTTGAAAATATGCAGATCGAAGGGTTCTGGTTACTACCTGTTTCTCGGCCGGTTTTCGAAAGCCAG
>ENA-OQBT01000161-OQBT01000161.1-human-gut-metagenome-genome-assembly--contig:-NODE-161-length-46316-cov-9.308883_pt1 | contig 46316 bp, 51 predicted proteins | sample MGYA00242749_ERZ504557 | MGnify/ENA primary metagenome ERZ504557 (study PRJEB26092, sample SAMD00036243) | human gut metagenome | host: Homo sapiens | study: EMG produced TPA metagenomics assembly of...
TTCTCCCAAAATAGATAAAGAAATCCTGCACAATATCTTCAGCCATCTCAAAAGAATCGGTCAGTTGCACTGCATATATACATAATTTCATGTTGATAAGCAATCAAATAATAAAACGAAAAGACCATCCTTCGGGAGGATGTCCGGAACAACTCCAAGATAATACTTTATCCTTTTCGCTATTTATCTTTTAAATTTATTTTCTCGCTTTACAAACAAAATAACTAATTGTAATTATAACCATCATTACTGTTATTACAATCAAAATATCGGGACGTACCCAAAATGTAATCTTTCCCGCAAGAAATACACTTGTCGGACCGTCCGATCCTCCTGTAATACTGACCGTCTCATTGGCGATCTCTGTATGGATTTCGGCAAATTCCGACTTTATACGATATTCCTGATACATCAGATATCCGGACAGAGTTCCCGATAAAAGGGTCAAAATAATTAAAACAGAACCTATCCAGCCAATTTTGAACTCTCTTTTAACTGCATTTTCCCGCAAAATTTCTTCTGCGATTTTTTTGTCTCTCCCTGATGCGCAACCGCCTCTTCTTCCGAAACTCCGTTTTCGATCATATCCGAAATTATTTCTTCATAATATGCAAGATACTTCTCCCGTTCATCCTTTTTTAATTTTCTCAGACTGTATCGAAGATTCTTGATAAACTGTTCCTTCTTCATTTCTCATCCTCCTCTGCAATATAATCCAATATTTTTAACAACTGTGCTCTGTCTTTGTCAAAATTTTTCAGATACTGTCTTCCCTCTTCTGTTAGATGAAAATATTTCCGCAATCGATTATTGTACTGTGTGGTATAGGATTTTACTTTTCCACCCATCTCCAATCTTCGCAAAATAGGATACAAAGTGGATTCTGAAATTTCAATCAGATCAGAAACATCTTTTATAATCTGGTATCCGTAGGAATCTTCCTTTCTCAATACTGCTAAAACACATAATTCCAACATTCTTTTTGATGCAAATCACCTTGACTTCATCGAAGCATTTGCTATAATTTGCTTATAGAATTCCTCTGCTGATGGGGGAAATAACTATGGGAAAACGAACATTATCTGTAAAGAATCTGATGAAACTTCTCTGGAAGATGGAAGATGCATTATTTATCTCAGTACGCGGGGAGAATGCAGAGGAAGTTCCAAAAGAACTGGTAATATTTTTGAAATTTGTAAAGGCAGACCTGAAAGAAAGTCAGGAAGATTTCCACGATATCTATGTTAAGCAGTTGCAGAATTCTATCCGACATATTAAGGAAAGCCGTGAAATGGAGGAACGTTTCATGATTTTAGAAGAGATGTTGAGAGATGAGCGTGCGGCCGGACGCAGAGAAGAGCGTCAATCTATATTACGCAGTTTTTTAGAAGATTTTGGATCTATACCACCAGAACTTGAAAAGAAACTCTTTGAGGAATCAGATGCAACTGTTCTGAAAAACTGGTTAAAAATTGCAGCTACATCAAAAAGTATCGAAGAATTTATACAAAAAATCCAGTAATTCTTTACTGGACTGTCAAGTTATCTTATGCTTTTGGGTATTATAGCGGGACATCCCCCATATTCAAAAGCATGTCACAACGCAATCTATGCCTGATCAGGCAGTACTTATCAAAAAAGATGCAGAGGAATTCTATTGTTTTTTAACAACAAAGTGTACAAGCACTCTTTTTGGAATGCCCGTACACTTTTCTTTTTACAACCCTTTTGTAATCTCTCTCGCTACATACACACCACTCGCTGATGCATGGGACAGAGAATGTGTCACTCCACTTCCGTCACCGATCACGTACAGACCTTTGTACATGGTCTCCAGATGTTCATCCAGTTCTACTTCCATATTATAGAACTTGACTTCCACACCGTAAAGCAAAGTATCATCATTGGCTGTACCCGGAGCGATCTTATCCAGTGCGTAGATCATCTCGATAATTCCATCCAGGATTCGTTTCGGAAGCACAAGGCTTAAGTCTCCCGGCTCTGCCGCAAGTGTCGGTCTGACAAATCCATCCTCAATTCTGTCATGGGTGCTTCGTCTTCCACGGATCAGGTCACCGAATCTCTGCACGATCACACCGCCGCCCAGCATATTGGACAGTCTGGCAATACTCTCTCCGTATCCGTTGCTGTCTTTAAACGGCTCTGAGAAATGCTTTGCCACAAGCAGTGCAAAGTTTGTATTTTCTGTCTGCTTTTCTGTATCTTCGTAGCTGTGTCCATTTACAGTTACGATTCCGTTTGTATTTTCATTTACTACGATTCCGTATGGATTCATGCAGAATGTACGGACTTTATCCTCAAATTTTTCTGTACGGTATACAATCTTGCTTTCATACAGTTCATCTGTCAAATGGGAGAACACTGCTGCCGGCAGTTCTACGCGGACACCAAGATCTACACGGTTGGATTTTGTCGGGATCTTCATGTCGCGACAGACTTCTTCCATCCATTTACTTCCGCTTCTTCCTACTGAAACAATACACTTCTCGCATTCATCACGGTCTTCTCCATGTGTCACGATATAGCCGTTTTCTGTCTTCTCCAGCTTGTCCACATAGTAATTGAAACGGAATTCTACTTTATCTTTTAATTCTGCGTACAGATTTTCCAGGACTACATAGTTGATATCTGTTCCCAGATGACGGACAGATGCTTCCAACAACTTTAATTTATTCTGCAGACACAGCTTTTTGAACTTGCTTCCTGCAGTGGAATACATCTTGGTTCCTTTTCCACCGTATTCCACATTGATCTCATCCACATAGCGCATCAGATCAATGGCAGTGTCTTTTCCGATATACTCGTACAATGTTCCGCCAAAATCGTTTGTAATATTATATTTTCCATCCGAAAAAGCTCCGGCGCCTCCAAATCCATTCATGATGGCACAGGTCTTGCAGTTGATACAGCTTTTTACCTTCACTCCGTCAATCGGACATTTTCTTTTCTCCAGAGGATTTCCCGCTTCCAGAACCGCAATTTTCAGCTGCGGTGCATCTTTCACCAGCTCATATGCCGCAAAGATTCCTCCCGGACCTGCTCCAATAATGATCACGTCATACTGACTCATATGTTTCTCCTTTCGTTACGGTCATTTTACTCTCACTGTTTCTATTATAGCCAACCATCACGAAAAAAGAAACTGTTTTCCGGATTCTTATGAAATCCTTCCGTTTTCCATCTGATATACCTTTTCCGCCACAGCCATGGTCGATTCTCTGTGGGATACTAAAATAACAGTCTTGTCTTTCCCCATTTTTTTCAGAGATCTTAAGATAATACTTTCATTCAGAGAATCCAGATTGCTGGTCGGCTCATCCAGAAGCAAAAGCGGTGCATCGTGCAGAAATGCTCTTGCCACGCCGATCCTCTGTTTTTCTCCTCCGGAAAGGGTATCTCCCAACTCTCCGACCAGCGTATCGTATCCATTTGGAAGGCTTTCTATAAATTCATGCAGAGATGCTTTTTTTGCTGCCTCTACGATTTCTTCTCTGGAAGCCCCCGGCTTTGCGATCGCAATGTTGTTGGCGATTGAATCGTGGAACAGACACGTCTCCTGTGTCACATAGCTTTCCATATCACGCAGCTCGTTTGTATTGATACCGGACAGTTTTCTGTCTCCCATTCGGATCACTCCGCTGTGTACATCATAAAAACGCATCAGCAGCTTTAACAGCGTTGATTTTCCGGAACCGCTTCTTCCATGGATTCCAATCCGGCTGCCTTTCGAAATCGAGATCGAATAGTCTTTTAAAATCTGTTCTTCTTCATAAGCAAAATCAATGTTTTCACAATTGATATCTGCAAATTCTGCGGTTGCCTGACCGGATACTTCTTCAATCTGCGGTTCTTCTTCCAAAAGGGATAACACACGCTCTCCACTTGCCAGTGTCTGCATCAGATTGTTTGACAGACTGGACAGAGCAACAACCGGTCCAAAAGAGCTCATCATCAGGATCGTACAGAGCAGTACTGCGTCAAATCCGATCTCCCCCTGCTGATGCAGCCATGTTGTAAGGAACAGCATTCCAAAAGAGAAAATCAGGATCAGGACATTTGTTCCTCCCTTTGTGTTCCTTCCAGTTTCTTCATTTCTTTCTGTTTCGCATCCAGTTCCACACTTTTGCGTTCCATCTGCTCTTCCCGTTTTTCTCCGCATCCATACTGGATCGTCTCATCCAGACCGCGAAGACTGTTCAGAACGAAGCTGTTCAGATCCCCGAAACGGTACGAAATTCCATTCCTTTTTCTGAACCTCGTCTGGAATTCCACATGGGCATCAGAACTCCAATTGCAAGATATCCCACAAGGGCGAACAGACCGATCAGCACATGATATCGGAGAAAGAAAATTTCCATGATCAGGGATGTCAGAAATGCGATTGCGATCGGCGAAATCGTGTGTGCATAAAACACTTCCAGAAGCTCAATATCTGTTGTAATGATTGAGATCAGATTTCCTTTGTCTCTTCCGTCCAGTTTTGCAGGACAGAGCTTTCTCAAAACCGCAAATACTTTGTGACGGATCAGTGCCAGCAGCTTAAACGCAATATAATGATTGCATGCCTGCTCTCCATAGTGCAGAATTCCACGCAGTACTGCGATCACTGCAAGGCAGACAAACAATGTCGTCAGAGAAGCTCCCTGCCATATTCCCATAATCTGCAGGATTCCAACTCCTGCCAGTACGGTGAGAAAGATCGCACAAAGATATCCTGTGACACCTAGCAGAATCGCCGCTGCCATAACGTGCATCAGGGGACGGATCAGTCCGATCAGTTTTCCCATAATCTGTATTCCACTTCTTCGCTTCATGCTCTTCCCTCCCTTACCTGACACAATTCCTGCTGTTTCTGATACATATTTGCATAGCTTCCTGCTTTTTTCATAAGTTCTCCATGTGTGCCGCTCTCTGTAATCTGACCGTTTTCCAACATATAAATCTGATCAGATGCCACCACATTTGCAAGCCGGTGAGAGATGAACAGAATCGTTTTCGTCTTTGCCAGCTCCCGGATCACTTCCATGATCTGATCCTCACTTTCCACATCAATATTGGATGCCGCCTCATCAAAAATATACATCGGCGTATCATGAAGAAGTGCTCTGGCGATGGCAAGACGCTGTCTTTGTCCGCCGGAAAAATTACTTCCCTGTTCTTCCAGCATCGTATTCAATCCATTTTGTGCCTGCAAAAACTCATACAGATTTACCTGCCTGAGCGCTGCTTCCATCTGTTCTCTCGACACAGATGGATCCGCCATTTTCAGGTTTTCTTCTACCGTTCCCTTGAACAGATAACTGTTATGTCTCACCAAGGTGATCTTATCCATCAGACTGGACTCTTTAATCTCCTGAATCGGTACATTATTGATCTGGATCTGTCCCGAAAATGTACGATTCTTCCCTGTCAAAAGTGCCGCAATGGTACTTTTTCCACAACCGGACAGACCCACCAGAGAGACAAATTTTCCGGATGGTATGGTCAGCGAAATATCCCGTAATACCTTTCGCTCCGGCTCATAGGAAAATTCCACATGCTGCAGTGTGACGTCCATTTGTTCGCCCTCAATCTCGTGCTCTCCCCGTTTTGGCTCTTCCATATCCAGAATCTTAAAAATCTTGTCACTTGCCGACATTCCGTTCATGGCAATGTGGAAGAAAGAACCCAGCAAACGCAGTGGAATGAAAAATTCAGATGCAAGCAGAATAATCGTAAACGCCCCTGCGAGTGATACATTTCCTGCCAGATACTCTTTGACAGTCACAATCATTCCAATTGCTGCTCCGCCATATGCTACAATATCCATCACACTGACAGAATTAAGCTGCATAGTGAGCACTTTCATCGTGATCTTACGAAACCGCTCTGATTCGTCGTCCATTTCTTTGGCTTTTTGCTCATCTGCCTGATAAATCTTTAAGGTTGTGAGTCCTTGCAGGTTCTCTAAGAAACTGTCACCAAGTTCTGTATAGATTCCCCAGTATTTGCTCAGCAGTTTCTTTGCGAATTTCTGTACTGCCACGATCGACATCGGAATCAGCGGTACACATACAAGAAGCACAATACATGCCTTGATACTGATCGGTGACAATACCGCAAACAATGTGATCGGTGCAAGCAGACTGTAGAACAGCTGCGGAAGATATCTCCCATAATAAATCTCCAGCTGCTCGACTCCTTCCGCAGACACCTGAACCACCTCGGAAGTAGATACCTTTTCTTTATAGGCCGCTCCCAAACGCAGCAGCTTCTCATAAATCTGCTTTCTTAAAACCGTCTTTACATCCGCACTTGCCCGATAAGAGGCATATGCAGCTCCTTTTTCGCACAGAAAACGCGCACAGATTGCCAGGATCACAATTCCTGCCGTTTGCAGCATCACCTGCTGATCCAATGTTTTTTCAAACAGCTGCTGGATCATATTTCCTGCCGCAAACACTGCTGCGATCTGAAACAGCAGTGCGATCCACTGCCAGAAAATATTAGCTCCGATATATTTTCCCGAGCCTTCAACAGCTTGAGTAGTCTCGTCTTAATCATATGTTTCTTTCCTTCCCATTCTCTTTTTTTCTTTTGCAGAAGTGATCACGTGCCGGATTGCCATGATTGGATGATAAAATAACATTCTCGGTCCGGCAAACCGCATCACATTTCGAATTTCTTCTCTCATCTGCGGCTTGTAACAATGTACCCTGCAGTTACTGCAGAATGTCTTTGTCTCCATAAACGGACATTTATCCACACGCATTGCGGCATAGTCTCTGAGTTTTTCACACTCCTCGCACAGTCCATGATGTTTTTCCACAGTTTTATGTTTTTTCCGGCAATAAAGGTGGATCATCAGATCCACGATCTGCTTTTCTTTTTCCCGTTTGTTCTGCACTTGCTGACTCTTTTTTATATCTTTCATTTAAGCCGCCTCAATTCTGATCGTCTTGATTTTTGTAAAGAAATATACATATTTAAAAAGGATCAGCAGAAGAATAAAAATACGCCCCGGCAGATTGCTCATCATAAAAAATGCACACATCAGCATTGCGGATGCCGGAAGCAGAATACACAGCTTTGTCTTTAATGTCATGGCACGCTCCTTTACAAAGCTGTCCAGATGATTTTTGTAAAGCTTCGTCCCCATAAACCACTTGTGAAATCTTTCCGATCCTCTTGCAAAACAAAAAGATGCCACCAGCAAGAATGGAGTTGTCGGCAAAATCGGCAGGATCACTCCCACTGCTCCGATTCCAAGACATAAAAACGCTGCTGCCAGCCATAACATTTTCAATGGGTTTTTTCTCATACGCTCTCCTTTTTTCACTTCTACCAAAAGTTTTTATCATCTATTTTTCAATAGTCTCAACTAACAAAGTGATGCTACCATAATTGATAATTATTTTCAAGTAAATTTTTACAGGAAATCAGAAGAACTTTCTGTGAATTTGCTGTTCAAAAGAAAAATCCATGATATGATAAGGAACAAATGTAGAAAATAATTTGATTTGACAAGGTGATTTTATGGATAAATTTGAAAAACGATGGATTCGACGTGAATTTAATAAAACAAACGGTATGATTTTTCTTTACAAGATCTTATTTGGCCAACTCACTTTTTTGATCATGATGGCGATGTACCGGCTGTTTCCGGTTGACGAACATTTTAATGACGGAGCTGTCTGGTATCTGATCTCCGGCTTTCTCTGTCTCGGGATCTTTGTCATATGGCGCAGACCTTCCTTTTTCCGTACGCAGATTTTTCCGGTACATTCTCATATGAGCCCGGGAAATTTCTCAGCTTTTTCGGGATTTTTATGATCGCACAGAACGCTTCTTCCGTTCTTTATGTACTTATGGAAATGGGAGCACAGCACTTCGGTTTTACATTTGCGCGTTCTCTGGAAGCTGCTACGGGAGGCTCTGTTACGATCTCTATGCTTCTCTACTCCGGATTTGCTGCTCCGCTGATCGAGGAATTCATTTTCCGCGGTGCTGTTTTAAAGACATTGGAGCCTTTCGGCAAGTGGTTCGCACTTTTGGCCTCCTCACTTGCCTTTGCTCTCATGCACGGAAATTTTGCACAGATTCCTTTTGCAATGGCTGCCGGACTGATCCTTGGATATATCGCTATGGAATACTCGATCTGGTACAGTCTCCTTTTGCATATTTCCAACAATCTGATCCTGGGAGATGTTCTGCCCCGTATTGCAGGCATAATGCCTGGCAACAGCGGAAATATCCTGTACAATGTGATCACCAATCTGCTCGTCATCCTTGGAATTGTGCTCCTGCTTCGAAAATACCGCTCCATTCCCCGCATCTGCAGCAGCGAGTCTCACAATACGGGGAAACTGTTATTTTTATATTTTACTTCCGTTTTTGGAATTTTATTTACACTGTCCTGTATCTGGAGCGGATTTGCCGGAATCAGTCCGCTGTAGTGTTTCTTTTTAATAACTCTACCACATACTGCTGAGCTTTTTCCCCGTATAAAAAGACATCGTACAGATTTCCGTTCTGACTTTCCCTCTCTTCTGCCCGGATGCCCAGCGCTTCTCCTTTTTCTGTCAGAAAGGTTCTGCTGTATCCGTTCCAGAACTTCTGCTCCAGATACCCTTCTGCCAGAAGTTCCTCAGTAATGGATTTGATCGTCAGACGCTTCATCGTCTTTTCATCCCGCAGTGCATTGATAGATGCCACGAATTCGCTGATTGTCGTCTCCGTGACAAAAGCGATCTGCTGTTCCATTTCCTCTGTCAGATGAAATGCCTCTTTTCTTCCTTTTTTTGCCCGCTCTGTCAGCGGAATCTCTGAAGCACCATAGTTCGTTTCCTCGGCTCCGTATGCCGCCTTATCTCCATTCGTAATATCACGAATGCAGTATAAAAACGCCTCCCCATACTGTTCCAGTTTTCTGGCGCCCATCCCGTTAGCTGTCAGCATTTCTTCTTTTGTGAGAGGGATTTTCACGCACATATCATGAAGCGTCTTATCAGATGCCACCATATACGGCGGAATGGATTTTTCTTTTGCCAGTTCGCTGCGCAGCTTTCGGAGTTCTTCAAACAGATGCTGCGCTTTTTCACTCAGGTCTCCCAGTCCTTTCACACCTCGCCTTGCAGATGTTTTCTGTACTTCCGCTTTTCTGTATGCGATCACAAACGGATCCGTCCCTTGAAGCAATTCTTCTGATGTATCTGTGAGCTTCAGTAATGCGTATTTATCTTTTGTCTGGCACAGATAGCCTCGCTCCAGCATCGCCTGAATGATCTCTTTGATGCGTTCCTGTCCGATTTTGCTTTGTTTTCCATAACAAAGATTGTCGTTCATCCGGTAATTTCGGATTTTTGCAGTATTTTCGCCGAGCAGCGTGCCTGCTATCATGTTCACCCCGAATCTCTGCCCGGACTCACGGACGCATTCAATCACATCTGCTGCCGCTTCTGTTGCATCCATCTCTTCCAGTTCCTCCAGACAGTTGGAGCAGTTTCCACAGAGCTCTTTTGCCTGTTCCCCAAAATAACCGAGAATATAATTTCGCAGGCATCCCGTAGTCGTACAGTAGGTTGTCATCTTCTGAAGCCGCTCCCGATCCTGCACCTGGATATTCTGCATCTCTTTCGCTGTGTATTCTCCATAGTTTTCCTTGCTTTCCAGCAGAAACTGATTGATAACGACGTCCTGAGGCGAATAGTAAATGATGCATTCTGACGGCTCCGAATCCCGTCCGGCTCTTCCCGCTTCCTGATAATAATTTTCCAGACTTTGGGGCATATTGTAATGCAGGACATACCGGACATTGGACTTATCAATCCCCATTCCAAACGCATTGGTTGCGATCATCACCTGGATCCGATCGTAAATAAAATCCTCCTGACTGCTCTTTCTTGCCTCATTGCCCATTCCCGCGTGATATCTGCCCACTGAAAATCCCGCACTTTCCAGAAACAGGTAAAGTTCATCCACATTCTTTCTTGTGGCACAGTAAATAATTCCACTTTCATCCGAATGTTTTTCCAGATACTCCCGGATTCTTTCTTTTTTCTCTTTTGTTCTCTGCACCTCAAAATACAGATTTTCCCGGTCAAATCCTGTCACTGCCACATAAGGATTCTGCAGCTTCAGTACTTCCCGGATGTCTGTCTGTACACGCTTTGTTGCCGTGGCAGTAAAGGCTGTCACGATCGGACGGACAGGAAGCTGGCGGATAAATGAAACAATCCGCACATAACTCGGTCTGAAATCCTGTCCCCACTGAGAAATACAGTGTGCCTCGTCAATCGTCACCATAGAGATTTCGGCATGACAGGCAAAGTCGAGAAACCTTGGAGTCTCCAGACGCTCCGGCGCCACATAGACGATTTTGTATCGTCCCGCTTTTGCAAATTCCAAAGCCTTTGCAACCTGGTTTTCTGTCAGCGAACTGTTGATATACGCCGCATGGATCCCTGCTTCGTTCAATGCTTTTACCTGATCCATCATCAGAGAAATTAACGGTGAGATTACAATGGTGATCCCCGAAAGCATCAGCGCCGGAACTTGATAGCAAAGAGATTTTCCTGCCCCGGTCGGCATGATGGCAAGCGCATCTCTTCCGCCTAAAATCTGATCGATGATCTCCTCCTGTCCCGGACGAAATGAATCGTATCCAAAATATGTTTTTAAAATCTGTAGTTTTTCCCCTTCCACTGCCAGACCTCCTCTCTTTCTAAATTCCAAGCGTCTTTCGCACTTGTTCTCTTCTCTGATAAAACTCCTGATAAAATGACCCGTCATCCTCTGCTTCGTATGGAGTCTGATAAAACAATCGCAGAATATACGTCGTAAGGATCTGGATATTCTCTTTTTCCAGCTCTCCTATTGACTCTTCGCAAGTCAGAAGAAATTGGTGCCAGTCTGAAATGTACTGCTCATAAGCTTTCAGGTTGGTAATTCCGAGCCATTTTTTCACTTTCACCTTTCCGCGGTTCTCTTTTTTGCATTCTTTTGTCAGAAGAAAATATCGAAATCCCTCTTCTTCATACAGCCTTCCCAGCGGAAACAGTCGGCAGATTCCCGACCGAAACGCATGAATCCCACATCTTTCGTTCTCATCCAGAAACGGACAGGCATCCGTCTTAGGATCCATTTTTAAATTTGGAAGGATCATACCATCTACTACATTTAACTCGATCTCCTGATTCAGAAGCCCGGCAAAATCCTTTCCGGTTGCCTGTTTCAAATGAAACAGATCGATGGGATCCAGAATAATAGATTTCCCCATTCCGCGACAGCATGCCGAACACCCCTGACACTCATAACAATCTGCCTTTACCATATCATTTGAAGTATATAATTTTCCATCTGAAATCTCATTTAAATCTACATTACGCCTCATACAAGCTCCTTTATCATCTAAAATATTTCTAACCAGTTTATTTTAACACGCTTTTTATGGACTGGACAACAGCAACTATTTCTCCGTCATTTTTGCCAATTTTATATCCATTTCTCCACTTTTTTATTGCAATATGATACAATACAAAAACAAACAACCTAACAAAGGAGGGCACACTATATGAATCACCTGAATTCTATTTATCAGCGTCTGCAGTCTAATTATAGCGATTGTGATATCACATACGCTCCCGGGCTTTTGACTGTAAAGTGCAAAAACGGTGAAATCCGGGCAGACGGTTTTCGTACCTGCTTTCTCGAAGATGGAAAGACCGTACAGGAGCTTTTGGAAAAAAACGATGACAATCTCTATGAAGAAATGGAACGATTTATCCTTTATCTGCAGGAAGGCGGAGCAGATGCCGCACAATCGGATGAATTAAAAATGCTGAAAAACACTGCTTATCACAATGCATTTACACGTTCCGGCAAAATTGCCGGTCGTATTTTATTGATCGCAGGCGGTGCAGAACTTCTGCTTTTGGCGTTTTGTTTCCGTCAGGATCAACTGCTTTTCTTTTTACTGCCATTGCTGATCTGGCCGATTTTTTCACTGGCTCTGATTGCCTTTGTGCGCAAAAAGATCCTCGCCCGGATCTGGATCTGTCCGAATTGTGGCTCCCGGCTTCCTTTGACCTGTTCTCCTTTTTCAGTTATCATTGAATACGTAGCTTCCTGCCCTGCTTGCGGAGCAAATCTGGAGACAGAGTCACTTCCATCGGAAATTCCGGAGACAGACGATGAGGATGGAAAAATATCCGATACAGCAGATCAGTCCATGACGTTCTCCCCGAATCCAGAAGGAGTGGTCAAACCACCTCGTAAATGGCCGGCACTCCTTTCCGGTATTGTGATCATTTTGTACAGTCTCCTGGGACTGTTTATGACACTGTTTTATATGGGGGATGCCCCTTCTGTCGGGATTGCACTGGGAATTGTGATGCATGTGAGCATTCTTCTGTCCGGTATCGCCTTGCTGGTTTGTCGTGCTCCAAAACTGCCGGAACATTCCCGTCCTGTCATTTGTATCCAGGAGCGGCTTTTCGTTTCTGTTTTAGCGTTTATTGTCTGGCCACTGGCACTTTTTCTTTTGTTGATTGCTTTCGGATACTGCGTCCAGCCTCCTCTGGATGTTCCATTTGGTCTGATTATGTTTCTGATTGGACTGGGACTTCTCATCTGCGGGATCTGGATGCTGCTGGCCGGAAAAAACCGCAGATTGTACGTTTTTGAAAACGGAAGTCTGACTTATATGACAAGCTGGGGACGCAAACGTGAACTTCTTCCCGGACAGCGATTTTCCATCCGCTTCGGAGCCAATGACTCCATTCAGTTTTTAAATGCGGACAAAAAGAAAATTTTCGCGATCGAACGTAATATGCGCGGCGTAGACAAACTGGCGGACTGGTCGAATCCAGAGAGATTCCGCTTGAGATAACAAAGTTAAAAGAACAACAGATTCAGCAGGAAGAAGGAATCGAACCTGTCATTCAATGGCGGGAAGAATATACAACCAGACTTCACAGCCACCTAAAAGAAATCCGACTTGGGAAATGGCTGGTACTGGCACTCTTCTGGCCGGCAGTATCATTCCGCTTTTCTTTTTCATCGCAGGAGCCTTGAAGTTCAGCCAGACCATCTACCTGATGGCAGCTTCTCCCCTTCCATTGATTGTATATTATCTGGCGTTTGCGCCTGTCCTGACACTAAACGGAAAGCAAAAAGGCGCCACTGCAGAATGGCAGTCTCACCATATCCGCATTTCTCTCCCTCTGGTTTTGCTTCCTGCATTGTGGCTGATGTCAGTATTTCACTACGGTCTGGAGCAAGTACTGATTATGGAAGAAAAATGGTACACACTGGCATTCTGGTTTGGACTTGGCGCAATCTTTATCATCGCCTTTGTTCTTCGCACTCCAAAACGTCTGCGTGGAGAAGGGCTTTTCATGATCGGTCTGTCACTCCTGTTGGTGGCAGAACCGATGATGTATGCCGGTAATTTTGCCCTGTGTGGAGAGGAAACCCACTATCCGGCAAAAGTACTGGAACGAAATATAGAACAAGACGATGACGATGATTCTCTGGAATATTCTTTGACTGTGCAGTTGGATGACGGAACAGCTTTTGAATTTCCTGTTACCGAAGAATTGTATGAAATGGAAGAGTCCGGAACAGAATTTGTTGTATGTCAGAGAGAAAATCCATTGGGTGTGCGGATGCTGGATCTGCACTTGCCGCCTGAAAAATAGTCACAGATATTTTTATAAATGAACTGAGAAATCAAAATTACAATAAGTGAGGAGAAAAAATATGTTCAATATAATAGAATTGTTATTTCCTGTGATCTTCATACTAATCTTTATAATGATTATATTCACTTTGGCAAAGGGGATTTCTACTTGGCATAAAAACAATAATTCTCCCCGTTTAACTGTATCAGCAAGAATCGTTGCAAAACGCCAGAATACCACGTATCACAATCAGCCAAACGCTGGAGATACCTCAGGAGCTTATGGATATCATACAACATCCAGTACTACTTATTATGTCACTTTTCAAGTGGAAAGCGGTGACAGAATAGAGATGTCTGTATCCGGCTCAGAGTACGGAAAGCTTACAGAGGGCGATGAAGGAAAATTGACATTTCAAGGAACAAGATATTTACAATTCAATATGGAAAATTGAACAACAAATACATCATTGAACAGAGAATATTTCAATGATACAATTCTATCCATTAGAATAAATTATTAGGAGCAATACAGAAACTTATGGAAAAAAATACATTAGGTGAAATAATCCATCATTTACGCAAAAAAGCGGGACTAACACAAGAAGCATTGGCGGATGGTATTTGCTCCCCTGTTTCTATCTCAAGGATAGAAAACGGAAAACAAATGCCATCGGGAAAAGTTTTAGAACAACTCCTTGCACGCCTTGGCACAAGCACTTATCAGCTCTGCAATATTTATTATGAAAACGAGTGTCAGTCATCCTTACGCCAAACTTTAGATGAAATCAGTGAACAAGTATCCGCAGGTGAGTTTATTCAGGCAAAAAAGACATTACAGCAGCTTTCTACTGAAAAAATGGACATCGCTAATCTCCAGTACACCAAAATGATTCATGTGGCAATTCGTATGCATGATGGTGCTGCAGACGAGCAAATGGAAGATGAATTAACAAACGCACTCCATCTGACAAAACCCGATATCGACTTCAATGATTTTCGCAGGGAGTTGTTTTCCCCTACGGAGGCTAATATTCTTGTCATGCTAACGGCAGCAAAATATATGGCGGGTAAAAATTTAGAAGCTATTCGTATTGGTGAGGAAATCCTGTTTGCCTTGGAACGCAGCCATAGTCGTCTTTCTGACTATAAGGTCCTTCAGATCAATTTAGCGCATAATCTAAGCCAAATTCTGCAAGATGAGGGACGGTATCAAGAAGCGCTTCTCTATGCAAAAAAAGCAGAGAATCTCAGCATTTGTGGAACAGAACAGTTTCTCCTTCCGGAAATTGAATTTAGTATTGCACAAATTCTTAACAATATGAAAAAAAGGCAGGAAAGTCGTATGCGTATGGAAGCGCTGATTCCCTATATGCGCCTGATTGGAAAAAAAGAAATGGCAGATTTAGTTCAAGAATATTTAGAGAAAAACTTAACAAATGATGTAAATTAAAACTATACATGGCTCGATATGGAAATGCCGCATTCTTCCCTTTACAATTTACTTGTCGAAGGGAGATATCAAGATTATGAAAAAAATAAAATGGGAACACATCCTGCTGTTTTTCTTAGAATTACTAGTAAATATGGCAACTGTAGGTGTCGCAATTCTATTAAATGCCTTAATTGATGCTGCACAAATTTCCATTACCAGCCAAGACGCTCACCATTTACAAAAAGTGTTGTTTATTAGTATTCTCTATGCTGTATGTTTAGGTGTACTGGTCTTTTTGTCAAATCGATACAAAGCCTGCTATATCAGAAAACGTTTACTTGAGATGCGTACTGTATTAGCAGATGGTACTTTGCAATCAAGTATTGCTAACTATGAAGAAACGGGTAATGCGTCATATGTTACGGCATTCAACCAAAATTTTTCTATCATTGAGGAAAAAGTGTTGCAAAACCGTATTTCCATCTTAGACTCTGTCATTTGTATCGTGTTTGCTGTTCTCGTGCTTTTATACATGAATCCACTTATTGCTGTTATCTCCATTGCAGCCATGGCAATCCCAAGCTTATTGCCAAGTCTTTTTACCAAGGTACTTGGCACAGCACAGGAAACAGTCATGAAATCAACAACATCCTACAATGAAACAGTAGCTGATCTTCTAACTGGTTATGAAGTGATAAAAACTTACCATGCAGAGGATGAGATGTTTCATAAATTTTCTAAGACAGCAAAACGATTAGATAGCAACAAAGAACATTTTTCATCCTTGATGGCAAGTGTATATGGTTTAACTACACTTTCATCTGTCGCTGTCCAATTTTTTATCATGGGGTTGGCTGGATTTTTTGCAGTTAAGGGATATATCACCATTGGCAGTATTGTCGCAGTCACTCAGCTTACCGGACAAGTGATTTCTCCTGCCTTCGAGCTTTCTGCAAAGATTAGCGAACTAAAGTCTGCCAGACCTGTATTGGATACTTTGCATACTCTTTCTCATCCTGAAATCCATGAGAAAAAAACAGGACACAAACTCAAAAAACATATTTCACTACGAAATGTAAGTTTCAAGTACGATGACAGAACTATCTTAAAAAATGTATCTGCCACTTTTGAAAAAGGAAAGAAATACGCGATTCTCGGAAAAAGTGGAAGTGGGAAAAGCACACTGTTAAAACTCATTGCAGGATATTACCCAGAATTCGAAGGAAAGATTTGTACAGATGAAATCGCAGCTCTTCCAGACAGACTGGCTATGATTCATCAAAAAACTTTTTTATTCAATGATAGTGTTCGCAATAACCTTACTCTGTGGAAATCATACACAGAGCACGAAATCACAGAAGCTGTTAAGAAAGCAGGACTAAAGGTGTTTATTGAAAATTTGCCACAAGGACTCGATACAATAATCGAGGAAAACGGAAACAATTTCTCAGGAGGAGAATGTCAACGTCTTGCTATCGCCAGAGCTTTGTTAAGTGGAAAGGATATACTGCTAATGGACGAAGCAACATCGTCATTGGATGAACAAACCGCAAATGCTGTAGAAAACAGTATTTTATCATTGGAAAATATCACATGTATCAGCGTCACTCACAGACTCTCTCCGGAAACCATGCAAAAATATTCAGCAGTCCTGACAATGGACAAAGGAGAATTGCACGAATATGTTCTATGATATTATGCAAATAACTATTATTTCTATTGCTGCGCTTATTGCCATAATTTACTTAAGTATTTGCCAAAAACAACATGCGGAACTATATAATAAGGTATTTGAAGCAAGATTCACACATGACATTTCTGCAGAATCAGTAGAAAAGTATCGAAGAAATTACGTTTTAACAGAAATCATGTAAATTGTAACCTATTGCCTTACAGAATTGATGCAGATGTGCTATATTGAAGATGCAAAAAGAACAACCGCCCATAAGGGGTTGACCAATTAAAGAATGTACATAGAAAATGCCACCCAAACTCGCCAAAGTATCATATCATTCTGAGGGTGGTTTTTCTATGGCTTAAATCATCAGTGACATTAGTGCCAAATATGTATCCTGTAATGCTTTGTATTTACGAAGCAATTAGCATTCCTTATTATTTACATTGTTCTTCTAACTGTTTCTTAAGCTGCTCAAGTTCGCTTTCTTTTTGTTGCAAAAGAACTTCCTGAGATGCAAGCAACTCACTTTTTTGCTTAATAGTGTTTTGCTGTTCCTGAATAGTACTCTGTTGTTCATCGATCGTATCCTGCATTTGATCGATCATATACTGTACGGTATTCTTATCCAATATTTGTAATTCTTTTGAAAACAATCCCATAACTTTCTCCACATTCCTGCAAAGCTCATAAATCTCCCGGTACATAGGAATAACTTCGGATATTGTTTGATTAGCTGGACGATTATTTCCGGATTATCCTCGCTGAGAAATGTGAGCCACGCATCTAAATCGTTTTTGATACCTTATCGGACAAAGTCCGCCCGCCGCAGGCATGTATTACGGGATACCCGGATGGGTATACCTTTATTGTGACGGGTTTCCCGATAGATGTCAAGTGGGATGAAAACGAATTCCTGCAGAAGCTCCATATGAAGTCCTGTATCTGACTTTTGACAAAAATGGTGGACATAATCCTGCTTGTGCCGTTTCATCTCTCCGGAACTTTTTTCTATAAAAACAATGGTATACACGCTTTTTATATCCCGATAGCTGAATTTCTTTTTCCGTTCATTTTTGGCACGTTTGTATTGCCGGAGTAAAAGATCAGCCAAATAGCATGCGCTGCGTTGTCCGGGAAAGGAATATCCTATTTTTTGCACTTCAATGTTTGCAATGCTTCCATCTTCCAGTTGAACAACAATATCCATAATAAGCAAAGCATTTTCTTCTGCAATTCGGGAAGAATCGTTTGGAAGTACGTGTAAAATACGAATATGCCGTTGTAATATCAGTGACAGTAATTCTTCCAGACGTGAAGGTGCAGTATCCGGATTTAAAATTTCTTTGAAAAAAGAATCGTAAAGTATTTTGACACCCTGCATTCCTGTGCAAAATTGCAGAAATTCTTCTTGTTGGGATTCGTCCACGAATCAAACAGAAATTTTAATTCAGGGGTAGTTTGAATTTTTTTACAAAGCTCCTCTCGGGTTTGAATCATTGGAAAATATTGTTTTAATCCATTGCTCATAAGCGGTTCCTCCTGATGGTTTGTGAATTAGATTGAAAATTTGATGATTTCATCTGGATTTGTTTTTTGAAAATAAAGAAGAGAACATGGAAATAAAAAGAAATATCCGTTCTCCTGAAATGTTATGAATAAAGTCTAACACGAGGAATATGAAGTGTCCAATAAAAATTTCATAAATAGAATAACACTTCCATTCCTCACTGCTATTTTGCAGATTTTTGTGCAAGATTCCCCATAAAAAATCGCCTTTTACTTTCCTCAAGCAAAAGACGATTTTTACGATTTTCTTTTATTTCACACTCTCTTTTGTAATCAGCTCCACTTCCACCGGGATGGTTTTTTCCACTGTTTCACCCTGCAAAATCTGAATCGCGGTCTCAACTGCTGTCTCTCCCATCAGATTCGGTTTCTGTGCCACAGTTGCTGCCATTTTTCCTGCTTTGACTGCTGCGACTGCATCGTCTGTCGCATCAAAACCAACCACCAGGATTTTCTTGTTTCCAACTGCTTCCACTGCTCCAAGTGCCATCTCATCGTTATGTGCAAATACACCCTGAATTGCGGAATTTGCCTGCAGCATATTTTCCATAACACTCATTCCCTCAGAACGATTGAAGTTCGCGGTCTGTTTGGAAACAACATTCAGCTTTTTATCTGCCACCAAATGGAATCCTTTTCCTCGCTCGATCGTTGCACTGGCTCCGGAAACGCCTCCAGTTCTGCTACTTTTGCATTTTCTCCAAGAAGTGATACCATATATTCTGTTGCCATTTTCGCACCTTCCACATTGTCAGAAGCAATGGCACAGTCTACGTCTACTCCGTTTACACCGCGGTCTACTGAGATCACTTTAATTCCTCTTGAAACCGCATCCTTCACTGCCGGTGCAACTGCATCGGAATCCACCGGATTTACGATCAGGACACTGATATTTTTTGAAATCAGATCTTCGATATCGCTGGTCTGTTTTGCCGCGTCATCCCCGGCGTCTACCACGATCAGTTTTTCCCCTTCTGTTTTTGCCTTTTCTTTTGCACCTTCACTTAATGTGACAAAGAATGGGTTATTTAATGTAGAGACAGAAAATCCGATACTTCCATTTCCTGCCGCTTCTCCGGATACGTTTTCTGTTTCTCCGTCAATCGTAATCGCATTACAGCCGGTCACACCAAACACCATAACTGCCGCAGCCAGTACACTTACAAATCTCTTCATTCTCATACCGTATTCTCCTCTCTTAGAAAATACAACCCGACTGTAAAATAATATTTGCATAAGGCGTTGTCTCTCCGGTTCGAATAACTGCCTTGCATGTTTTTGTCATTTTTTTCAGATCGCTGTGCAAAACAAATTGTATCTCTGGTTTGAAACCCGTTTCATGCTTTGCAAAAAATTGTTCGATCTGACGGAGTATCTCCGGATTCTGAAGTTTCATCTCCTCTGCCAGTATGATCTTCTCTACTTTCATATCTGCCCCTACTTCTTCCAACACATCCATAAAAGACGGCTGTCCGAATTTTACGGCCAGATCGATCCGTTCTGTCTCATCCGGGATCGGCAGTCCACAGTCTCCGATACAGATTGTGTCCGTATGTCCCATATAAGACAACACTCTGGAAATATCACTGTTTAAAATCCCCTGTCGTTTCATGCTCTTCCTCCCAGTTTTTCCAATTCTTCTTCGACTTCCTGTGCCATCGGCATTCCGCTCTGTGCCCCGAATTTTTCTGTGGATAAGCTGGCTGCCACATTCGCATACCGAAGTGCTGTCTCCATATCCGCTCCTTTTGCTCTCTGCAGGGCAAATGCACCGTTTAACGTATCTCCTGCCCCGGTCGTATCTGCCACATTCGCTTTTCTCGCCGGTACACTCAAGATTTCTCCATTCTTCAAACAAGTAATCACACCTCTGGAGCCCTGTGTGATGATCAGTTTTTCCGGATACTCTCTTAACAAGTCCTCTGTAGAATACTCCTCTCCAAAAATCAGGACCGCTTCATGTTCATTTGGTGTTACATACGTCACTTTTTCGATCACTTCCAACGGAACGTTTGACGCCGGAGCCGGATTTAACACTACCGGAATCTGATTGTCATAACAGAAATCTACAACATAATACACCGTATCCAGCGGAATCTCCTGCTGCAGCACAACCATATCAAAAGTCTTCAGCTCCTCTTTGATCCTGTCAATATAATCTCTGTCCACTTTCCCGTTTGCTCCCGGAACCACGATGATCGTATTGTCATTTTCTCCGACTGTGATCATAGCAATCCCTGTCGGAACTCCCTCTAAAACCTTGATATGTCCCGTCTCTACACCGACTTTCTTGAAATTCTCCAATAACCGGGTACCATTTGCGTCATCTCCAACACATCCGAACATCTCCACTTTTGCTCCGAGCTTTGCCATAGCAACCGCCTGATTCGCACCTTTCCCTCCCGGAATATAATGAAGGCTGTCTCCACGAAGTGTCTCCCCTTTTAGCGGAATCCGCTCTGCGGTCACCGTCATATCCATGTTAATGCTTCCTACTACTGCCAGTTTCATTCTGCTTCTCCTTTCTTTTTCGTCGTCTGACGCCTGATCAGCTCAACATCAAATATATTTTCTTTCTGATACGAAATCTCTTCTCCATGATGGATGATCATCTGTACTGCCAGTTTTCCCATTTCTTCAATGGCTGGGAAATGGTCGTCAGCTCCGGTGTCATTCTCCTGCTGAACTCAATATTGTCAAATCCGACCAGCTGTACATCTTCCGGGACTCTTCGCCCGTTCTGATGAAGCACCTTATAGACTGCCATTGCCGCCATGTCATTGCTCGCCAGGATTCCATCGGTATCCGGGTATCTGCGAATCAGTTCTTCTGCTGCCGCAAGTCCGGCATCGTAATCATAATCACAGTCGATCCAGACAGCTTTTCTTCCATACTTTCTGCACACATCCTCATATCCCTGATAACGCTGCTGCCCGCTGGAAAACTTCATCGGTCCCCGCAGGCACACAATATGCTGACAGCCGCATTCAATCAGATGCTCTGCCGCAAGTTTTCCGCCTTTGTAATGATCTGATTCGATAAATGCGATTTCCCGTCCCTCAGAAAGCTTTCTGTCCATCACGACAACCGGAAGTCCGCATTCTGCAATCTTCTTTCCGGTCCGATCGCTGTTGGTCATGATCACAATTCCATCTGCCTGCATCTGTACAAGCATCTGAATGTTCATCCGTTCTTTCTTCGGATTATTTGCTGAATTGCATAACAGCATCTTATATCCGTTTTGAAAGGCTTCCTCCTCCACTGCTTTGGCGATTTCACTGAAAAATGGATTTTCAATATTCGGAACGATCATTCCAATAATCTTTGATGATTTCTTAAACAATGCCCGCGCCAGTTCATTTGGCTTGAACCCCGTTTCTTGAATAGCATCAAGAACTCTTTGCTTCTTCTCCTCATCCACATTCGCTGTTCCATTCATCACTCTCGATACAGTAGCAGGTGAAACTCCTGCAATCTTTGCAACTTCTCTGATACTTGCCATCTTATGTCCTCTTTCTTTTGCTGCTGTGAAACTTTTTGAAACCCGTTTCATATCTTGATTTTATTATAGGCATAACTCCTGACATCTGTCAATCTCCTTTGTACACTTTGGTGGTATTGTATAGATATCTCTCTTTTCTTTTATTCCTATCGTCCAAAAACTCTGCCTTTTTTATGCATAATCCCTATTTTATTTTTCCGCTTCCATTATACTTGACTGTTTCAGTCCAATATTGTAAGATGAGACAAAACGTCAGGGAGGTCAGATATGTTATTTACCAAAGAATGTGATTATGCAATCCGCATCATGCGTGCATTATCTTCCGGAGAGTTAATCAGTGTCTCACGGATCTGCGAGATGGAGCATCTGCCCTCTGCCATGACTTACAAGATTACCAGAAAGCTGGAAAAGTCCGGATTTTTAAAAAGCTGTCGGGGTACCAACGGGGGATATGCGCTCAACTTAAAGCTTGCAGATATTTCTCTCTATGATCTCTGCGCTGCCATAGATCCGGATATCCTTCTTTTAGAATGTATGAAAGAGGGTTATCATTGTTCTATGAACAGTCCGAAAAATCCATGTCTGGTACATCACGAATTCTGCCGGCTGCAGAATATGCTGGTACAGGAAATGAAACAAAAATCTCTTGCCGAATTATTTCGGTAAGTGTTTTTTTGCCCTAATCTTTACTATTTTAGTACAGTTTTATCAAAGGAGGATCTTACAAAATGAATCAATGTTATGGATGCAATACATGCAAAAGCGCAGACAAGCCTCTGGAAGGCTTTATCCGCTCGCTTCCGATGGAAACTTCCCATCACCGCGTGGAAGGACAGAGCACAAAATGTGGATTTGGACTGCAGGGAGTCTGTTGTCGTCTCTGCTCCAACGGTCCTTGCCGCATCACTCCAAATGCGCCGAGAGGAATCTGCGGTGCCGATGCCGATACGATCGTAACCCGCAATTTCTTAAGAGCAGTAGCTTCCGGAAGCGGATGCTATATCCATATCGTTGAGAATACTGCCCTCAATCTGAAGAAAACCGCCCAGATCAAAGGAGAATTAAAGGGTCTGAAATCTCTGGAGCATCTGGCGGAGATGTTTGGAATTACAGACGAAGATATCTATGTAAAAGCAGAAAAAGTGGCAGATGCCGTACTTGCAGATCTGTACAAACCAGAGTATGTTTCTGCAGAATTGATTGAGAAAATCGCATATGCACCACGTATTAAACGCTGGAAAGAACTGGGAATCATGCCGGGCGGTGCAAAAGCAGAAGTATTCAAAGGTGTTGTAAAATGTTCCACCAATCTGAACTCCGACCCTGTGGATATGCTTACCGACTGTCTGAAGCTTGGGATTTCCACAGGAGTATACGGACTGACTCTGACTAACCTGCTCAATGATGTTCTCCTTGGCCAGCCGGAGCTTCGCCTGGCCCCGGTAGGACTTCGTGTGATCGATCCGGATTACATCAACATTATGATTACCGGACATCAGCACACGATTTTCGTAGATCTTCAGGAACGCCTGATTTCAGAAGAAGCAAAGAAAAAAGCGCAGGCTGTTGGTGCAAAGGGATTCAAACTGGTAGGATGTACCTGCGTAGGACAGGACTTACAGCTCAGAGGCGCACACTATACCGAAATATTTGACGGTCATGCCGGAAACAACTATACAAGTGAAGCAATCCTGGCAACCGGAGCAATCGATGCAGTTCTTTCAGAATTTAACTGTACTCTTCCGGGAATCGAGCCAATCTGTGAAGAATTGAAGATCAAACAGATCTGTCTGGATGATGTTGCAAAGAAAGCGAATGCGGAACTGATGCCGTTTGAATTTGAAAACCGCGAAGAACAAAGCAGCATTATTATTGATAAAATCATCGAAGCCTACAAGGAACGACGGGGAAGTGTTCCGTTACATCTCATGGAAGAACATGGAAATGACCATACATTAACGGGTGTCAGTGAAGGTTCTTTAAAATCCTCCTGGGCGGAAAGTGGACACCGCTGATCGAACTGCTGGCATCCGGAGAGATCAAAGGTCTTGCCGGTGTGGTGGGATGCTCCAACCTGACTGCAGGCGGACATGATGTCTTAAGCGTGGAACTGACAAAAGAACTGATTTCTCGAGACATCCTCGTCCTCACTGCGGGATGTTCTTCAGGCGGAATCGAAAACTGCGGACTCATGACTCCGGAAGCTGCCAAATATGCCGGTCCAAAGCTGCGCGCTGTCTGTGAAAAACTGAACATTCCGCCGGTTTTGAATTTTGGTCCTTGTCTTGCGATCGGCCGTCTGGAAATCGTTGCAACAGAAATCGCCGCAGAGCTTGGCGTAGATCTTCCACAGCTTCCACTGGTACTTTCTGCCGCACAGTGGCTGGAAGAGCAGGCACTGGCTGACGGATGCTTCGGACTTGCACTGGGACTTCCGCTGCACCTTGGACTTCCTCCGTTCGTAACAGGAAGCAAAACTGCAGTCAAAGTACTCACAGAAGATATGAAAGAACTGACCGGAGGACAGGTCATCATCAACGGAGATGCGAAAGAATCTGCTGATATCCTGGAGCAGATTATTCTGGAAAAACGCCAGGGCTTACATATATAGGAGGTGCTGCTATGAGACGAATTATGATCGATGCCTCAAAGTGCGATGGATGCAAAAACTGCACCATCGCCTGTATGCAGGCGCACCGGGAAACACCGGGAACTGTTTATGATCTGGATCTGACGGACATCCGCAATGAATCCAGAAACCACATCGAAAAGCTGCCGGACGGAACTATCGCCCGATTTTTTGCAGACACTGCGATCAGCCGGAATGCGTGATGTCCTGTATGAGCGGTGCTCTGACAAAGGATCCGAAAACGGGACTCGTATCTTATGATGAAACAAAATGTGGCTCCTGCTTTATGTGCGTTATGAATTGCCCGTTCGGCGTCCTCAAAGCAGATACTGCCACCCGTACCAAAGTCGTAAAGTGCGACTTCTGCCTGCAGGACGGTGCAGAACCCAACTGCGTAAAAGCCTGTCCAAAACAGGCAATCTATGTTGAGGAGGTGTCATTATGATGCATGTTATTATCGGAGTGGGGGCTGCCGGGATCACCGCAGCAAAAACCATTCGCAGCCAGCAGCCGGATGCCTCTATTACCATGATTTCCACAGATGAGCATGTACACTCCCGCTGCATGCTTCACCGTTATTTGAGCCATGAACGTCAGGAAGATACCTTGTCCTTTGTAGAACCTGACTTTTTTGAAACCAATAAAATCGAATGGATCAAGGGTGTTTCTGTAAAAACAGTGGATGTAAAAAACCAGCAGGTTCTGCTTGATAATGACACATCCTGCCACTATGACAAACTCCTGATCACAACCGGTGCAAACAGCTTCATCCCGCCTGTTGGACAGTTCCGTGAGGCAAACAATGTATTCGGACTGCGGCATCTTTCGGATGCTCAGGCGATCCGCCCGCTGGCCGATCAGGCAGAACAGATTCTGATCGTTGGTTCCGGTCTGGTTGGAATGGACGCTGCCTATGCATTTCTCGAGCAGGGTAAAGAGGTTACTGTTGTGGAAATGGCAGATCGTATTCTTCCGATCCAGTTAAATGAAACTGCCGGAACTGCCTATCGGAAATTATTTGAAGAACACGGATGCCGTTTTCTTCTTGGAAAAAAGGCTTCTGAAACGCATATGAACAGCAATGGTTCAATCGCCTATGTCCTTCTGGATGATGGCACCCGGGTAGACTGTGATCTGGTCATTGTTGCTGCCGGTGTTCGTCCCGCAGTTGAATGCGTACTGGATACTTCGATCGAAGTAGATCGTTTTATTAAAGTGTCTGACACCATGGAAACCAACTGTAAAGATATTTACGCTGCCGGAGATGTAACGGGACTGTCCGGAATCTGGCCAAATGCTATGAAACAGGGACAGGTTGCCGCTATGAATATGTGCGGAATTAAAACACTTTACGAAGACCGTTACGCTATGAAAAATACGATGAACTTCTATGGACTGGTTACGCTTTCCCTTGGAAGAGGAACAGAAGAAGAGGGAGATGTTGTTCTCGAACAGGAAGATTCTCACAATTATAAACGTGCAATTTTACGGAACGGAAAATTAGACAGTATCTTATTACAGGGAAATATTGATTATTCCGGAATCTATCAGTATCTGATCAAAAATGAGATTGATCTTTCCGGTATGGAAAAAGATGTCTTCCACCTGTCGTTCGCTGATTTTTACGGAGTGAAAGAAAACGGCGGATATTGTTATCAGAATCAGACATAAAGTAAAAAGCATTCCTGCATGGATCATTGCTCCTTGGCATATGATTCCCGGCAGGAATGCTTTTTGTTTTATTATCTCGCAGATTCGCCAACTGCAACTGCTCCGCTCAATCCCTCTTCACTCTTTCCCTGGTCATAAACTTCCCTGTCTAAAAGCTGCTCGGATTTTGCCACAAGAACTGCTGCTGTTGCCGCACCTGTCACATTTGCTGCCGTACGCATCATATCAACAACACTTGAGATCGGAACCAGAAGTACAATGATCTCTACCGGAAGTCCTGCTGCAGTAAACAGTGCTGTGGTTGTTACTGTGGAGGTTCCCGGAACTCCTACTGTTCCGATGGAAACGATCAGTGTAAGTACAATCAAAAATGCATACTGACCAATGGAGTACGGAATATCAAATATATTGATGGCAAGTACAGCCAAAAGCGTCGGCCAGATTCCCGCACATGCCGGCATTCCCAGGTTTGCCCCGAGGGCTGCGACAAATGATGCAATATCTTCATTGACTCCCAGCCTGGATACCAGTTGTTTTACGCTGACCGGAATAGTTCCCACGCTGGACTGGGATGTAAATGCTACCACCTGTGCCGGCCAGAATCCGCGGAAAAACCGGATCGGACTTAATCCGCCTGCAAACCGGATCAGTGCTCCGTCTATCAGGAACATCTGGATCGCACAGAGTACGTATGACAGTACAAGAACTCCCAAAAGCGGTATCAGTTCTTTCGCACCATATGTACTTACCGCATTTGCGATCAGAGAAAGTACTGCAAATGGTGTCAGATCTACTACAAATTCCACTACTACGAACATCAGCTTATTTGCTGAATCAATGAAATTTTTGAATGGCACTGCCGCCTCTTTCTCCCGTTCCTGTAAGTAAACAAGCGCAACTCCTGCCATGATCGTAAAGACGATAAATGGAACGATCTCGCCGTTTGCTGCATGTGAAACAACATTTTTCGGAAACAATCCCACGATCGTATCGAGAAAGGAAGGAACCTCTTTTGGCTCATAATCTGTAGGCAGTGTAAAATTGATTGACTGTCCTACCTTCAGACTTCCCGCAATGATCAATGTCAGCAACGATGCTGTAAATGTATTTGCGACCAGCCAGAAAATACTTTTAAGCCCGATTGTCTTTAATTTGCTGATATTATCCAGTGACGAAATACTGGAGATAATACTTACAAACAGCAAAGGAATAACCAGCGCCGAAATCAGGTTTGTATAGATTCTTCCGAAAACCGCTGTCAGCTCCACATGTCCCTTAAATATGATTCCGATCACGATACCGAATACAAGGGCCAGTATTGTCAGTATTCCGAAATCCACATTCTTTTTTCTTCCCAGATAGGACAGCAGTACAAACAGAACTACTGTAATCGCCACTGCCGCTATCGCTAAAACATCAATATCCATTATTTTACCCCTTTAAATGCCGCATCAAGATCTGCGATCAGATCTTCTGCTTTTTCAATTCCGATGGAAAGCCGGATCGTGTTTGGTTTGATTCCCTGATCTAACAATTCTTCCTCGGTACACTGGCTGTGAGTGGTGGTTGCCGGATGGATCACCAGAGATTTCACGTCTGCTACGTTTGCCAGCAGGGAAAAAATAGACAGATGATCGATAAATGCCTGGGCCGTCTGCGCATCTCCCTTAATCTCAAAAGTAAAGATAGAGCCGCCTCCGTTCGGGAGATATCTCTTATATAATTCATGGGTTGACTCCGTTTCCAGTGACGGATGGTGTACAGCCTCTACCTGCGGATGATTCGCAAGATACTCCACGATCTTCAGCGCATTGCTCACATGCCGCTCAACACGCAGAGATAATGTCTCCAGCCCCTGCAGGAAGATAAAGGAATGGAACGGAGAAAGTGTTGCACCCGTATCACGCAGGATCACTGCACGGATATAGGTTACAAATGCCGCACTGCCTGCTGCATCTGAGAACGATACACCATGATAACTCGGGTTGGCTTCTGAAATCCACGGATATTTGCCGGATGCCTTCCAGTCAAACTTTCCACTGTCAACGATCACGCCTCCAATCGCTGTTCCATGACCGCCGATAAATTTCGTTGCGGAGTGAATCACCAAATCTGCACCATGTTCGATCGGCCGGATCAGATACGGTGTTGCAAATGTAGAATCTACTACCAACGGAATATTGTGTCTGTGCGCGATCTCTGCCACCTTCTCCAGATCGATCAGATTTGAATTCGGATTTCCAAGTGTCTCTACAAATATCGCTTTTGTATTTTCCTGAATGGCTGCCTCAAAAGATCCTTCTTTCTCAGGGTCCACAAACGTTGTTGTCACATCGTTTGTGAGCGGAAGAGTATGCGCCAGAAGATTGTATGTGCCGCCGTAGATGGTCTTGGATGCCACAATATGCTCTCCCGCCTTTGCAAGTGCCTGAAATGCATAGGCAATTGCTGCCGCACCGGATGCTACAGCCAGCGCTGCCACACCGCCTTCTAATGCTGCAATCCGTTGTTCGAAAATATCCTGTGTCGGATTTGTCAGTCTTCCATATATATTTCCTGCATCACGGAGTCCGAAGCGGTCTGCCGCATGCTGTGAGTCGTGAAATACATAAGAGGTTGTTGCATAGATCGGGACTGCTCTTGCATCTGTAACCGGATCTGCCTGTTCCTGTCCAATGTGTAATTGTTTTGTCTCAAATCCCCAGTTTTTAGAATCTCTGATATCTGCCATTTCTATTTCCTCCTTCTTTGGAATCTGTTTCTTTCTTAATTCCTTGTAGTCATATTAACATAGTAGGATTTATTTGTCCAATATAGATTGAGAATATCCTGTTATAGATTTATTTTATAGCAGACTCATTGTTTTGTATGGCTGCTTTAACCGTATCCAGAAACATTTCATGTATTCTGTTGTCCTGATCTAATTCCGGATGAAATGCCAGCCCAAACTGTGTCCCGTATTTTACCGCCACGATCCGATCATCTACTGCCGCAAGAACTTCTACTCCTTTTCCAACTTTTTCAATATATGGAGCTCTTATAAATGTCATCGGTATTTTCCCGATTCCCTTCATTTCCTGTACTGTACGGAAACTTCCAAGCTGTCTGCCATAACCGTTTCTTTTCACCGCTGCCGGCAATGTTGCAAAATAAATATTCCGGTCATTTGTCAAATTTTCCGCCAGAAGGATCAGGCCGGCACAAGTTGCCAGCACCGGCAGTCCTTCTTCGATTTTCTGCTTCAATATCTGATACATGTCCAGCTCTTTCAGAAGTTTTCCCTGCACAGTACTCTCACCTCCGGGAAGGATCAATCCATCAAACGGTTTCATCAGGTCCTCTTTTTTGCGGAGTTCCATACATTCTATTCCCAGGTCTTCTATTTTCTTCCGATGTTCCGCAAATGCTCCCTGTACTGCAAGTACTGCGATCTTCATTCTATCTGCCCCTTTCCGCCATCAAAAGTTCTATCTCCTGTTCATTAATTCCTACCATTGCCTCTCCCAGATCCTCAGAAAGCTCTGCCAGCATCCTGTAGTCTTCAAAGTTTGTTACCGCTTTTACAATTGCTTCTGCCCGCTTTCTCGGATCTCCTGACTTAAAAATACCAGATCCCACAAATACGCCTTCTGCACCAAGCTGCATCATCAGCGCCGCATCCGCCGGAGTTGCGATGCCTCCCGCCGCGAAGTTTACAACAGGAATACGCCCGTTATGATGTACATATTCAACCAATTCATACGGTACATTTAGGGCCTTTGCTTCCTCAAACAGCTCATCCTCCCTCATGGAGACCAGTTTTACAATTTCCCGCTTCATCATTCTCATATGTCTGACTGCCTGTATCACATCTCCTGTTCCCGGCTCTCCCTTTGTACGGATCATAGAAGCTCCTTCATTGATCCTTCTAAGCGCTTCTCCCAAATCTCTTGCACCACATACAAATGGTACCTGGAATTTGCGTTTATTAATATGATAAACATCATCTGCCGGAGAAAGTACTTCACTCTCATCAATATAATCAATTTCGATTGCCTCTAATATCTGTGCTTCAACAAAATGTCCGATCCTGCATTTTGCCATAACTGGAATGGATACTGCTTCCTGAATTTCCTTGATCATCTTCGGATCACTCATTCTGGATACTCCGCCCGCTGCACGGATATCAGCCGGAATCCTTTCCAGCGCCATCACTGCACATGCTCCCGCCTCCTCTGCAATCCTTGCCTGTTCCGGTGTTGTCACATCCATGATCACTCCGCCTTTTAACATCTGTGCTAACTGCTTGTTGAGCTCATATCTTTCTGCACTCATTTGCTGTACCTCCTCTTAATTGCTATCATTTTTATATGAATACTACATTAAGATTGGCTTTTCTTAAATATCCAGTTTTAACGTTTTTAACCATGCCAGTTTTAAAAACAAAAAAGCTACCGCTATTATTTCCAATATTTTTCTACTTCCTGCTCAGCCTCTTGGAAAGAAAGCTGGAACTTTTCCTGTACCTTTGCACACACGCATTCTTTTTCCATTCCCATTTCCTGTAATAATTCTACAGTTGCCTGTCTTCTGCCTTCCCTTCTGCCTTCTTTTAATCCAGTGTTTTTATAAACCGTAGAAAAGTACTGGTGATCTCGAATCGCACGCTCTCTTGCCTCATATTCCAGACGCTTCTCCTCATCCGCACTGATCCGGTTCAAATCCTCATACGCCTTCTTAATATATTCGCTTTTTTCCGCTGCCATTTCAAATTCCTCCTTGGTTTCTGCATTGATAAACTGAAGCCATTTCAGCAGCTCTGTCTCCGGATACTCATATTTTGCCAGTTTCGGGAGTTCCAATGTGTGGATCTCAACTTTATCACTGTACATCTTTCTCCCCTGATCTGACCAGAAGTGAAAACAGGAGTAATATTCTTCATCTTCAAACATGGTAAAATTCAAAATCCCGATATGAATACATTTTTCTAATTTCTGATAGTCTTCTCCTGGTTTTAATTGATCGGTAAACATCTTCCCCAGATAGAACAACGTGCGTTCTGCCCAGTATTCACTAGCTGTCACCTGAATTTCAATGTCAATCTGCTCCTTGTTATTTAACAAAACCCGTACATCCAAAATTCCCAACTTATCATCTTTATCCTTCTGGCGCAAATGGGACGGCAAAATCCTGCTCTCAACGATTTCTCCCAGATCAATTCCAAGTACCGCCGCCAGAAATGCGTTGCGCACCTCTTCATCTTCCATCAGCTCTTTAAAACAGAAATCTACTTTTGGCTTCATTAAAAATTGTGTTGTTTTTTCCTTCTTCATACATGCTCCTCCTTGGTTTCTGATGGAATTCAGAAGATTTCGATGAGCATGTAACTGTATTCTTAATTTTATTATATCTTTTGACACGATGTTTCACAATCGCAAATACAGACAAACTCCATCTATTCTCTTGTTACTATGCACGGTAACGTCTTATCCATCTTTTCTGTGCGTTTATTTGGAAATTATTTTTGAATGGCCTCTTATGCCATATTTGAAAACTGAAAGGGATTCCTTTCAAGATTGGTTTTATTATACTTGAAATTTTGTTGGGACACAATTAAATTTCCATGAATATGTTATAAATTTTTCCGTAAAAGTTACTGTTCACACCGGATGTTAAATATAGGTTCTGAACCGTCATGCTTGCATGTAAGGCAAAGAATCTATATTTAACATCTGGTGGAACCAGTCACCGCCCATACATAAGCAATCTAGCACGAAGTGCGGTACTGGAGTGCGCAAGCACGACGATTGCGCATGGATAGGTGGAGATTGGTGGGAACAGTAACTCCGTAAAAGTTACTATATGTGAAAAGAAACAAGGAAGCTGCACCTTTTGCGCAAACTTCCTTGTTTCTTTTCTCTATAAATTCCAGCGTTTTCCCTGAGATACTCGCAATCGGTTCATAGCTCTCGCCAGAGATGCCTGAGAATGATAATATTCCTGGATGCTCTGTTTCTGGCGGATTCGCTCCTCTGCACGCTCTTTCTGCTCCTGTGCATGACGGATATCAATCTCCTCCGGCTTTTCTGCTGTATCTACCAGCAGTGTCACACGGTTGTTGACTACCTCTGCAAATCCTCTTCCGAGTGCAACTTCTACCCAGTTTCCTTCTTCGATCTCCATACGGGCCATTCCGATCTTCACTGCAATCACCATATTTTCATGGTTCGGCAAGATTCCCTTTTCACCATCCGGCGCCGGAATCACAAGCTTTCTGCAGCGTCCTTCGTAAAAAACCCTGTCACTTGCGATGATTTTCAAACCAAATGTATCCATATGCCACGCTCCTATTCTGCAGCTTCCTCAGCTTTTGCCTTTGCAATGACATCGTCAATCGTTCCTACATTGAAAAATGCAGATTCCGGATAGGCATCCATCTCTCCGTCAATGATCATCTTAAATCCACGGATTGTCTCTTTTAACGGAACATATTTTCCAGGGATTCCTGTAAATGTCTCTGCTACAAAGAATGGCTGAGACAAAAATCTCTGGATTTTTCTCGCACGCATAACAGTTGCCTTATCTTCATCTGACAACTCTTCCATACCAAGAATTGCAATAATATCCTGCAGTTCTTTGTATTTCTGAAGAATTGCGATGACTTTATTTGCCACTTCGTAATGCTCTTCTCCGACTACATCTGCTTCCAGAATACGGGAGCTGGATTCCAGAGGATCTACCGCCGGATAGATACCCTGCTCTACAATCTTTCTGGAAAGCACGGTCGTTGCATCCAGATGCGCAAATGTTGTCGCCGGAGCCGGGTCAGTCAAATCGTCCGCCGGCACATAAACTGCCTGTACGGAAGTGACAGATCCGTTCTTTGTAGAGGCGATACGCTCCTGCAGTTCTCCCATTTCTGTGGCAAGTGTCGGCTGATATCCTACTGCAGACGGCATACGTCCAAGCAGTGCGGAAACCTCAGATCCGGCCTGTGTAAAACGGAAAATATTATCGATGAAAAGAAGTACGTTCTGATGCTGTTCATCACGGAAATATTCTGCCATTGTCAAACCAGTCTCAGCCACACGCATACGCGCTCCAGGCGGCTCATTCATCTGACCGAATACCAAAGCAGTCTTCTCCAGAACACCGGACTCTTTCATTTCAGACCAGAGGTCATTTCCCTCACGGGAACGCTCTCCGACTCCGGTAAAAATAGAGTATCCACCGTGCTCTGTCGCAATGTTTCGGATCAATTCCTGGATCAGCACCGTCTTACCGACTCCTGCACCACCGAACAATCCGATCTTACCGCCCTTTGCATATGGTGCAAGAAGTCGATGACCTTGATTCCCGTCTCCAGGATCTCTACTACAGGCTCTGATCTTCAAATGTAGGCGGTTCTCTGTGGATCACCCATTTTTCTGCATCCTCGATCTGTTCTCCATTATCAATTGTTTCACCTAATACATTAAACAGTCTGCCCAGTGTCTTCTCACCGACAGGAACTTTGATTCCTGCTCCGGTGGCTGTTACTTCCATATCTTTATGCAGTCCTTCACTGGCAGCAAGCATCAGGCAGCGCACCTCATTGTTTCCAAGGTGCTGTGCAACCTCCATGATGCATTTCTTTCCGTTGTTTTCAACTTCCAGAGCATCTTTGATATAAGGAAGATTGCCGTCTTCAAATACTACGTCAACGACAGGTCCCATAACCTGTACAATTCGTCCTTTATTCATATGCTATTCTCACTTCCTTTTCTGCTTCTGCGCCTTCGCACCGCTGCAAACTTCCGTAATTTCCTGGGTAATTGCAGCCTGTCTGGCTCTGTTATATACGATTGACAATTCCCGGATCAGGCTCTGTGCACTGTCTGTCGCAGCTTTCATTGCCATCATACGGGCATTGTGTTCACTGGCATATGCCTCTACCAGACATCCGTAGACCATACCAATGACATAGTTCGGAACAATACTGTCCATTACACTGTCCGCAGACGGATACAGTTCAATTGCCTCCCGATACATATTCAGAGGCATCCTCATACTTCCAAAGTCTTTGGTCTCCAGCGGAAGCAGCTTCAATTTTTCCGCATCTGCCTGTACAGAATTCTCCATGCGGGTGTATACAACATACACTTCATCCAGCTCCCCTGCCAGAAACTGATCGATCACCGACCAGCCAATATCTCTGGCACGGTGCATAGTCGGTTTCTGAACGGTATACTGGAAATTTGTGTCAATCTCTACATTATGTTTTGCAAAATAATGCCGTCCCAGCTCACCTACAACAAAGAGCTTGTGAATCCCCGGCTGTGCAAGGATCTCTTCTTCCAGCTTGATAATATTGTGATTATAAGCTCCGGCAAGTCCCTTGTCTGCCGTAATTACGATCGAACCGATCCTTTTCTGCTCTGCCGGGATATCCTGGCGGGCATCAAAATAAGAATGCCGGATCTCTGGCACATGGCGCAGGATACGGGAAATCTCACCCTGAAGTCCATAAAAATACGGCTCTGTATCCGCCAGTTTTTTTCTGGCCTGCGTCATTTTTGAAGAGGAAATCATATACATCGCATTTGTGATCTTCATCGTATCTTTTACGCTGTTGATGCGGCTCTGTATTTCTCTGATATTTGCCATATTAACACCTGCTCTTCTTGAATTCCTTTGCGGTCTCCACGATCTTTTCGATCAGTTCTTCTGTCAGTACCTTTTTCTCTTCGATTTCCTGTCCGATTTCCGGATAATCTGAATCGAAATGACGAAGCAGGTCTGCCTGGAACTGTTTGATTTTTGCTTTTTCTATTCCAAGCATCACTTTATGTGTAGCAGCACACAATGTGATGACTTTTTCATGCAGACTGAGCGGATGGTAAAGAGGCTGCTTCAAAAGCTCCATCAGACCGCTTCCGTACTCAAGCTGCTCTTTTGTTGCAGCATCCAGATCTGAACTGAACTGTGTGAACACTTCCATCTCACGATACTGTGCCAGATCGATACGGATACTTCCGGATGCTTTTTTCATTGCTTTTGTCTGTGCGGCACCACCAACACGAGATACGGAAAGACCTACGTTTACGGCCGGTCTCATACCTGCCGCAAACAGATCACTTTCCAGGAAGATCTGTCCGTCTGTAATAGAAATTACGTTGGTCGGGATGTATGCAGATACATCTCCTGCCTGTGTCTCGATGATCGGAAGTGCTGTGATAGAACCTCCGCCCTGCTCTTCACTTAAACGGCTGGAACGCTCCAACAATCTGGAATGCAGGTAGAATACGTCTCCAGGATATGCCTCACGTCCCGGAGAACGTCCAAGAAGCAGAGACAGTGCACGGTAGGCTACCGCATGTTTGGACAGATCATCGTATACGATCAGCACATCTTTTCCCTGATACATAAAATGCTCTGCCATTGCTGTTCCTGCATACGGCGCAATATACTGAAGCGGCGCACAGTCACTTGCTGTGGAAGATACCACGATCGTATAATCCAGTGCATCATTGTTCTTCAATGTATTTACGACTTTTGCAACAGTAGAAGCCTTCTGTCCAATCGCCACATAAATACAGATCACATCTTTTCCCTTCTGATTCAAGATTGTATCCAGGGCAATGGATGTCTTTCCTGTCTGACGATCTCCGATGATCAGCTCTCTCTGTCCGCGTCCGATCGGGAACATCGCATCAATAGAAAGGATTCCTGTCTCCATCGGCACACTGACCGATTTTCTGTCAATGATTCCCGGCGCCTCCTGCTCGATCGGGCGGTAATCATCTGCTTCGATCTCACCCTTTCCGTCGATCGGAGCCCCCAGTGCATTGACAACTCTTCCTACATATTTATTTCCAACCGGTACACCGGCCTTTTTTCCTGTACGAGTTACTTTTGTTCCTTCTTTGATATCTGTGTCCCGTCCAAAAAGAATGACTCCGATTTCATTTTTCTGAATATCCTGTACCATTCCTTTCAAACCCGTATCGAAGGTAACAATCTCTCCATACATTGCGTGATCAATCCCATAAATAGTCGCAATTCCGTCACCTACAGCAACGACTGTTCCCACTTCGCTGTCTTTGCTCACACTGTCAAAATTTTCTATCTCTTCTTTTAAAATAGAAATAATTTCATCTGAATTGATTGAACTCACCTTGTTCACCTCCAGGTTAATTTTTGTCCTAGTCTGTCCAGACGTCCTTTCAGACTCCAGTCATATTCATCGCTTCCTGTGCGCAGAACAAATCCGCCAAGCAGCGTACTGTCTGTCTGAATCTCAATCCTGGCCTTGCTCGCTTCATATTTTTTACAAAGGAACGCTTCCATATTTTTGAGCTGCTCGTCACTGGGCAGCTCTACACATGTCAATACGGCACTTAAGATCCGATCCTGCTCGTCACAATATCTGTCATATGCAGCAAATATCTCCGGAATCAGATCCATTCTCTCATATTTACATGCCACTTTCAGGAAATTTCTCATTTCCTGCGGAAATACCTTGTCGATCACACGTTCTTTCTTCTGTGCCGGAATTGTCGGATTCACAAACACATCATGAAGCTGCGGTACCTCCTCAAATATCTCTCTTGCTTTCTGTATGGCTTCCTTCGGAACATTCAGCTCATACAACACCTGTGCATACCGCATTGCTGCAGATGAACAGTACATCTGACTAGTTGTTGTCTGTGTCTTCATGAGCTTCACCTACTTCTTCCAGAAACTTATCATATATTTCCTGATTATTGCCTGTCTGTTCTGCCACGATCTTCGCTGCAGCTGTCATTGCAAGTCCTGCGATTTCAGACTGGAGTGCACTCATTGTCTGCTCTCGTTCTACACGGATATCCGCCTTGGCAGACTCGATGATACTGCCTGCCCTGGCATCCGCCTCCTCTACAATACGTTCATACTCTGATTTGGCGTCCTTACGTGCTTTCTCTACGATCCGCACAGATTCTTCTTTTGCCCCGCCAAGTGCCTGCGCATATTCTTCCTTCATCTTCATCGCATCTTCCTGTGCATTCTGGGCATTTTTCAATCCGTCTTCGATCAGCTGACGGCGCTTTTCCATAATGTCGGTCACAGGCTTGATCAAAAACTTCTTTAATAAGAAAGCCAGGACGATCAGGTTAATCATGGTATATAGAAAGTTCATATCAAATCTCAGCACTTCCCACACCCGCCTTTCCTGTTAATTCTATTTGCTTATTTTAAGAAGAATACGATCAGAATACCAATGATAAATCCATAAATTGCAGTTGCCTCTGCAAGTGCACAACCAAGGATCAGGTTCTTGCTGATCTTGCTTTCAGCCTCTGGCTGTCTTGCGATTGCATCCACTGCTTTTCCTGTTGCGATACCAATTCCCACTCCTGCTCCAATACCTGTTAATACTGCGATTCCTGCTCCAATTGCAATAAGTGCTCCCATAATTCTAATCTCCTTTTTATTCTTTTATTTGTTCAAAAATTCCGTTTCTATTCCTGTTCTTCTGTCATAAACAGTGCGGTCAGAAATACAAATACATATGCCTGAATCAGACCATCAAAAATATCGAAATAGAAATTCATCGGAAGTGGTATAATCAGCGGAACAAATGCTTTTAAAAGTTCCATTACCACAAATCCTGCCAGCATGTTACCAAACAGTCGCATACAGAGCGACAATGGGCGGATAAAAATTTCCAGAATCATAATCGGTGCAACCACCGGCACCGGTTTGGCAAAATGCTTGACCCAATGTTTCATACCGTTTTTATGTATTCCTGAATATTCGATCAGGCACATACTCATCACGGCAAGTGCTGCTGTTACATTCAGATCTTTTGTCGGCGGCTTAAAGCCAAGCAGACCAATCATGTTGGCGCACGCCAGATAAAGAAGAACTGTGATCAGATACGGTATATATCTTTTGTTCCCTTTACCGAGGATCCCTTCAAAGAAATCCGTTGCCCAGTCAATTGCAGCTTCCAATGCCAACTGAACTTTTCCCGGGTTTTCTACCTTCAGATTTCTCACCAGAATCAATGATAATCCAACCAGAACCGCCATAATGATCCATGTAACAACCACGGACTCCGAAATTCCGCCGAGAACCGGAAGTTCAAATACTGTTTTACAGTTCAGCTCTTCCATCAATTCTGTTGCTAAATTTTCCGTATCGCTCCCTCCCTTTCCTGTCTCTTTTTTTAATTACTGCCTTTGGGGGTCTTCCCTTTTCTCTTCCAGGTGGAGGCCTCTTACGAGCATAAAAAAGGAAATTTCATGCTTTGAAATCTCCGTACTATAATCCCTTTTCAGACAGCGTGCCTAAAAAGTTATCTAAATCCTACTCCCAGCAAGTGAGTTTGTCAACAAAAAAAATTTAGGGTTTTCTTTTTCCGATCGCACTCTTTTTTTGTCGAAATTCCCAGTGTTTTAAAATACGTTTTTTCTTTTTTTAGGAATATTTCAACCTTATTTTACTGACTTTTCGTCATTTTTATTTTATACCATTCCTTTTTCACTAATATACAGTAATTCATTTGCACTTTTTTCATCAAACTTCCATAATATTGTGAAATACCTGTCGTTCTGTTTGTGGAAATACTCTCTGAAACCATAAAAAAAGAGGACTTTCTGCACATAGAAGCACAATTCTGTGTACAAAAAGTCCCATTTCCACCTTATTCTCTCTTTTGAGACTGTATTTTCTCCTTATTTTCAGACTCTTCCAGAGATTGTTCCCTTGCAATTTTAAGGAAATCTCTCTCCGCTCTTTTTCTTCTCGGAATAAATCTGCCTGCAACGCCCTTTCCACGGCTTCTCACATAGAAAAATCCAATCACTGAAAAAACTGCTGCACCGATAAAATTCACAAACAAGTCTTCCATTGTGTCGATCAGTCCGATGTCCAGATATCCGCCCACCCCCAATGGCTGTCCATTGATCATCACTTCCCTGATCTGATCGATCGTCACCGGAATATTTCTTCCGTCCGGATTCAGCATGACCGATGTGATTGCAGAAAGAACCGTATCCTTCTGCATGTCATATCCGAGAAACTGATCCATCCCAAACTCAAAAAACTCCCATACAACTCCAATCGTCATAGAAAAACAAAATGCCACGATCGCTGTAAACACCGGTGACAGATTAAAGACGGTACGCTCACTCCGGTTCAGCAGATCCACCAGAGAAAATCCGATTGCCGCTGCCAGAAATCCATTCAGCGTATGCAGCACCGTATCCCAGAACGGAAACAGCAGATAAAATTCATTGATCTCACCTAATATCTCCGCTGCAAATATAAAAAACAATACGATGATCTCCAGCGTTGTAGGCAGCTCTATTTTAAACGTTACCTGCACAAAACTTGGAACAATCAGAAGCAAAAGTGTCAGAATGCATAAAAATACGTTTTCATAATTCTGATTTAAAACCTGGAGCACCAGCATCACGATCACAAGAATCCGCAAAATAAGATACACCATAAATGAGCTTTTATGTTCCCTGAGTTCCATTTTTATCGCTTCCGCCATATGGCGGAAATAGCCGTTTTGTTTTTTCTCTTTCTTTTCTTTCATTCCCCGCTCCCTTTCTGCTCTTCTGTATCATTTCAAACGATACTTCCATTTCCTTTACACTTAAGAATATTATAGAAAGATAACATCGGGATTGCAAGATTGTTCTGTTGGGGTGCCTTCCTTGAGAGACCTTTCTCTTTTTTCTATAGTTCTATAAACTTATACTTCCCTGCACCCAGTCCTGTGACTTTTTTTATGACTTTCGCTGCCTTCATTGCATTCATAACATTTGTTGCTTTGGATTTTGAACATCCTAACCATTCCATAATATTTGCCTGTCCAAATGGTTTGTCTACTCCACTTTCCAGAAATACTCTGCCACTATTCTCAATAAATTTCTCCGTAATCTCTGCTTCCTTGAATAATGGCAAATACTTTTCAAAAGTGTTGCTTACTTTTTCATTGTCATTGCTTACTTTTTCATTAGCGTTGCTTACTTTTTCATTAGCGTTGCTTACTTTTTCATTGGCGTTGCTTACTTTCCTAAACATTGTAACCTTAAATCCATTTCCAAACTCTTCAAATGTCGGTTCAGGTAAATCATACTCTCTACATCTGTTTATAATTCTCGGTATCCCTGTTCTCCATGCCTCTACTATATGCATATAATGAAACGCTTCTGCAATCGCTTCATTTCTGCAAGTAGATTTTCCTAACTTTGCAGTTTCAATATCCAATCCACCATAAAGCATCCCAGGTGATAACACCTCAACTCTGTCATCAAAAATGCTCACCTGAATACAAGACTTATCTACATAACTCCTGTGTACAACAGCATTGGCAATCATTTCTCTAATAGCAGATACTGGAAGTTCATAAGAATCATTTCTATATATCCCTTCGATTTCTGCCCCCATATTAATATGCCTTAAAACAAATTGATATGCTTTTTCCACCTGTTCGTAAATTGGCCCATCAAATTCTTTTTGATCAATAAAAACATCTCTGATTGTTCCCTTAAATAATGCACATTGAATTTTTGATGCTTTACTTTTGTTATCTGTCATCAGATCAAATGCATGTGTCGGATAGAGCGTTCTCCCTACCCTACAAAGAATTCCAAAATCTTCAAGCTTCTCTATAGTCATGTCCTTTGCTGCATTTTTTTCGTCTGTTTTACAGGATATAACTGCTATCTTTTTCATTGTTTCGCAAAGTTTCAATGCCTTTTCTTTGTCAAATTCTCTTCCTATTTCCTGTAGTGAATCATAGGAAATATTCTGGCCTTCCAACTCTAACTCTTTTAATTTTCTTGCGTCAGCAGGTCTGCTTGTTCCATTAATTCGAATAAAAGCTGTAGTCTCTTTTCCTTTTTTCGCAATATAATAAGGTCTGAACTTTCCAGGAACAATATCTATGACAAGTACCGTTTTTTCTTCTATTGTCTGGATTGAAATATCCGGTTCAATCTGTGGTGTACACGCATCTGAAACCATATTAGAAATGGAATCCGACAATTTAAATGGGCTTTGTTCGCCAATTCCATAAACAGTCCCTGTTTCATCCTCAATTCCTACTATCACTTTCCCACCTGTGCTGTTAGAAAATGCAATAATATCTTTTAAAAATTTCTCATGATTACCTGGAATTTCTCTTTTAAATTCAATATTCTTTCCTTCGCCAAAATAGTTCTTATCAATCATGTTCTCACCTGCTTTCTACTATGATAAATTTAACCCTTTCAACAGTCATTTTCTGTATTATTTCCATCAGCAAAGATCTTATTTCAAAACATTGGATAAATACCGGCTGATTGGCCTGAATATTGAACCTTAGATTCTTCTGAACTTTTAAAACTCAAAAGTGCTGCAAGAATACAGCTTACGAATAAATTTATTATACACTCTTTTCCCAGAATAAAGCAATTCATATTTTCTACAAAAACAACAAAACCTTTTTATAAATTATATCTTGCACTTTCTTTTTGTTTTCTCTAAACTGAAACTAAAATAATTGTTACAAAGGAGAATTTCATGCAGCATCCCTTTCCTTATGAAGTCATATACAGTGACAGAAAATCCCTCGCAATTCAGATTACTGCACAGGCGACGGTCCGTGTCCGGGCACCCAAAAACTGTCCTGCCCCGACCATTGATACATTTCTTTACGAAAAGCAAGCCTGGATCCTAAAGCATCTGGACTCGGCATCTCAGCGTCTTGAGCAATCTTCTGAAAAACCTCAGATTTCTGAAAATGACCGGAAACGATACATCCAGCTTGCACGGGATATTTTTACACGCAAGACAGGATATTATGCCCGTATCATGGGCGTCACCTACGGCCGTATCTCCATCCGGGAACAGAAAACCCGCTGGGGAAGCTGCTCCAGCGCCGGAAATTTAAACTATAACTGGCGTCTGATCTTCGCTCCGGAAGAAATCGTGGACTACATCGTTGTACATGAACTCGCCCACCGTCTGGAAATGAATCACTCAAAAGCCTTTTATAATATTGTAGAATCCGTACTGCCCGATTACCGAAAAGCACAGAAATGGCTGCGGGAAAATGGCGGAAGTTTGTGAATATATGTAGCTTTCATAAACAAATCATTGTAGCGCAGCGAGGAAATACACTTGATTTTGGCTGTTAGGCTGTTATATGTGAGCCAATTGGCGAACATATCCAACAGGCGTTACAGCCACTTCAAGGGATTTCTTCGGCGGAGCCTGATTTGTGTTGAAAGCTACATATCTTTTGCGGACTTTTCGCATAAGCTCTCTCACATTTGCTTCCTCACCACCCGGTATTCATCCCCCACCTGATAATACGGGCACTCTCTGAAATCTCCCTGCACAAATCTCACCATCTCATCTTCATCCAGATCCTGCGTACAGACATAGCACTCATAATCGTCATCATATTCATAATTCATGCAGCTTTCGCAGTTTGCCGCTGTTTTTCTGCCTCGCATCTTATACCTCCCCCAGTTCTTTTAACACCTGATATACGTAAGAAACAGGAAGTCCTACGACATTGAAATAGTCCCCTTCGATCTTCTCAATGAATGCGGAAAATCTCCCTGAATTCCGTAAGCCCCGGCCTTATCCATAGGTTCTTTGCTCTCTATATATTTCTGGATTTCTTCTGTGCTCATCGGATTGACAGAAACTTTTGTTTCCACTGCGTGGCTGATCACCGTTTTTTCTCCGTTTTCATCAAAATCCAGAACCGCAACACCCGTATATACCTGATGTGTATCTCCCTGCAGTGACCGGATCATCTCAAAAGCCTCCTGTTCATCCTTTGGTTTTCCCAGAATTTGTTCTTCATGCACAACGATCGTATCCGCACCGATCACGATCACATTCCTTGCCGGGATCTCGGATGCCACATTTTCCGCTTTCATCAGCGCCAGCTCTTTTACAATCTCCTTTGGAACCGTATTTGTATACACTTCTTCCTTATTGCTGACACGCACTTCAAACGGAACCCCGATCTGTGATAAAAGCTCTTTTCGCCTCGGTGAAGCTGACCCTAAAATTATTTTCTTCATACTAAAAACTCCTTGTTGTACTTTGTTATTGATAATAACACTTTTCTGCCTGTTATGGTAGACTTTCCATCCGAAAATATCGTATGATAATTATTGTTTACATCAATTATAACCTTTTATTTTGAACTTTTCACAAGGAGGAGATTCTATGGAACATCTCAACGAATACCTGGATTTTATCCGCACCGTAGAGGGGATCAAATCTGTCACCCGCACTGCCTGGACCAAAACAGGACGACAGGAAAGTACGGCAGAACATTCTTTTCGTCTTGCGCTGCTTGCTCTGACTCTGATCGATGAATTTCCGGAGCTGGACGCTAAAAAAGTGCTTTCCATGTGTCTGATCCACGATCTCGGAGAACTCTATGCCGGAGATATTCCTGCAATTTCCAATACGGATCCCCTTGCAAAATCCAAACAGGAATACCTTGATATTTGTCGGATCTTCCAGATTCTCCCCGAGCCAAAACGGTCAGAATTTCTTTCTCTGTGGAAAGAATACAACAACTGCTCCACCCCGGAAGCGCATCTGGTAAAAGCACTGGATAAAGCAGAAACGATCCTGCAGCACAATCAGGGAAAAAATCCACCGGATTTTGATTATGCATTCAATCTCACTTACGGAGCCTCCTACTTCAAAGGCGATCCGCGGCTGGAGGAATTAAGAAGCATACTGGATGCAGAAACAAACGTTGTCATAGAGCATACACAAGAAAAGGAGAACCACCATTTATGATTCAAATCATCATTTCACCTGCGAAAAAAATGAATATATGCGAAGAATTTCCCGGCACTGCCACCACACCTGTTTTTGCAGAACAGACAGACCTTTTATATCAGACGCTAAAGCAGATGTCATTTGAAGAATTGCAGAAACTTTGGAAATGCAGTGAAAAACTGGCACTTCAAAATACAAAAAGACTGTGCGAATTTACACCGGCTGACGCTGTCACTCCCGCTGTTCTCGCCTATGAAGGGATCCAATACCAATACCTCGCACCGGGCATCTTTTCTGATACACAGTGGGACTACGTAAACCGGCATCTGAACATTCTTTCCGGATTTTATGGTGTCCTGTGCCCTTCAGATGCTGTCATTCCCTATCGTCTGGAGATGCAGACCAAACTGGAAACTGAGAATGCCACTGATTTGTATCATTTCTGGAACGATCAGCTATATCAGGCATTGTACTGTAAATTTGAGAAAGACTCTCCGAAAGAGCTCATCAATCTCGCTTCCGCAGAATACAGCAAAGCAGTACTTCCTTATCTGACAGAAGACGTACACTGCGTCACCTGCGTTTTCGGCGAGTTCGTTCAGGGAAAAGTAAAGGTGAAAGCCACGCTCGCGAAAATGGCGCGGGGAGAAATGGTCCGCTGGATGGCAGAACACCAGATTCAGACTGCAGAAGATCTGAAACAGTTCACCGGACTTGGATTTGCTTTCGAAGAGTCTCTATCTTCGGGACAGAGTATGTGTTTCTGAAAAAAGATATCTGCCCGGAAGATTAGACTTTTCTTATTCTGCCTTCATTTCCCGGATCTCTCCGCACGCGATCATAGCGCCGGAGTTTCCGGAAGGCTGGGTTGTCATATCATCCTGATGTGCGTGTATGATAACCGCTCTTCCGATCACATCCTCGGGATGAAATCGATCTGTGTAAAAGATCAAAAATGCATTTCCGTCATTTGCCAGAAGCGAAGGCATATCTCCCGCATGCTGCGGTGCATGGCATTTGTCGGATTGTAGTGTCCGTCCGCCTGTGCAAATGGTTCCGCTTTTGTCCCCTGACAGGTTCCCTCATGAATATGAAATCCATGAAATGCATTTCCGTCAGGCAGATTGCGGATATCGGCTGCCACGATCGTTCCATTGTGAACTCCGAAAAAATATACCATTCCCCGGATTTCTGGAAATTCTGAGCTTCCTTTGATCTCTGCAGCGGCATCCGGAATGGTCTGTATCTCTGAAAACATCTTACCACCTCCCGGATTACCATATGCAGTTTTTGAAAAATTGTTATTCCTGATGCACTCTCCATGCTTCTGTTAAAAGCTCCGGCTCTTCGATCAGACGCAGCGCACCCTTCGCCATACATTCTGTCACATACAGCATTCCCTTCTGCCCAATGCTCATTCCGGACTGTGCGGCTGCACTCCAGTGATGCAGCGGTGTACCCTTGCACATGGTCGCCGCACTGAGCATCACAGTTGGCACGGTATGACTGACTTCTGAGACATCGGTTCCGATTGCCAGCAAAACAGGTTGGTCTTCCAACGGTTCCAGACCTCCAAAATAATTTCCGTCATTGACCAGTCCCGCTTCTTTTGTGAGGCTTTCTGCAAACCGCAGCTCCTCTTCTGTATATTCCGGAAGATTGGTCTGTTCCATTGCCTGATAAAATACTTCTGCCAGCGGTCGGTTCACTTTCATCTCCTGATTGCTCGTCACAAGCTCGATCTCCACTCTCGTTCCGGTCATCAAAGCCGCACCCTTCGCACAGTCATCCACTCTGTTCGATGCCTCCTCTGTCCTGGAACGTTTGGATGAACGGATAAAGTAATTCGTAGAAGCAAAATCCGGCACGATATTCGCCGGTCCGTCTGTGTTCGTATATGTATAATGAATCCGAACATCATCCGCCACATGTTCCCGTAAATAATTCACTCCCACATTCATCAGTTCTGCCGCATCCAGTGCACTTCTGCCAAGCTCCGGATGTTTGGACGCATGTGCTTTGACTCCGTAAAATTTGTAATTCTTCATGTCCTGCGCCTGCCAGATATCATAACTCACCCGATTCCGGTCAAAAGGATGCCAGGTGATCGCCGCATCCAGATCATCAAACACCCCCGCTTCATTCATCTGGATCTTTCCGATGATGATTTCTTCTGCCGGACAGCCATACACCCGGATTGTTCCGGAAAGCTGCGCTTTTTCCATCCGCTCTTTCAAGCACAGGCTGCCCCTGCGCAGGCTGTGCCAAGCAGATTGTGTCCGCATCCGTGCCCCGGCCGTTTTCAGCGGCTGATACGTGCAGACCGGCTCCTGGCCAAGACCCGGAAGAGCGTCATATTCTGCCAGAAATCCAAGTATCGGTTTTCCTGTTCCCCAC
>ENA-OQBT01000162-OQBT01000162.1-human-gut-metagenome-genome-assembly--contig:-NODE-162-length-46198-cov-3.787936_pt1 | contig 46198 bp, 48 predicted proteins | sample MGYA00242749_ERZ504557 | MGnify/ENA primary metagenome ERZ504557 (study PRJEB26092, sample SAMD00036243) | human gut metagenome | host: Homo sapiens | study: EMG produced TPA metagenomics assembly of...
CAATAAATTGTCACGTGAGATTTTTGTAGCTGCTAAAGCAGGTGGCGGTGACCCGTCAATGAATGCCAGCCTTCGTATAGTTTTGGATAAAGCGCGTGCGGCTAATATGCCAAAAGACAATATCAATCGTGCGATTAAAAAAGCGACAGATGTTGGCGATACAACAAACTATGATGAAGTCACTTATGAAGGATATGGACCTGGTGGCATCGCTATCCTTGTTCATACTCTTACTGACAATAAAAAACGTACAGATGCGAATATGCATACCATTTTCACGCGTAACGGTGGTAACATGGGCTCAACAGGTTCTGTTGCTTATATGTTTGACCGAAAAGGTTACATTGTCATTGACCGCGATAATTTGGACTTGGACGAAGATGCCATGCTTGAAGTGATTTTGGATGCTGGTGCGGAAGATTTGAAAACATCAGATGACGCCTTTGAAATTTTTACCGAAGCAAAAGAATTTCCAGCTGTCAAAGAAGCTTTGCAAGTACAAAATTTGGAATTCGCCCAAGCACAACTTAGTATGATTCCACAAAATTACGTTAGCCTTGATGACGAACAAGCAGACATTTTGGAGACACTCGTTGATAAACTCGAAGACGACGATGACGTCCAAGACGTTTATACCAATATGGCAGAATAAAAAGAACGGAAAATTTCCGTTCTTTTTTAGATCATTTCACAAACATGGCGTCGCCGAAACTAAAGAAGCGGTAGTGCTCGTCAATGGCGTGTTGGTAAGCATCAAGGACAAATTCACGTCCTGCAAAGGCAGATACTAGCATGACAAGTGTTGATTTTGGCAAGTGGAAGTTCGTTGAAAAAGCATCAACCACTTTAAATTCATAACCAGGTTTGATGAAGATATTCGTCCAGCCGCTGTCAGCTTTGATGTCGCCGTTGAATTTTGAACCGATAGTTTCAAGTGTGCGGATAGATGTTGTTCCGACAGCAACGACACGTCCGCCAGCAGCTTTCACGTCACGAAGCGTTTGGGCAGCTTCTTCAGATAGCGTGTAAAATTCAGAGTGCATTTCGTGCTCTTCGATATTATCGACAGATACTGGGCGGAAAGTTCCTAGCCCAACATGAAGGGTCAGATAGACAAGTTTAACACCTTTTGCCTCGATTTTGGCAAGCAAATCTTGAGTAAAATGAAGCCCAGCAGTAGGAGCGGCAGCAGAACCATTTTCTTTAGCATAAACGGTTTGGTAACGGTCTGGGTCATCTAATTTTTCATGAATGTAAGGTGGCAATGGCATTTCACCAAGGCTTTCCAAAACTTCAAGAAAGATACCGTCATAAGCAAATTCAACGACACGTCCGCCGTGGTCTAATTCTTCAACCACAGTAGCTGTTAAACGTCCGTCACCAAATGATACCTTAACTCCGACACGCAAACGTTTTGCGGGTTTGGCAAGAACTTCCCATTGGTCACCTTGTGTATTTTTCAAAAGAAGTAATTCCACATGACCGTGTGTGTCTGGTTTTTCACCGTAAAGACGGGCAGGAAGCACACGCGTATTGTTCATAACAAGCGCATCCCCAGGGTTTAATTCATCTAAAATATGGTCAAAATGAGCATCAACCATTTCATGTGTCTTGTGGTCAATGACCAAAAGTTTTGAACTATCTCGTTTTTCAAGAGGAGTTTGGGCAATCAATTCCTCTGGTAAATTAAAATCAAAATCATTGGTATTCATAGTAAATCCTTAATATTTATATTCTCAACTTTACATTATAACACGAGAACTATTTCTCGTCATCTGATCGAGGATAATTGTAATCGTTTTAAAGAGATGATATAATAAAGATGAAGTTATTTAGAATGATTCTAATTAAAATTAACTCATTACTCACTAATGGAAGGTAACGGATATGACAATTAGGGATTATGCAAAGTCAATTGTTTACGGTGGTATGGATGGCATTGTCACAACGTTTGCTGTGGTAGCAGGAGCTGTCGGTGGTAATTTGGGGATTAAACCGATTCTTATTTTAGGATTTTCAAATCTTTTAGCAGACGGATTTTCGATGGCAGTTGGTGATTATTTAAGCTCTACGACAGAAGAATCTGCGGTTAAAGCAAAAGCTGTAAAAAATGCAGGAGCAACCTTTATGTCATTTATCACTTTCGGCTTAATTCCTTTACTGTCATATCTTTTGATTAATGTTTTTAGTCTCTTTAAAATACACACATTTCTGATTGCTTGTGTCTTGGTATCACTTGCCTTAGCCTTACTTGGCTTGGTGAAAGCAATCATTACAGGTAGCAGTAAGAAAAAAGAAATTTTTAGAACCCTACTTATTGGCTTAATCGCTGCGCTTTTTGCCTATTATGTCGGCGAAGGTCTCGGAAAATTAGCAGGAACACGCTAGCAAAATTCACTCATTAATAATGAGTGGATTTTTTTAAACAATTCCCTTGACAAAGATTGTATATACCATATAATAAAAATAGATAAGAGGTCTATACCAAAACAGAAGATGTTGGAGGATTTAAAAATGAAAATAATTCGTGTTAATAATCAAGTTGAAGGTGGTCAAGTGGCATTTTCTCTTTTGAAAGATGAAATGGCTAAGGGAGCTAAAACATTGGGACTTGCGACAGGTAGCACACCGCTTAGTTTCTATGAAGAAATTAGAAAGAGCAATCTTGATTTCTCAGATATGACTAGCATTAATCTGGATGAATACGTTGGTTTGGCAGCTGACAACGAGCAAAGTTATCGTCATTTTATGCAAGAAAATCTTTTCCAATACAAACCATTTAAAGAAAGTTTTCTTCCTAACGGCTTGGCAGAAGATTTGCAAGCAGAAACACGTCGTTATGACCAAGTGATTGCTGAACACGGTATTGATTTTCAAATTTTGGGAATTGGGCGCAATGGTCATATTGGTTTTAATGAACCTGGGACACCATTTGACGTGACAACACACATTGTTGATTTGGCAAAAGACACCATTGAAGCAAATAGCCGTTTCTTTGCCAGCATGGATGATGTGCCAAAACAAGCCATTTCAATGGGTATCAAATCAATCATGGCTTCTAAGGTGGTTGTTTTAATGGCTTACGGCGAAGGTAAAGCTGACGCTATCAATCAAATGATTAATGGACCTGTCACTGAAGAATTGCCAGCGAGTGTCCTTCAAAATCACCCTAATGTTGTCGTGATTGTAGATGAAGCCGCAGCAAGTCAATTAAACTAATAAACATGAAGTCTGGGTTTTGACACTCAGACTTTTGCTGTCTAAAAATTATTGATAACATGGTAAAATAGAACCATGCGTTTAGACAAATTATTAGGTCAGGCTGGTTTTGGGTCGCGAAATCAGGTTAAAAAATTAATTCGCAGTCGCCAAGTGTATGTGGACGGTCGTTTGGCTGAAGCGGATAATCTCAACGTTGAGACCAGTCTGCAAAAAATCACAGTATCAGGAAAACAAGTCAAACAGTCATCAGAGAAATATTTTCTTCTCAATAAACCTGCTGGCGTTGTTTCAGCAGTGTCTGATAAAGAACATCAGACAGTGATTGATTTAATCAAAGAAGCAGACCGTGTTCCACAGCTTTATCCAGTCGGACGACTTGACCGCAGTACCGAAGGTTTGCTTCTCATTACCAATAACGGTCCGCTAGGTTACCGAATGTTACATCCCAAATATCACGTTGCCAAGACTTATTATGTCGAGGTTAATGCGTTTTTAGCTGATGATGCGCCAGCATTTTTTGAAAATGGAGTATCCTTTGATGATGGAACGATTTGTAAGTCTGCTAAGCTTGAGCTTATCACGGCAAGTACAGAAAAAAGCTCTGCTTATGTCACGATTTCTGAAGGAAAATTTCATCAGATTAAAAAAATGTTTTTAGCCTACGGTGTAAAAGTAACCTATTTGAAACGACTAACATTTGGAGAATTTCAACTGGGCGATTTACCAAGCGGACAATATCGTGAGTTGACGTCTACCGAAAAAGAAATCTTGAAAAATTATCTGGATTAGGTGTCAGATGTTTTTCAGGATTTTTTTCGAATAAAATAGGTAGGAGGTGTGATGTGTTATCAGCGCTTGATGAAAATGGAAGATTAGTATCCTTGTTAGATGGTATCCCAGCTAACCAAAACTTTGTTTGCCCAGCTTGCCGCTCTGCTGTCCGTTTAAAAAATGGCAAAGTTATGCGTCCGCACTTTGCTCATGTTTCTTTGGATAAGTGTGATTTTTATAGTGAAAATGAAAGCAGTGAGCACCTTCAGTTAAAAGCGGCGCTTTATCATGCTGTGTCGCGGACTGAACAAGTCGTGGTTGAAAAAGTTTTACCAGATTTACATCAGGTGGCTGATTTATTTGTCAATGATAATTTGGCTTTAGAAGTGCAATGTTCGCGCTTATCAGAACAGCGATTATTTCAACGCACAAAAGCCTATCAAAGTCATGGTATTCAAGTACTTTGGTTGTTGGGGGAAAAGTTGTGGCTTGGCAATCGTTTATCACCTTTGCAACGTCATTTTCTTTATTTTTCGCAGAATATGGGCTTTCATTTGTGGGAGTTGGATGTCACAAAACAACTCATTCGTTTACATTATTTAATCTATGAAGATTTGCATGGCAAGGTTCACTATCTAACCAAGACTTGTTCATTTTCAGATGATATTATGGCATTTTTTCGACTTCCTTATCGACAGCAGAAGCTTTCAACTTACGAGGTAAACCAAGACCAAACCTTATTAACCTATATTCAAAAACAGTTATCTTCTCGCCATTCAATTTGGTTAAAAAGGCAAGAAAAAGCTTATTTAAAAGGGAAAAATTTGCTAAGTTTGCCTTTATCGGCTTATTTTCCACAAGTTCGTCCTTTTGATTTTGTTGAGGGGTTCTGTCAGATTTCGCAAGATTTATCACCGTTTTACGAAAATTTTCATCGCTTTTATCAAAATCAAACAGAAAAAGAACGTCAATGGCTTTATCCGCCAGCTTATTATGATAAAATGGTAAATAAACCTCAAAAAGGAGAATGTGATGTCAGATAATCGTAGTCATATTGATGAAAAATACCAATGGGATTTAAGCACAGTTTTTGCTACAGATGATGCTTGGGAAGCGGAGCTGGCTAGTCTTGATAGTGATTTAGAAAATGCTAAAGCTTACAAAGGACGTTTGACAGCGTCAAGTAATGATTTGCTTGCTATTACGGAAAGTTACCTTGCCTTGTCGCGTCGTTTGGAGAAGCTTTATGTTTATGCTTCAATGAAAAACGACCAAGATACAACAGTAGCCAAATACCAAGAATACCAAGCTAAAGCAACAGCAATCTATGCCAAGTTTAGTGAAATTTTTGCTTTTTACGAACCTGAATTGATGCAATTGTCTAAAGAAGCTTTTGAGGATTTCGTGGCAGAAACACCAGCTTTATCTGCTTATGCACATTTCTTTGAGCAACTTTTCAAACGTCAACCGCATGTTTTGTCACAGGCTGAGGAAGAATTATTAGCAGGTGCGCAAGAAATTTTTGGAGCTGCAGGAGAAACATTTGGCTTTTGGATAATGCTGACATCATTTTTCCAATCGTTCCAGATGATGAGGGCAAAGAAATTCAGCTAACGCATGGTAATTTCATTAGCTTGTTAGAATCAAAAAATCGTGATGTCCGCAAAGAAGCTTACCAAGCTTTGTATGCAACTTATGAACAATTCCAACACACTTATGCGAAAACCTTGCAAACCAATGTCAAAGTGCATAACTATGAAGCGCGTGTTCATCATTTTAAATCAGCACGTGAGGCAGCACTTTCGGCTAATTTTATTCCAGAATCTGTTTATGATACCTTGATTGAAACGGTCAATGCTAACCTGCCTTTGCTTCATCGTTACGTGGAACTTCGCAAGAAAATCCTTAAACTGGATGATTTGAAAATGTACGATATTCATACGCCACTTTCTGAAATGGATATGAGTTTTACCTATGAAGAAGCTTTGGTAAAAGCTGAAGATGTCTTGGCTGTTTTTGGCAAAGAATATTCTGAGCGTGTTCATCGTGCTTTTACAGAACGCTGGATTGACGTCCATGTCAATAAAGCAAACGCTCTGGTGCCTACTCTGGTGGTTCGTATGATACGAATGCTTTCATGCTGTTAAATTGGCAAGATACCTTGGATAATTTGTTTACCTTAGTTCACGAAACAGGGCACAGCTTGCATTCGACATTTACACGTGAAAATCAACCCTATGTTTATGGAGATTACAGTATTTTCTTGGCAGAAATTGCTTCAACAACTAATGAAAATATTTTGACAGAAACACTTTTGAAAGAAGTTGATGATGACAAAGCACGCTTTGCAATTTTGAATCATTATCTTGATGGTTTCAAGAGTACCATTTTCCGCCAAGCACAATTTGCGGAATTTGAAGATATCATTCATAAGGCAGACCAAGCTGGAGAAGTGTTGACGAGTGATTACCTCAACCAACTTTATGCCGACTTAAACGAGAAATATTATGGACTCAGCAAAACAGACAACCTAGAAATCCAATACGAATGGGCACGCATTCCGCATTTCTACTACAATTACTATGTTTACCAATACGCCACAGGATTTGCGGCAGCTAGTTATTTAGCTGATAAGGTTGTTCACGGTACACAAGCTGATATTGACCGCTACCTTGATTATCTGAAAGCAGGTAATTCTGATTATCCGCTTAATGTGATCAAAAAAGCTGGTGTGGATATGACAACAAGTGCTTATCTAGACGCTGCTTTCCGAATTTTTGAGGAACGCTTGGATGAGTTGGAAGCTTTAATTGAAAAAGGAGCACATCTATAAAATTATAGCGAGGTTGAGTATTCTAACCTCGTTTTTATGTTATAATAGAAAAAATTTTGGGGAGGTGCTGGCATGGAAATTAGGAAACTAGATGTTAGTGATGAAGCGGCTTACCGAGCTTATCAAACGGCTTTGGAAAATGACGATAATCCCTTTATCACGACACGTGAGATTGGTGATTTTAAAACCTTTGTGGAAAATAGCAGAGCGCAAGAAACACAAACTACTAACCCTGATTATTCAACGATGACGACCTATTATGCCTTTTTGAATGGGAAAATTGCTGCGCTTATATCTTGTCGTTGGCAGCTGGAAAAGGGCAATCTTGCGACGATTGGTGGACATATCGGATATCAAACCTCACCAGAATTTAGACGACAAGGTATCATGACCAGACTTCTCAGCTTTGCCCTTGAGCAATATGCCAAACGTGGCATCAATCCTGTGCTTATCACAGCGCGTGAGGACAATATTGCCAGTCGTAGAACCATTGAAAAAGCTGGCGGTATTTTGGAAAATATTATCGATTTAGAGGATGGGCATCGTCTAGCGCGTTATTGGATTACCTTGGACTTGGAGAATTCAGATTAATATTGAAATGAGGAGACAGAAGTGACAACATTTATTTGGGATTTTGACGGAACTTTGGTGGATTCCTACGAAGCGATTGGGCAAGCCTTGCAAGTGACTTATGCGCATTATGGCTTGGCTTTTGATGAACAATGGATTATGGATTTTATTATCAAAGAATCGGTCAAAGCTTTGCTTTATCAAGTGGCAAAAGAGCAAGAATTAGATTTTACGGAGCTATCAGCTTTCTTTAAAAAAGAGCAGGAAGCGCGTGATTATCTGATAAAACCCATGCCACATTTAACAGAGGTTCTTGCGGCAACCAAACAAAAAGGAGTGACACATTTTGCCTATACGCATAAAGGTATCACGGCAAATGATGTTTTAGAAAGACTAGGCGTGCATCAGTATTTTACAGAAGTGGTGACATCAGCAAATGGCTTCGCTCGTAAGCCTGAACCCGAAGCGATTAACTACCTTCTTGAAAAATATGAGTTGGATAAAACAAGCACTTATTACGTTGGTGACCGTCGTCTTGACGTTGAAGCTGCCGAAAATGCAGGCATTAAATCAATTAATCTCGGTCAACCGTCATCAAAAATCAATCAACACATTGCTGATTTATCCGATATTGTGGCACTTTTTAATGACTAAAAATCGAAGAAAGCCTATTCACAACGGGTTTATTTTGCTATATAATAAGAGTTATGGTTAAATCATATTCAAAAACAGCAAATCACAATATGCGTCGTCCCGTAGTGAAAGAAGACATTGTTCGCTATATGCGAACACATCAGAAGCAAAATGAGGGCTATCTGGCAGAATTGGAAGCATTTGCTCATCAAGAAAATATCCCTATTATTCAGCATGAAGTTGTGGCTTATTTTCGTTTTTTGATGCAAACATTGCAGCCAAAAAATATTTTAGAGATTGGCACAGCTATCGGATTTTCAGCACTTTTAATGGCAGAAAATGCCCCAGATGCGAAGATTACGACACTTGACCGTAATCCTGAAATGATTGCCTTCGCCAAGGAAAATTTTGCTAAGTATGACACTCGCAAACAAATTACTTTGCTTGAAGGAGATGCCGTTGATACTCTTTCGACACTTGAGGGGGAATTTGACTTTGTTTTTATGGATTCAGCGAAATCAAAATACATTGTCTTTCTGCCAGAAGTCTTGAAACATTTGAAAGTCGGCGGAGTCATTGTCTTTGATGATGTTTTCCAAGGCGGGGATATTGTCAAGCCAATCGAAGAAGTGCGCCGCGGACAACGGACAATCTATCGTGGGCTTCAACGATTGTTTGATGCGACACTGGATAATCCAAATTTAACAGCAACCTTACTTCCGTTAAGCGACGGATTATTGATGATTCGTAAAAATACAGCAGATATATCACTGTAAAATTAAGCAATATTTAAGTTATTGTGATATACTAGTGAAGTTAAAGACAAATTAAGGAGTTTAATAACAATGGCCAACAAAGAAAAATCAGGGTTTAAGAAAGTTATCCAAAGTAAAGCTTTCAAAGATGTTTCAATTGCAGTAGCTTCAGCTCTTATCGGTGCTGGCGTTACTTACCTTGCTACAAACAACAATTCTGAAACTAAAGCTCTTGTTACAATGAAAGGTAACACAATTACAGTATCAGACTTCTACAGTGCTGCAAAAAGTTCAAAATCTTCACAACAAACAATGTTGAACTTGATTTTGTCACGTGTCTTTGAAGACCAATATGGAAGCAAAGTTTCAGATAAAGAAGTGACTGAAGCTTACAATAAAACTGCTTCATCATATGGTTCATCATTCTCAAGTGCACTTCAAGCTGCTGGTTTGACAACAGATACTTACAAGCAACAAATTCGCACATCAATGTTAGTGGAATATGCTGTTAAAGAAGCTGCCAAAGATAAATTGACAACTAAAAACTACAAAGAAGCTTACAAAGATTACACCCCCGATACAACAGCTACAGTTGTTGCTTTGAGCAACGAAGACAAAGCTAACTCAGTTCACGACCAAGCAACTGCGGATGGCGCTGATTTTGATAAAATCGCTAAAGAAAACACAACAGCTAAGAAAACTGAATACACATTTGACTCAGCAGATACAAAACTTCCAACAGATGTTAGGGATGCTGCATTCAAACAAAATGAAGGTTCAGTTTCAGATGTTATCAAAGTAATGAATTCTTCAACATATTCATACACTTACTACATCGTTAAGACAACTAAGAAAACAGATAAAAACTCTGATTGGAAGACATACAAAAAAACGTTTGAAGAAAGCTATCATGGCTAAATATCAAAACGACACAAACTTCCAAAATCAAGTTATTGCCAAAGCTCTTGATAAAGCTAACGTGAAGATTAAAGATAACACCTTTGCAAGTATTCTTTCACAATATGCAACAAGCTCATCATCAAGTTCTTCAGCTTCATCATCAAAAGCTTCATCAACTTCTTCTGAAGCAAGCTCATCAAGTTCAAGTTCAACTGAAGAATCTTCTACAACTGAAAGTTCAGATGAATAACATACTTGACCTGAAGCTTAAAATACAGTACAATTAAAAAGATTGAGAATCGTTTTTTAAGTTTCAGATTCAGAAAAGTGGCGGATGTTGCGAGCCATGGAAGAATTTAAAAATGTGCTACTCATGTTTTCTTACCTTTGGGCTTTGAACATCATCTTCTGATGACATCAAGTAAAAGAAGAAAAAACAATTTAAGATATAAATGAAGAATGACAAGTTCATTGAATAGAGGTGGTACCGTGGCTGTTTGTCACCCTCTGTATGTGGACTTGTCGTTTTTTGATGACAAAAAGCACAATTTTGATAGATGATTTCAATCTATGGCAAGCGTTGAAAGACCGCTTAGTAATAAGAAAAGGAAAGATGTAATGAAACAATTAACTAGTGCGCAAGTGCGCCAAATATGGTTAGACTTTTGGAAATCAAAAGGTCATTCTGTTGAACCTTCAGCAAACTTGGTTCCTGTAAATGACCCAACATTGTTATGGATTAACTCAGGTGTTGCAACCCTTAAAAAATATTTTGACGGTTCTGTCATTCCTGACAATCCACGTATCACAAATGCACAAAAAGCTATCCGTACAAACGATATTGAAAATGTTGGTAAGACAGCTCGTCACCACACAATGTTTGAAATGTTGGGAAATTTCTCTGTTGGTGATTATTTTCGTGATGAAGCTATCACTTGGGGATATGAATTATTAACAAGCCCAGAATGGTTTGATTTCCCTAAAGATAAACTTTACATGACTTACTATCCAGATGATAAAGATACTTACAATCGCTGGATTTCACTTGGTGTTGAGCCAAGCCACTTGATTCCAATCGAAGATAACTTCTGGGAAATCGGTGCTGGACCTTCAGGACCAGATACAGAAATCTTCTTTGACCGTGGTGAAGATTTTGACCCAGACCACGTTGGTATCAAACTTCTTGCTGAAGATATTGAAAATGACCGTTATATCGAAATCTGGAACATCGTATTGTCACAATTCAATGCTGACCCAGCTGTTCCACGTTCAGAATACAAAGAATTACCACACAAAAACATTGATACGGGTGCTGGTTTAGAACGTTTGGTTGCAGTTATGCAAGGGGCTAAAACAAACTTTGAAACTGACCTCTTCATGCCAATCATTCGCGAAATTGAAAAATTATCTGGTAAAACTTATGACCCAGATGGCGACAATATGAGCTTCAAAGTTATTGCCGATCACATCCGCTCACTTTCATTTGCTATCGGTGATGGTGCCCTTCCTGGAAATGAAGGTCGTGGTTACGTGCTTCGTCGCTTGCTTCGTCGTGCTGTTATGCACGGTCGTCGTCTTGGTATCAAGGAAACATTCTTGTACAAATTGGTTCCAACTGTTGGTAAAATCATGGAATCATACTACCCAGAGATTCTTGAAAAACAAGACTTTATCGAAAAAATCGTCAAACGTGAAGAAGAAACATTTGCTCGTACAATCGATGCTGGTTCAAGCATGCTTGATGAATTGTTGGCTGATTTGAAAGCTGCTGGCAAAGATACGGTTGAAGGTAAAGACATCTTCAAATTGTACGATACATACGGATTCCCAGTTGAATTGACAGAAGAATTGGCTGAAGATAAAGGCTTCAAGATTGACCATGCTGGCTTTGAAGCTGCTATGAAAGAACAACAAGAACGTGCTCGTGCCAATGTTGTTAAAGGCGGCTCAATGGGTATGCAAAACGAGACATTGTCAAGCATCACTGAAGAATCAGTTTTTAGCTACGAAGATGAAGTCCTTGATTCTACATTGTCAGTTATCATCGCTGATAACGAACGTACAGAAGCTGTTTCAGAAGGTCAAGCCTTGCTTGTCTTTGCTAAAACACCATTCTACGCTGAAATGGGTGGACAAGTGGCTGACCACGGTGTGATTAAAAATGATAAAGGCGATATCGTTGCGCGTGTGACTGATGTTCAAAAAGCACCAAATGGTCAAGCACTTCATACAGTTGAAGTCTTGGCAAGCTTGTCAGTTGGTACAACATATACTCTTGAAATCGACAGCAAACGTCGTCACCGTGTGATTAAAAACCACACAGCAACTCACTTGCTTCACGCTGCGCTTCACAATGTTATCGGTGAACACGCTACTCAAGCTGGTTCACTTAATGAAGAAGGCTTCTTGCGCTTTGACTTTACTCACTTTGAGGCTGTAACAGCTGAAGAATTACGTCAAATTGAAGAAGAAGTTAACCAACAAATCTGGAATGCTATTCCTGTTAAGACTATTGAAACTGACATTGATACTGCGAAATCAATGGGCGCAATGGCTTTGTTTGGTGAAAAATACGGTAAAAACGTCCGTGTTGTCACAATCGGCGATTACTCAATCGAACTTTGTGGTGGAACACACGTTTCAAATACAGCAGAAATCGGAATCTTCAAGATTGTCAAAGAAGAAGGGATTGGTTCAGGAACACGTCGTATCCTTGCTGTAACAAGTAAAGAAGCCTTTGAAGCTTACCGTCAAGAAGAAGAAGACCTTAAAACAATTGCTGCTACGCTTAAAGTCCCACAATTGAAAGAAGTCACTAATAAAGTCGCAAGCTTGCAAGAACAATTGCACAAATTGCAAAAAGAAAATGCTGAATTAAAAGAAAAAGCAGCTGCAGCGCAAGCTGGTGATGTCTTTGAAGATGTTAAAGAAGCAAATGGAGTTCGTTACATTGCTAGCCAAGTAACCGTTTCTGACGCTGGTGCTCTTCGTACATTTGCGGACAACTGGAAACAAAAAGATTACTCTGACGTGCTTGTATTGGCGGCAGCTATTGGCGAAAAAGTCAATGTTCTTGTAGCAAGCAAAGCAAAAGATGTTCACGCTGGCAATTTGATTAAAGCTTTGGCACCAATCGTATCAGGTCGTGGTGGTGGTAAACCAGACATGGCTATGGCTGGTGGTTCAGATGCCGCTAAAATTGCTGACCTTCTTGCAGCAGTAGCTGAAAATCTGTAACATCCGTTAGGCAGTCTTTGACTGATAAAGGAGTTGTTTTGTCAGATGAAATCTAAAAACACACTTTTGAAATTAGCTATCGCTTTTATCGGCATAACGCTGCTGATTCTTGCTTACATTATTATTGTAGATGCTCTGCAAGGTCATGTTGATTGGGTAACCTTACTAGTCGCTTTAGCAGAAGGCAGCCTCCTCAGCAGTCTGATAAAAATGTTACAAGATAGTGGAAAATAAACATAAGCCACCTAAAAAGGTGGGTTTTTTAGTTATAGTTTTTAACTATCGAGTCTATTTAAAATAACTATTTTACGAGGGATTTTTAGACTGTTATAATAGTCACTAAGATTTCAGAATATTTTCACAGAAGATAGAATTGAGGGAAAAATGAAAGTTTCACTTATTCAGATGGCTATCCGTGAAGCGGATCCTGAGCAAAATAGAAAGAAGTATTGGAGTTATTGGAAAAAGCGGTGCATGATGCGCCAGATGTGATTGTTCTTCCTGAGATGTGGAATACTGGCTATGCTTGAAACAGCTGGCAGATATTGCTGATGTTAATGGGAAAGAAACGATAACGGATTTAGGAAATTTTGCTAAGAAGTACCATGTTAATTTGGTGGCTGGTTCGGTCGCAACGGCAAAAGAGAATCACTTTTTTAATACGACCTATGTGTTTAATCGAGAGGGGCAAGTGATTGCTGATTATGATAAGGTGCATTTGTTTGGTTTAATGGTAGAAGATGAGTACCTGCAAGCAGGCAATAAAGAAAGTGTCTTTGAACTAGATGATATCAAAGCAGCTAGTGTGATTTGTTATGACATTCGTTTTCCAGAATGGGTGAGAACCTTGATGTCTAGCGGTGCTAAGGTTTTATTTGTAGTAGCTGAATGGCCCAAAGAACGTGTAGAGCAATGGGAGATTTTATTGCGAGCGCGTGCGGTTGAAAATCAAGCCTTTGTCGTGGCTGTCAATCGGGTTGGCGATGGCATTTCAGACCATTTTTCTGGGCATTCTCTGGTGATTGACCCATTGGGGAAAATCGTTTTACAAGTGCCAGATAATCAAGAGGGAATTTTTACGGCTGAACTTGATTTGACAGAAGTTGAAAAAAATCGAGGTCACATTCCAGTTTTTGCTGACCGCAAGCCAGATTTGTATCATTAGGAGGAATTAAGGTGTTTTCACAATCAAAGATTTTACAAGAATTGCCAGAACAGTTTTTTGCTAGTCTTGTCGCAAAAGTTAATGCCAAAGTGGCAGAAGGCTATGATGTCATCAATCTTGGACAGGGCAATCCAGATCAGCCAACTTATGATTACATTGTTGATGCTTTAGTTGAATCAGCCAAAAATCCTGCTTCTCATAAATACTCGCAATTTCGTGGAAATACTAATTTTAAAGCGGCAGCCAGTCAATTTTATAAGGACAATTATCATGTAAATCTTGATAGCGAAAAGGAAATTTGTATCCTTGGTGGCGCAAAGATTGGCTTGGTAGAATTTCCTCTGGCGACAATGAATCCTGATGAATTGCTCTTGTTGCCAGACCCAGGTTATCCAGATTATCTCTCAAGTGTGTCGCTTGGAAAAATCAACTATGAGACATTTCCGTTAAAAGCTGAAAATAATTTCTTACCAGACTTGCAAGCTATTCCTGAAGAAGTAGCTAAACGTGCGAAATTCATCTATGTTAATTATCCTAATAATCCGACAGGTGCGGTTGCAACTGCAGCGTTTTACGAAGAACTCGTCGCTTGGGCTAAAAAATACGAGGTTGGGGTAGTTAGCGATTTTGCTTATGGTGCCTTAGGGGCAGACGGTTATGAGAATCCAAGCTTTTTGTCAACACCTGGAGCTAAAGATGTCGGCATTGAGTTATACACTTTTTCTAAGACCTTTAATATGGCGGGGTGGCGTTTGGCATTTGCGGCAGGAAATGAACAATTGATTGAAGCGCTTAATTTGCTACAAGACCACCTTTTTGTAAGTATCTTCCCTGCTATTCAAGATGCGGGAGCAGTAGCTCTTTTAGATGAAAAAGCAAAAGCAGCAATCGCAGGGTTAAATCAGAAATACAACGAGCGTCGCCATGCTTTTGTTCAAGCAGCAGAAAAAATTGGTTGGCATGCTTTTGAGTCAAAAGGGTCATTCTATGCTTGGATGCCCGTACCAGAAGGGTATGACAGCGAAAGCTTTGCAGATTTGCTATTAAATGAAGCTCATGTTGCTGTCGCACCAGGAAAAGGTTTTGGAGAACAAGGAGACGGATACGTCAGAATCGGCTTGCTCGTCGAACCAGACCGCCTTGTCGAAGCCGTCGAGCGAATTAACAAACTGAAATTATTTGAAAAATAGTGAAAGCATAAGTGAAAATTTATGCTTTTTTGTTTTTTATGCAAAAAACACTTGACTTATGAATAAATATACTATAAATTGAATACATATTTATTCAAGGAGTGTATATTATGAAAGTGTCAATTGTTGGTATCACTGGATATAGTGGTCTCGAATTAGTTAAATTATTGAATAATCATAAAAATGTTACGATTGCTTCGATTCATGCAACTAAGGAAATCGGCCGACGATTGTCAGAATTATACCCTTACCTTGTTGGTGTTTGTGACTTAGTTATTGAGACATTTAATGCTCAAGAAATCATGGAAAAATCAGATTTGGTTTTCTTTGCGACACCAAGTGGGGTGGCTAGCCAGTTAGCGCAGCCATTTGTTGAAACTGATTTCCCAGTGATTGATTTGTCGGGAGACCATCGTTTGCCAGCTGATTCTTATGAAAAATGGTATAAAAAAACACCAGCTAGTGATGATGTGTTGAATAAATTTACATATGCTTTGGCAGAATTTACAGATGTCCAAGGTAAGAAATTCATTTCAAACCCTGGTTGCTATGCGACAGCAACAGAATTAGCCTTGATTCCATTGCTAAAAGCTGGTGTGGCTGAAGAAGATTCTATCATCGTTGATGCAAAAAGTGGTTTGACGGGGGCTGGTAAAGCTTTATCAGAATCAAGTCACTTTGTCAATGTGCATGATAACTACGTGACTTACAAATTAAACCGTCATCAGCATATTCCTGAAATTGTGCAGGAATTGCAATTATTTAGCAAGAAGTTACACCAGATTCAGTTTTCAGCATCATTGTTGCCAGTTAACCGTGGGATTATGGCGACTTCTTATGTTAAATTGAAAAAGCCATTGAGCGAAGCGGAATTATACGCCATTTACAAGGATGCTTACAAGGACAAACCTTTTGTCCGCATCCAAGATGATTTGCCAGAATTGCACAATGTTATCGGTTCAAACTTTACAGATATTGGTTTTCTTTACAATGATGTCACAAATGTGCTGACGGTCGTATCTGTTATCGATAATTTGATTAAAGGCGCTGCTGGTCAAGCCGTGCAAAATCTGAATTTGATGAATGGTTGGAACGAAACAGAAGGTTTGTTGATTTCACCAAATTATTTATAGAATATAGAAAGGAAGTAGCACAGAAGGTTATTGGGAAGTATGAGTTCCTTACGTGTTACAGGTGTAAGAAGATGAAAGTGATTGAAGGAAATGTTGCGAGCCCTCTTGGTTTTTCGGCAGACGGTTTGCATGCAGGATTTAAGAAAAGAAAACTTGATTTTGGTTGGATTGTTTCAGAAGTTCCCGCTAGTGTAGCAGGTGTTTACACGACAAATAAAGTCATTGCTGCGCCATTGATTGTGACACGAAATTCCATTAAAAAAGCGCAAAAGATGAAAGCAATCGTTGTGAATTCAGGAGTGGCAAATTCTTGTACGGGCATGCAAGGAATGGAAGATGCCTATACTATGCAAAAATGGACAGCTGAAAAATTAGGCATTGAGCCTGATTTGGTCGGGATTGCTTCAACGGGTGTTATTGGTGATTTGTTGCCAATGGATACTCTTAAAACTGGGCTTTCTAAGCTTGTTGTTAATGGTAATTCTGATGATTTCTCGAAAGCTATCTTAACAACAGATACTATGGTTAAAACCGTTGCTGTCACAGAAAAATTTGGTCGTGATGAAGTGACCATGGCTGGTGTAGCGAAGGGTTCAGGAATGATTCACCCAAATATGGCAACTATGCTTGCTTTTATCACTTGTGATGCGAATATTTCAAGTGAAACCTTGCAGCTTGCGCTAAGCCAAAATGTTGAAACAACATTTAACCAAATTACGGTTGACGGTGATACATCAACAAATGACATGGTCTTAGTGTTATCAAATGGTTGTACATTGAATGAAGAAATCTTGCCAGATACACCAGAATTTGATAAATTCTCAGCAATGCTTAATTACGTCATGCAAGAATTGGCTAAGAAAATCGCCAAAGACGGTGAGGGTGCAAGCAAACTCATTGAAGTCAATGTCAAGAATGCACCTAATGCCCTTGATGCCCGTATGATGGCAAAAAGTGTCGTTGGTTCAAGTCTTGTTAAAACAGCGATTTTTGGAGAGGACCCTAACTGGGGACGTATTTTAGCAGCGGTTGGCTATGCAGGTGTTGATGTTCCAGTTGACAACATTGACATTTACCTCGGCGACATTCCTGTTATGCTAAAATCAAGCCCAGTTGACTTTGAAGCTGAGGAAATGCAAGACATCATGCACGAGGATGAGATTACGATTACGGTTGATTTGCATTCTGGTGAAGCAGTAGGAAAAGCTTGGGGCTGTGATTTATCATACGACTACGTGAAAATTAATGCCCTTTATCGCACATAAAGAGAAGAAACATATGGAAAATATTATTGTGATTAAAATCGGAGGTGTTGCTAGTCAGCACCTTTCGCAAGACTTTATTAATCAAATCAAAAAATGGAAAGAAGCAGGCAAGCAGTTGGTTATCGTTCATGGTGGGGGCTTTGCGATTAACAAATTAATGGAAGAAGAGCACGTGCCTGTTAAGAAAATCAACGGTCTGCGTGTGACGAGCCAATCTGACATGAAGCTTGTTAGCTATGCCTTGTTAAATATCGTTGGAGAAAATTTGGTTAAAAAACTTAACCAGTCGTCTATTGATAGCATTCAACTCTTGTCTGATATTGAAAAAGTCGTTCAGGCTGATTTCTTAGACCAAGAAACTTACGGTTATGTTGGCAATGTTTCACAAATTCAGACGGAAATCTTGGAAAAAATGTTGGCGAATCAAATGTTACCTGTCCTTGCCTCAATTGGCTATTCTAAAGATGGTGATATGCTAAATATCAATGCGGATTATCTTGCAACAGCTGTTGCCGTTGCCCTCGGCGCTGAAAAATTAGTCTTGATGACTGATGTTAAAGGTGTTTTGGAAAATGGTGCGGTGCTCGATAGCCTTTCTTCGACAGAATTTCAAGATAAGATTGACCAAGGAATGATCACAGGAGGCATGATTCCTAAGATTGAATCAGCGGTAAATACCGTTTTAGCAGGTGTTGGTGAGGTATTGATTGGCGACAATCTGGTAACAGGAACTTCAATCATCTGCTAACTCTAGCATGAAAGGGAAGATAACAATGACAAAATTATTTCAAAATTATAAACGCGCAGCCGTTGAATTTGTCAAGGCAGAAGGAAATTACCTTTTTGACCAAGACGGCAAGAAATACCTTGATTTTTCAACAGGAATCGGTGTGACAAATCTTGGTTTTCACCCAGAAGTGAAAGCTGCTTTGCAAAAACAAGCTGAAGAAATCTGGCACACACCAAACTTGTACCTTAATTCTTTGCAAGAAGAAGTGGCAGACAAGTTGATTGGGAATAAAGATTATCTTGCTTTCTTTGCCAATAGTGGTGCTGAAGCCAATGAAGCTGCTATTAAAATTGCACGTAAGGCGACTGGCAAGCAAGAAATCATTGCTTTTGTTAATTCTTTTCATGGTCGTACTTTTGGGTCAATGTCCGCAACTGGGCAAGACAAAATTAAAACTGGTTTTGGTGATGGCGTGCCACATTTTAGCTATGCGATTTACAATGATTTGGATAGCGTGAAAAGCTTGGTGACCGATGATACTGCCGCTATTATGTTGGAATTGGTTCAAGGGGAATCAGGTGTTCGCCCAGCTGACAAGGATTTTGTGACAGCATTAAGCGTATTTTGCCAAGAAACAGGTATTTTGCTGATTGTTGATGAGGTGCAAACTGGTATGGGACGTACTGGTAAATTGTTCTCATTTGAACATTATGCATTGAGCCTGATATTTTCACTTTGGCAAAAGGTCTTGGAAATGGTGTACCAGTCGGTGCCATGTTAGCCAAGGAAAAACTTGGTTTTGCTTTCTCTTACGGTAGCCATGGTTCAACCTTTGGTGGTAATAAACTTGTCATGTCAGTAGCCTCAAGCGTACTCGATATTATGTTGCTGACGGTTTCTTGCCACAAGCGTTTGACAATGGAAATTACTTGCAAGCTGAATTGAAGAAAGTTTTGGCTGGCAATGCAAAAGTGACTGATGTTCGTGGTCTTGGTTACATGATTGGGATTGAAACGACTGAAAATCTTGCCGAATTGGTCGAAAAAGCACGTGATAAAGGCTTGATTGTCTTGACAGCAGGAACAAATGTTATTCGTCTCTTGCCACCATTGACCTTGACGAAGGAAGAAATAGACCAAGGCGTAGCCATTTTGGCAGAGGTTTTTGCGTAAAAGCTAGGGAAGTTGGGCAAGTTTGTCTCAACTTCTTTTTAAGTTGACAAATTGGTTGAAAATGTATATAATTTTCTGAAAATACGAGAGGTAAAAATATGTCAAAAAATATTTTAATTGTTGCAGGGCATCCCGATTTGAAAAATGATTCTTTAGCCAATAAAACGATTTTGGAAGAAGTGAAGAAAGCTTTGCCAGAGGTGGAATTGGACATCTTGAGTGATTTGTATCCTGATTATCAGATTGATGTGGCAGCAGAGCAGGATAAATTGCGAGAGGCTGATGTGATTATTTTCCAATACCCATTGTACTGGTATATGACGCCGTCTTTGCTTAATAAATGGATTGAAAGGGTCTTTGTTCACGGCTTTTCACATGGTTCAACTGGTGATGCTTTGAAAGGAAAATATTTGGTGGCATCTTTGACAACTGGAGCAGGAGAAGCGGCTTATAGCGCAGAAGCAGGCACGACGATTGATGACCTTTTGGCACCAATTCGTTTGACAGCGAAATTAACACAGTTAAACTATGCAGGTCACATTGTCACACATGGTGTTTCTTACTCACTTCGAGAGGACGCTAACAAAGCACAAGAAATGGTTGTAAAATCACAAGGACATGCCCAAAAATTGGTGGCGTTGGTGAATGGTTTGTAAAAAATATTGATATTTTAGGAGCTCAGATTATTTAATCTGAGTTTTTATTTGACAAGAATTATATACTATTTGACAAATATTTTTCATTTTTGACAAAGATGCTTGTCAAAAATGAAAAACGATGTTATAATCAAATCAACAAAAGGGAGGAGATTATATGTCGGATAAAAATTGGTTTCTTATTTTTCTTGCTATTTTTGGTGCTTATTTAACATCAGAAGCACCAAATCCTAGGAGGAAGGAATTGTTAAAAAACAATTTCTAAAAAGGAAGCAACTTTTGTTAGTTACTAGAATGGAGGGTATTTTGGTCTTAAAAAATCGTCTTAAAGAATTGCGGGCGCGTGATGGGCTAAATCAAACTCAACTAGCCAAATTAGCTAAGGTTTCTAGGCAAACGATCAGTCTCCTAGAACGCAATGAATACACGCCATCGGTGATTATCGCTCTGCGCATTGCACACATATTCAACGAACCTGTCGAAAATGTTTTTAGTCTTGATGAAGAGGGAGAAGAAGAATGAAAAAAACAAAAAGATTAACAATTGCACAACGTATCTTAACGTGGTTTGGAATCTTCGTAGTTAGTGCGCTTGCAGGTGGGCTTATTGTTATTGGTTATTTTGGTGTTGATTTTGGCGATAATGTGTTAACGTTTAATTATGATACTTTTATGGTTTTGGCTTATGGGATTACTGCTATTTCAATTATTGTTACATTATGGTTTATGTATCAAGCAAACCATTACCATAATCGTTATGAAAGCATGGGTGATGATGATGATGAAGATGATAGTTATGAGGTTTATCGCAAGACATTTAAAAATTTAGAGTTTGCAACAATTTTCTACAATGTCTCAGTAGCGTTAATTCTCCTTTCAATATTTGGTGATGTTTACGGTTTCCATGATAGGATTGTTAGCGGTGCTGTCCTTAATCTTACAGCATATGTAAAAGATATCATTTTCCTAGCTCTGCTAATTATTTTTCAAGTGATGATATTTAAATTAACTCAGAAAATTCGTCACTATAAATTATCAACTTTTCCGACAATTAAAGAAGTAAAGGAATTTGCTTATTCTTATGATGAAGGGGAGCTTCAAGCAAATTATGAACAAGCATTCTTGATTGTTTTCAATCTTAATCAGTATTTACCATTTGTTTATATTGTGTTGTGTGTGTTAGCAACACTTAGCTCAGTTGATGTCACTTCAGGTTTGGTCGTAACGACAGCAATCTATCTCTATATCAATCTTGCGAACATTCGCTTTGTTAATAAATATTTCAGAAAATAAGAAAAATGATTGACAGCGTTTTTAAATCGTGCTAATCTAAAAAAGAATTGAATAGTTTTCTTCGGGGTGGGGTGTGATTCCCGACCGACGGTGATTCTTTGTCGTTGATTGCTATTTGCTTTTATTCGTTGTTGACGCCTCTTGCCTAACACCAGTTATGTCTGCAAGGTGTCGCCTAGACTAAAAGCAAATCATCAATCAACTTTGTTTGATAATCAAATGAGCAAAGATAAGTCCGTGAGCGCAAGCTGATCTGGTGCGATTCCAGAACCGACAGTATAGTCTGGATGGGAGAAGAAATTGATAGAGTGTCAAAGGGCAAGGCTCTTGCTTTTTGGAATACTTTTTTAGTTGTCTTTGATTGCCTCGTAGTGTATTGCTACGAGGTTTTTGATTACAATTATTGTTTTTTGGTGTTGCTTGATGCAATGGTAAAAATGAATTATCCCGATGAAATTGCTTTGGCTAAGGTCGCTAAGCTTGTTTTCATTGGGATTTTTTTGCTAGAAAGGAGGCTTTTATGCACGAAAACTATATGGCACAGGCAATTGCAGCAGCTAAACAAGGCTTTAGGCAGATTTATACCAATCCCTTAGTTGGTGCGGTTATCGTTAAAAATGGTCGTGTGATTGCTCGTGGTGCGCATTTGCAGTATGGTCACGAGCATGCTGAGAAAAATGCGATTTTGCATTGTGAAGTCCCTGAAGAACTAGCCAATTCAACTCTTTATGTGACTCTGGAACCTTGTCATCATACTGGGAAGCAGCCGCCTTGTACGCAGGCGATTGTTGAAGCAGGCATTAAAAAGGTTGTTGTTGGACAGCTTGACCCCAATCCTTTGGTTGCTGGAAAAGGTTTAGAATTCTTGAAAAGTCAAGGAATTGAGGTTGTCACACAAGTTTTGGAAAATGAGGCACGCGCACTTAATCCGCATTATAATTTTTACCATGAATACAAGCGCCCTTACGTGGTTTTGAAACAAGCGGTGAGTTTGGATGGGAAAATTGCGGTGCTTGGCAAACGAACTGCCTTGACCAATGATGAAACCAACCGTTTTGTTCATGATGAGCGAGATGATTACCAAGCCATTTTGGTTGGTGCTGACACAGTTTTGATTGATAACCCACAATTATTGGGCGCTGGGACGAGTTTGTATCCGCCAGTACGCGTGATTTTGGACGAAACAGGGCGCATTTTTGACAAACGAGAGCTACAAATTTTTAAAAATCAATCAGCGCCAGTTACATTTTTAGTAGGCGACAAGTTGCGAATTTGCCTGCGCATATCACGGTTATAGCCTTATCTAATTTTTCCATTGCTAACATTTTGCAGGCGCTTTATGAGAAAAAGATTCAGTCTGTTTATGTCGAGGGCGGAGCGCAGGTTCATGATGCATTTTTAGCGAGCGATTTATGGGATGAGCTCATTTCTTACGTGACCCCTAAGGTGATTGGTGGCAATGGCAGAGCTGCTATGGCAAGTTCTCGTCAGGTTGAACAAGTTTACGATTTGCAGGATTTTTCAGTTCAAACAATTGGCACTAATCTACGTTTGTCAGTCAAAAGGAGGTTGTGATGTTTACAGGATTAATTCAAGAACAAGGGCGTATCAGCCGAATCGTCAAACAGCAACACAGTATCAAATTAACTTGCAAAGCTTCACGAAAATTATTAGCGGATTACAAAGTCGGTGATAGTATGGCAATCAATGGGGTTTGTCTGACTTGCGTGGCTAAAGCAGGTGATACGTTTACGGTGGATATTATGCCAGAGACTTTTAAGCGCACTATTTTTTCAGAATGTCGTATCGGTGACTTGGTGAATCTTGAGCTGGCTATGGCTGCTAATGCACGTTTTGAAGGGCACCTTGTGACGGGGCACGTTGATAGTGTCGCAACTCTCATCCAAAACCACAGCGATGAAAATGCTATCGTGCTTAGCTTTGCTATTTCCCAAAAACTCGCAGGGCAAATCGTGGGGCAGGCTCAATCGCAGTCAATGGGGTTAGTCTGACGGTGGTGTCGGTGACGTCTGGGCAATTTAGCGTGTCGCTGATTCCGCATACGGCGAAAGAAACTAACTTGGCTCGACTCAAAAAAGGCGATAAGGTCAATATCGAGACGGATATTTTAGCCAAATACATGCAAGCACAAGTTACAAAAATGGGAGGACAATAAATGTTTAAGGATGTCGAAAAAGCTCTTGCTGATTTGAAAGCAGGAAAATTAATCGTGGTGGTTGATGATGATGACCGCGAAGCAGAAGGGGATTTGGTTGGTTTAGCCGAATTGGCTAGCGCTGACAATGTGAACTTTATGACCAAGCACGCGCGTGGTTTGATTTGTGCGCCAGTAGCTAAAAGCATTGCTGATCGTTTGGAACTTGTTCCTATGTCAGCAGAAAATACTGATGCGCATGGCACCGCCTTTACTATCAGCGTGGACCATAAAGAAACCTCAACAGGTATTTCAGCCTTTGACCGTGCTAAGACCATTCAAACCTTGGCTACTAAGGCTAGTAAAGCTAGTGATTTTCACCGACCTGGGCATATGTTTCCTTTGGTTGGACGAAGCGGCGGTGTTTTGCAACGGCGTGGGCATACAGAAGCTAGTCTTGATTTAGCACGTTTGGCTGGTAGCACAGAAGCAGCTTATATTTGCGAAATTTTAAAAGATAATGGCACCATGGCACGAAAAGCTGATTTGCACGCTTATGCTGAAAAATGGCATTTGACCATGATTGAAGTAGGAGATATCGCACGTTATGTGAGCTTTCAAGATAGCCCAAAGGTAACGTTACCGTCGTCTTATGGTGATTTTGAGCTTCGTTTGTTTGAAGATGAGAAAAAACGTGAGCACCTCTTGTTATCAAAAGGTGACCTGACGTCTGATGAACCACTATTAGTTCGTCTGCATTCGGAATGTTTGACAGGTGATGTTTTTGGCTCTTTACGTTGTGATTGTGGTGAGCAGCTGCACGCAGCGATGAAGAAAATTGATAAACTTGGATGCGGAGCGATTTTATACCTTCGCCAAGAAGGACGTGGTATTGGTCTTAAAAATAAGCTCAAAGCTTATCAGCTGCAAGAAAAAGGATTTGATACCTATGATGCCAATCTTGAGCTTGGTTTTGCGCCAGATGAGCGTGATTACCAGATTGCAGCAGACATATTGTCCTTTTTGAACATTAAACAAATTAAGCTGTTGACTAACAATCCTGATAAGCTAGAACAGCTTGAAAAATCTGGTATCGAGATTGTCGAACGCTTACCGTTACAAATTCCAGCGCACGTTGAAAATCGTACTTACTTGCAAACCAAACAAGAAAAATTTCATCATTTATTACACATCGTTTAAGGAGAAAAAATCATGACAACATTTGAAGGGAAATTTATTGGAAAAGATGTTAAAATCGCTATCGTCGTTGCACGCTTTAATGAATTTATTACCTCGAAATTATTAGGTGGAGCAATGGACGGCTTGATTCGTAACGAAGTAGCTAAAGAAGCTATTGATGTTACTGGGTTCCAGGTGCTTTTGAAATTCCATTTATGACGAAAAAAATCGTTGCAAGTGGAAAATACGACGGTGTTATCACACTTGGCAGTGTTATTCGTGGGTCAACTAGTCACTACGATCTTGTTTGTAATGAAGTGGCAAAAGGTATCGGGCAAATCAATCTCACAAGCGATATTCCAGTTATGTTTGGTGTGATTACGACAGAAGATATTGAGCAAGCCATCGAACGCTCAGGTTCAAAAGCAGGAAATAAAGGCAGCGAATGCGCACAAGGTGTGCTTGAAATGATTAACCTAGTAAAACAACTCTAAAACAAACGTGATAGATAGCAAAAAGCTGAGCAAGAACACTCAGCTTTTTCGTCGTTCTCATTTCAAATGTGCCCAGGCGGTTTGAATGGTGGTAATGTCCACTTTGAAGTGTGATTTGTTTGTTTTCAGATAGGCAAGGTAAAAATCAATCTGTGCAGTTTCGTCGGTAATTGGCATTTCTAAACGGCGATTGTGGACTTGGCTTTCGCGCGTGAGCTGCGTAATATTGATTGTGAAATACGGCAAACTCGAATAGCGCCTAATTTCATTGAAATCATCAACTTCATCTTGGTAAATGAATTTCGCATTTGGAATATTGTCCTCGACAATTTGTTGCCAAATACCAATGTCGCGAAGAACCACGAAACTAAAACCAGCCATTTCTTGAAACATCGTTTCGGTTTTATTAGCTGGGACAACCATGGCATCACTGTTAACACGTAAACTTTCCGTGCCGACATAAAGTGATTCGATGTCATCTGTTTGAATTTCTTGGTGCGTGAAAATGAGCTGATAATCTTGAGAAAGCAATTTAGCAATAACTTCATTTTCAGAAAGTAAATCATTATCAATGCTAATATGCTCGGATGCCACATCTTCAGCAATGTAAAGCGGACCAGGGGCTACCGAACCTAATCGTATTTTTCCTGAGTGTTTCTCATTGTGGCACTTTTACGTTATATGATATATCGAATACGACATCTTTAGTAGCTAATGACTTTAACAGTTCGGTAGCTCAAATTATTTATGGTGCTATTGTTATGCTCGTTTCTTTCACCAATGTCTAGATGTATTCAGAATTAACTAATGTTGTGACCACAAATGCAGCAGAAGCAGCTGCAAGAAGCTATTGTAATGAATGGATTGGCTTGGATATTGCTATAAAAGCCATTGGTATGCTATTGAGCATGACCATTTTCTCGCAAGCCATGATGTGGGTTGTACTTTTTTACCGCTGTTATCATCGTCGTCCCAAGGTCAATTAAAAAAACACGCTACAAACGTGTCAGAGCGTAGACAAACCCTCTCAGCAGTATAAATATTGTAAATTTAGAGTGTATCTATCGATTTGAATAAACTCTTAGAAATGCTGATATAACGGTGTTCCTAAGGTTTTTTATTTTTTAACAAAAAGAAAAAAAGATTGAAGAACAATATCCAAAATGGACTTTTTCTTCAATCTGACGCTACAAACATGTTTTTTTGTTTTATCTCTTAACTAAGAAAAGTTTTCCTTGTGTCGGAATGATAATAGTTAGCGCTAAAACAACAAAAATCAAGGTTAAAATCCCAGCTGTTCCATTAACGGTAAATGAATACCAGTAAGGCGACATTCCTTTTGGCGCATAACTGCCCCAGAAAATAAAGCCAGCGATGAAGTGCCAGAAATAGCGAACAAAGACAGCTAAAACAGCACCACCTGTTGCGTAAAATAAAGCACGTCCTTTATTGTCCTTGACCAGAGCATTTTGAAAAGGAACGGTAAAAATCCCAGCTAATCCCATGGAAACAAAGGCAAGGATATATTCAATAAGTACTTGTGATAAGGCTAAATACCAAACTTTACCAAGAATAAAATGCAGTAAGCCCCAAATCAGTCCAGCTAATATGCCATATTTTGTGCCTCGACGTAGTGCAAAGAGAACCAAGGGAATAGCTCCAAACGACGGTGTGAACCAGCTTGCAAAATCTGGAATATAAGATAAAGCCATGGCTAAAGCAGCTACCAAAGCTGTTTCAATCAAAGCAGACAGTTGAGAATTTTTTGACGACATCATTAAAAGCTCCTTTATTATACAAAGGAGCTTAATTTTCTGATAATATGTGCAATGATATTCAAAACAAAGTTTAAAACGGTCATGTCACAATCCCTACGCTCGTACTAACGAGATCAGGTTATCAGGATTTCGCAAATGCGATCTCAGCCAGAGGCACTCCTTTGTGAATCTAATCACCTATAGTCTAGCATGGAAGATAGTTTCTTGTCAAGATTAGTTTTCATGTTTTTTAAAAGTTATCACACATTTTCAAAATTAGTTCAGACTAGAGACCATAATTGTAATCGTCATCTTGCATGGCTTCAACAGAACCAAGGAGATAACCATTTCCGACCTGACTAAAGAAGTCGTGATTAGACGTTCCTGTTGAAATACCGTTCATAACAATAGGGTTAACGTCATTAGCAGTATCTGGGAAAAGAGGATCTTGCCCCAGATTCATCAGAGCTTTATTGGCATTGTAGCGTAAGAATGTCAATACTTCATCAGTCCAACCAACACCGTCATACAGCGATTTGGTATAATTTTCCTCATTTTCGTAAAGTTGATAAAGTAAATCATACATCCACTCACGAAAATTGTCTTGTTCTTCTTCAGATAATTCATTGAAACCAAGTTGGAATTTATAGCCAATGTAAGTGCCATGAACAGATTCATCGCGGATAATCAATTTGATAATTTCAGCAACGTTTGCCAATTTATTATTGCCAAGATAATAAAGTGGTGTAAAAAAACCTGAATAGAATAGGAAAGTTTCTAAGAAGGTAGAGGCAACTTTTTTTTGTAGTGCATTTCCATTTTTATAAATATCATTGATGATTTTTGCCTTTTTTTGCAGGTAGTCATTGCTATTTGTCCATTCAAAAATGGCTTCAATTTCAGATTTTGTGTTAAGTGTTGAAAAAATCGATGAATAAGATTTGGCATGAACTGACTCCATGAATTGAATGTTATTCAGAACAGCTTCCTCATGGGGGGTTCTGACGTCCGCACGAATCGCTTCGACGCCAGATTCAGATTGCATGGTATCTAGCAAAGTTAATCCGCCAAAGACTTTTCCGACAAGGTCTTTTTCCTCTGCTGACAATTTACGCCAATCATCAAGGTCATTTGATAACGGAATACGCGTATCAAGCCAAAATTGCTCCGTCAACTTTTCCCAAGTTGATTTATCAATGATGTCTTCAATCTCGTTCCAATTAATGGCTTCATAATAAGTTTGTGACATTTATATTCTCCTAAAAGTGATTAAGAAAGCCAGCCAAACGACTGGGATTTCAGAAATAGTATTTAAATTTTTAAGATTGTTTTTTTCATGGAATAAGCTAACCTAGCAAGAGCAAGGTATTTTGCCAAGAGTGAAAGTTACCCCAATGCTAACACCTTTTTGAATTCCTAAGCGAAAGTAGTTACTGTTTGATTTTAGCTTTTGTAGAACAAGTATAAGTTTTTAAAAGATTACGCCATGTCATTATGACTTGCTAATAGTTGTTCGATAAAGTCACACCACATAATTAATCGATTTGATACTAGTTGATTAATGGAGTTGGTAAAGGAGTTAACCATTTCGCTATAACGTTTTACGTCTTGCTATTAGGTCCTTTAGGACCAATACGAGTATTGGAAAAGGTTACGACACGTAATTAATCGACTCGATACTAGTCGATTAATGGAGTTAGTAAGTGAGTTAGCCATTCGCCATAGCGAATAGCGTAGTCTGACAGACGTTTTAACGTCTAGTCAGACTTACTCAGTTAAATTACACAGCTTTCGCATTGGTTTGAGCCGACTTCATCACCGTCATCGGTAAAGGTACGGATGTAGTAGATTGATTTAATGCCTTTATTAAAGGCGTAATGGCGCAGGATAGAAAGGTCACGAGTGGTTTGTTTGCTTTGCGTTTTCCATTCATAGAGGCCTTGCGGAATATCGCTGCGCAGAAAGAGCGTTAGTGACAATCCTTGGTCAACGTGTTCAGTCGCCGCAGCATAAACATCAATGACTTTTCGCATATCCATATCATAAGCAGAAGTGTAATAAGGAATAGTATCTGTAGATAAACCAGCAGCTGGGTAATAAATCTTACCAATTTTCTTTTCCTGACGTTCCTCAATACGTTGCGTAATCGGGTGAAGTGACGCAGAAACATCATTAATGTAAGAAATAGAACCATTTGGAGCAACTGCTAGACGATTTTGGTGGTAAAGTCCGTCTGTCATCACAGCATCGCGGAGCTTAGCCCAATCTTCACCACTAGGAATAAAATGTTCTGCAAAGAGTTCTTTCACACGGTCAGATTTTGGGACAAATTCACCTGTAATGTATTTATCAAAATAGCTTCCGTCAGCGTATTTTGAGTTTTCAAACCCTACAAATGTTTGCTTGCGTTCACGAGCGATATGATTTGATTCCACCAAAGTCCAATAATTCATTAACATAAAGTAAATATTGGTAAATTCAATGGATTCTGGGCTACCATAATGAATGTGATGTTGAGCTAGGAAAGTATGAAGCCCCATAGCACCAAGTCCAAAGGTATGCGCTTGTTCGTTGCCATGCTTGATTGTTGGCACAGCTTCAATAGATGAGGTGTCCGAAACAAAGGTCAAGGCGCGTGTCATAGCTTTGATAGAACGTCCAAAATCAGGTGAAGTCATCATATTAACCACATTTGTTGAGCCCAAATTACATGAAATATCAGTTCCCATTTTGACAAATTCTTGAGCGTCGTTAATCACGCTAGGGGTTTGAACCTGAAGCACTTCTGAACAAAGATTTGACATGATAATTTTACCGTCAATTGGATTGGTACGATTAGCTGTATCAATATTGACCACGTAAGGGTAACCAGATTCTTGTTGTAATTTTGAAATTTCAGTTTCCAAATCACGTGCTCTAATTTTGGTTTTGACGATATTTGGATTAGCAACCATTTTGTCATATTCAGCCGTAATATCAACATAGCTATAAGGTACGCCGTATTCACGCTCAACACTATATGGGCTAAAGAGATACATCTCTTCGTTATTGCGAGCTAATTCGTAAAATTTATCAGGCACAGTGATACCAAGTGAGAGAGTTTTGACACGGATTTTTTCGTCAGCATTCTCTTTTTTTTGTTGATAGAAACGCCATGATATCTGGGTGGAAAACATCAAGGTAAACAGCACCAGCCCCTTGACGTTGCCCCAGTTGGTTAGAATATGAAAAACTATCTTCAAAGAGCTTCATGACAGGAACAACACCAGAAGCTGCCCCTTCATAACCCTTGATAGGAGCACCAGCCTCACGCAGATTTGAAAGACTGATACCAACACCCCCACCGATACGGGACAATTGTAGCGCTGAATTAATAGAACGCCCAATCGAATTCATGTCGTCAGTTACTGAAATGAGAAAACAAGAGACAAATTCACCACGGCGACTACGACCAGCATTTAAAAAGGAAGGTGTAGCAGGCTGATAGCGTTGATGAATCATTTCAGTTGCCAAATCACGTGCCAATTCTTCATTACCGTCAGCAAAATAAAGGGCATTAAAAAGAATACGGTCTTCAATGCTTTCCAGATAATGTTTACCGTCATTTGTCTTTAAAGCATATTGCTGATAAAACTTATAGGCGGCCATGAAAGATTTAAAACGAAAGCCTTGTGCTTGCAAATCCTTAGCCACAGTCTCAATAAAATCTGGCGTATACTTGTTGATAAATTCTGACTCGATATAATCATTATCAATCAAATAGTTGATTTTATCGATAATCGTGTCAAAAGTCATTGAATATGGAATGACATTTTCACGAAAGAAAGCTTTAAGGGCTTCTTTATCTTTATTCAGGGGAATTTGTCCATTCACAGGACGGTTAATTTCATTATTAAGGCGAAAATAAGAAACATCGCCGAGATTTTTAAGACTCATAAAGTAAGATACCAACGCTCATTAATTGAAGTGTGGTAACTCCTTTCTAATTTTAATTTAATTATAGAAGGTTTAGATAATTTCTTTTAATTTTGCAGGTTGAAAGCCAGAAAAAATAATGTCACCTGCTTTAATGACTGGCGCAGCAGAGAAGCCAAGGTCTTTTACATAATCAATCATCTCAGGACGTTCGTCGATGTTGATTTCTTGGTAATCAGCTCCCTCTTTATCCAAGAGTTTTTTTGTCATTTTACACTGCATACAGTTATTTTTTGAAAAAATTGTGATTTTATTAGCCATTAGGGCATCCTCCTAAAAAATATTTCCTTATGGGAAACTCAATGCTAATTTAGAATAACCAAAATTAGTCAAAAAAGCAAGAAAAATCTCTCGAAAAAACACAATATGTAGTATTTAAAAATGATATAACACACAAAATATTGTAAAATCAAGTTTTTTAGAAATGCTAAAGTTTTATATTATATGATATGTCATAAAACCTAACACGATATTATAGGTTGTACTTGACTAAATATTCTGAAAGCTGTATAATTAAAAAAATTTATTATATTTCGGGGGTTGTACATGACAGAATTTTTATCAAAGTTTTCCTTAAAAGATAGTGAGTATTCGTATTTTAATCTTGAAGAAGCGGTTTCACATTATGGAGGAGATATCAAGAAAATCCCTTACACTATTCGTATATTACTTGAAAGTTTACTCAGAAAGTATGACGGTGTAGATGTTACAAAAAATCACATTAAAAATTTAGCAACTTACAATCCTAAAAAAACAGGCGGAGAAGTTCCGTTCAAACCAAGTCGTGTCATCTTACAAGATTTTACAGGCGTTCCTGTTGTTGTTGACCTTGCGTCAATGCGTGATGCCATTGTTGCCAATGGTGGAGATGCTGAACTTATTAATCCAGAAATTCCAGTTGATTTGGTTATTGATCACAGTGTCCAAGTCGATTTCTTTGGCTGTGACACAGCTTTAGAAGATAATATTAACCTTGAATTTAAACGTAACAATGAACGCTATGAATTTTTGAAATGGGCAGAAAAATCGTTTGATAACTACCGTGCGGTGCCACCTGCAACTGGTATCATTCACCAAGTTAACATTGAATTCCTTAGTGATGTTGTCATTGAAAAAGAAGGCATGCTTTATCCAGACTCAATGTTTGGTACTGATAGTCACACAACAATGATTAACGGTATTGGTGTCCTTGGTTGGGGTGTCGGAGGTATCGAAGCAGAAGCAGCAATGCTTGGTGAAGCATCGTTCTTTCCAGTTCCAGAAGTTATCGGTGTTCGTTTGACAGGTAAACTTCCTAAAATTGCCACCGCTACCGATTTAGCTCTTAAAGTGACACAAGTTCTTCGTCAAGAAAAAGTTGTTGGTAAATTCGTTGAATATTTTGGTGATGGTTTATCAAATCTTAGCCTTGCCGAACGTGCCACCATTGCCAATATGGCACCAGAATACGGTGCAACTTGCGGCTATTTCCCAATTGATGATGAAACGCTCAATTATATGCGTTTAACAAACCGTAAAGAAGACCATATTGCTTTAACAAAAGAATATGTCAAACACAATAATCTTTTTTACGACCCAGAGCATCAAGCGGAATACACTAAAGTCGTTGAAATTGATTTATCAACAATTTCACCAAGTATTTCTGGACCAAAACGTCCACAAGATTTGATTGATTTGACACAAGCCAAACAAACTTTCCAAGAAAGCTTAGTTCGTGAAGCTGGTGTTCAAGGCTTTGGTTTGACAGCTGATGAAATCAATAAAAAAGCAACCGTTCATTTTGATGACCAAGATATTAAGATTCAAACAGGACATGTGGCTATCGCAGCTATCACATCATGTACAAATACCTCAAACCCTTACGTCTTGATGTCAGCTGGTTTGCTTGCGAAAAATGCTGTTGAACGTGGCTTGCGCGTAGCTCCAACAGTTAAAACATCACTTGCTCCAGGGTCTAAGGTGGTTACAGGTTACCTACGTAATTCTGGTTTGCAAACTTACTTAGATACACTTGGCTTTAATATTGTCGGTTATGGTTGTACGACATGTATCGGTAACTCAGGTAGCCTTCGTCCAGAAGTGGCAGAAGCTATTACAGAGACAGACTTGTTAGTATCTGCTGTTTTATCAGGTAATCGTAACTTTGAAGGACGTGTCAATCCGCTTGTCAAAGCAAACTTTCTTGCTAGCCCACCACTTGTTGTGGCATATGCACTTGCTGGAAATACAAATATTGATTTAACAACAGAACCACTTGGTTTGATCAAAATAATGCACCTGTTTATCTTAAAGACATCATGCCAACCAATGATGAAGTGGCAGAATATGTCAATAAATACGTGACACGTGAATTGTTCGAACAAGAATATGAACACGTCTTTACAGATAGTGAAAAATGGAATCAAATTCCAACAGAAGAAAGTAAGATTTACCGTTGGAATGAATCGTCAACTTATATTCAAAATCCACCATATTTTGACAAGCTAGGTGATGATTTAGCAATTAAGCCATTGAGAAATCTTAAGCCATTAGCCAAATTTGGTGATAGTGTGACAACTGACCACATTTCACCTGCTGGTAATATTGCTAAAAATAGCCCAGCTGCTAAGTATTTAGATAATCATGGTGTTGATTACGTTGACTTCAACTCATATGGTAGCCGTCGTGGTAATCACGAAGTCATGATGCGTGGAACATTTGCCAATATTCGTATCCAAAACCAATTAGCGGACGGTAAAATCGGCGGTTACACAAAATACAACGGCGAAATCATGCCAATTTATGACGCTGCTATGCATTATAAAGAAGATAATGTCGATACTTTAGTCATTGCAGGTAAAGATTATGGTATGGGATCTAGTCGCGACTGGGCTGCCAAAGGTTCTAACCTTCTTGGGGTTAAAGCTGTTTTGGCTGAAAGTTTTGAACGTATTCACCGCTCAAATCTTGTCATGATGGGTGTATTACCATTGCAATTCTTAGAAGGTGATACAGCAGAAAGTCTTGGTTTGACTGGTCTTGAAACATACGATATTAATCTTTCAGAAACTCCTAGTATTCACGATATTGTTGATGTTGTGGCTCGTGATGAATCAGATGAAAAGCACTTTAAAGCCATGGTACGTTTTGATGCCGATGCTGACATTCGTTACTATAAAAACGGCGGTATCTTACCAATGGTTGTTAGAAAGAAATTGGAGGACGCATAATCTATGACAGGAGGAAGCGGATTAAAAGATTTAATGGCTTGTAATACCTATATTAGTTCAATTATTGATGATAATTTATCCTATGCAGGTTATAATATTTCTGAATTAGTGGATAACGATGCTAGTTTTGAAGAAGTGATTTACCTTCTTTGGAACTTGCATTTGCCAAATAGAGCAGAGCTTGGTAATTTTGTGAAAGAACTTCGTGAAAATTATGCCATCAGCGATGCGGTTGAACAATGCATTATGATTCAGTCGCGCAGCCATTTGCACCCAATGAGCGTGCTTCGTTCAACAGTTAGTTTGCTTGGTGTGTATAATGTCAATGCTGAAGATAGTTCTGAAGAAGCAACATATGAACAATCTATTCAATTAATGGCTAAAATGCAACTATTATTGCAACTTTTGCGCGTTTACGTGATGGGAAAACACCAGTGGCTCCACGTGAAGATTTAGGATTTGCAGCGAATTTCCTTTATATGTTAAGCGGTGAGGAGCCAACACCATTGCAAGTAAAAGCCTTAAATCATGCCTTGGTTTTACATGCTGACCATGAATTAAATGCATCTACATTCGCAGCGCGTGTCTGTGCGTCAACATTGGCTGATATTTATTCTTGTGTGACAACTGCAATTGGTACGCTTAAAGGACCACTTCACGGTGGTGCTAATGAACGTGTCTTTGACATGTTAACTGAAATTCGTGAAATGGGTGATACCAAAGCGTATTTGAAAGAAAAATTAGATTCGCAAGAAAAAATCATGGGCTTTGGTCACCGTGTTTATAAAACACAAGACCCACGTGAAAAATATTTGCGTGAAATGGCACAAGCTCTTACCGAAGGTACTGAAAACGAAGTGTGGTTCAACTTGTCACGTGAAATTGAAGATTACATGAAACACACTAAAGGGCTTATTCCAAATGTCGATTTCTATTCGGCAACGGTTTACCATGTTCTTGGTATTGATAGCTCGATTTTTACCCTTATTTTTGCAATGAGCCGTGTATCAGGCTGGATTGCTCATATTCAAGAACAACAAAAAAATAACAAATTGATTCGACCACGTTCTCATTATACTGGAGAGCTCGGTTTGAAATACACACCACTTGAAGAACGCTAAAAAGCCTTAGAAAGGAAAAACGAGAAAAATGGCAGATAAAATCATTTTAGAAAATGGTCACTTGACTGTTTCTAACAATCCAATTATCCCTTTTATTGAAGGGGATGGTGTTGGACGTGACATTTGGAAAAATGCGCGTGCTGTCTTTGATGCAGCGATTGATAAAGCTTACCAAGGTCAGAAAAAAGTTGAATGGCTTGAGCTTTTGGCTGGTAAAAAAGCGCATGAAGCAACAGGAGAATGGTTACCAGAAGCAACTCTTGAAACGATTAAAGAAGATTTGGTCGCTATCAAAGGTCCGCTAGAAACACCAGTTGGTGGTGGGATTCGTTCACTAAATGTTGCCCTTCGTCAAGAATTGGATTTATACGCTTGTGTGCGTCCTGTTCGTTATTTTAAAGGGATTGAAAGCCCACTTAAAGAACCAGAAAAAACAAGCATTACTATTTTCCGTGAAAATACGGAAGATATTTATGCAGGTATCGAGTGGAATGCTGGCACAGAAGAAGTGAAAAAAGTCATTGATTTCTTGCAAAATGAAATGTCTGTCAGCAAGATTCGTTTTCCTGAAACAAGTAGTATCGGAATCAAACCAATCTCACAAGAAGGTAGTGAACGTTTGATTCGCTCTGCGATTGAATACGCTCTTGCTAACAATTTGACTAAAGTCACTCTTGTTCACAAAGGAAATATTCAAAAATTCACAGAAGGTGGCTTCCGTAGCTGGGGTTATGACCTTGCAAAACGTGAATACGCTGACGAATTAGCCAGCGGAAAATTGGTGATTAATGACATTATTGCTGATAATTTCTTGCAACAAATTTTGCTTAATCCTGAAAAATTTGATGTTGTGGCTTTGACAAACCTCAATGGTGACTATGCTAGTGATGCCCTTGCTGCCCAAGTTGGTGGTATTGGAATCTCACCAGGTGCCAATATCAACTATTTAACAGGTCACGCTATTTTTGAAGCAACACACGGAACTGCACCAGATATTGCTGGTAAAGACATTGCCAATCCATGCTCTGTTCTTTTGTCTGGTTGCATGTTGTTTGATTACATTGGTTGGACAGAAGTAGCTAGTTTAATCACAGCAGCGATTGAAAAAACATTTGCACAAGGTCAATTTACAGCTGATTTGGCGCAAGAAAAAGTAGCCTGCTCAACAAGTGGATTTGCAGCAAAGCTTATTGAAAATTTGTAAAACAATAACCTAGAACACGTCTTGTTCTAGGTTTTTTGATATAATGAAAATAGTTTGAATTTTAGAAGGTTGGAGTTTTATGACATATTCATTGGCAGACATTATCTTTTTGTTTTTTATTTATTCGTTTGTAGGCTGGCTTTGGGAGACGGTTTATTGTTCGATTAAGGATAAGAAGTTTGCTTATCGTGGTTTTTTAGTGGGACCGTATTGTCCAGTTTATGGCTTTGCAGTGACAACGGTTTTACTAGCGACAGAGCCGTTTCAGAGCAATATTTTATGGCTGTTCTTGAGTGGTTTGCTTGTAGCAACAGCATTTGAATATGTTGCAGGTTGGTTGCTAGAAACGGTCTTTCATATGAAATTATGGGACTACAGTCAGGAGTTTGGTAATATTCAGGGACGTATTGCACCGCGGATATCACTTTTCTGGGGATTTGGAATTGTTGTTCTCGTTAAATTTATTCAACCAGGAGTGATGGGGCTAATTAATCACCTGAATGATTGGTTAGCATTAGGTATTGTTGTTGTGATGACTGCAGATTTGATTTGGACAGTTGTCGATACGGTGAAATTCCAACAAGCTGCTACTGCTTTTGAAAAATACGTTCGTGCCGAGCAAGAAAAATTACGCGAATCAGTGCGAACAGAAGTTGCTGATTTAACACAGCAAGCTGAAGTCTTTAGCAAACGTTTGGAAAATTTACGACTTCACATCAATGAAACCTTGAGAGAAAAAGAAATCGAGCCATTCCGTTTCAATCAACGTCGTATGCTTAGAAACTATAAGAATTTCCGATTAACAACAGCGCCATTCTTAAACGAAATTCGCAAACAAACAGCTGCCTTAAAAGAAAAACGTAATGAGAAAAACAATCATTAAGATAATAAAAGCACCCTAACGGTGAGAATTCATCTCGCTAGGGTGCTTTTTACGTCATGTCAATGTTTTAGTTACTATGAGGTTGGAAACGTATTTTTAGAATTGACAATGACTAGTCAAATAGCTAATTACATTACTGATTATACACGATTAATAAAGAGAAAAAAGTTTTTTGTAACTATTTGAAAAAAATTCTTTTAAAAAAGAAGCTTGACCTGGAACGCGTTTCATAAATTATACTTTAGTCAAATCAAACAAGCGAGGTAAAAAAGATGATTAAACGTATTTTTCAGACATGGATGGAACGCTTCTTGACAATACTGGCGCAGTTTCAGAGGAAAATGTTTCTCTGATTAAATCAGCTGGCATTCCGATGACCTTGGTATCAGCTCGTGCTCCAATGGAAATGATGGCAGCGATTAAAAAATTAGATTTGACGGGTGCGCAAGTTAGCTTTAATGGTGGTTTGATCTATCGTGTTGAAGGTGGTCGTATCCTTCCGATTCACAGTCAACCAATAGCAAAAGGAGATGTTCATACTCTTCTTGGCGCGATTCATGAGAAATTTCCAGAGGTCAGTTTGTCATACTATGATTTGCATAAATGGTATTGTCATGAGATTGACAAAGGAATTCTCTTTGAGCAGAAGCTTACGCAACAAAAGCCGACACGAACAATGCTGCTCAGCCATTTCTTAAAACCCAAAAAAGAGATTTATAAGTTAATGATGATTGTCTTTGATGAGAAAGCGTTAACAAATCTACAAGAATTTGTGCTATCATTAGGGATAGATACGGTTGCGGTGCAGCAATCAGGAAATCATTATTTGGAAATCACTCATGCGGCGGCTAAGAAGTCAGCTGGTATTGATTATATCATGCAAAAAGAAGCTTTGAGCGAGGGAGAAACTGCGGTTTTTGGCGATGGGCACAATGATTTGCCAATGTTTGAACGGACGAGTTTTCCAATTGCAATGGCAAATGCTAGCCCAGATGTGATTGCCCAAGCTAAATTTATCACATTGGTTAACCAGTGCAATGGTGTTGGTTATGGAATTCATAAATTTTTGAGGAATGTTTAAATGGTAACAATCAGAGATATTGCAGAACGAACGGGTTATTCTAAAGCGACGGTGTCACGCGTGCTTAACAATCATCCTTATGTGTCAGATGACGTGCGTCGAAAAATTCAAGCGGTGATAAAAGAGCTTAATTATACGCCAAATTTGGTCGCAAAAGAATTGAGTGCTGGAAAGACTAATAAAATTGCGGTTGTTATTCCTCACAATCGTCATCCCTATTTCACTCAGCTATTGAATGGTATGCTAGATGAAAGTAAGAAAACAAACCATAGTTTGCTTTTACTACATTCGGGCTACAATGAGCTTTCGGAACGTGAGTATTTAGAACAATTGCGTGGTCGTGCTTTTGACGGGCTTATCTTTACGTCACGTGAATTGCCGATAGAGACCATTGCATCTTATGCACAATACGGTCCCATTCTTTTATGTGAGCCGATTGACAATCCTTTTTTGAAATCAGTCTATGTTGACCGCTACCAAGCTTATAATGATCTTAATGCCTATTTAGTTGAAACGGGCATTAAATCACCAGCCTATCTTTTTACGAGAGCTGATGAAGCTAGTGCGACTTATCGGACAATGGTTTCTGTTTTAGAACATTTTCCGCAATATCAAAATTCAGCTGTTTTTAGTGGCATTTCTAATTTTCAAGACGGTTATAATTGGGCAAAACAGTTTACGCAGGATTTTGATGCAATTGTGACGAATGAGGATCAAATGGCTTATGGTGTTATCAAGGCTTTTAAGGATGATGGCAGAACTTTGCCGTTGATTATCGGGCAAGAAAATCAGCATATTAGTGAGTTACTTGGGATTCCGTCAGTAGAGCATTATTCTTATGAACTGGGAAAATTAGCAGTACGTCAGATTTTGGCTGATGAAAATAATCCCCTTGCCATTCCGTCAAAATTCATTCGACGTTAGTGTCAAAAGAAATCAGAAAAATTCTCGGAGACTTGCCAATGGAAAATCAAAAAATTGCAGAAAATCTTAATATCCTTGGTCAATTTTGTGGCAAAAGAGATGTTGAGGAACTTAATCAGAAAAACTTGCATGAAAAATATGGAATAGAAAAAGTAGATGTTATGGTTCTTTTTGGCGGTAGCATTCTTGCTGGCGGTGATGTACTGGCTAAGGCTATCAAAGATGATATTGCAGAGCATTATATTATTGTTGGTGGTGAAGGACATACAACGGCTACCTTGAAAGAGCAGATTCACAAAGAATATCCCTTAATTGCCGTAAATAGCTTGACAGAAGCTGAACTTTTTCAACAATATCTTTTGACTGTTTATCAAATCCAAGCTGACTATCTTGAAACCAAATCAACAAACTGTGGCAATAATATCACGAATTTGCTCAAATTAATGAAGAACAAAGGCATTGCCCACCAGAGTATCATTTTATGCCAAGATGCTACTATGCAATATCGTATGGAAGCAACATTACGAAAATACCTTTCAAAAGATACGGTAGTGATTAATTACGCAGCTTATCGAGCTTACCTGAATTATCAAGATAAACTCACCTACGCAACAAAGATTCATGGCATGTGGGATGTTGACCGCTATATCAATTTATTAATGGGTGAGATTCCAAGATTAACAGATAATGAACAAGGTTATGGACCAAATGGAAAGAATTTTCTAGCTCATGTGGATATTCCTAATAGAGTAGTAGCTGCTTTTGAAGCTCTAAAACCTATTTATGGCAATAACATCAGAAAAGCCAATCCCAAATATTCCTCAGTTTTATAAGTTATAAAATGTTTTAATTTTCAGAATATTTTGCTATAATAGAGCTACTTAATTGAGAGAAGGAGTTTATCATGGCAAAAACAATTCACACAGATAAAGCACCAGCGGCAATTGGACCTTATGTTCAAGGAAAGGTCGTTGGTAATTTCCTATTTGCTTCAGGTCAAGTGCCTTTGTCACCTGAAACTGGTGAAATTATCGGAACAACTATTCAAGAACAAACTAAGCAAGTTCTTAAAAATATTTCTGCTATTCTTGCGGAAGCAGGCACAGATTTTGACCATGTGGTTAAGACAACTTGTTTCCTTAGTGATATGAATGATTTTGTACCGTTTAACGACGTTTACGCTACGGCATTTAAGGCTGATTTTCCAGCACGTTCAGCAGTAGAAGTCGCTCGTTTGCCAAAAGACGTCAAAGTTGAAATCGAAGTCATTGCTTATCTTGACTAATTTTATTTTGGGCTTAAGTTTGAACTGGTAGCAGTTGATTTCTGCCTACGCTAACAAAGAAACTCCCGCTTAGTTAGAAGCTAAGCAGGAGTTTTTTGTGTTAATTAGCGCTTGTGAGTGTTGCTTTTTGCATTTTTTTGCAGTTGTCATCATCAAGCGAATGCGGTTTAATTGGTTAACTTCTGATGAACCTGGGTCGTAATCGATTGGAGTAATATTAGCAGCCTTGTATTGACGACGAAGTTCTTTAACCATACCTTTACCAACGATGTGGTTTGGTAAACAACCGAATGGTTGGAGACAGACAATATTTTTAACATCATTGTTGAGCAATTCAATCATTTCACCTGTTAGGAACCAACCTTCACCAGTGTGGTTACCAATTGAAATAATCTTAGAAGCACCTTCGGCAATGTCATAGATAGACTCAATGCCTTCAAAGCGTTCAGATTTTTCAAGGGCTTTATTCATTGGTTTTTCAAGGAGATTAATGGCATCAATACCAAGCTTAGCGAAGCGTTTAGCTTTTTGGCTCATATTAAGCTCGTCAGCTTTCCAAATTTGTTGAAAAGTGAATAATTCATAAAACCAATAAGGTCAGGAACAACAGCTTCACCGCCTTCATTTTCAATGATAGAAACGATGTCGTTGTTAGCTGTTGGAGCGTATTTGACAAGGATTTCTCCAACGACACCGACACGAGGTTTTTGTCCGAAATCAACGGTTTCAAGGCTATCAAACTCTTTGATGATACGTTTCATGTTATGATTAAATTCAAAATATGAACCTGACATCACATTTTTACGAGCAATTTCAAGCCATTTGTCATAAAGGGCGTTAGCAGAACCCGGAACAGCTTCGTATGGGCGAACACGATAGAGCACACGTTCGAATAAATCACCATACAAAACGCTGATGAGTAGGCGTTTGACGAATGAATAAGTGAGGCTCCAACCTGGTGTTTCTTCGGTACCTTGATTTCCCATAGAAATGGAAACCACAGGAACTTGAGGGAAGCCAGCGTCTTTCAGAGCTTTACGTAAAAGTGGAATGTAGTTAGTTGCACGGCAACCACCACCAGTTTGGGTCATCATAACGCTGGTATTATCAAGGTCATATTTGCCGCTTTGAAGAGCTTCAATCAATTGACCGATAGAAATGATAGCAGGGTAGCAGGCGTCATTATGGACGAATTTCAACCCGACTTCAACGGCTTTTCTGTCCATTGCAGGTAAAATGACAACGTTGTAGCCAGCATGTTTGAAGGCTTCTTCGATAAGACCATTTTGGTGAATTGGAGAAAGCATTGGCATAAGAAGCGTGTGTGTCTTTTTCATTTCTTTAGTAAAGACAGGTTCTTTGGGTTCTTCTTCCTCATCGAATTGGTTATCAAATTGTGGTGCTTGATTGAAAATGTGGTCAAGATTAGCTTTTTTGAATTTTTTATCACGTTCTTCAACGGCAGCTTTGAGGGAACGGAGACGAATTCGGATAGCACCGAGGTTACTACCTTCGTCAATTTTGAGTACGGTATATAGTTTGTTGTGACCACGCATGATTTCTTCGACTTGGTCAGTTGTTACCGCGTCAAGTCCGCAACCAAAGCTGTTTAGTTGAACAAGCTCAAGGTTTGGATTTTTAGAAACCACCTTGGCAGCCGCATAAAGGCGAGAATGGTAAACCCATTGGTTCACAACACGAAGTCCTGAAACTTCTTCAAGACCAGCTACCATATCTTCTGTCAAAACATGGAAGCCTTCTTGCGTGATGATATTGGCAATACCATGGTTGATTTCAGGGTCGAGGTGATATGGACGACCTGAAAGGACAATAGCCTTTTCACCTTTGAGAGCAAGATAGATAAGAGTTCATCAGCTTTATCTTGCAAATCTTGTTTGAAATCAGCTAGCGCTTGATAGCCATGTTCAACAGCATTTTGAATATCTTCAGCTGTAATATCTTCGTATTTGCTGAAAGCTTTAATCAATGATTTTACAACAGATTCGTGGTCAGCCAAGTTAACAAAGGGATGGAAATATTTCACCTCACCATTACGGATAGGGTCCATATTTTTTTCGATAACTTCTGGGTAACTTTGAACGATTGGGCAGTTGTAGTGATTAGGCGCTTTGCTATTTTCGATTTGTTCGTAAATAACACTTGGGTAGAAAATAGCGTCAACTTTTCGGTCAATCAAACTTTGAATGTGTCCATGTACCATTTTGGCAGGATAACAAACGGTATCACTAGGAATAGTTTCAATCCCTTTTTCAAATAATTTTTTATCAGATTTTGGTGAAAGTTGAACACGGAAACCAAGGTCTGTTAAAATAGTGTGCCAAAGTGGGTAATTTTCATACATGTTAAGCACACGAGGAACACCGATAATGCCGTGTACAGCATCTCGTTTAGCAAGTGCTTTGAACTTAAAGAGTTTTTTATATTTATAATCAACGAGGTTTTCTTTTTGATTGCTGCGGTCAAATTTGATTTTAGTGACTTTTTCAGCTCCGCGTTCACAACGGTTACCAGTGACAAATTTTGAGCCATCGTTGAAAATCGTCACCGTCAATGCGCAGTTGTTTTCACAAAGTCCGCAACGTGTGAATTCTTTTTGGGTTGTGAAATGATCTAGTTCGTCAAGCCCCATTAAGCTTGATTTGGCACGATTATGTTCAAGTAATGTTTCGGTCATGCTTCTCTCCTTTTACTAGACTGTTGCCATTTCAACGGCAGGTGCTTGAGCGGTTTCGTCTTCGTATTTTTCTTGGGCAATAATGGCGCAGCGTAAGCTCCCATTAGACCAGCAATACTTGGACGAACAACTTCGCGTTCACTGACCAATTCAAAGGCACGGAGCACCGCTTCATTGTAGAAAGTACCGCCTTGGACAACAATTTTTTCACCTAAATCTTCAGGACGTTTGAGTTTAATAACCTTATAAAGCGCATTTTTGATAACAGAATAGGAAAGTCCTGCAGAAATATCAGCAACAGTAGCGCCTTCTTTTTGCACTTGTTTGACTTTTGAGTTCATGAACACTGTACATTTTGAACCGAGGTCAACAGGGTGTTCAGCTAGTAAAGCAACTTGTGCAAAGTCTTTAACGTCGTATTTAAGTGATTTGGCAAAGGTTTCGATGAAAGAACCACAACCAGATGAACAAGCTTCGTTCAATTGAATACTTGAGAGGGCGCCGTCTTGAACGCTCATAGCTTTCATATCTTGCCCACCAATATCGAGGATGAAATCAACACCAGGTTGAAGTAATTAGCGGCTTTGAAGTGAGCAACGGTTTCGACTTCACCATAGTCAACGTGTAAGGCTGCTTTAATCAAATTTTCACCATAACCTGTTACGCAAGAGCGTGCGATAAAGGCTGTGTCTGGTAATTGGCGATAAACTTCTTTAAGAATTTCGATAACATTTTCAAGTGGTTGCCCTTGGTTGTTGCCATAGTGTTGGAATAAAATGGCACCTTCGGATCAGTCAAGACAACCTTTGAGGTTGTTGAACCCGCATCAATTCCTAGAAAGACTGGACCAGAAGCTTTGGCAATATCTTTATATTCAACACTTGCTTCATTGTGGCGAGCGCGCCAAGCGTCTAATTCAGCTTGGTCTTTGAAAAGAACATCTAGTGTATTTTTAGGAACTAGCGATTTTGAAGTGTTATTTTCAAGGTTATGAATGATTTCTGATAGTGCTAATTGCGCTTGGTCTTCATCTAAGGCAGCTCCCATGGCAACGAAAAGTTGCGGATTTTCAGGGAAAATAACATTTTCTGGTTTAATATTGAGTGTTTCAATGAAACGTTGACGAAGTTCACTCATAAAGAACAACGGTCCGCCAAGAAAGGCAATATTTCCAGAAATTTTACGCCCTGAAGCCAAACCAGCAATGGTTTGATTAACAACGGCTTGGAAAATAGAAGCCGCAATGTCCTCTTTACGAGCCCCTTCATTAATCAATGGTTGGACGTCTGTTTTGGCAAATACCCCACAACGACTGGCGATTGGGTAAATCGTTTCGTAGCCTTTGGCTAATTCATTAACGCCGTTGGCATCTGTTTTCAAAAGCTCTGCCATTTGGTCAATGAAAGCTCCTGTACCACCAGCGCATGTTCCATTCATGCGCTGTTCAAGAGCATCACCAAAGAATGTCATCTTAGCATCTTCACCACCAAGTTCGATAACAACATCGGTTTGTGGAATGAATTTTTCAACGGTAGTGGTAGCGGCAATAACTTCCTGAACAAATGGAATTTTTGCCACATCTGCCAAACCCATTCCCCCTGAACCTGTGATAGCAATACTGACTGCTTGGTCGCCGATTTCTGAAATAGCTTCCTTTAAAACTTTAATTGTTGCTGTTTTGACATCTGAAAAGTGACGTTCATAACGTGAGAATAATAATTGATAGTTATCGTCGAAGATGACAACTTTAACAGTTGTCGATCCGACATCTATACCTGCTTTATACATATAATAAAATACTAAAAGTGTTAGAGGGCGGTGGGAGTGAGATGAAAATCGAATTTCTTAGAAAATTTTCCCCCTTATCCACGCAAATAGGTCTTTAACACTATTTTTTCCTTTCTTTGTTTTACCTAACACAGTGTTACATTGCCAACAATCTGTTGCTTATTCAACAAACCGTTTGCTATAATAGTATTATAGAATACTTATTGTCAAATTCAATCGCTAATTTTTTAAGTTGTGTTGTTTAAACAACACATGTTCAACAAACTGTTGTTTATCTTGGAGGAATAAACTAATGAAATTTACAGATATTCGTTATTTAAGAACTGAGAAATTGATTTTTGATGCTTTTGCCAAACTACTCAGCGAAAAACCTTACGAAAAAATTACAGTGCAAGATATTGCTGACGAAGCGATGATTAACCGTGCTACTTTTTATGCTCATTATGCTGATAAAGATGAATTACAGAAAGGAATTCAACAGCAGGTGTTGGGAGAAATGTCTGCGATGATTGATGGTGCCCAAATAACAAATGGTAATCGTGTGAAGGTAAAAAGAGCTGAAAAACTACTAGCTGATTTTTACCATGATTTGGAGAAAAATTCCGCTATTGCTAAAATAGTTTTGCGCAGTATTTCACAGGAAATCATGCAAGAAAAATTTGGTACTTTGTTACACGAAAAATATGATCATCTGCTTGCTAAGCTGAATGTTACAGAATCTGGCGAGCAGGTTCCGACAGAATTTATCGTTGCTACCTAACCAGTATCTTCACAGGAACCTTGTTATGGTGGATAAAATCAGATTTTGCTATGCCAGCTAAGGAATTGGCACGTTTGGTACTTACACTTATTAGTAATGGTCACTTAACCGTCATGGGAGTCATTATTGATCGGGAGGACTAACACAAAAAGCTGAGAAATCAG
>ENA-OQBT01000163-OQBT01000163.1-human-gut-metagenome-genome-assembly--contig:-NODE-163-length-46149-cov-4.527574_pt1 | contig 46149 bp, 48 predicted proteins | sample MGYA00242749_ERZ504557 | MGnify/ENA primary metagenome ERZ504557 (study PRJEB26092, sample SAMD00036243) | human gut metagenome | host: Homo sapiens | study: EMG produced TPA metagenomics assembly of...
TTGACAGCCTGATATGCAGCTTTTTGTGAGGACTCGATAATCCCACACATATCATTTAAGATGTCATCGGTTTTAACAAAATTATCCATAAAACTATTTTGTCCGATTTTTTCTAATTTATTCTCCATAGCTACCGCTCCTTTGGATTTTATTTTCAAATTATTCGCTTTCCTGCATACCCTCATCGGCTTGTGAAATCATCTGTCTGTATTGTTCTTTCACACTCTCAGGTGCAAGTATCTGTACCTTGCCATTAAAGCCAAACACCCAACCGAAAAAAGTCGGACTGGCTGATACTTCGGTCTGTACCCTGAAAGAAGTCATATCATACGCAAGGGTTGTCACATCTTCTCCGAAACGGTCAACCATTGTTTTCATCAAACTGTTATCACATCGTAAATCCACAAGAACTTTCTCGCCGGAGAACATAAAGAAAACTTCTTTTGTGTAATTCTCAATATTAAAATCATCCGGCATAGGAATAATATCCTTATCCAATATCTCAGGTTTTGAAGCAATACGGTCTACCCTGAAATTGATAACCTTACTTTTCTTCTCAGAATATCCGAGAACATAATAATAGTCCCCACACCAGAGAAGTTTATACGGACTGAGCTTATACACTTCGCCCTTATTCTTCAGAACCTTTTTCTTTAATCCGGTGTAATCATAATACTGGAAAGAAATCTGCTTACCTGCATTGATGGCGTCATTTATAGCGTCGATGATGTAATATATCTGCTCATTATCCGGCTTAATTCGATTGACCACATAGTTATTACGCTTCAACTTTGCCACCTGCCCCGGACTGGTCATCGTATGTATCTTCTCAATCAGCGTTTTGCTTTTCTTCTTTGTAATAAACTTCGATGACTCTACTGCATCTATCAGCAGTTTCAGTTCCGGCAATTCAAACTTACGACTGGCTACAAAGTATTTGCTCTGCGTAGAATGGATAGTAACAATGTCCATGCCAAACTCCTGAAGTGCAGCAATGTCTTTCGTAACAGTAGTTCTATGTGCAGATATTCCGTATTCATCATTCAATATATTGATTAACTGTGTTGTGGAAAGAGGATTTTCTTCATCGGTTCTTTCCAGTAAAATCTTTTGTAAATATAAAATCCTTGGCTTTGTTTCCATAATTTTTATATACCTATCGCTCCATCAATAGTATCTGTCTACTTTTTCTTTTTAGGCTTAGGTGCTGGTAATTCATCGTACATTGCATTAAATAGTCCTGTTAAAAATTTCTTATTATCCACATCTTCTACAAGCAACATTTCCTTTGCCCCATCATACGGCAATTCATAAGTAGCTGTCGGCATATATGAAATTGCTGATTTTATCGGTTTTACAAGTAATCTGTCATCATAAATTCCGCCGACAATTTTACCACGATAATAAATAATATATTCGCCCATCATCGCACGGTAAGTAATCTCGTCCAATTCTGCCAACTGCTCTAATACAAATTCCAAATATTCTTTACTTGATGCCATTAGTTGTCCTCTGATCTAATTTCATTTTACTCAATTTATGCTTTCTTTATCGGGTGTCTTATTACCGTTTTGCATTTCTCAGGTGCAACTTTTCTTGGGTCTGATAAATAAATTTCGTGATGGCGTCGCTCATCAGTAAAATCATTTACATAACCGTTTTCTTCAAGATATTTATCCATCATTGCCACGGTTGCAGGTTCATCATCAAAAGCTCCTATATGCATTATCTGTACGCACAAACCTTCGTCAATACTCAAGAACTCTGCACCAGAGCAATCCATCTTTTTCTTTTTTGAAGCAGTTTCCACCGCCCAATCAAAATCTTTCTTTGTAATAAAATCAGGCAGACGAATAACAGAAATCCAGTTGAAAGCTGATTTATCGGTATAATCTATACTTTCAACATTGTCCTGCCACCAAAAGCCCTCAAGCGGTGGTACAACATATTCAAAAAATCCTTCTATTTTGTAATCCGTCTTATAGCTCATCTTGAGAGTATATGCAACAGCATACAAAACACCAATAGCAGTTTTATATTCTCCGCCTTCTTCATTAGGATTTCCTTTACCTCTTACCGCTATATAATTTGCCTTTGGAATTGTCACAATCTGCGGCTTATTCTTCGGCATATAGAACTCTTTATATTCTTTCTTAAAATCAAATGCCATTCGTTTATCCTCTCTGAAAAATCATTTTACTTACCTTATAATTTATAAAACACAATTTGTATATATTTCAAATAAGGCTAAAAGGAATAAATCTTCCATTGTTTCTATAACTTCTCCATCGTATCCGCCCGGAGAACCGTATGATTTATCAATGTTTTTATTTTTATTCCCATAGATTGCTGCAAACTCTGCTATAACAGTAACCAATTGGCACGCCTCTATTTCTTTGCAACTTCCAAAATTATATTCCACCGACAACTGCTGAATTGGTGTTTTTTTTTGTCATTGCTATTAAACGCATTAGCCAAAACATCTGTAATATGATTTTGATACTCAAACTCTTGATGTGGAATTGGTTTATCAGCATAGCATTCTAAGCTACGAGCAAAATACTTTCCTCCATCATAAAAAACACTTTTATCATCAGGGAAGTGTTTATTTAGCACACTTTCTATTGCAGCCAAACACTTTTCATAAATACTGTACTCACTGACTCGTAAATCCAAATCACAATATTCCAAAATTCTATTTTGAACCTCTTTGGTACAACAGCAAAATTCTCTATACATCTCTCTGTTGTAATAAAACAAATCATTATACATCGTGGCTATTGCACATAACGGAATAAGTCCTCTGTCCTTATAATATTTAGAAATAAATGATACCGCTTGTGCTTTTACACTTTCTTGATGACGTTGCTCATCACGCTTGTCCTGCCTTTTTTCAAACATCTCCATACGGTTGCTTTGTCTTATTTGCAAGACTGCAATAATAACCGTGACTATTAAAGCAACTCCCGCACAAATAATACTTATCCAATCTGAAACACTCATCATATAGTTTCTCCTTCTACTGTAAACGATAATTTAGCGGCAATGGCTTATGATATTTATATGCATACTTTTTTCTCCAAAAAGCCTAATGCTAAACTGAAAGATATTTTGACTGAAGCTGAAAAGTCATCTATTCAGGTCGGAGAAGCAAAAATATCAAATGGCAAATATCCATTCTTTACAAGTGGTTCAACTATTTTGAAATGGAACGAACCATTTGTTGATGGTAGAAATTGCTTTTTAAATACTGGTGGTAACGCTGATGTTAAGTTTTATGTTGGTAAAGCAGCTTATTCGACAGATACTTGGAGCGTTTCTGCAAAATCCGAAATGTCAGACTATCTCTACTTAATGTTATTTTCAATTAAGCCTGAACTTGACCAAAAATTCTTCCAAGGAACAGGGCTGAAACATTTACAAAAGCCTTTACTTAAAGACAGACCTATCTATGTTCCTGAAAAAATGGAATTAGAAGCATTTAACCGTCAAGTAATGCCGATGTTTGATATTATTTCTGAAAACACAAGAGAAAATCAACAGCTAACATCTCTTAGAGATTGGCTTTTACCTATGTTAATGAACGGTCAGGCTACCATCAGTGATTGATACGGTAAATTATCGTTTATGTTATTATTCAAAGCGATTTTTTCATCAATTTTTGAAAGTATATTAGCAATTTTACGCTGCACTTTAATTGAAATATTAGGAACTGTATATGTTGGAAAATCTTCTACAGAAATTCTATTTACAGTGCTACCTTTTATAATCTTGCTTTGAATAAATTGTTTCCATTCCGGCGAAAGAAAATAATAGTACAGCCACAATGTGTCAATATCCTTACTTACATTTCTGATAATAGCTAATCTTCTTCCTAAACACCCATAAAAGTCTTTAGGTATTAAAGCGTACCTTCCCAATGTTGCTTCATACGAAAAAACAATATCTCCATACTGTGGGGTTACTCTTTTTGTCCACTTAATATAATCTTCTTCTGACAAATGAGCAAATTCTTTTGCATTTATTTTTCCATCATCAGTTATTGCATCTATTCCCAAGTAAACTGGACCATCGACTGTTTTCTTTGGTGTAGCATGTGGACCATCGTACACTTCGCATATCTCTTTTATCACTATTCTTTCTGACATAAATTCCTCCGCTATCCGATGTATTTTCTATGAGCCAATTTAACATTGCTCTGTTTGACCATTGCATATTGCAAAGTCGTATCTATTTTTCTATGTCCCAAAAGTTGCTGTAACTGTTCAATGGGCATTCCCTTATCTATTGCCATAGTCGCAAGAGTACGCCTAAATTTATGTGGATGCACCTTACTAAGACCTAATTGTTTTCCAAAATTTCGTAATCGCACTTCAATACCACCAATTTTCAATCGTTCATAAGGAGCTTTTAATGATACAAACAGTGCCGGATTATTATCCATTCTGCTCTGTAAATAATTCTGCAAATGTATTTTTGTTCTGGCGTCAAAATAAACAACTCTCTCCTTATCGCCCTTTCCAAAAACAACACATTCACGCTCATTAAAATCTATATCTTCTCGATTTAATAGAACCATTTCTCCTACTCGCATACCTGTTGATGCCAACATATCAATCATAGCCAAGTCTCTGAGTTCTGTGCAATTATCTCTCATCAATTCAAGTGCTTCATCTGAATAAGTTTCCTTAATATTCGTTCCAGTTTTAACCTTATGTATTCTTCTGACCGGACTTTTCAAAATATAGTCCTCGTCCTCAAGCCAAGAAAAAAAGCTGGAAAGTATTCGTCTTATATTATCAATCGTAACTTTACTTGAATTTTTATTTGACTGATATTCAGTAAGGTAACAGCGTATATCATCGGTTACAATATATTTAATACATTTACCTATACTATCAATCATTGCCTGTATAGTTGCTTTGTAATATTTCAAAGTTTTCTCGGAACAGCCCTCAATTCTCTTTGCCGATAGAAACAGTTCAACCAAGTTCTGCTCCGATAATCCTTTATCACTTTCTGTTTTTGCAACTTCATAATCAAAAAGCGTATGTTGCAGTACCTCCTGCAATCGCTGTGTTTGTGCATTGTTCAAATAAGGTAGCATACCCTGAACAATATCCATAATTAAATTCTGTTTCATAGTCAATTCTCCTTTTATTTAACTTAGAGAACAACTATGGAGCGGTAGTCCCCTGCTTTAACTCCTGCCACTCACAAGAGTTATGGGATATGTGTTAAACGATAATTTAGCGGCTTAATCAGCAATAGTAGCTTGTCCATTCATCAACATAGGAAGTAACCAATCACGAAGATTGATTAACTCGACAGTTTCATCTTTGTTCTTCAATATGCTGACACGGATTTTATGCAGGAAGTTTTCATAATCCAATATGATTTTTTCATTAGGAACAACAATATTCAGTATTGCCAAATTAGCCTCGCTGAGAGATGCTCTTGTTGATGCCATACACGAATTATGGAGAAATTTATATATGCCATCGCTACCTAAAAATGAACGTATGTATTCCCTGTAATTAGGATTGTGAACGCAAATTTTTCCAAGAGCTACATTGAACGCACCCTCTATTCCGTATCGAACTGCACCAGCATCTCCGTATTTGTCCATAAGTATGTCAAAGCGGTCAACTATACTAAGATTTTTTGTTCGAGGAATATATGTTATGTGTGTATCGCTATCATAATCTCTGTTTTGAATGAAACGCACATAACCTTCTTTTGGCTCATATACAAATTCACTTTTAGGTGGTTGACTATTGCTTTCCCAACTTACCAATTTGAGCAGTGGAACAACATTCCAGTTCTCTGGAATATTACGTTTTAGTTGTTCGTTCCAAACCATCTTACCGCCAGATGAGCAGTATGGCTTTCCGTTTTCGTCTGGAAAATCAAATTGTGTGAACCAGTAGTCGTAAATAGCTTAGCTTGCTGCTCTAAATTATCGTTTATCTTATTATTTGTTCGGATTTTCATTTCCATTTTATATAATAAATCGCCTATTCTTACCTGTTCTTCATAATCAGGCAAATATAAATACAAAAATGAAAACATATCCTCATTAAAACTTGCTCTCAAAGTCATTATCGTATTGCAATCTAATACTTTACGAAAATACTTACTTCTCAAAAAAAAGGCAATATACTTTGAGTATACTATTCCCGTTGTTTTCGGTCTTAGTCTTTTTACAAAGCCACTAAAAGTTGCTTTCGGATAGTCTTTAACAGCAACACAACTCATTGCCAAAGCGTCAACAGTTTCACTTGTTCTTGTAATAAACACATCATCTTTTTTTACAGAAAATATTTCTTGCTCTTTAAGAGATGTATCCATCAAATCTGGTAATTCTTCAGGCAAAAAATAATTATTAAACACGGTGCTAAATGATATAACGGCGAACCGTGTCCGGCTTGTTCTTTTGATGAAGATATACCTGAACTCATTTCATATAAATCACTAAATTTGTACTTTGTAAGTTTACTCATACTTTACCTTCTTTAACTGCTCCATAATTTCCGTTTTCAGTTTGTCGCCCTCTGCAAAATATTCCTGCAATTTCTCCGCATAAGCACTCATACGAGCATTAAACTCGTCCTGTGACAATTCAACATATTCGATTTTTACATCAAAATATTGTCCAGCCGCAAGTGAATACTTCTTTTCTTTGATTTCATCATAGGTAACAGCAACTGAAAAATCATCAACAGCTTCTTTATTAAGGAATGTATCAACAATTTTATCAATCTCAAAATCACGAAGTCTGCGTTTCTGATTATTACCGTCCTTATATTCTTCTCCCAGTTTTGAAGCATCTATCAGTACAACCTTATCTGTTTTTTTGAATTATCAAAAAATAATACTGATACATTCGTGCCGGTATTAGCAAATACATTTGACGGCATACTAATACAGCCATAAACAATATGTTCATCTACAATATGTTGTAGTATCTTCTTTTCTACACCTGATTTTGCGGTTACAAATCCAGTAGGAACTACAATCGCACCTTTTCCGGTTGATTTCAATGAATTAAGAACGTGCTGAATGAACAACGTATAAATTGCCATACTCTCTTTCTTCTTGGCAGGTACTTTCGGAACTCCCGCCCAAAAACGAACGGGCATTGCTGCTATACGCTCTCTTGTATCTGAGAAATCCATCTTAAAAGGCGGATTTGAAACTACATAATCAAAAGTTCTTAATTCCTGTCCATTATCACTCTTATGATATGGAGCAATCAGCGTATCTCCTTGAATTGCGTGGTCAAGAGAAGATACCAAGCTGTTCAGGATAAGATTAAGTTTTAACATTTTATTACTTCGCTGTGAAATATCCTGTGCAAAAATCGTACACTTATCTTCGCCAATTTTATGGGCAAGAGCCATCAAAAGTGTCCCTGTTCCGGCTGATGGGTCATAACACTCAATGCTATGTAAATCAGTTGCATTTCCAACAAGCAATCTTGCCATAATCGTTGCAATAGCGTGAGGAGTATAATACTCTGCATACTTACCACCACCTGCGGTATTGTAGTCCTTTATCAGATATTCAAATATATCTGCAAAGAAATCATAGTGCTTCTCAAATGCTTCTTCAAAAGAAAAGTTTACCAACTTATCAACCAAAGCACGGGCAAAAGGTGCTCTTGCTGTATCGTCCGTTACATACTGTGTCAGCTTTTCAAAAAGCGGTATTTTTGTATTCTGAGCAGTCTGAGTTGAAAATATATCAATATTCTTATCTGCTATATCTGTCATCGTGCTGTCAAAGATTAAATCAAAATCGCCCTTTGCCTGCTGATTCCATAAGTTGGCAATAAGATGTTCCGGATTAAGTAATGGAATATCTGACGGTAAACTATCAAAAATATCCAAGCGGTCATCTTCTGACATTTCTGCATAAGCAAGTTCCCATTTTTCAGCATTTTTAAGAACCGGACTTACTTTTTTTACTTCATATCCGAACTTATCATTAAGGAACTTATAAAGGAAAACCTGTGTGATAATTTTATATTCGTTACCATCGTTTCCCATACCATAGGTCTGACAAGTTGCTTTTAAGGCATCTATCAACTCTATGGTTTTTTCTTTTATCGTCTTTATTTCTTCCATTGTGTTCTCCTTTATGCCACTGAATAAGTCTGGTTATACTGGTCAAGATACTGTTTTGTAATCCTGCTCTGTATAAATACTCTATCCTCACGAGCACTCGCTATTCCCAACTTATCAATGCCTGCTTTTATTTGTGTCATAACCGTTCTCTCAAAATATGCGTCTTTCTTCAATATATCATTTCTGTCATACACTTTCTGGTCAATATCAGACTTAATAGAAAGCAAAACATTCATAATAGACATATCATATTCTGAAACAATCGGCTGTTTATTTGCTGCTTTTCGAGCAAGATTTTCTTCCCTGATTCTTTTATGAACCCTTGCGAATTTCGCATCGCCATTATATTTTCTCAGCAGAACCGTGTTTTTCTTCTGCAATTCATCAAGCTTTTTCAGAATATCTTCCAATTCCTTTCCTTGCTCCTCAATCTCAGATACACTCTTAGGTTCAAAACCATGTTGCTTGAAGCGAAGCAAAAATGCTTCCTGCAAAGTAATAAACTCAGGGTCATCAGGTCGATATTCTGAGTAAAGGCACGAACAGTCTTTTTATACTTTTCTGTTACTGCATCTTTACCACCGACGATTTTCAATTCTTCCTCGCTGATTTTGCTGAAATTAAAAGTAATATCCTCCATTGCTTCATTGACAAGCAACTTTGTGGTATCATCACTTGCAAAAAGTTCTTTCTGATTTATGTTATCAATATGATGTTGCACCTCTGAAATCAATGATGGCAATTTTGTTAATTCCATTTTTGCAAATGTTTCCTTTAACTCATCATCGCCAAAGGTTCTTACCAAATTACAACAATCACGAGCAGCAATAAGAATTTTTTTAAGTTTAAGCAATTCCTGCTTATCCTCAATCGTGGATATTTCAGAACTAAATTCTTCTGCATTATCTGTGGTGTAGTTAAAAAGAACCTGCTGCACTTCCTGCATTTGTTTAATGAGTTCTGCCGGGTCTTCAATAACCTGTTTGAATGTATCTGTTTCATTTCCCGCACCAACTTCATTCGGGTCATTAAAACGGTTCAGCTCTTTGAGGTATGCTTCATTTGTTTCCTCAAAATTCCTTTTTATATTTGCAAAATCAATGACATAACCATAATGGTTTTCTTTATACGGTCTGTTGACTCTTGTAATTGCCTGCAACAAATTATGGTCTTTCAATTTTCGACCAAAATACAGGCGTTTCAATCTTGGTGCATCAAATCCGGTAAGAAGCATATTGAAAACGATAAGAATATCAACTGTCATATTATTTTTGAAGTCATCAATAATCTTATCTCTTGTATCTTTGTCATCACTATCGTGAAGTATAAGTCCAGCTCGCAAATGACTTTTCATAGAAGCGTCTTTATTAAGTTCTGCTTGAATTTCATCAAAATACGCAAACAGCTTCCTTGCCTGCTCACTTGTTTCACAAATGACCATACCGCCGAGCGTATTATCTCCCTGAATTTGTCTAAATCTCTTTAGGTCAGAAATAATATATCTAAGCAACTCTTTGACATAGTTATCGTGTTCAACAATCTGACTTTTCTTTACGTCTTTCTTTTCTACCAAAGTTTCAAGTTTTTCGTAAATCTCAGAAAGTCGCTCTTTATACTGAGTTTCTATGTCCTCACGGATAATTTTCAGCGTATATCCATCTAAAATTGATTTGTCATAATAGTATGTATGAATATAATTACCAAAAACTCTCCAAGATTCTCTTTCTTCTTTCAAAAGCGGTGTTCCTGTCAACGCAATCTTTATTGCATTTTTATCTGCATCAAGAAGATTAGCCAAGAATGAGCCTTCTGGTTTATACCCTCTATGTGCTTCATCAATAATAAACACCCTCTGCAAATTCGTTGCATACGCAGGAAGGTCAACTTTTGACCTATCTTCAGCAAAACGCTGTATATTCACTACTGTAATTTCAGGTTTTCCCGTATTTCCCTCTTGTGCTTGATTGTTACGGAACTGCTCCATAAGTTCAGCACGGGAACTTGCCGTTTTCACAACCAATCCACGAGCTTCAAATTCTTCTGAAGCCTGTTTCAGCAAATCAAGGCGGTCAACAATGAAATAAAACTTTGCAACTTTATTTTGTTTACTGAAATAATCAGAAAGAACATAAGTAAGATAATAAGAAAGGGCTGTCTTTCCACTACCTTGAGTATGCCATATAACACCTGAATTAACACCTTCATCAATCTTACTTCTTACTGTTAAGGCAGCAAACATCTGTTGATAACGCATTATATGTTTCTGCTCAATAAACTCTATCTTGCCATTTATTTCTTTATGAAAACGAACATAGGCAATTCCATATTTTAATATAAATAACAATCTTTCAGGACTGCACATAGATGTCAGTACTCGATTGGTCGGTGTATAGGTATCTAAATTTGTTTGATATTCCGGAGAAGTATGAATAACCTGACAATTAAAGTCAGTCAATATCTTCTTTTCAACAATCGGGTCAATATCCTTATATGGGAAATCTGCATTATAAGGTGCAATATCCAAATTTGTAGGATTTTCTTCTCTGAAACAGTTGAACGGTGCAGACTGTTTTGCCGTCGTACAATAGAATGCCCCCTGAACCGGAACAATACCACCCATAGTGTCATATTCCATATTATTAGAGAAAATCATCAACTGTGTAATATTCAAAAATCTCCTAAATTTTTTATTAGGAAATCTCTTTTGGTTCATTCTCTTGCTTTCTGCAACCATACCGCCGTGATTATTCGGCTTCTTTACTTCAACAAATACAAGTGGAAGTCCATTTACAAACAATGTAATATCAGGTCTAAATTCATCTTGGTCACGCTTACAAGTGAACTCGGCGGTAAAATGATATGTATTATTCTTTGGATTTTCAAAATCCACCAATCTAACAGGCGAAACAGACGATAAACGCTCGTAAAAACTGCGTCCTATATCATCATTATCTAATTCCTGCCTAATAGTTTTCAATGTCTGTTCCGCTTCTCCTGCGTGGGTAGGATTAAGCCGTGCGAACTGCTCCTTGAAAACGTTAATTAAGATATTGGTATCAGGGTCATATACTGTGCCTGCCATATCTTCAGTTATTTTCCCGAAATAGGTATAACCAAGGCGTGTCAAATGAACCATTGCTGGCATTTGAACACGGGTAGCTTCGTTAAACATATTTTTCTTACCACTTGCCGCCATCTTCAGACCTCCTCATATCATTCGTCTAATATGACTTCACATACATCGCCAATATCACAATGAAATACTTTGCAAATTCTCATAAGCACATCAAGGGATACTGTTTCATTCTTATTTAATTTTGTTGCAACAGACGATGAAATCTCCGCAGCACGCATTAAATCTTGTCTTTTCATTTGATTATCAATCATAAGTTTTTGAAGTTTGTTGTAGCTTATTCTCATCTGTAACGCTCCTTCGTATTCTCCGTTCCTTTTGGTTACAGTTACTCATTTGACATTATACTATGAATAATCTATTTTTTCAAGATATAGGGATTTATTCGCAACTCCTATCCGACAAGGTGTCACTTTTTACAAACATCTAATACAACTCTTTTAAAGAATAATAAAAAAGAGATGCCGAAGCACCTCAATTATACATTCTATTATTAACATTCAATGCAATCATTGCTATGACCTTTTCTATCGGCGGCTCTTTTCCGTCCGGTGCAACTGCTTTCCAAAAAGCTATTGCTTCCGGTTCAGCACTTTTCATTGCTTCCCGAATGGCAAACTGCATTTCCTCTTTTACTGCTTTTTCGGTTGTTCCATTTTCTTTCGCTATTTGTCTGAAAATGTCGTTCACTTCTACTTCCTCCTATGTCTATTAGTATGTATCTATCACTGACAGTTGTTGTTATAGCATATTCTCTCTGTCGAAGTCCCGAAAAATTTGTCGATAGCAGAAATTTTTTATACTGAAAAAAGAAAGCTCGTCGATTAGGACGAACTTCTGTGTTTTATGGAAGTATTTGCTTTGATTGCTTCACAAGTGTATCTATAACTTCATAAATTCTGTTTCTATCTTCAGGAGCAAGTTTTTCAAGCTTCTCATTCAGCATAGAGTTCTTGACTGTATATCCCGTTTCCAGGACATCAGTAAGAACCATATCCGATGATACACCTAAAGCATTTACTATCTTTATGAAAGTTTCGAGTGACGGAATTTTCTCTCCACGCTCAACCATACCAATATAATTTGTTGTCAAATCTGTTTTCTCAGCCAAATCTTCTTGGCGTAATTTCCTCGCAAGTCGGAACTTTCTTATATTCTTGCCGATTGTATCGAGCTTCATCACATCACCTCCCTTAGTATGTTTCCACAACTAATAGTATAGGTTAAGTCGATTTCAAATCACACGCACCAAAAGGAAGTCAAACCAACTATTAGTGATGATTCCAAACTATTTTTATGTTATACTATAAAAGTAGTAATTCACGATTGTTAATGGCGAAAGACAAATCACAACCCAAGAGCCAAGTTAAACAATCTCCATAGAATAAACTTAGGGGTAAAAGGAATGGACGAACAAAAGATAATATTCAGTAATCGGTTTGAAAAAGAGAAATTTGAGGATTACAAAACAGATTTGGGAACTGACAGCTCAGTCACTCCCGACTTTACGGAAGCTGATGATTTTTTAAAATTTATACAGAAGAACCGCAGAAGTGTTCCAAGTAAAGAGCGAATTGCTGACAAGGATAAATTTATCAAAACCGTTTACGAACTATCCAATAGCTTTGAAATTGACGCTGACCTGATAGAATTTGCCGAGGGATATATCGCCAACATCTATGTAGATTATGCCTGCTACACTGGATATATCAAGAAGCTGTTAGCAATTCTTTTTATCCTTGCCGATGATATTTCCTTTTTAGACGGCAGTAAAGAAAATGCCGATATGCTTTTCAGCTTCACTTATCACACACACCATATTTTCCTGAATAACAGAGAAACAACTGATTTCTCATAATGTACCCGATGGCTACTCAACTGAGCAGCCATCTTTTCAATTTTCCAGACACCGTCTGGAATTTTTAATATGCCGGAATACCGTATCCATAGATATTGCTGCTTCCGACTGCGTACTGTCTTTGCTTGCAGGCGTCGCCTGAGTTGCCCTCTACGGTATAAACTGTGCCATTCTCACACTTCTCTACGATACCAACGTGGTCTGTTGTACCGTCGCCTTCCCAATCAAAGAAGATAATATCTCCTGCCTTTGGTTCATAAGTGCGGTCTTGCCATTTTCCATTTGACTTAAACCAGTTTGCACCATCCACGCAACCTGCAAATTTCGGAACAAGTCCGCTTTCAATATACCCGCATTGGTCAGCACACCAAGATACGAAGCAGGCACACCATTCCACTCGACTATTAAATCCGTACCAGCTCCAGTAAGGTTGTCCGCCCTGATTGCCTAGCTGTGTCAAGGCAACCTCAACAATCGCCTGATTACCTCCGGCAGTAAAGGCTCGCCCATACGGATAGTATCTCAGAACGTGAGCCGGATATTGGGTATCTCCATAACTGTCCCAACCAAGCCTTTGTGCCTGCTGAGTGGAAAACTCCACTGCATTAGCATAAGAATAACCGCCATACTTTGTTTTTGCCCAAGAAATATACCCATTACCGAAGTTGTAGCCTTGCAAGGCAAGTTTGATATGCTCCATATCTATCGGACTTTCCACTTCTGCCGAAGTAAGAGCCGCTTTCAATTCCTGAACTCCACACTGGATAGAATATTCAGGGTCTTTAATTCCATTAGGTTCGTGCGGATACCTTGTATTGAAACTTCCCTCTGCTGCCTGCATAGGGTCAAGTCCTCTGCCGCCGCTTTCCTGCATCATAACCGCCTTGATAAGTTCTACATACTCAGGAATGCCGTACTCTTTGGCATACTTCTGTATGATGGGTTCATAGGCTTCTACCTCTGCACTTACCGGAGTATAGGAATTACTGTCACTCCCTCCTCCGAACATTGCTACGGCAGCACCAAACAACACAACAATCATAATAATCAGCACCGCTATCCAACCGCCTGCAGCGATTGCTGCTACAAGTGCTTTTGTCCCTACAATAATCGCTTTGACTGTCGCAACAGTAGCTTTCGCTGTGGCTTTGACGGTATCTGCTGTGGCTTTCGCCGCTTTCTTTGCCGTCCGAGCCGCTTTCTGTGTTGCTTTGGCTGTTGTTTTTGCTGTTTTCTGTGCTATAATGGCAGCTTCTTTTGTGGTCTTAATAGAAGTCTTTGCCGTTTGTTCTGCGGTCTTGACCGACCTCTGAACAGTATTGGTTGCACCTTTCGATACGGTCTTGACTGTCGTATTTCCTGCCGACCTTGCAGACTGTTTAATTGTTTTCTCCGTACGCTCCAGAGTTCGGATGCTCTGTTTTCCGACAGGATTGACCGATTGTTTTTGAAGCTGCTTCTCTGCACGCTTGGTCTTAAAATTCTCAATCCCCGTTTTGGCTTTCTGATAATTCTGCCTTGTTTCACGCACACCCCATCTGCCGACTTTATCCGCACGGTATGCAGTTTCGTGAACAGCCCTATCCGTTGCCGCTTCGATTTTATCGGAAGCATATTCCTCTGCGGAATTTTCCGAAGCATTGGTGGAATGTTCTGCCTTATCTTTCGTCATCACATAGGCTTTCTTCATTCGCTCCGTGGCAACTGCTGCCTTATTTATGGTCTTGATTGTACCTTTGCTTGTATCTCTTGTTTTTATATCAGCCATCGGTTTCCTCCTTTCTCGAAAAATAATAGAGAGTGGGGTTTAATCCACTCTCTTAGCGACAACAACAAGCCTGCCATTGTTTCTTGAATATTCACAAGTAGAAAGAGAAATCAGCTTGTCGCCATATTCTGCCGATACTCCGGTATCATACAAAGAAAGTTCCTTGCACTGAGCAACATACGCATCAAACTCTGCCGCATTTTCTGCATCCGTAAACTCATAATACTTAAAGCTGTCGGAGCTATTTGTATAAACAACCGTCTTAAAGACTGCAATCACTTCATACTGGTGTCTGTCCGTCAGTGTATCAAAAGTAATAGCCTTATGTTCTTCCCAAAAGCTCTTGTTTCTGTACTTCATCAGTCCCGTAAACATAGAACCGTCATTCATGTGGTGTCCGTAAATAATGATGTTGTCTGAAGGTTTCTGCACATCGCAATTTTCCTGCACATATGGACAGCCATAAGCGGAATAGGTCTTATCAAACTTGTGCTTCAGGTAGAAGTTTGGCTCATTTACAGACTGCACGACCGGATAGTTGATATTGGTATCCTCAACCTTTATCCAACCCACCATATCCTCATTCTGCCGATAGAGTTCAAGATATTCCGCAAGATAGTCCTTATCTTCCGAAAACGTCACGCCCTCATTTTCCTTTGGCGGCTCGTCCTCCACAATCTCCGCAAGGTTATCATAGACTTCATTCTGCTTGGCAGAGTCAATGTGATTACGGATAATAAAGAAGGTGCTTACAGACAACACTACCGTAAACACCATCGCAATAATAATATAGATTTTTCTGCTCATTTTCTCTTACCTTTCCATATCATTTCTCTTAGGTGGAGTCAAATCTCTGCAATACTCCGGATACCTCAACTTGACACCCTCCATAAAATACGGAGCATATCCGCAACAGAACAGTTCCTCCGGTGTATAGAGATTTTCCCTGCCTTCTTCCGTAAATCCATTCCAGAGATTAAAGGCAAGGTGGCAGACCTTGACTGTGCCACTTGTCTGCCAACCGCCGTGCATACCTTCCGGTATGATGCAATCCCTCTTAAAATCAAACATCTTTCCGATGTTCATTCTTGTTTCTTCTGAAATACCCATCACATAGAAAAATGCTCTGTGATAGCAGTCGTTGACTTTGCACTTATCCAGATTTTCCAATACAAAATCTCTGTGTGCAGCATTGCGAAATTGAATCTTAGACATTGTAAATCCCTCCTTACGCTTCGCCCGGCTTGGTCGTCATCAGTTTATAAAGTTTCGTGTTCTTAGGGAATTTGTTTGCAAACGGTACAAGCGAGCTTCCCACCTTGATAAGTCCGTGTCCTGCTTCCACGTTCGTGATATAGGACATCTGGAGGTCGGAAATATTCAGAAGTTTTGCAAGCTCAAGCCTGTCTGTGGAAGCCTGATTCAGCATAATGATGAACTCTGAGTTTGCAAGCATTGTTCTCGCTGTGTGGCTCTGCAAAAGGTCATCGACATTCTGAGTGATTCCACTTGCGTATGCCCCATATTTTCTCACACGCTTCCACAAGGTAAAGAGGAAGTTTGCAGAGTATTCGTGCTGGAACAGAAGATAAATCTCATCAATGAAGATAAAGGTATTCTTACCCTTTGCACGGTTCTGTGTGATACGGTTCAGGATAGAGTCGAGGACGACAAGCATACCAATCGGCATAAGCTGTTTACCCAAGTCAAGAATGTCATAGCAGATAAGGCGATTATTAGTATCCACATTCGTCTGCTTTGCAAAGGTATTCAGAGAACCGTGTGTGAAAAGTTCAATGGCAAGTGCCAGTTCCTTTGCTTCCGGTTCGTCCTGCTGCAAAAGTTCTGCCCTGAAATCCTGCAAGGTCGGTATATGTCCCTGATAGTCATTCTGCTGATAACTGCGATACACGCTTGCCGTGCAACGGTCAATGATAGACTTCTGCTTCGCTCCGAGATTTGTTCCTCCGATAAGCTGTTCACAAAGGGACATAATAAACTCGGATTTCAAAATGACAGGGTTTGCACCGTCGCCGTAATCCTTATTCATATCCATTGCATTGATGTGATTGTCGGAAGTAGCAGAAATATTGATTACCTCTCCGCCCATTGCATTGACAAGCTGTGAATACTCTCGCTCAGGGTCGATGATGATAATATCCGCATCTGAAGAAAGCACCTGATTGATGATTTCTCCCTTTGCCGCAAATGACTTACCGCCACCAGATACACCGAGAATAAAGGAGTTACCATTCAAAAGCTGCTTGCGGTCTGCGATAATCATATTTTTGCTGATAACATTCTGACCGTAATAGATACCGTTCTCGTGGAAAATATCCTGCACCCTGAATGGGATAAATACCGAAAGGCTCTCTGTTGTAAGTGTTCTGAACGCATCAATCTTTCTTGTTCCAAACGGCATTACCGTATTGAGTCCATCTACCTGCTGAAATCTCAGTGTTGCAAACTGGCAAAGATGTTTTCTTGCTGTGGTAAGCAACGCTTCCGTATCATTCTCAAGCTGTTCCTTACTGTCTGCCGTAATAACCATTGTGATAACAGCGAACATCATTCTCTGGTCACGGGTCGTAAGGTCATCGAGGAACTCTTTCATTTCTTTCTTCTGCTGCTCCATATCATACGGAACGGTGGCAGAGAAGTTATTATTGGCATTCTGCTACGCTGCCAGTTTGTAATATTGGTTTCCACACCAAGCAGACGGTTTTCTGCTTCCTTTACTGCTTCATCAGTCGGAACAGGAACAATATCAATAGACATCATCAGATTTCTGTTCATATCCGTAAGTTCCGCTACCATACTGTCTTTGATATAGGACGCATATTCACGAAGAAAAAGGACTCTTCCATAACGGTTTCCCATCTTGAAATAGTCCTTTTCAAATTCCATTGTGTCGGGGCAGATATAATCCTTAAAATCGTGTCCCTTTTTTCTTGTTTCCTTAATATCAAAGTGGAAAGAGCTTTCTTCTCCCACACGATAGAAGTCGTGGAAAATACGAAGTCTTTCGTCTGTTTCCAGTTCCACACATTTACTTCCGAGACTGCCGAAATGAGCAATCAAATCTGCACCGACACGGGCAAAATAAGTTCTTGCATCCTCCACACTCTTTTTGTTGATGGAAATGGTAATATACTTATCCTGAACAATGGAGTTTGCACCCGTTGCCTTATCAAGAAGCATTTTGTTATATTCCTCTCGATACTCGTCCAGATTATCTCCGGTTGTCGGAATAAGGATTGTCTGCTCAAAATCCAGTCTGTTGAGCCGACGGTTATTGATTGTGATTTTTGTCGTCGCACCACTGTCAAGAGAGTTCAGAAGTTCGGAATATTCAAGGAACATCGCTTCCTTATCCTCACGGCTCGCCACTGCATAGTTAATATCTGTAAAGCGGTAGGTCTTTGAATATTTATCCTTTCCCACTTTGAAAATGCCATCATCAAAGATAGCTGCTACGGGAATCACATCCTGCACCCCTTTCGGTACAACAAATTTTTCTTTATCCTGCTTAAACAGGTTCGTAAGAGTCTTAATCATTTGACTTCAATACCTCCTTCTGTTTCTGTTCAATGCTTGGCTTCATCAGTTCGTAATACACATTGGTAGAATGAAACACCTGCTTCTTCGGCATTAAAAACTCTGACTTTATCCACGCATAAATTGCTTTCTCTGCGGTCATACCGTTATACTTCACAAATCCAAGTGCCGCAAACGGGGCAGCACCCAAAATGCACACCCACGATACGGTTTCCGTGCCAACATACGGTCTGAGCAAGAAATACAGTCCTACCGCAACGCCACAAGCAAGAACAGAAAAAATGAACTGTCTGAGCGACAGTCCAAAAAACATTGACTCTGTATAATTTCTGATTTCTCGGTTAATTTTTACTTCCATATCTGTTTCCTTTCCTGCGGTTTCGGTCTTTCTCCCTCACGCATTTATCATTCAGGCAAAAGACTTTGCCTTTCCGTTTACCGCCATAGTAAACACATTTCTTACAATCTCTTTGGTTCATCTCAAAATCTCTCCTTAAAGTCCCATCATCTCTCGGATAATACGGTCAGACATTTTCACTGCACCGACAAGAACAAGCATATTAAATACCAGTTCCCCGATATATGCCCACACCTGCGTAACTGCTGCTGCATCAGGATTAACCACTGGCGGCGATGAAGCAAATACGGAGAAAATGATACAAGCAAGTACAATAACTGCCCCTTCAAGCAGAACTGCACAGTAGCTCTTGATAAAACTCTTGCCTACATTCTGTGTCGGTTCTCCTGCAAATGTGGAAAGCGGTATCGGTGCAAGTGCTGTGTACATATACAACTTGAAAAATCTTCCGTACACTGTCATTATCAGAATGAACGAAAGCACTGTGATAAATAATCCTCCGATAAGCGTTACCGCCCACAAGGGAATACTCTCGAAAAATCCGCAGTCCTCTATGGTCGTTACCATCTCTGCGGGTAAAGTCGTCTGTTCCGGAGTTCCAAATCCGGCAGCATTCATAATAGTTGAAATCGTACCCTGCACGATATTAAATAGTGCAAGCATAAGTTCCATTCCGTATGTGATAACACCTTTCGCCAATGCAAAACGGACAAAGAGTTTTAAAGCGTGTTCCGGTTTCTTCACATCTGTAAAGCTGCCGCAGGTCTTTACCATACCTATCACGAAAAACAATACGAGCAAGGCAAGCCCGATAGCCTGAACTGCACCATTGATGTCAACGATAACCTTCCAGATATTCCCGCCCTTAAAGTTCTGCGGTGTAGTTGTGATAAGTGTCCATATTTCCGACAGTTTTTCATTCCAAGTTTCAAGGGCATTTTCAAGATTTTGAACTACCCAGTTATCACTCATTCAAAGCACCTCCTTACAATTAAGGGGTGTACCTTAACTTGGCACACCCCTCGATAACTGTGTAACTCTTATCTTAGCCTGTGATAAGAGTAAGGATTTCTTTCGCAAAAGTGATAATGACACCGCCTGCAAGAGTCAGGAATCCATTAGCTCTCTGAGAAGGGTCGTGAGATTTGAGCGAAAGACCGACCTGCACGATACCAAAGCCAAGCAAAATCATACCGATGGCACGGATAAGTCCGAAGATAAAGTCAGACAGATTGTTGACTACGGTAAGCGGGTCATTCGCTGCAAATGCAGCCGTTGTCATTCCAAGTGCCAACGCACCGACAATGACCATTGTGCAATAAGCACGGAAGCCTTTCCTAACCTTTCCGGTCATAGGCAGTTTCTTTGTTTCCTGAGTGTCAGTTGCTTTTTTCTTAAAAATAGTCATAGTTGAATACCTCCAAAATTTAATTTGTTTGATTGTTTATGAACAGAGCTTCCATCTCCTCATCGGAAAGAAGTTCCCAGTTCGTTTCTTCCATTTCCTTTTCAGGAAGTGTTGCAGGGTCAATGTCCCAAATAGCAATCGAAGCAATATCTTTTGTGACTTCTCCGTGCTTATAAGGACTTGCCTTTCCGTCTGTGGTAAGTGCCACATTCGGGTGTTTCATAATGTCATATTTGAAATCCATAATGGGTCTTTCCCCACGGATAAATAAAATAGCGTACTGATTATCGAGCATACGCACCTCATCAGGAGTAAGTAACTCTCTGCCGCTAATCTGATAGTTGGTGGAATAGTTACCGCTTCTTCCGGTACTCTTTCCGAACGTGTTGGTATCAATGGTTTCCTTGCCCAACAGCTCCGACACATATTTATGGGTTGACTGCTCATTTCCACCAAGGTAAAGAAATTCATCGCAGTTACCCACAATGCTCTCCCACTGTTTTTCAAACAAGGCTTTAAGCTGTGCCAAGTTCTGTAAGATGATGCTTACCGATACACCACGTGAACGCATAACCGACAGTATCTTGTCGAAGTCGTCCGGCAGTGAAACATTGGCAAATTCGTCCATCATAAAATGAACAGGCATCGGCAAACAGCCGCCGTGGATATGGTCGGCTGCATAAAACAACTGCTGAAAGAGCTGTGTGTAAAGAATGGATACCAAGAAGTTGAAACTTGAGTCATTATCCGGTATCAGTGCAAACAGAGCCACCTTTTTCTCTCCAAGTGACTGCAAATCCAGTTCATCGGCAGAAGTAAGAGCAGCAAGACTTTCCAAGTTAAACTTTTCAAGCCTTGCTGCAAGGGTTATCTGTATGGATTTTAATGTTTTGGAAGAGCCGGAATGATAAGAGTGGTAATACTTCAAAGCAATGTGGTCAGGATTATCTATCATCAAATCCGAAAACAGATTATCAAGCGGAGAAGGACTTGGGTCGTCCTCGTCCTCAATTGCCCCGGCTCTGAGCATTTCCATTACCATTGCAAAATTCTGTTCTTCCGGCGGTGCTTCATAATGCAGATAAAATACAAGTGCAAGCAGAAGCATTGACGCTGCCGTATCCCAAAACGGGTCATTACTCTGTGAACCTTTCGGAGTGGTACTCTTGAATAGATTGGTTACGAGCTTCTGCACATCATTGTCATTCTGCAAATAAACAAACGGATTGTAACAATGGCTTTTCTCCATTGAAATCAAATCAAGCACACGCACTTCGTAACCTTTCTTCTCAAGAAGATGTCCCGTATCTCGCAGGATTTCCCCTTTCGGTCTAATATCACATAGCTGTTTCTGGCAGCGTTCATAATATTAGGCTTTGCATAAAACCTCGTCTTACCTGCACCGGAGCCACCGCACACAAGCGTATTCAGATTTCGTCTGTGCTTCTTGGCATTAAGTCCAATGCACACATTCTGAGTCATCAGCTTGTTTTCTGATAGTGGCTTTTGTCGGTACTTTTTATCAATGGCTCTGACATTGCCCCATTTGGCAGAACCGTGTTCTTCTCGTCTGCGGTAATTCTTTCTTGTTGAGAAATAAATCCCGATACCCATTCCATAGCACAAAAGCAAAATGAGGACAGTTTTCAGGCTGTCCCCACATAATTTTATGGAAAATGGATTATCAAAGAGTGTCGCAAGATTGGCTGCTATCTCCGGCAATCCTCCGCTTATGGAAGGTGCAATCAGAAGTGCCAGCCATATGACCGGAACGATACCGACAATGGATAAAATAATGGCAGTCTGCCTGTCATTATCTCGCTTCATCTGAGCGTTTCCTTTCAATCACTTTGAACTTTTTCAATGGGGCATTTCCGACTTTTACAAGCAGGTCGTCTACTGCGTCTGCGGACTTGCCTTCCTCCATCAACTTTGTTTTCTCATCGTTTAAAGAGCGAATGACAACACCGTGTTCATAATCGTCCAAAGCAATGTGGTAGAGTTTTTCTTTTTCCATATCTGCCCTCCGTTATCTCTCATAGTCCTTTGAACGCTCCTGCTTCTTGCGGAACATTCCATCAGAGATATGACTGTGAATTTCTGCCATTGCATTTCGTATCTTGGAAAGCTCCGCACGGATTTCTTTCGGCTCTTTGGAAGCCAATCCCTCCGGAATACGGTTAATTGCAAAATTCTGTGTATCTACGCCATACTTCTTGCAAATCATATATCCGATACACACTGCCTGAAAGCCCATATCCCTGCGGCTGTAACTTTCGCTGTTGATGGAAAGCTGTGCGTGTCCAAGTTCCTGAGCGACACACTGAGCAACTGCTACGCTGTCGCCCACATTACGCTTCACATACAAGGTCTGCTTTTCATTATTATAGAAAGCTGCCATATTCGGATACGGAAGTTCATCGGTTGCCGCAACCTCCACCGGAGATACATCAAGCATTGTCGTGATAAGTGCTTTCGGGTCACGGTTTGCTGACACTGCCGGAGCTTTTCTTCCATTTGTCTGCGTAACATCAAATACCTTTTTGACATTGTAGGAAATACCCGGAGAACCATCTGCTCTTGTGTATTCCACTGGTTCAAGGATAGAAATACTCTTTGCCCCTTTGGTAATCTTCACATTGTCCTTACCCCAATCATCAAAATCTTTAAGCTGTGTCGCCTGCGGATACTGACTGTAAATAAGGAGAGCATTTGCTGCGGAATATCTGTCCATTCGACTCTGCGTATCAAGAAAGCTCTTGAACTTATCAGGGTCACTCACAATCTCACGGGCAGCGTCATCAATCATCTGATAGACCTTTTCTTTTTCTGCTCGCTTCTTTTCCGCATACTCCTCTTTGGATAATCTTGCTGATTACCGCCAGCCTTTGCGGGTTTGAAATCATTTGTCATAGTGAATTACCTCTCTTTTGTTTTTGGTTTCTTCTTCGGCTGACGGTGTACCGTCTGACCGTTTTTCTGTTGCGGCTTCTTACCGTCTTTCTTAACCTCCGGCTCTTTACGCTCTGCTTCTTTTTGCTGTTTTGCCTGAGCCTTATAACGGTCAAGTTTCTCTTTGACCGATGGCTTTTCCACTGGCTTTGCAACACCCTTATCAGATTGCGTTTCTACCGGCTCTGAGTTTTGCCTTGACAGAGGGCTTTTGTCTGTTTTGGCGACTGAGGGGTTTGCGTTTGCTCGCTCCTCTTTCTGCATTGGATTTCTGACTGCTTCCTCCATAATGATTTCACTCTTGGATTTGGTCGGCTTTTCTTTTTCAACCGCTTCACGGTCTGCGATAGCTTTCTCTGCTTCACTGACAATCGAAGCCTTATCCACTTTGCCAAGTTCAAATCTTTCAACGATACGCTGAATTTTAGAAGCGTCCTCTGCTCTTGCGATAATATCTACCGGAGCGTTCTCTCCCTTTGTGTTCTTATCTCTGAGGACACAATAAAGAACGCCATAGCGTTTTGCCTGTTCGGTAAACTTCTTCAAATCCTTTTGCGGAATGGAAAAGACTTTCAGCTCCTTGCCTGACTTAATCATATTGGTAAGCCTTGCTTTGCCCTTCGTCTTTTGTTCCTGCTTCAGAACCGATACCAAAAGCAATGCGATATTCTTCGCCGCCGAACCGCTTAATCTTGCAGCAACTTCAAATCCTTCAAGCGAAAGCCTAACGACCTGCTCTGCTGCGTCACCACCGTTGTTCATAGCGTGATTTCTCCTTTCTCTGCTGTTTTTGTTCCTCTGTTTCGATATGCTCAAGGTTTTCTTCCATAATCTTTGACCTCTCCGCAATATCCTTGCAGAGTTTTACTTCCCGTCGGAGTTTTTTCAATTCTCCATTGATAGAAGCGATTTCATCTTTTGCCGCCTGAAGCTGACCATCATCAATATTTGTTCTTATCTTTTTTCGGAGATGTGTTCTTCCGGCAATCAGATTTTTCATCTGCTCCTCTAAGGAAGTCTTATATGAAAAAAGCTGTTCGTCCGTGGAAATATTTTCTCGTCCGAGCAGCCTTACTTCATCAGTAATCTTATCGAGCTTCATCAAATCATCTTTCAAAAGATAATGAAGCCTTGCGTTATTCTGTTTCTTATACTTGGGCAGATAACCGAGTCTGTAACAGTAATACAGATACAGCCCATAAAGTCCGCCTTTCTTTTTCAGCTTCTGTCCTCTGGTCTGCATACGGTACTGTCTTGGTTTATAAGTCGCCCTCTGGAACGGCTCAATCTCTGCCCATCTGTCACGATTTTCTTTGATACGCTCTACAATCCGGTCATTGGTATAATCTGCTCCGAGATTTTTCAGTCGTATCGGCTTATCGTATCCCTTTGGAATGACCGTCCAGTATTTTCGGCTTGGACTTAGGTTATAGGCATATCCCATTTCCTTGAGAGCAAACTGAAATTCTTTCAGGGTCTTGCTATGGTCGATAGCATAATCAATGGCTTCTTTTGCAACCGAATAGCGTGTCGGCATACCTGCCTTTTCTTTCATCGTCAGATAATCCGACTGCTTACTGCGGTTCGGATTCGGGTCATAGTAAAGTCCGTACTTCTCACAAATCCTGTCTGCAATTTTTCGGAATTTGAACCACGCTTTTTCCTCGCCCCACAAATGTTTGCCATCGACGAAAGAAATAGAGTTGACGACAAAATGGCAGTGCAGGTGCTTTGTGTTCAGATGGGTTGTCACAACGACCTGAAATCTTTTCCCCCACACTTCATTCGCAAACTCCATTCCGATTTTCTGTGCCATCTCAGGAGATATATCTGTTTCCTTGAAACTCAAATATCCGTGGTAGGCTTGGATACCTTCTGTCTTTTGGTACTGCTCCTTAACCGTTATGAATTGGTCACGGGCAATCGCCACATTACAGTTGATACCCTCAACATAAAATTCTCGCTCTGTTTTTTCTTCGTCCTTTGCATAAGCAATAACATCTGCAAGAGCCTGATACTGTTCCGGCGAAAACTCCCTTTTGATATTTGCAGAAGTCTTTTCCGGATTGGTCGCATAGTCAATGACCTGACCGAGCCTTTCTGTTACCGACCACAACTTTGTTACTGCCATTTCATTTCGCTCTGATTTGGACGAAGATATGTCCTCTCAATCTCTGACTGGAACTTATTCCACTTTGCAGCTTCATTCTTCAGCATAGGTGCGTCAATGAAACCAAGTGTATTCGCTTTGGCAGCAAGCTGATTGATGTTATTACCGATAGAGGAAAGTTCCCTCATCACATCATAGAAACGGTCATCGGGTTTCTCTTTCGGTTCGTAACCTCTGATAAGCAAACGGATAAGCCCTGCTTCGGAAAGACAAGCCTTCTTTGCCTTTGCTGCCAAATCCTGTGCTTCCTTGCGGTTAAAGCGTACAATCTTCTGAATGTTTCTCTTTCTCATAATCGGTATCTTCCTTTCTCTTTACTCTGCAATCTTTGTTAATCTGGAATAAGCACATCATCGTAACGCCAAGACAACTGCCGAGCAGTGTTCCGGCGGCGATAAGTAATAACTCTCTCAAATCAAGTTCTCCTTTCTCACGGGGTATTAGGGGCAACCCCTAACGAGCCTTTTACCGTTTGGGAAACTGTGTTTATCCAAATGGTCTGCTCGCTAAGAATAAACATCTCCTCCGGGTTGCCCCGTTCTCAGTCTACTATCTCTCATAATCCTTTGATTTCGGCTTAAAAGGTTCAGCCACGATATTGCCGCCCACTTCCTTAGAAAAGCGTTCAGGATACTTGAACTGTTCCTTGTATTTCTTCATCATATCGTCCGGCAAGCTCTGAAAACTCTCACTCTCAGGCGGTGCATAACAGATAAAGAATTTGCCGCAGATAATATCTACCATCTCTTTCTTATCATTGTCCTGCACATAAACTGCACGGTTAAGCGGAAGTCCTCTTATCTTTCCTTCCTCATTACAGATGATTGCAACGTCATCGTCATAGGGCATATATTCCTCAATATCCCCGCCGACAACCTCCTGCATTGCTTCCAGACTGTCGTCGATTACAATTTCCTTCGGGTACTTTTCCGGTTCTACCAAGAGAACTTTAATCTTAGAATCATTCATCGTTCTTCATTCCTTTCGTGTGTTTTTTTATTGTAAATGCCCATCCGCATACAAAGAAAATCGTTGAAGTCCTTACCGGCTTTTGGTGGCTCATCAACGATTTCATACTTATCCGGCAGAATGGTTTTTAAGGTCTGTGCTGCCTTTCTGCCCGCTATATCATTGTCAAAATGGATACGGATTTTCCTGACAGATGGGTTACTGCCAAGATACTTTTCCAGTGCAATCGGCACTTTACTGTCCTCAATTTTCTTTGCCGGAGAATACACCCCGGACAGCGAAACAAAGCTCATTTCTTTCCAATCCTGCCCGTTCAGCTTCGCAAGTGTGGCATAGGATAACAAGTCAATGGCACACTCAAAGAGGTGTACTTCCTCCAAGTTTTCCTTACCAAGCCGAAAAGAATAATCTTTTTTACTACCACTGCAATCGCCCATAATCCTACGCTTATTCGTGGAACGGTAGGCTGCATATTTCGGCTCTTTCTTCTCGTCATAGCCTACAAACACAACATTGTGATACGGCAGGCTCTCAAAGATAAGGTCATTAGAGATACAGTAATTGATGATTTCAAAATCTATTCCTCTCCCGAAAAGATACTCTGTAATCACTCTGTTGGAAGCACATTTTTCAGGGAGAAGAAGCGGTTTATTTTCCTCTTTTGGCTGTGGCTTTTCGTAGACCGGAGCCTGAATCGCTGTGTGTCCGATAATGGTTTCCACCGCTTCAAGGAAGCTGTACCCTTTGACCTTAATCAGATAATCCAAAGCACTCCTGCCGCCAATACCTCTCGACCACCATATCCATTTCCCGTTTGAAATCTTCAAACTGTCGTGGGTTCTGGTGCAATAGGTGTTACCTGAAAACTTAACCAGCTCATACGGTTCATAATTTCTCAGGTAGGTTAATAAGTCCATCTGCTTCGCCTGAATGATTAACTCAGGTGCGATAAATGGCATATCGACCACCGCCTTCCTGTTTATCTCTCATACGATTTCTCCTTTCTGCCGCCGACTGCTTCGCCCTCATCAGGCTCTCCGCCGACAATCTCATTTTCCTTTTTATCCATATTGAGCAGGATATTCAGCTCATCAAGTCTGGCAGTTTTTGCCCTCAATTCTTCCTCCTTTGCAAACGGCTTTTCGATTTCCTGCTTCGCTGTTTCAAACTGTTTCTCCGTATTTTCAAGGCTGTTTTTCGTATCAGCAAGTGCTTCCTCAAAGCGTTCTATGCCGTTATCTATTCTCACGATATTACCATGAGCATCATCGCCAAGCGGTACATCTCTGCTTGTTTCGCCTTTTAATTTCACAACATAATTACGCTGCACCGTATCAAAATACAGTTCCATTCGAAAGCCACGGTACTCGCCAAGTGGTATCGCATCGGGACTGTTCATTGACTTGCAGGTATTGATGATTGCCTGACCTGCTTCGGCTTTTTCGGAATAAGAAACACCCGATACCATCATTCCAAGCGGCTGCTCGTCTATCGGTTTCGGGTGTAATTTTGCTGTTTCAACATCTTTTGTAAGTCCCTCTACACGGGATTTCAAGTAAGCAATCTGTTGTGGGTAGAACTTGATGACCTTATCCTCCAGTCCGTATTTCTCCGATAAGAAATTGGATTTTAACATCTTCAGCTTCTGTACCTGAATGTCTAAGTCCATCTTTTCTTTGATATACGGATTGCCTGTTGCAAGCATTTTTATCTCCGCATAGGACAGTGCGGTTTCATCAATATCCTCTGCCGACCTGACCGGAGATTTGCTCGTCATAATCTGACTTGCGAACTTCTGCTTACCTTCCACAAGCTGATAGAGGTATGCATCAAAGGTCTGCTCTGTTACATAACGGTAAATATCTACCTGCGGATTTTCATTGCCCTGACGGACAATTCTACCAGAACGCTGCTCCAAATCTGAAGGTCGCCACGGACAATCCACGTCGTGAAGTGCGATAAGCTTGTCTTGCACATTCGTTCCTGCTCCCATCTTCTGAGTAGAGCCGAGAAGCACTCTGACTTCTCCTTGCGGGTCTTTTGGAACAGTTCTTTTTTCTTCATATCCGTGTCGGCTTCGTGTATGAACTTCACTTCACTTTCAGGAATACCTCTCTCAATCAGCTTCTTTCTGATGTCGTTATAGACGGAAAATGTGCCATCATTCTTCGGCGTGGAAAGGTCACAAAACACAAGCTGTGCTGATTTCTTGTCGGCATTTTCTTTCCATATCCGATAGATGTTATCGACGCAGGCATTGATTTTACTGCCCTCAAAATCAGGCAGCATATCGTTTAGCATACGTTGGTCAAGAGCCAGTTTTCTTCCGTCATTCGTGATTTTCAGCATATTATCTACGCTTGAATCCACACCGCCGCCACGCACCTGCTCGGCTCTCTCTGCAAGGGAAGCAACCATTTCTTTCTGCATTTCCGACGGATTTACTGCAATGTTATGGTACTTTGCTTCCGGTACTGGCAGGTTCAACATATCTGCTGTTTTAATGTCCGCTATCTCCTTGAACATCGCCATTAGTTCAGGCAAGTTATAGAATTTTGCGAACCTTGTCTTTGCTCTGTATCCTGTTCCTTCCGGTGTAAGTTCCACTGCCGTAATGGTTTCTCCAAAAGTGGAAGCCCAGGCATCAAAGTGCTGCAACCCATTTTTCACAAGCGTGCTGTACTGCAAATATCGCTGTATCGTATAGAGTTCCACCATACTGTTTGAGATAGGTGTACCCGTTGCGAACACGGTTCCTCGCCCTCCGGTAATCTCGTCAAGGTAACGGCACTTCATAAAGAGGTCGGAAGATTTCTGTGCTTCCGTCTGTGCGATACCGCCCACATTACGCATTTTTGTATAAAGATAAAGGTTCTTGTAATAATGGCTTTCATCAACAAAAAGCCTGTCTACACCAAGTTCCTCAAAGGTTACAACATCATCTTTTTTCGTCTGGTCATTGAGTTTATCAAGTTTCTGCCTGATAGATTTCTTTGACTTTTCAAGCTGCTTTATGGAGAAGTTTTCCCCTCGGTTTCGCTTGAGTTCCGCAATTCCTCCGGTTATCTCCTCAAGCTGCTGTTCTAAGATTGCCCTCTGTCTTTCAATGGACATCGGGATTTTTTCAAACTGTGAATGTCCGATAATAACGGCGTCATAATCTCCAGTTGCAATCCTGCCGCAGAACTTTTTACGGTTCTTGGTTTCAAAATCTTTCTTTGTTGCGACAAGGATATTCGCCGCCGGATAGAGCTGCAAATACTCAGCCGCCCATTGTTCGGTCAAGTGATTTGGTACAACAAACAGTGACTTGTTACAAAGCCCAAGCCTTTTCGACTCCTGTGCTGCCGCTACCATTTCAAAAGTTTTTCCTGCTCCGACTGCGTGTGCAAGAAGTGTATTTCCTCCGTAAAGGATATGGGCAACCGCATTTTTCTGATGTTCCCTGAGTTCAATTTCAGGATTCATACCATTGAAAATGATATGACTTCCATCATACTCACGAGGTCTGACACTGTTGAATTTCTCATTGTAGGATTTGCAAAGCCTTTCCCTACGTTCAGGGTCAGACCATATCCAGTCCTGAAATTCCTGCTTAATCATTTCCTGCTTCGACTGAGCAATTGCTGTTTCCTTTTTATTCAGGACAGCCTTTTTCCTGCCCTCATCATCTTCGATATAATCAAAGATACGCACATCTTTTAAGTTCAGCGTTTCCTCGATAATCTTATAGGCATTGATGCGGGAAGTTCCGTAAGTGTTATATGCCCTTACATTTCCTTTGTCGTAAGATTTGCCCTCAATATTCCACTCACTCGTAAATGGAGAGAAGTGAACTTTGACATTCCACTGTGCATAGCGTGGTGTTTCAAGCAAATGAAAGATAAACTCCTGCACATCGTCCGGTGGCAGCCAAGTTGCACCAAGTCGCACGGAAATTTCACTTGCAGTCAGGTCTTTCGGCTGCACCTTTTGAAGTGCTTCCACATTGACCTTATAATCTTCCGGATAGAGTTCTACCGAGTTCTTTGCAATTCTCAGCTTCTCCCTGACATTACCCGAAAGGTATTCATCAGCCATCAGATACTTCGGTTCGTAAGCATTACCATACTCATGAAGCGGATTTAAGAAGATAACACCCTTTAAGTCCTTAAAGATTTCATTCTCCGATTTACCGGAAAGCTCCATCATATAGTCCATATCAATCGTGGCTTTTTCTCCAAGAGATACCGCCAACGCTTCGCTTGCCGTATCAACAGAAGTAACCGGAGTATGCGGCTTGATTGTCCTCTTAGAAAACATATCAGCCTTACGCTCCAGTTCTCCGTCCTCTCCGATTATTTCCAATGCGGAAAGCAAAGAGAATGAACTGTCCTGCGAAAAAGCAGAAGTATTTGCACGGCTGTTAATGAGTCCGTACTTACCTGAAAAGGTATCATAAAGTCTGTTTAATCTCTCCTGCTCCGCTTTGATTTCACTGTCGGGGTAATCTTCTGTCTGCAATTTAATCAGCGTTCTGACGGAATTTCTAATAGCAATCATACCCTTAATTCGGTTCTCTGCGGTTGCCGACACTTCCACCGGAGTCATACGGGAATTTTCACGATAGTAGATTTTATCGTCCACCACCGTATAGGAAAAGTTTCTCACTGTCAGGTCTGCCGGAATAGAATTATCTTCCTCCTCCAGTTCTTCCTCGGCTTCATATTCCGTGATTTCTCCGTGAATGTTTGCTACTGCTTCATCAAGCTGTGCTGCGAGGTCTGCATTTTCATACGGCACACAAGTTGCTTCCATACCGAAACGCCCCGATACCATTTTCATTTCTCCAAGTATCATTTCGGGGTGCTGCACAAAATAAGAGTTCATCTTAATTCCGTTCTCATCGGTATCAAGATGAACCCAATCCGGCTCAATATCTATCAGTCTGTCACGTTTTTGCAGGATAAGAATATCTGAAACGACTTCCGTTCCTGCATTACCCTTAAAGGTGTTATTCGGCAATCGGATTGCTCCAAGAAGCTCTGCCCTCTGTGCAATATATTTTCGTACCGCCGAGTTTTCCTTATCCATTGTGCCTTTGCTCGTTACAAGAGCCATTACACCGCCGGGTCTTAACTTATCAAGGGACTTGGCAAAAAAGTAATCGTGTATCAGGAACTTATGCTTGTCATACCTTTTATCCGATACCTTAAAATCTCCAAAAGGTACATTTCCAACCACTCCATCAAAGAAGCTGTCCGGCAGATTTGTTTCTTCAAATCCTTGTGCCGCAATGGTTGTTTTCTGGTAAAGCTGCTGTGCAATCCCTGCGGAAATCGTATCAAGTTCCACACCGTAAATCTTACTGTCCTGCATTGCGTCCGGCAACATACCGATGAAATTGCCGATACCGCAGGACGGTTCTAACAAGTTGCCCTCCTGAAAGCCCATCTGCTCCATTGCCTTATAAATGGCTGTGATAACTTCAGGCGGAGTGTAGAACGCAGTCAATGTGCTTTCTCTTGCCGAAGCATATTCCTCCGGTATTAATACCGAAGAAAGTTCCAGATATTCCGTTGCCCACGCTGAATTATTTTCATCAAAGGCTTCTGAAAGCCCACCCCAACCGACATACTTTGATAAAACAATCTGTTCTTCAGGCGTGGCAAATCTGTTTTCTTCCTGACATTTTTTGAGAAGCTGTATTGCCATAATATTTCTGCGGAAGCTTCCTTTTTACCAACCGTTTCAACCTCATTTTCTCTAAGATTAAAGGTGTGACGGTCTGCCATAGGCACATCAGGGTGCAAGTCAAAGCCTTTGACTTTTTTCTTCTGCTCCCAAGCGGGAACTACCGGCTCAGGCTCTTTATCATAACCGTTTCCTATGCGATATCCCTGATGATACATCTCATCATAGCTGTCAAAACCTGACTGCGAAGCTACTATCTCTCGATAATCTTCAATCGGCATACTGCCATATTGGTCTGAACTTCTTCCGTTTCATTTCTTTCTTCGGCAGGTTCTTCCTTTACAATCAAATGCTCATTCATCGGATTTTCTCGCACTTTTCTGTCAAACTCTGTGCGTGAAAATTCCTTATTGAACAGTGGCATATCATAGTCATAGAGCATTACTCTCTCATCATCAACAGATAAGATTTCGTACTCAGAAGCACCGATATACACCTTAGCGCCAAGATGATATTCATACTGCACATCTTCATCTTGCAGCTGTTCTGCTTCTTCAGGTTCTTTTTCGGCTGGTTCGACCTCCTGCTCCGGCGGTGCATTAGAGAGTATCTCTCGGTTTCTTTTCGTTTCCTCGATTTTGGCTCTGTGTTCCTCTTGACTTTCAAGCCACTGAGGATAGCGTTCTTTTTCCTTTGGATTTAAGTATCTGTCCATTCGGATAAGTTCCCCGATACGCTTCTCCACCTGCGACCACGAAAGTGTGATATGTGGATTTTCTTTACCGATGCCTTTCGTAATCGTAATACCTTTTCCATCGTGGCTCTCATCAATGCCTGCCCCGATTATGACGGGATAAGAACCGCCCCAACCATATTCATTTTTCAAGAAGTCGGCATTTTCTTTTGCAGAAAGACTTTTTTCAAACTGCTCATAAATACGCATTTTTCCCTCAAAAAATCCGCTTCCATTCGCAAGAATAGCGTCGATAATCTCCTGAGAAAAAGTAAAGGCAGCGGTTTTCTTTTCCTCTGCCCGACCGTCTAATATGAATGTCATCTGACCGTCCATTGACGGTAATGGTTTTATGCTGTCACTTAATTCTCCCAGTAATCGCATAGCTTCAAAGTGTCGGGCAATAACAGCCCAATCATAAAAGCTCTGTGCGGTTCTGCTGTCGTATTTGCCCTCCCACAAATGCAGGACGTTTTCAAAGGTCTTGTACCTACTGTCCTGCCGTCCTCTAAAGTAAGCTCAGTATAATCATTATTGAAAATACTCTTTATATACTCTGTGCGGTCTTTGTTATCTGGATTGCGTTCATAATAATCTTTGATTTCTTCCAGACTTGCTGACAAATGTGGTGTCGTTCTGAGAATTTCATTGATTACTTCATCACGTCCAAAGAACGGAAGGCTTTTATCCTCGTGCGTTCTGTCGTAATACTCTAAGCGAATATCACTTCCGCTTTCACGATTTCCTGTGCCGAATTGCGAAGGGAGTTCATCAGACGAACCCATTTCATCATATCCTCCGCTTTCATCTGTTCGGTCACTCCCTCTTTCTGTGCCATCTGGCTCAGAATTGTTTCCTCCATCTTGCTGGCTCTCTGTTCCACTTCCGCCAAGTGCTGTGTCAGTTCGCCCCTCGTCAGGAGATTGTAGTAAAGGACTCTGTGATGTTCCTTCAGAAACTCTCTCCTCATCTGAGCGTATCTGCCCAACGTCACTTCTGGCTGCTGTGGAAGTTTCAGGTTCGGAAGGCTGTAATCGCCCACCATCGTGTAGGTCAGTTCGTTCATTGTCCAAACTCCTTTCGTCGTTATTTTCAACCTTATTGTATTCATTTCTGTCCTGACCGACAATTATGCGATTTTGACGGTTGAGTGCAGTAATTGTTTTAGATATTTCCGTCAATCCCATTTCTGCAATATCACTGGTAGCAAATCCAAGTGCATTGAGTGTTTCCTGCGTATTGAAGTTGGTAACATCTCTGAAATCATCAAGTTCAAAATAACCGTCCGCATCAACGCCGAGCCTTGACATCATCATATATGCCACACTGTTTGTCACGACATTTTTATAAATGAAAGCCACAATATCCTCTTCCACTTCCTCAAAGGAACTGCCCTCGGTTGCATAGTAAAGGTCTTGCAGATAATCAGGGATATTATCCTCTGCCGCATTTCTTGCTGCTCCCATAATTGCTTCGGCAAGACTGCTCTTATTCTCAATCTCTCCGAAAGTGCTTTCCAATGTTTCAATCACATCAGCTTCGTATTCCTGACGCATATCCCAAATCGGGACTGTTCTTGAATATCTGCTTTCGTGAGTATCTGAAATATCAAAGTAATGTGTCAGTCTTTGCCGTGAACGGTTTTCATCAGCAAAAACAGCAATACCTCTTGCACCTCGGTTGACCCATCTGCCAAAAATTTTGTTCCACTGCTCTATCTCAAGAACCGCTGTTGCATCAGGTCGCTGTGCATATACAAGTAGCTGTTCGTCATAACGTAACTTATAATTTCGGCAAGCCGAAGCCAAGAATGCCTGCCAGTTCTGAGGATTTGACACAACCGTTTTGCAGGTGCGGTTGTAAAGCTCAGAAATAAGGTCATATTTTCGTGCCATTACTCTTGCACCTCCTTATCGCTGTTTTTCTCTGTTTCTGGTCTTGTTTTTTGACGGTTCGGATTGATTGACAGGTTCAACTTTACTTCCACTAAGCTCCATTTTTTCAGCAAACTCGCATATATGATAGCAGCAATTTCCGACATACAAATGGTAGTCATCAATATACTTGCACACTCTGTCTGCTGTGTGTCCATCACGAAAAGTAATCCTGATTTTCCTCCATCGGGAATATAGAATTTCAAATTGTAATGACTGTCTATAAATCGAATTTGCTTTTCCTGCGGCTCTGCTCTATTCTCCTGTTGCTTCATTTTCCTTACCTCTCATTTTTGTTGCTTCATCAGAACCGCCGCCCAAATACGAAAAGAGTTTACCGGACTTTGTATTCTTCTGAAGCTCCATAATCACACCCATATCAGGAATCGTGATATTCGGGATTTTCAGGATTGCTTCCATATCAAGCTGCTGCAACTTTTTCTCCGTATCACAACCGGAGTCAAAGAGTTTATTCAGCACCTTGACCTTATTCTGAAAAGTTGCTTTGTCTTTCACGAAAATACCTCCTTAGCTAATGTTGATTACAATAGAAATACTGCCGCTCTGTTCTTCTTTCTGCGGATTACGTGAATACTCAGGAAAAAGGGACTGTACTCTCTGCCTTGCCCTGCGTATGGTTTCAAAACAAGGAAGTCCGTATGCTCGGTAATTAAATACAATATCCTCAAGCGGAAGATTTCCGGCAGGTATATATCCGTACCGATTGTAATAATGCAGAATGAGAAGCATATCATCATACCTCGACATCGGGCATTCCTTTAAGATTTCAAGCACTCGGCTCTCCACCGTTTTCTGTTGTTTCATAATGTTCCTCCAAAAATTAAAGGGACAGAGTTTTTTACGCTCTGCCCCGACTGGTTAATGTTCGCTTGTTACTTACTTCTTACGGTTTTTAACCTGAAGAAAGATAAAGCCGCCGACAATAACGGCGACTAATGCGATAGCGATAATTGTCTTTGCTTCCATTACTCGTTACCCTCCTTTTTCTTCTTTTTGTGTGCAACAACAGAAGTTACGGCGATACCGACAGCAGAAAGTCCGGCAAGGACATACCAAAGTTTCATATTGGTATCATCTCCTGTTTTCGGAGTATCCCTCAACTCATTGTGCATTTTTACAACGGCTGTTTCATCAAGTTTGATAGTAACATTCTGGTCGGCAGGTGTGATATATGCGGCAGAGGCATTGTTTGCCACTTCGGATACGGTATATTCGCCAATACGAAGTCCATCAATCACAATTTCGCCGTTCTTATCTGTTTCAAATGTCATATCATAACCGTTTGCTCCGGTTACTCTGAACGCAAAACCTTTAACCTTACCATCTGAAGATGTCTTGACGATTTTCAGTGTTCCACGCATAGCTTCATTGATAAATCCAACACCAGCCTTATTCTCAACGGAATAAGTTGTTTCGTCTTTCTCAATAAAAACAGAGTATTCTCCCTTATCAAGCAGGAAGCCCTCTGGTGCTTTTGTTTCACGGACAATATATTTTCCGTAAAGCAGCTCTTTCATCTCATAAATTCCGGTTTCGGTTTCTTCAAGATTTCCAATAAGTTCATCGCCATCATCAATCTTTCCGTTCTCATTGGTGTCCTTATATACCTCAAAGGTTGCACCCGTAAGTTTGTTATCTGGATATTCAGCGTCCATCTTCGTGAGTCTGATATTGCCGTGAACATACTCATTGACAATCTCAATTTCAACTACCTGCTCGGCTTTGCTGATATTGACCTCATACGCTTTTTCATCAAGAACAAATCCCTTTGGCTGCTCGATTTCTCTTACAATCCATTTGCCATAAGGAACTTTTGCAAAAGAAAAACTACCGTCTTTTGCAGAGGTAGTCGTCATAAGTGCCGTATCCTTTGTAAATTCTGTTTCTTCGGCTTTGAAGATACAGATAACAGCACCCTCAAGTGCTTCTCCGTTCTCGTCAATCTTCTTACCTGATACAGAACCATAGATAAGTTCATTCTTGATTTCTTTTCCATCATTCACTTTGATTTCAACTGTTGCAGTATCCTGACCTGCGTATTCAAACACAACCGGATATTTCGTATCAGAGAGAACATAATGCTCATCGGTTGCAATCTCCTTGACATAGTATTTGCCAAACGGAAGGTCTGACTTCATAACAGCAGTTCCATTTTCATTTACGCTGACAATCTCAATCAGTCCATCAGCCGGAATAACTGTACCGCTTGCAGATACAATATCTTCTGTGGCATAAAGACCAAAGCTGATGTTTTTGATTTCTCCGTTGTCGCCAATACCAAATGTCTTATCCTTTTCAATGACTTTTGCAAGGCTTACCTGCACTTTCTGTCTTTCGTTATAGAACGATGTGGAAGTTTCGGTAACAGAGATATTCTGCCTGCATAAGTAAGCTCAACCGTATGTGTTTCTCCACTGATTACCATTCCATCAGGTGCGGTAATTTCCTTGACCTCGTATTTTCCGAGATAAAGTTCTTTGCTCTTAACAAATCCATCGGAGCTTGTTGTGATAGTATCTACCACTTCGCCCTTTGAATAGCGGAGTGTACCGTCCGGTGTACTAATATCTTCCGCAGCACGGACTTCATAAACTGCACCCTCAAGTCCTGCCACTTCATAAACAGGCTGATAAATAACATCACTGTCCTCAGAACCACTTACATTGACACCGCTAAATACTTCTCCGGTCTTTTCAACCGTAACAGTACCTTTCTGTGCCATATTCGGCTTATTGACTTTCACAACAGTTATGCCGCCTTCCTCTGTGGAATTTTCTTCGGTAATATCAAAATATACCGGAGTATCATCAAGTACATACCCGTATGGAGCTTGTACCTCTACGATGGAATATCCCTTGTCGTAATCCAGTTTCTCAGGTGTTACAAGAGAACCATTTGCGTCGGTATAGAACACATCAATCGTGGTTGGTGTCGGATAAGTAAAGGTCATTTTGACCTGATTGCTGCGGGTCGTAAATCTTAAATCCTGCTCCTGCATACGGAATACTCTTTCCGCTTTCTGCGTCCACCTTGATTACATTGACAAAGCTCTCAAAGTTACGGTTATTGATAAGATAACGGTAGGTCTGTGCGTTCTGTGAAATGAACACATCAAAATCGTCCATCATCTCTCTGCCTTCCCAACCGGAAGTCTGGTGTACGGTATAAATACCATACGGCATATCTTTTGTCTGACCAAAGCCATTTTCATCGCAAACAATGGTATCTCTCTCGTCTTTATTGGCTGCGTCATAGCTTCCGGCAGATTTCAAATAAATCTCAAAGGAAGCACCCTTTTCAGGTGTTTCAATCTTTGTTTCTCCGTCATCGGTATGTTTGATGATAGCCACATTGCCTTTGATTACCTGCTCGGTTACATCATTGGAAGTAAGGTTGTGTTCCACCTCATAAAGTTTCGGGTCTGCACCTACTTCATGGATAGTCTTATCAAGCAAATATCCCTCTGACGGTGTGATTTCTCGGATTGTCCAGTCGGTATCACAAACATATTCTTTAGTAGTGAACTGACCGTTTTCATCAGTAACATACTTATCTACAAGCGTTTCGCCCTTATAGATACCATAAACTGCTCCCGAAAGTTTGGCATTGCCTGTGCTTCGCCTTTCTCAGCGTCGCTCTTTGTTACTGTTATAGTAAATTTCTTCAAAATGTTATTGAAGTTTCTTGTGGTTACTTCTTTCCACTTCACTGGTGCAGTCTGATTTTTCGTCACGACATAACGGATAGCTGTGTCCACTTCCTCAAGAGTATATGGTTCAGAACCACTGATAAGCACATCTTTGAAAGTTGCCACACCGTCTTTATCCGTAACTGCATACTGGTCAACAGCATCACCGGAAAGAGAAGTACCGAAAAGATGGAACTTCACACCTTCAACAAGGTTATCTTCCGAGGACTTCACTACCTGAAGGTCGCCACGCTTCAATTTGTTATTGAAATTGACCTTTGCAACCTGCCCTGCCACAACAGTAACTCTATGTGTTTCCTGCGGCTCGTACTTATCGTATGCCTGCTCGGTTACAGTATAGATACCCGGCATAAGGTTATCAATCTGGAATTTACCGCCATTGGCTGTTGTAACCTTCTGATTGATACCGTTTCCGGTAATCGTGAAGTTGATACCGTCAACTTTTCCGTCCTCACTGGTCTTTACAATCTGACAAGAACCATAGCTAACTTTCATTTTCACATAACCGTTGATACTGTCGCTTACTTCCTGAGCATAGCTGACAACATCCTGCACACTGGAATTCTGACCGTGTTTACCCTCTGACCATACAACCACACCTCTGCGGACTGCATTTTTCTTCGTTGCGGTAATGGTAAATTCCTTACTCGGTGCAGTATCCATAGAAACAGTAAGTTTGTTACCATTCACTGAAAAACTCACACCACTGATACTTGCCTTGAAATTATATTTGGACAGCACATTGTTTGAGTCTGTCAGAGTAGTTGTGTACTTGCTCCCGTTCCACTCAAGTTCTATTGTCTTTGCCGAACCGGATGATTTGTTACAAAAGCTCGGTATGGTCGCATGGTTCTGTACACTCTGCACCATACTGTTGTAATAACTGAAAATCTTATTGCGAAGCGGATGCTTTGCATTGATGACATCTTTCACATTGCTGCAACCACTGGCTGCTACATGATTGAAGTTCGCATCACGCTCTCCGATAACAGTTTCCCAGATAAGAAGCTGTGTGGCATAAGCCTGTGCAATGCTTTTTGCTGCCGCTTCATTCTGTGACCTCCAAGATGTCGAAATAGTCCCACGATAGCCATACTGTAAAATACGACCAACGAAAAGACGGATTTCATCTCCGGAAATAACCCCGTTGGCTGCAAGGTTATTAAAATAATTTTCGTCATACTTATTCATTGTCTGACCGACCTTGAGCGAAATTCCCGGCTCAATACAATAAGCAACATTGCCTGAGTATGAGCCAATAGCCTTAAGATTGGTAAAATTGGAACGTCCGGTATGCCAACCATTTTTCAAGGTCAAATTGCTATGTCCCCATACCCCATCGTAATTAGCATCGCCATCACGAGGGAAATCGACCATATAAACATCGGCTTTTTCTCCCGAAGCAGCATATGCTGTTGTCGAGCCAATGCCTGCAAAAGTGGTCACACACATAAGGGTCGCCAAGAAAAGCGATGTGACTCTTTTGAATTTTGACTTTATCATTGCGTTTCCTCCTGTAAAAATTGAAAACACACCGTATCGCTACGATGTGCCTTTGTGGATTTTTTCTTACGGCAGAATTTACCTGCCGAAAAACAAATGCGGATTTTTCGTTAATTTTTCATTTTACCATACACCTCCAGTCCGTTCATACTGTGCGATTCCCCCTTAGAGATAGACATATACTTTGAGATACTTATATTCAAGTGAGATAGTATATATCATTTTCGGTAGGTAAAAGTATAACTAAGGGGTTAGAGTGTGAGAAAGGGGAACTGTAAAACAGGCTATCTGCTGTCACGCTCTGCACGATTACGCAAGAACTTGTTGTAATGCTCCAATGCTTTGCAGACAAAATCCTCCGTCTGACTGACGGGAATGTTTTTCGGGATTAAGCTGTCTTACTCTGTTCGCCCCTCAACACAATTTTCTCCTTTTGGTTCGGCTTTTCCTCAGACATAACAGCGTGGATTGCTTCGGTTGTAAGGTTGCCCTCGTTGAATAACTTTCGCATACGGATTGTCTGGTCGTGTGACGGGGTTGCGTCATTCAGGTCGATTTCGTCAACCACATCACGCTGGCAATCTTCATCAAGGTAAGAAAGTTCTACGGCAGGACGCATTTTAATACGCCCCTCGTCAACAAATTCAAGCAGTTCAGGGACAAGATTTGTCAAACGAATATAACGACGAACTTGCGTTTGACTGTCGCCCGATTGTTCTCCGATTATTTGAGCAGTTTCTTTGCCATCCGACTTCCGACCCAGTGGGTTGGAAGTTAAATCTGTTCTTTTCCCTTGTCTGCTTAATGCTTCCAAACGCATTTTATAGGCAAAGGCTTTTTCACTTGGCAATATCTCTGACCTCTGGAAATTACTCTCAACCATTAAAATGGTCGCTTCATCTCTGTTCAGGTCTACAATCTCACTTCTCAGTGTTTCAAATCCTGCCAGTTCACAAGCTCGCTTTCGTCTGTGTCCTGAAACAAGTTCGTATCTGCCATCCTCTTTCTGCCTTACCGTTACCGGAGTAATCACACCTCTTTCCTTGACACTCTCCACAAGCTGCATCATATCTTCATCGTCCCTGACCTTAAACGGGTGGTCGGGGAAATCATCAATCAGCTCTAACGGAATATCTCGGATTTTTGAAAGCTGTTCTTCATCTCTCTGTGCCTGCGTGGTAAATAAATCATCGAGCTTCGTGAGAGTGAAGTCGCTCTTTCTTCCTGCCATCGGCTAACACCTCCTTTGTAAATTCAGCGTATGCCTTAGACACTGTGCTGTTTGGCTCATAAGCATAAATGCTCTTGCCTTTGGAAGAAGTTTCAGCGGCTTTTACGGCAATCGGGATTTGTGTTCGATACATTCTTATCTGATTACCGAAATTCGCCCTGAGTGCTTCTACCGTACTCTTTGCAAGGTTTGTTCGGCTATCCACCAAAGTAAGCAGCATACCGTCTATCTTAATATCCGGATTGATATACTTCTTTACTTTTGAAATGGTCTGCACAAGCTGTGTCATACCCTTTGCAGGCAAATACTGAGCCTGAACTGGAATGATAACACTGTCTGCCGCCGATAAAGCATTGAGAGTAACCATACCAAGTGAAGGCATACAGTCTATAATTACATAATCATATCTGTTCTTCACTTGACTCAGATAATTCTTGAGTGTAGTTTCTCTGCTCATTGCGTTCACAAGGTTAAATTCCATTGCTGAAAGCTCAAGGTTTGCCGGAACAAGGTCAACACCTTCTTCGTGATGCAGGATACCAACCATAGGGTCTGTCATCGTTTCATTGATTACATCTGTGAGTTTCGTTGCAAGCGTGATACCCAAGCCGTCTGTATCCTGCCAACCAAGACAAGTCGTTAAATCTCCCTGCGGGTCTGCGTCAATAAGCAATACTTTCTTGCCCTGCATTGCAAGCCCGACTCCAAGATTAACTGTTGTGGTGGTTTTTCCGACTCCGCCTTTCTGGTTACATACGGAAATCGTTTTGCAGTTTGACACTTCTTTTTGCCCTCCTTTCTGAAATTCATAGCCACCGCATTATGGCTATGTACCTGACCGACTCATTTCCTAATCGGTCATAGCAATATTTGTTCTCAACACCCCTTGCCAAGCAAAATGCTTATGGGAAGTCACTAAGGAACAGACTGCTTATCTGTATCATAGGATTCTAACCTCTGCCGGGTACTCCGCCAGCTCCGTAGAGAAGTATCATTATCATTCTGACTGTCATCGCCATATCAGGAGCAACCTGATACTCATAACCGGAGTTCTCGCTATTCTGAAATACAGAAATCACGGCGTACCTGCTAAAGTGGCTATCATCAGAAATAAAGTCTTAGTGAATGACTTATTCAATTTTCAAGCGAAAAGGCTTCCGTTTTTGCTATCCGGAATGAACCCCTTCACTCATTTGGACAAAGGGGTATGAAATGCACACCCAAAATCTCCGCTTTTCCAAAAATTAAAAAATTTTTGAAATAAAAAAAAGCCGCCTGCTCCGGTTAAGAAACAGACGGCAAAACACGTTCTAAATGTATTCAATTTTCAATTTCTTTTTCTTTGCTCCAAGCACTTTGCAGAGGACATCATCTACTGCGTCGGTGTATCGTCCCTGGGCTGCTAAATTGTTCTTCAGTTCAATGAGCGATTGTATCACTCGGCTTCGTTCTTCTTCATTTAAATATAGATGATAGGTTTTCTCTCTCATTGGCTGTCCCTCCATCTTTCAAATGTATTTTTGATTATCTCCACATCTTCCTCGGTATCGGAAGAAATAAATATATGTACGCTCTGAAAAGCTTTCTTTAAATTATTGGCATAATCCAGTTCTGTGCCTTTCATCGGCAGCTTAATCAGCCTTATTCCTCTTTGCTTGCACATATATGCTTTCATTATTTCTAAATTCTCATCGGCACTTCCTGACTCAATAGCCAACTTTTCTGAAGGTATGTATGTTTCAAGCGGAACTCCAAGCAATCGGTCAGAACCAAGTTCTGCTTTCAAACCTTTCCTATTAGAATAATAGCTGACCGCCAAAGCAGGAAATAATGACAAATACCCCTGCTCACAAAATCGACAGCCTTTATTCAATATCGTTCTTTCATTTATCTTCATACTCCACGAATGACCGTGCCTGCATTTCCACCACGCTCTCTTTGCCGAAGTTCGTGATACCTCTGTAGGTTTCAGTTTATTCTGTTCATAATCCCATTCGCTAAGAAGCTGACTGTCTGTTGTCGCCAAATCATTATATCCGGCAAGGACTTCTCTCTCTGCACAAACGGGGCATACCGTACCTTTCACATGGGCATTGATAACAGATTTCCACTCGTTACCGCATTTACTGCATCTCCACCAGACACTTTTCCTCGAATTTGCATTTACTTCATCAGGCTTCAATAGCAAGTTCTTCTCCGACCACTCCGAAGCAATTTCAGGGTGTGTTGTCTGCAAATCGTTAAACCCTTTCAGGAATATGTACCCACTGCAATACGGGCATTTGCTACCACCGGAACGGGTAGAAATAAGGGTGTTCCACTCCCTGCCGCAATCCTTACACTTCCACCAAGCCTTACGATTGGCAAAGACCGTAACCTGAGTTGGAAGTAACGGATAATTTCTATCCGACCACTCGGCAGCTATATCCGGCAGAAGTGTTGCAAGGTCATTAAATCCTGCCAACACTTTATTATGGGAACAATATGGGCAATCTGTTTTATTTATTGTCCTGCTCTTAACGGCAGCTTCCCACTCGTGTCCTTTCTCACATCTCCAAATCACTTTCTTATGAGAACCAATAGAAACCTCTGTCGGTTTTATCTTATTCTTTTTCGACCACTGTTTTACCAGTAATGGCTCTAATGTCGCCAAATCGTTAATGCCTGCAACTACTCTTGCACCGGAGCATATCGGGCATTTCTCGCCGTTGGAACGAGCCTTTACGCTTGCCTGCCATTCATGACCGCAAGCACCTTTCCACCATACTTTCTTATTCGAGCCGAAAGTTATACTGTCCGGTGTCAGTGGTAAATTCTTTTCCGACCACTCCAAAACAAGTTCCGGGTGTACTTCTGCTAAACTGTTGTTCATAGCCAAACCTCAACCTCCTTGTGCTTAGAGTATATGAAGTTTTGGCTTTATCTTGTAGTTTGCAAATATCCGTATAAATAGAAAAAGCCCTTTGAGAAAAGGATTTCTCCTCTCTCAAAGGGCAAGTTGACAAAAGTGAATTTCTAATTACATTCCATACATATTGGCATTCTTTACAATCACTCTATCTCCTCTTTCTAATTGTTCCTTAGAAACTCCTCTTAACCCAAGTCCAACATGCTCTGTTTTATATCCACAACCATTTGATTTTCGTTCTTTTGTATGTATATCGATGGTAGTAATTATAGTCTCTAATACACCTCCATTTGTTTTATAAACACACGCATTTTCTCCTTCTCTGCACATTCCTGTTGATATGTTTCCTGTGGCAACTGTTCCAACCCCCATAATTGTAAATACATCATCAATAATCAATTCAAAGTCTTCTTTTAAACATAATGGAACATCTAATCTGTTCATATACTCTTTTTCTCGCTCTTTTTTGCTTTTACCAAATAATCCCATAGTGTTTCTCCTTTATAACTCCCGATTTAGTGTCCTTTTATAACGGTTGCATCATCTCAAGAGTGATTCCATCCGGGTCTCTGAAATAAAACGCTCTGCTTTCCCCAAATCCATTTGCCCTGAAATCGAAATACTGCGGTTCCGACAAGCACTCCACATGATTTTCGATAAGGGTTTTGTAGACAGAATCAATGTCATTCGTGTAAAAACATACTTCTGAGATAGATGTCGTAAACAAGTCTGATTGTTCTTTATAGATTTTGCTGTCTACAAACTGAATTAATTCAACCGGTGGTGCTTCAAGAGCCTTCGAACCATTCAAATATGCAACCCTTGCTTTACAATTTTCCTTGCGGAACATTTTATCTGTTTCTTTGCCCTTCATAAAGATTTCGCCTTGAAATTCAAGTCCAAGAATATCTCTATAGAACGCAATAGAGCAATCCAAATCAGAAACCGTTAGTCCTACATGATAAATTCTTCCAACCATCTTTATATCCTCCTGATGAAATTTTCGATTTTCTATTCTCTCACAAACAAATTGGAAGTTGGTTACTTCTTGTAATTCATTTTCTTACTTAATACCCCAAACAAAGCCAATAAAAATATTCCAATTCCAAGCAATACGCCAGCCCCTTTCATTAATTCATTGTTTGTATACTCTGTATCCGGAAGAATCCCATACTTGTAATAAGAATAACTAACATGGTCTGTGGTATATGCAGTTATGGAATCTCCTACATTATATTCCGAATATACAACTCCCGGTACTTGCATTCGCTTGTGATAATCATTCACTTTCCCATTGTTGTAGTAAAAGAAATAATTCTGAGATATCGTATCAGCCGAAGCATCTTCAGCCCTTTTACCTGTAATCACAATATCCTCCATATAGTAATCTTCTCCCAGTACCATCTCTTCCATTTGTGTATTAAATGCTTTAGATGTCAAAAGTATATTTATCCAGACTGCAATAAAAGCTATACTTAAAATAATGAGACAAATCCAAAACAAAATTTTCTTTTGCTTTCCACTTAATAGTTCTTTTGATTCTTGGTGCTTAACCAATTTATTACTCATTCCATAATACCTCTAAAGTACTTTTCCTTCTTCCTTCCCTTCGCCCAAGAAGTGTATCTCACTCAAGAACTCGGTCAATTCCGATTTGTATTTCTGTTCGTTTTAAAAATGGGCAACCCCGATTGGAATTGCCCACTCATTGCACTAATTATGCGATTTTTTCTTGCTTGCACCGATTTCTGCATCAAATGATGTAAGTTTGATGTAAATCGCTGTTTTTTTAGTTTTTTATCAAATGAAGTACGTCCCGTCTATTTGGTAAAACGGTACATCTTTACATCATCTTAATAGAGCTTTGCACCTGCCGGAATGTGGTCATCTACCATCAGAAGATGAAGCTTTTCTTCGCCTTCTTCTTCATGAATAGCACTGAGGAGCATACCGCAAGAGTCAATGCCCATCATCGCTCTCGGTGGAAGATTTGTGATAGCGATAAGCGTCTTTCCAACCAGTTCCTCCGGCTCATAAAAGCTATGAATACCGCTTAAAATGGTTCTGTCTGTGCCTGTTCCGTCATCAAGAGTAAACTGTAACAGTTTCTTTGACTTCGGTACTGCAACACACT
>ENA-OQBT01000164-OQBT01000164.1-human-gut-metagenome-genome-assembly--contig:-NODE-164-length-45816-cov-9.487667_pt1 | contig 45816 bp, 48 predicted proteins | sample MGYA00242749_ERZ504557 | MGnify/ENA primary metagenome ERZ504557 (study PRJEB26092, sample SAMD00036243) | human gut metagenome | host: Homo sapiens | study: EMG produced TPA metagenomics assembly of...
CTCCGTCGCCGCCCCGCCCAGGCGGTGCCGGCGGTCAGGCCTCCGGCCAATGTCGCCGTGGCGGCGAGCAGGGCCAGCGTCTTTCGCCTTCCGTTACTGTTCTTGGAACCAATGTTCCGTCTCCTTTCAGAGATTCATCTGCAGATGTTCACCCCACTCCCGGTGGGGTCGGACAGGAGAACAAATCCCGTCCGAACACTTCACATGCCCGGCCGTCGACAAACGTCGATATCGGATTCGTTTCCGTCATCCACCTGCTATGCAACCACGGTTTCGGGCGTGTCGGGTTGGACATTTTCCCGGAAGGCTGCGGATACGAAAAAGGGACCCCGAAGGGTCCCTTGAGAAGAAGAGTCATCTAAATCAGTGGTGAATCAATCCATCGCTTGAGGACGGAGGCAGTCTGTCGTGCATCCGAGACCTCCGTTGCTTGGAACGAAGTCCGGCACGCTGCTGGAACCGCCGCCACTCGATGTCGAACCGCCTGAATACGAGGGCGTGTACGACTGTTGCGGCGCCGAATACGACTGCTGCGTCTGGGCCTGTGCGGCGGCCTGTGCGGCGGCCTCCTCCTCGGCCTTGCGCTGCGCCTCCTCGTCCGCCTTCGTCTTCGCCGTCACCGAGTCGTTGACCTTCTTCGACGCGGCCGCGATCTTGTCCGCATCCCTGGCCTTGACTGCTTGGACAGTTCGTCGCGCGTCGCCGCATCGGCGACCTTGCCGTCCGAATTCTTCAACAACCGTTCCGCATCGGAAACGGTCTTCTCCAGTTTCGAATCGTTCACGGCCCTGACCGCGTTTTCCAAGCTCTTCTCGTGTTTCCCGTACCAGCCGGTGTTCTTTTCAATCAGGCTGGTCTTCGACTCGTAATCCGCCTTCGAATCGGCCACGCAGGCGACCACGTCAGGCTCGTTCGCCTTCAACGCTTCGGCCAACGCATCCACGGTCTTCGCATCCGCCACCTGCTTCACGGTGATCTGGGAGGCTGTGGCCGCGTCGCCATCCACCAGCCCGGAATACGAGTCCGCCGCCTTGCGGTAGCTTTCCGACGCTTCCACACACGCCTGTCTCGCCTCGGCCAGCTCATGGTTCGCGTAGGTCTTCCAAACGAACCAGCCGCCACCAGCCAGCACAGCCACGGCCGCGACCGAAGCCACGGCGATCACAGCAGGCTTTCTGCTCTTCTTCTTGTTTTCAGTTACATTCTTTGACCCGGCATCGCTTATATTCGGGTTGGAAACTTCAGATAGTTTTCCCTGCATACTTGTGCTTTCGATGAGTTATGTCACATACGTTTTAGGAAAAAGCGGATGGGAATCGTTCGTTCCCATCCGCACATCATTTTCTAGGATTTTATGGCAAAAACCTACTTGGCGTGGCGTGCCATAAGACCGTAACGGCCGTCACCACGACGCTTCAGCATGAGCGTGGCTCCGGCGGTACCGGCGGCCATAATGGTAAACACGGCGGTCTCCATCACGTCCACGCCCGTGTCGCCAAGCTTGGCCTGCGTGGAGGTCTTCACGGCCGCCCTGTTCGCACTGTTCGCACTGTTCGCACTGTCCGCACTGTCCGCACTGTCCGGAGTATCAACCGTGATGGTCGTATCCTTCGACGGGGTGACAACCTTATGGGCCTTGTCGTACGCGTCCTGCGCGGATTCCGCGTCGGACTTCGCCGTGGCCAATGCGGTTTCGGCTGTCTTCAGCGTGGCGTTCACTTCAGCCAGAGCAGCCTGGGCGGCATCCACATCGGCCTGCGCGTCAGCCGCCGACTGGTCGGCATCCTTCTTAGCCGACTGGGCGGCATCCAGTTCGGACTGCGCCGCATTCGTGGCCGGGTCGGAAGCATACGCATCATCCACCTTGGATTGAGCGTCCTGCACATTCTGCTGGGCATTATCATAAGCGGTCTGGGATTCGGATACGGCCGTGTTGGCCTTGTCGAGCGCATCCTTCGTCGGATCGGCCGACTGGGTCTGGCCCACCATCGGATCGGCGGCCGTCTCATCTGCCATGGCGGGCGCGGCCATACCGGCCACCTCGGTCAAGCCTGCGATGGTCGCAACGGCCAGTTTCTTCGGATTCTCCATATTCTCCATTTTCTCCATCCTGTCTCCCGGAGCGTTATGACAGGGGCGCATGCGTCCCCAAATGCACCACCCACCCTACCACTTTAGGGGGGGGGTAAGTGTGTCTCGCATCTCGAGATAAACAAACCAATCGCATCCGAGACATACCTCCACCTAGACGCCTTTGCTTCAAGAAAACGGGTTTTACGATCTATTAGATATGGGGGTAATCCATTAGATTAGAGGAATCATACGAAAGGAAATGTAATGAGCTATAGCATTGAGCAGTTCATACTGGATAGCGGCATTACTCGCGCCGAGGTTGATGAGGCTAAAGCTCGGATGTTGGAAAGGATGCATATGTATGGGCTCAAGGAGACGCATAACAAGAAAGCACATGAAAAGGAGGAGCTGGCACTCCGAACTCATCGGAATGCCAGCTCCTCCTGAAAACCGTATCGTCGCCTCATACTCTACGTCTCATAACCATAGGTACACCGCACACCACTACGAGACGATTTTGTGGTCGGCGCGGTAGAGGTCGGGCTCTACGTAGATTTCGAAACGGAACCACGGCAGCGCGGTACGCACGCTTCGTTCGATTTTGTTCACGGTTTCAACATCGTAATCGCGGTCGAGCTTGCTGGTCTGCACCTTGACGCACAGCAGAATGTCATCCTCGGACATATGCACGGTCTGCATATTCAGCAGTCGTTCCACACCAGGCGTTGAAATAACAGCCTGCTCAATCTTCTTGCGCGTATCCGAATCGACGGCCTCACCAATCAACAGCGAACCGGATTTGAACATGAGCAGCAACGATCCCGCAATCAATACAAGACCAACCATCAAACCGCCGAATGCATCAAATATCTCATTATCAAACAGAATCGCAAGACCGATGCCAGCCCCTGCGAATGCCAAGCCGATCAAAGCAAGCGTGTCTTCCATAATGACGGACGCAAGCTCCGCCGACTTGGTACGCCTCCAAAAACGGAACACACCCATATGGGCCACACCCGTGCGCTCCATACGCTCGTTCGCTTCCTTGATGCTTTGATGCAGGCCGTAGCCTTCCAAACAAGCGCTGATAAACACCACGATAAACGCCACCAGCAGTTCCATCTGGTTGACGTCACGCAGTGCGGGGTCTTCGGCAATGGCGAACAATTTCTTCACCGCCTCCGAAGTGGAGAAGAAACCACCGACGAAAAACAGCAGCGTCGCCACTACGAACGAAGCGAGATATTTGGCGCGGTACAGACCGAACGGATGATCGCCGTCCGTCTTATGCTTGGAGAAGCGACCGCCTGCCATGAGCACGATTTCGTTGGAACAGTCGGCGATGGAATGCACCGATTCGGAAAGCATCGCGGACGATCCGGTAAAGAACGCCGCAGCGAGCTTGGCGATGGCCACACCAATGTTGGCTCCGAGCGCCGCTTTTACGGCCGCTCCTTGATGTTCTGCCTCCTGTTGGCGAATATCGTTCGGATTGCTCGTACTACTGTCGTTGGAATCTTGCGATTCGTTCATTGCCTTTCCATTTCTTTCTGGAGTTAATACAAGACATATTCAATCATACATAGGGTGCTGTCATAGGGTGCCACCCGGATTGACACGCTTGCAGGTTCAGCGAAAAATCACTTCCTTGCACAGCGGATAGCCCCACGCGAACTGACATGCCATAGTCAGGAACTTCACCAACACCGCATTCCATCCGAATGCGGAAGGCAGCCATGCAGCATGATCGAACCGAACAGGTAATTCCAAACCCACAGCAGCATGAACAAAGCCACGCTACGGCCGAAATTGCTGGACGATTTGAACGTGACATTGCGGTTCATCAGGAAGTTGTACGAAGCCGACAGCACGATGGCCACGCCGTTCGCGATGGCGGATGGTACGGAAAGCACATGCAGCAAGGTGAACGATCCGAATTCCACAATGGTTTGCGTTGCCGACACCAACAGATATTTGCCGAGCGTTTTCGGCTTTTTCGATGATTCCTGATTGGAGGATTTCGGATTATCCGACGTACCACTTTGCGCTGCCATTGCCTGCCGCCCGGTCCCATCACTCATATCAACCCCCCCCCACCCGAATCATATGTCGTTCAATCGCAAAACACTATAATGCGCCCGTCTCATATTCCCGACGTAATCGTGCATTTTTCTGAAGGATTGACTAGTCTTCCCTAGGTATTTTCACTGACAGCACAACAAGGAGCATCCAATGACGTATTCCCAGAACGCGCCGTTCCGCGCGACGTGGTCGGCTCATACCTGCGTCCGGCAGAACTCAAGCAGCTCGCGCCGATTTCGCAGCAGGCAAGATTGACGAGGCCGCACTCAAGGCCGTGGAAGATAATGCCATTACCGAACTGGTCGCCAAGCAGAAGGCCGCCGGTCTGCACGTCATCACCGACGGTGAATTCCGCCGTGGCTGGTGGCATCTCGACTGCATGTGGGGCTTCGCCGGCGTGGAAAAGGTGTCGATGGACAAGGGCTATTTCTTCCACGATGAGGAGACCCGCGCCGAATCCGCACGCCTGACCAGCAAGATCGCCTTCGACCCGGCCCACCCGTTCGTTGAGCATTTCAAGTTCATCAAGCAGTTCGAAGACGACACCGCCATTGCACGCCAGACCATTCCGGCTCCGGCACAGCTGTATGCGGAGCTGTTCCGCCCGGAGAACATCGCTTCCGTGCACGAGTTCTACGGCGACACCCAGAAGGATTACGACGAGCTTGCCGACGACAACGCCAAGGCTTCCATGGTCTGATCATGGCATTGTATGAGGCCGGCTGCCGCAATGTTCAGCTGGATGACTGCACGTGGGGCATGTTCTGTGATCCGAACTTCAACCAGCATTACACCGCCGATGAGTTCGCCGCCATGCAGGAACAGTATGCCGCCATGAACAACGCCGCCATCGAGGATCTGCCAGAGGATCTGGTGATCACCACGCACGACTGCCGTGGCAATTACCACTCCACGTGGGCTTCCGCCGGCGGATACGCCACTGTGGCCGACGTGCTTTTCGGCAAGGAAAACGTCGCCGCCTACTACCTGGAGTTCGACGATGATCGTTCCGGCGACTTCGAGCCGCTCGCCAAGGTTTCCGGAGATAAGAAGGTTGTGCTCGGTCTGATCACTTCCAAGAAGCCGGAACTTGAGGATCCGGAAGTGATCAAGGCTCGCATTGCCGAAGCGGCCCAGTATGTGCCGCTTGACCGCTTGTGCCTGTCCACCCAGTGCGGTTTCGCGTCCACCGAGGAAGGCAACAAGCTTACCGAAGAGCAGCAGTGGGCCAAGATCGCGCTCGTGCAGTCCGTCGCCAAGGACGTATGGGGCGAGTGATGCTCGCGCACGCGTAGCGCGCTTGTAAAAAACATATAAGGGGCTGTTTGCCAATCCAATCGTGACTGGCAAACAGCCCCTTTCGTACTGAAGCGAACGAAATCCTACCGCAATCAGCCTTGCATCTGCTCCGCTGCATCGTTGATGCAACGAATCGCATTCAGCGTACGCGGATACCCGATATACGGCATGCACTGCGAAATAACGGCAATCAGAAATGCCTTCTCATTGCCTACGCCCATATTGGCCTTCGCATGAGACGTCAGCTGCGGCTCGCAACCGCCCTGCGCGGCAAGGAAGCACAACGTGATCATTTCACGCTCACGCGTGCTCAAGCCACCGCGCGTGTAGTAGTCGCCGAAGCAGTTGCAGGCAAGCCACTTGTTGATGTGTCGCGTATCTTCGGGGCCGGATTGCGTGAATCCACGCATTCCTTCACCGAAGATTTCGATCTGCTTGTCTTCGCCCGCCCTGGCACGCGTTTCCGGCGTGGTGGTGCCTTGCGGTTCAAGCGGAAGATGCACGTTGGCCGCGCCGAGGAAGTTGTTGAGTCTCTTCAGGAACGGCAGGGCTTTGCCGAAACCACAGTATGCGGTCGCCTGATACACCATTTCCTTGATGGCGATGGACGACAGTCCGGTTTCGTAGGCCACCGGCAGCATCATTTCGAAAGCATCCAAGCTTTGCATCCGACCAGCACGGCAAGAATGGCCAAAGAGCGGGTTTTGTCATCCAAATCAGGATGATTTGCTCCCGGTTCGTTCACCACTTCGTCATAAGCGAAATTCGAGAAGAATTCAATGAATTCCGGATCGGTTTGCGACAATGTCCTGTCATTATTCCAGAACGAATTCATCCGTTTGTGCAGCTCTTCAAACAAGATTTGCTTCCTTTCGTTTGATTTGCGCTTATTCTATCGTCGGTATATTGCTCAGACCTCACTGATGCGCAGCAGCGACTTTACGGTGCGGCGCTCGTCCATGGCCGCGTACGCTTCCTGAATATCGTCGAGCGTGTATTCGGAGGTGTAGACGATGCCGGGATTGATGTTGCCGTCGAGCACTTCCTTGAGCAGTCGCTGCAGATCGTACGTGCGCACCGGTGCCGGACCGCCGCGCAGACCAACGTTGCGGTAGAACAGTCCTGGAATATCGGCTTCCACGCCGTGCGGCAAGCCAACGCGCCCGACTACAGCGCCCGCACGCGCAACCTTCATGGCAGTGTCGTTCGACAATGCGGACCCTACGCATTCAAGCACGGCGTCGGCACCGTAACCATCAGTCATTTCCAGTACCTTGGCTACAGCCTCGTCGCCACGTTCCTCCACGAAATCGGTGGCACCGAATTCACGTGCGATACGTTGGCGGTCGGCATGGCGGCTCATGGAAATGATGCGGGTGGCGCCCATCAGCTTGGCGGACAGCACTCCGCACAGGCCGACCGCACCGTCGCCGAACACGACTGCGGTGTCTCCCGGCTTGATTTCGGCGGAAGCAGCCGCATGGTAACCGGTCGACATCACGTCAGAGAGGGTGAGCAGCGATGCGAGCATTTCGTCGGAGAAGCTCTTCGCGTCGCCCGGAACGACCACCAGCGTGCCATCGGCCTCGGGAACGCGCAGGTATTCCGCCTGGCAGCCCAATCCCTCGTCTCCGAAATATCCGCCGTGGGGGCAGCTGGATTCGAAACCGGCCTTGCATACCGGGCACTTGCCGCAGCTGAACGGGAACGGTACGATCACGAAATCGCCCGGCTTGGCCACGGTCACGTCGTCGCCGATCTGCTCGACCACGCCGATGGCCTCATGTCCGGCCTGAGTGTTGGGTTCCTTGCTGCCGTCGCGGTAGAACCACAGGTCGGATCCGCACACGCATGCGCGTACCACGCGGATGATGCATCTCCCCCATCGATGATGGTCGGTTCGGCATGCTCTTCGCATGCCATCTGCTTGACTCCCTTGAAGATCGCTGCCTTCATGAGTTGCTCCTTTGTTATACGAATTGAATTAAGGTAACGTCTGCGATGACGCCTCGACTTATGCGTCAGCCTTGCTACGAATCTGTTTTTTCACTGTTTCGATGACATCGTGGTTTTCCTCCAGAAGTCGTTGCGCTTCGTCGTCATGGCCTTCCGCCACGGCACGCCAATACAATGTTTTAAGGGAAACATAGGCTTGCTGCATGCGGATGCTTTCGGCTTTTGCGGCCAAACGCAACGCCTGCGCGTCCAGTAGCGCCATTTGCCTGCGCGCACCTTCGGTTCCGTCGAAACGGTTTTTCAGATACTCGCGCATGGCGTCAAGCGGCATGCCAGTCGCAGACAAGCAGGAAATAGTGACCAACGATTGAATGTCTTCGTCGGTGTAGGCGCGATGGCCAGAACTTGGGTCACGTGCGATCGGGGCAATGATACCGATTTGCTCGTAGTAGCGCAAAGTGGATTCGGGAAGTCCGGAAATCATGGATGCTTCACGAATCGTATGCCATGTTGTAGTGCTCATACCCTGCACTGTAAAAACTTAAAGTGCTTGAAGTCTAATTGGCGTGTTGCATGCTATCTCATAGCAAAAGAACATGTAATCCTGACAATTAGCTAAGTTGCGTCTGCAAAGCGTAACTTACGTGTTCATCGTAAGGAACATCAGACCACGCTGTTTTGGACGAATGCCACCTCACAACAAAAAGCTCTTATGCTGCTGAGTTGAATGAAATCGTGCGGATTAGATGTACTGGACTGGACCGTACGCCCGGATTTGGAATATTTGTAACGATATTTTGGATACAGGGAAATCCATGATGCGTATTCGGCAAACAACACGTCGTATAATACCTTTCGTCGTTCCTGCCCGAGCCGCGCAGGTCGAGGAACGGCCCACGGCGACTGCCGCGATCTCCGACTCACGGTGCACGGCATCGACCAACGCAAGGATTCATTATCATTATGGCGAAGCATTCTCTAAAACCGTTATTCATAATACAGACGCGAAGCTGTCGAAGCAGGTAAGGCAGCCTTTGAAAACAAACCAAGGAATACACAAGGCCCTCACATGGCGTGTGGTCGATATCGCGGTCGGCGCGGCGGTCGGCGTGATGTCGGGAGTGATGTTTTGGGTGTTCGACGGCCTGTCGTATGGTCTTTTTCCGTTGATGACTTTGATTCTTCCTGGTTCAGCGGCGCTACTTCATGCTTTGTTCTACTTCCCCGCCACGCTGGGCTCTCTGATCGTGCGCAAGCCGGGAGCTTCGGCCTACGTGCTTTTGGTCGCATCGTTCGTCGAGGTGGTACTCGGCACGAAATACAGTGTGAGCCTGGTGGTAATCGCATTGCTGCAGGCGGCAGCCGCAGAAGCGGTATTCGCACTGTTCCGCTACCGTCGTTGGACGCTCGGCGTCACCATTCTGTCTGCTTTGGCGATTGGAATCGTCTACAACTTCTACCTGCTGTTCTTCTACTATCAGGCATTCACGTTCTTCAGCCCGCGAGGCATCATCGGCACTATTTGCGAGCTGCTTAGCGCGGTGGCATTCGCCGGTTTCGGTTCCTGGGGAATGTATTGCGCTTTACGTAAGTCAGGTGTTCTGTCGCGATTCGCTTCCTCGCATAAGGAACATAACGAAGAAAACGCCTGAAAGTACGTTTGGAAGCATGCCTCGACCATTTTAATTTTTTAATCAAATCTCATCAGTTTTACTGATTAAAAGGACGCAACGCCGACTGCGACGTTGCGTCCTTTTATGCCATCGCACATAGTGCGATTACTGCGGAATCTTCGAACTCGAAATTCCGGAATCAATCGGCGGTGATCAGCTCGCTCGAATCCATGTCGAAGTCGGACATGGCAAACGAGCGGATCGCTGGATCCTCATACGTGTTCATGTAATACGTGTTAGTCTTTCCGGAATAACCGCTGGTGAACAGCGTGCGCTCGAACTGGCCGTTGCCCATCTTGGACATGCCTTCAACCATCTGTACGGAGGCCAGCGTGTGGAACAGACGAGACACATTGGCGGACTCGTTGTTCTGCTGTGGATAGTGCGTGTTGGTGTAGGCGACACGTACGAAACGCGACGGCGAACTCACGTCACCGGGAATGCCGTGCATGCTCACGCCGGCGCCCCATGCGCTCAGTTCCGCCTTGCCCCAAGTGGTCGGCTCCGCCATTTCGTTGCTCACGCACATGTAGTTGCGCAGGTTTTCCATATGGAAGTCGAAGGTCGGTTGATTGGTGAGCACATCCACATCGTCATGATGAACATGCATGCCATCAGCCATCTGCTCGATGACGATGCTACGGGTGCCATCGCCAATGAACCAGTGCAGCAAGGACTCCTGCTGGCCGGGCACGACCTGCGAAACGAGCGTCACGTCCTTCAACGCCTCTTCGACTTCGTCGACACTGTCGAAATTGCGTGCCACCCACAGCGGGAATTCGAAAGTGGCGACGTTTTCGGTTCCCTCGACCGGTTCGTGCGCGAAGGAGGCGTATCCGGGGAAGTTCAATCCGGCGATGGCCAAGCCGTGCTCGTTGGCGCAATCGAAATACATGGGGCGATCGGCCATAACCACGCCCACGCCGATCACCGCATTCGGCTCGCTCTTGCCTTTGGCCCATACGCATAGTCATACCGGTAGCCTCGCGGAGTGACCAGAATGGTCTCGCCGTAGGAGAAGCTCCAGTCGAGATTACGGCCGAAATATGTGTTTCCCTCATCGTCGGAGAAACGAACACCAGTGCACATATGGACTCCCTTCCATGATTTGCCGTGTTTTTCTTGCTTGCGTGTTCATGGTAAACGCCGTTTGCTGGGAAAATCTTAAGTTTTGCCCGTGGAAGAACCTAGTCTGGATATCTACGCATTCTACGACGACCGTGATCCGCTGGATCCTCGCAACCGATAGCAGAGTCTCCGTCAAACGCGCAAATTCGAGGTCTCCTGCATGCGTGTTAGAGAATAGCCCGCCTCCCGAGTCCCCAAAACACCCACCCGCTGGAACAATCCGTACGCCAACTGCCTTCTTGGCGGGAAGGTTCCCCAGTGGGTGGAAGATTCAGGACGTTACAAGCCGGCCAATGCCAGAAACTTTTTGTCGGACTGGATGCCTTGGGTGAGGAATTTGCCGTCCCTAAACAACGCATACGTGGTGACCGGCGCGGGCGTACGTTGGGCGGTCTCTTTATCGGTGATATGAATCGTTTTGAATGGAATATTGTGCTCTTCCGCCGTTTGCCGCACCCGCGGAACCCAATAGCATGTAAACGGGCATTGATCGGTGTAGTAGAGCACGAACCCGTCTTCGTCCACCGCGGGATGCTTGGCGCATTCCTTGAATTTCGGCAGCTCCGCATTCTCTTCAAAAGGCAGGGCCATGAGATTGATGCCGCAATCAGATATGTCGGTCACTTCGAAACCCTTGTAGGACAGAAACCTCGGATCGGCAAGGAACTCTCGTTTGCGACCCTCGGCTGAGAGAATGCAAATGCCTTTGCGCCCCTGCTCTTTGGCGTCTCGGATGCATTCGCTCAGCAGATTACCGGAATGTCCATGACCTTTCAAAGAACCGGCCACCCATAGACAGTTGATATAGATCCACCCGTCCGCATCGATCGGCACCCATGCGTTTTCCGCCGGAATATATTCGATGAAGCATTTGCCTCGTTCCTCGCTACGATAGAAGACGAGACCTTCGTTGAAACGCTGCTTGAGCCACTCTTTTTTCGCAAGGCTTTGCTTGCCGGACATGGCACAGCAGATATGTTCCTTGTCGATGTTCTCTTCAGTGATGTGGATGTAGCTCATTTTTCCTGCACTTCTGAGTCGGGGATGCTGTATGGGCATCTTCGTTGATTCCTCGAATATGACAAAAGCCCTTGATTTCCAAGGGCTTTCAAATGGCTCCTGCGACTGGGCTTGAACCAGTGACCGTCCGATTAACAGTCGGATGCTCTGCCAACTGAGCTACGCAGGAATGCGCTGTGCACAAGACAAAAATACTACACCAAAACTTGTGGATTTCAAATCTTCAGCGTGTCACATGTGTGTTTCGACTTGCAAAACGTTTCCATACGATGCTTTCGGCCTAATCTTACATGGAGATCTTCGTCAACGGCATGGCCGAATCGATGGCGAAATCCGGGTTTGACGGAGCCACTCCCGCTTCGACCAGGTTGACGCCCAGCATGGCCACCATGGCACCGTTGTCGGTGCACAGTTTGAGCTGCGGCACACGCACCTCTACCCCATGCTCGGCCCCGACTTCCAACAGTTTGGCACGAAGCTGCGAATTCGCGGAGAAGCCACCTCCTACAATCAACGTCTTCGAATCGTACTGCTCGCAGCCGCGCATCGCCTTCTTGGCGAGTACAGTCGCCACGGAATCCGCCAGCGACGCGCACACGTCATCGACGGGAATCTCATTGCCTTGCGCCTGCTGTTCCTCGATCCAACGAGCGACGGCCGTTTTCACGCCGGAAAAGCTGAAATCGTACGGATGCTGCTGGCCCGCTTTGCCTTGGGTGAGTCCCTGCGGCACTTTGATGGCATGCGGGTCGCCCAACTGCGCATGACGATCGATATGCGGTCCGCCCGGATAGGGGAAACCGAGCAGGCGAGCGACCTTGTCGAAGCATTCGCCGGCCGCATCATCAAGCGTGGTGCCGACCACGTCGATATGACGTGCGACATCCTCAACATGCAGCAAGGACGTGTGTCCGCCGGACACGATCAAGGCGAGCGTGTCTTCGGGGAACGGGCCGAACTGCAACTGTGTGACCGCAATATGCCCGATCACATGGTTGATGCCGTAAATCGCTTATTCGCCGCCCAGGCAAGCGATTTCGCGCCGGACACGCCAACGGCGAGGCAGCCAGCAAGTCCAGGACCTGCGGACACGGCGATCGCGTCGACGTCAGACAACGTCATGTTCGCATCGGCCAACGCCTTGGAAACGCATGGCACGAACGCTTCGGCGTGGGCGCGTGACGCAATTTCTGGAATCACACCCCCGTAACGCGCGTGCTCATCCATGGAGGATGCGACGACGTTGGAAATCAGGGTGCGCCCCTGCACTACCGAGGCCGCGGTCTCATCGCAGGTGGATTCGATGCCGAGTACGATTGGTTCGCTCATTGCTGCTCCGTTTGCTGCTTTGCTTGCTGTTCCGTTTGGTTGTTCTGTTTTATTGTTCCGCTGCTGCGAAGCCGACGATCCTCGGCTCAAGGTCAAGGCTCATGGTGTACGCGTCGATGCCTTCGGGCTGGTAGTAGCGTTTGCGCAATCCCATTTTGGCAAAACCGAACCGTTTGTACAATGCCAAGGCCGGAGTATTGTCGACTCGCACTTCAAGCAACATGCGTTTGGCCCCCTGCTCACGTGCCCGCGCAATCAACGCCTCCATCAACGAAGCCGCGATTCCCTGCCGTTGGAACCGTCTGCCGACGCCGATCGTCATGATTTCCGCATCGTCGCCGTCATACCAGAAACCGGCATAGCCGCGCACAACGGGCTGTTGTCTAGCAGAATCGCCTGCAACCGATCCAGCAACCGGCTCATCCACGGCAACGCAACCCGCAATCCCGCAATCCGCGGTCTTGCCGTCATCATCAATATCGAACAGATACGTGCGTGCTGGCGCTTGGAATTCCTGGCGAATCGACTGTTCGCTCCACGCTCCCCTGCCGAACAGGTCCGCTTCCAAAGCGGCCATCTGCGGCACTGCGATCTGTTCATCGATGCTTGTATGGTCAACGATCATGCCGTATCGTCACTCCGTGCGTTCCGCGCCGGCATGGTTGAGTACATGCTTCAACGGGTTCGGCACCGACACGTCCGGCCTGCGCAAATACAACGGTTCGACCGGCTCCGGATTCACCAAAGACTGTTGCGAAGTGGCGAAGGCCGCGAATCGTTCCAATCCGGACGCGCCCTCGTCGAGCAGCGCCTGATCGCGCACTTCGCCGCCTTCGGGAAGGCTTGCCCACGATTGCGCGTATTTCGCCGCTCCATGGCCGACGACGTCGACCACATATTCCACGTTCGGATCGGCCTGGCGAAGCCGTTCCAGCACCTCGTTGACACGGTTCGCAATCGATTCGGGATAGTCGATATCCATGTCGATCAGGGTTTCCACACAGCCGTCTTCAACGTTTGCGTCATGGTCTTCGCCTGCGCTGCCACCGGCTCATAGCCGCTGCCATCCAACAATGTGAAATACAGCTGCTTGCGTCGCGCATCATTCACGGCGAGCGTCAGATGATGGCGGCCGTCATGCTCCGCGTTGCGCACAAGCACCTGCGGGGAAAGCACATTCTGCCCGATAAGCTGTGCACCGGTGGCGAAGGCGAGCGCTTTGGCTGCAACGATTCCTGCGCGTAGTCCGGTGAAGGGTGCAGGTCCGATGCCTACGATGATGCGGTCGATGTTTTCCGGTTTGAGGCCGGCTTGTTCCACGGTTGTGGCGATGTTCACCTGTAGTTTTTCGACGTGGGTGCGTGAGTCGGTTTCGACGATGGGGTCGTGTCCGACCATGCCGACGGTTGAGCCGTATGAGGTGTCGATCACCAGTGTCTGCATTTTGTGGAAACTCCTTATGCCAAGCTGGGAACTACTGTACAACCGATGCTGGAATCGTGCTTGCTGCTGGTGTTTTAGCGGTTGTTGCGTGTGATGTCGAAGGTTTGCCAGGATGCGCCGACGGGAATGAAGGTTACGGTGCGGGTGCCGTTGCTGGTGAGTTCGTTGTCGGCTCTGCTTGTTTCGTCTGTGCTAACGGTGTTGAGTGGCCGGTCGATGTGGATTTCGAGGCGTTCCGGTGCGAGCGCGGCTGCCATCTGTTCTCCCCATTCCATGAGGATGATGGTGTTGTCGCTGGGGTCTTCGAGTTCTTCGTCGAGTCCGAGGGATTCGAGTTCATCGAGTAGTCGTTCGATGGCATTTTGGCCTGGGGCGTAGGCGTTGCCGCCGAGTCGGTAGGCGTCGACGTGTATGAGGTGGGCGGAGTTACCGCTGGGGAATTGGCCTTTGAGTTCGCGTGCGATGGTGAAGGTTGGCGAGACGATGGGTTCGCTGATGTTGAGTCCTGCGCCGAAGCCTTGTGCGAAGGTGGTTTTTCCTGCGCCGAGTGGCCCTGAGAGGAGTATGACGTCTCCGCCGTGGGTGAGGTGTGCGACTTGTTTGCCGAGTTCGCGCATGGCTTCGCCGGTTGTCGCTTCGACGGTGACGGTTTTGGCAGTGCCTTCGCTGGTGTTTTCGTTGGCGTCAGTAATGGTTGCCTCGCTCATGTTAGTTGGTTCGTCCTTTGCTGCTGATCAGTTCGATGGATCGTTCTAGCGCGTAGACAGGGTCCGATCCGTTAGTTTTGCTTTGTTCGTCGGCCCATGCGAGCATTTGGATGCATCGTCTCATGCCGTCGGAGGTCCATCCGGAGAGCTGTCTGGTGGCGTTTTTCAGCACCCATGAATTGGTTTTCGCTTCCGCTTCGCTGATGGTGCCGGAGCGTACGGCTGAGGCTTTGGCCATGGTGCGTAGTTTCATGGCGAGCGCTCCGATGAGTGCGATTGGCGCGGTGCCTTGTTCTATTGAGGCGCGCATGGCGATGATGGCGTCGGCGGCACGTCCGGAGAGTGCGAGGTCGGCGACACGGAAGCGTCTACTTGGGGATTTGCTGTGAGGTATTGGTTGACGCGTTCCAATGTTATGGGATTGTCGTCGAAGTCGAAGCAGAGTTGTCTTGCCATGGCTGCGAGTTCGCCGGTTTTGTCGCCGAGTACGGCCACGAGTTGTTGTGCGGCCATGGGTTCGATGCGTCGGTTGCGTCGTTCGAAGCATTGTATGGTGAAGTTGAGTTTCGCTTCGGCTTTTTTGAGGTCGGCTACGGTTTCTTTGACGGCTCCGGCTTTGGTGAGTTGGTCGATGAGTCGTTTGCCTTTGATGCCGCCTTCGTGTTGGCAGATGACGATGCTGGCTTCGGCTGGATTGTTGACGGCTTGCTTGCAGTAGGCGACCATGGTTTCGCCGAGTTTGTCGTCGGCGTTTTGCAGGTTGGATACGATGACGATTGATCGTTCGGAGAGCAGCGATGGGCTTACCGCTTCGTCGAAGGCGTAATGATCGGCGTTGGTTGCGTCGAGTTCGATGGTTTCCGCGTCGGGGTGTTTGCGTTGCGCTTGGTGGCGCAGGTCGCGTACGGTCTGCTCGTTGAGGTACGGGTCGCCTCCGTAGATGAGGTGGAAGGGCGTTGTTGCGGATGGTTTCGGCATAGTATTCAATCTCGCTGTATCGGTGGACAAGATTCATTCGTTCCATTTCATGGTTTTGAGCGCGTTGTAGGTTCGTTCGCCCCATGCTTTCGCCCGTTCGATCGGATTGTGTATGAGGCGTCGGCCCGGCAGGTTTGGTTCCGTTGTGGTGATGCGGGCGAAGAGTGTTCCGGCGAATCGTGCGGTCGTGTATCCGATGATTTCGACGAGGATGATCAGTAGCGCGCCGCCTGCGTCTCCGGTCCATGGAATGGTGGCGTGGTCTCCTGATCCGAGGTTGAGGGCCATGAATTCCATGATGGCGGTGCCCCATGAGGCGAGGCTGGCGAATATGAACCCGAGGCTTGGCAGTATCCATGAGATGGCGAGACTGGCGAGTCCGGCAAGTGTGGAGAATCCCACGAAGGGTGCGACGACCAGATTGGCTGGAATGGAGTAGACCGGCAGTTCTGGTTCGATAAGCACTTGGATCGGCAGGGTGAAGAGTTGCGCGGCGATGGTCATGGCCATGGTTTGCGCGATGAATGCCGGCATGATCGGTGTGAGCCATGCGCCTAACGGTCCTGCGAACAGTACGATGCCAAGTACGGCGGCGCATGACAATGCGAATCCGAAACTGCGTGACATGTGCGGATTGACCATGAGCATGCCCAACGTGGTCCAGCTGAGGGTTGACAGGGCTTGCGTTCTTCGGCCGAGGAACAGGAAGCCCGCTCCCGCCAAACCCATGAGCAGGGCGCGCGACACCGAATCGGATGGGAACACGCACATCGCCAGCATGATGTACGACGCGCCGATGGCGATGGCCGTGACGCGTTTGGGCAGCAGCAGGAACGAGCAGACGGCGCGCACCAGGGTGGCGACGACCGCAAGATGCCCGCCGCTGACCGCCATCAGATGCAGTATGCCCGAACGTTGGAAGGCGTTTTCAAGCAGATTGGCGTATGTGGAATCAATACCCGTGCCCGTCTGGCCATTGCCACTATCTGGAGGAACGTAATCCTGCCCAAGAATACCTAAGGTCAGGCCGGGAACGAGCACTTTCCCTTGGTCGGAAAGCCGTGACGTCTGTTCGAAGAACGCCTGCTGCATCATGCCGATCGTGCGCAATGCGAGGTTCGGTCCCCGTATGCGTTCCACGGAGCGATGTCCGTCAGCCATAGCGGCATGGCACCGTATTGCGATATGGCGAGCGTGCCCCGCATCCGGTATTCGCCGCCTTGTTTGAGCGTGCCGCAGTCCGGCCGGTCCGCATAGACGCGCACCCGCATCATGCTTGGCTGCGTGACCTGGCTTGCCGTGATCGTTGAGATCGTCGCATCAATCTGGCAATCGTTTGCACGTCTGTTCGAATTCACTGCGGGAGATGTCGTACGTACCAGCGTGACAACGTCGCTTTCGCCGTTTCTGGCCGCGTACGAGGCCGCATCCCTCCATTGCAATACGTCGTAGGTCAACGCGGAAGACGCGCATGCCATCGCCGCGACCACGCATACGATAATGCTGAAATGCCATGCCGAGACCGCCCGCCGCACGCCAACCGGCACTCGCAGCATAGGCGATCGCAGGAACGGCAATCCCAATAATCCCAATAATGCCAGCAACGGTACCGCCAATGCCACAACGAGCGGCAGCATGCCGAACCGACCATCCCGTTCGACGCAATAGTCGAATCCCATATGCGTGGCCAAGCTCGCCGCCCACCCGCATAGGGCGGCCGGCAGCAGACGCCAATCCCTGCTCCCCTGCTCCCCATCCCGCCATTCGAACGTGTTTCCTCTCATCGTGCGCACACTTGGTCTCGGAATTTCGCCAGCGTTTTCTCGCCGATGCCTTTGACTTCCAACAGTTGGTCGACATTGTCGAAACGTCCGATCTGATTGCGATAATCGATGATGCGTTGCGCGGTCACGGGGCCGACGCCTTTCAAGGTCTGCAGTTCGTCGGATCCTGCGGTGTTGATGTTCAGCAGACCGTCAGCCGGATCGGCGGGCTCCGCTGGTCCGGATGTTGGTTCGCTCTGGCTGTCGGGTTCCGTGGATGGCTGCTGGCTTGGTGTTGTTTGCGTGGACGCCGTCTTGTCTTTCTCGGTTCCGTTCGCCTTCGATTGTTCGGATTGGGTGATCTGCGATTGTTGGAGCGCACTGTAGTGGACGGCCTGTTGGATGAGCATGGTCAGGCTTGCGCAGAGCGCGCACGACAGGGTGAGTATGGCGATGACCGCGTGGATTGGTTGGAAGACGAGTCGTGGACGGTCGCGTTTGGGCCGGTCCTGTTCAGTCGGTTTGTCGGAAGCTTGACGCCGGCCAGATCCCGCAATGTGGGTTTTGCGGGTTCAGGCGATTGTTCAGTTGTCGCGATTGCAGTGAACGTTTCAGCCGCTGCGGAAATCTCGGATATTGAGGTTGTTTCGGATATCGCGGGAACAGCATGTTCGTTGCGAACGTTCTGCCCGCGCGCGTTCTTTCCACGTGTTTCGGGCATGCCAAGTCCGCGCAGCCGTTGCGCGGACTGCGATGCGGTTTCGGCTTGCCTGTTGCGCCTGCCCGGCGGGGTAACGATAATGCCCATGCATCCAAAGTGGAGGATGCATGGGCATGTTGTCCAGTCGAAACGGCCCCTGTGGTCGAAGGATGGGAGTTATCCACATGTTCGGCGTGTCGCCTTATGCGGAAACGGTTCCCACCCTGTTGGAAGCCTCGTCAAAGGTCTCGCCAGAAGCCGTTGGATCCGTTTTTCGAAATATCATTCCGCAGGAACGATGGACACGATCTTCGGAGCCTTGACGATGACCTTGCGCGGTTCCTTGCCGCCCAGACGATCGGCGACGGCTTCCAACGCCATCTTCTCAAGTTCCTTAGGATCGATGTCGGGCGAGACCTCGAGCTTGGCGCGCACCTTGCCCTTGATCTGCACGACCGCGGTGACGGCGTCCTGGCCGACATAGCGTTCGTCGGCCTTCGGCCATTCGGCGTGGGCCAACGATTCGCCGTGTCCGAGCTTGTTCCACAGTTCCTCGCAGATGTGCGGAGCGATCGGGGAAAGCATCAGAATCAACGGTTCGACGGCCGCGCGCGGCACTTCGTTGAGGCTGGTCAGATGGTTGTTGAGCACGATGAGCTTGGCGATGGCCGTGTTAGGACGCATCGCTTCCATTTCCACGGTCACGTCGGCGATCGTGTTGTTCAGCAGCTTCAGCGTCTTCGTGTCGAGCTTACCATCGGTGACGCGCACTTCGCCGGTGTTCTCGTCGACGACGTTGCGCCACAGGCGCTGCAGGAAGCGCATGGATCCGACCACGTTGCGCGTGTTCCACGGACGGGATTCGGCCAGCGGGCCCATGCCCATCTCATACAGGCGGAAGGTGTCCGCGCCGTAGTTCGCATACATGTCGTCCGGCGTGATGATGTTCTTCAGGCTCTTGCCCATCTTGCCAAACTCGCGGTTGGCGTGCTCTCCGTTCCAGGTGAAGGTCGGCTCTCCGTTGGCGTCGGCCGGGCCTTCCACCACTTCGGCGGCCGGCACGTACTGGCCACGGTCGTCGGTGTAGGCGTATGCCTGGATCATGCCCTGGTTGAACAGCTTGTGGAACGGTTCCGCGGAATCCACGAAGCCGAGGTCGAAGAGCACCTTGTGCCAGAAGCGGGAGTACAGCAAGTGCAGCACGGCGTGCTCCACGCCACCGATGTACAGGTCCACGCCGCCGGACTTGCCAGTGGTCTCGTTGTGGTTCGGGCCCATCCAGTAGTCGAACTCGCTCTTCTCCACCATGTGTTCGGTGTCGGTCGGGTCGAGGTAGCGCATGTAGTACCAGCAGGATCCGGCCCAGTTCGGCATGGTGTTGGTGTCGCGGTAGTAGGTCTTCCTGCCGTCGCCCAAGTCGAGTTCGACCTTCACCCAATCCTCGTTGCGGCTCAGCGGCGCTTCAGGATTGGATTCGGCGTCTTCCGGATCGAAAGTCTTCGGGCTGTAGTCCGGCACGTCCGGCAGGTTGATCGGCAGCTGGTCGTCCGGCAACAGATGCGGGGTGCCATCTTCGCCGTAGACGATCGGGAACGGCTCGCCCCAGTAACGCTGGCGGCTGAACAGCCAGTCGCGCAGACGGTAGCTGACCGTGCCCTTGCCGACACCAGCTTCTTCCAGCCATGCGTTCACCTTGTCGATGGCTTCGTCCACGCGCAGTCCATTGAGGCTCAACGCGTCGCCCTTGGCACGGGTGGCGTCCACAGCGGAGTTGATGACGATGCGTCGTGGGAGACGAACGGAGCCTTGCCTCATAGTTGGCAGATCGTCGCCGGATTCCGGCAGCGGCTGCACGGTGTAGGTGACCGGCAGACCGAACTTGACCGCGAAATCGTAATCACGCTGGTCGCCACCCGGCACGGCCATGATGGCGCCGGTGCCGTAATCCATAAGCACATAGTCTGCGGTGAACAGCGGCAGCTTGGCTCCGGTGATCGGGTTGATGGCGTACAGGCCGGTGAACAGGCCGGTCTTCTCGCCCGCCTCGTCCACACGGTCCTTGGCGGTCTTGGATTCCGCGGCCATACGGTAGGCCTTCACAGCCTCGACCGGAGTGGCGTAGCCGCCCTTCCAGTCTTCCGGAGTCTCGGACGGCCATTCGGCGGGAACATCCTCGAGCAGATGATGCTCCGGGGAGACCACGGCGAACGTGGTGCCGAACAGGGTATCGGGACGGGTGGTGTAGATCTCCATGTCCTTGACGCCGTTCGGGGTTTCGACGTCGAAATGCACGGAAGCGCCGTGGGATTCGCCGATCCAGTTGCGCTGCATGAGCTTGACCTTTTCCGGCCAGTCGATGCCGTCAAGATCTTCGATCAGACGGTGGCCGTATGCGGTGATGCGCATGGACCACTGGCGCAGCTCACGCTGGAACACCGGGAAGTTACCGCGTTCGGACTTGCCTTCGGCGGTGACCTCCTCGTTGGCGAGCACCGTGCCCAGGCCCGGGCACCAGTTCACCGGAGACTTGGAGATGTATGCCAGGCGGAAGTCGTTGAGCACGTCGGCCTGCTCGGCTTCGGTCAGATCATTCCACTGCTTGCCTGCGAATCCCGGAATCTCACGCTCGCCGGATTCGAACTGCTCCACCAGCGTGCTGATCGGGCGTGCGCAGCCCTTGGAGCCAGACGGGTTGGTGGCATCCTCGTCGTACCAGGAATCGTAGATGCGGGAGAAGATCCACTGGGTCCAACGCACATAGCCCGGGTCAATGGTGGCGAAGGAGCGGCGGTTGTCGAAGCTCAGCCCATACGATGCAGCTGGCGGCGCATGTTGGCGATGTTCTGCTCGGTGGTGATGCGCGGATGCTGGCCGGTCTGGACTGCATATTGCTCAGCCGGCAGACCGAAGGCGTCGTAGCCCATGGCGTGCAACACGTTCTCGCCCTTCATGCGGTGGTAGCGGCTGACCACATCGGTGGCGAGGTAGCCGAGCGGATGGCCCACATGCAGGCCCTTGCCCGACGGGTACGGGAACATATCCATGGCGAAGTACGACGGGCGTCCTTCGGCGTTGCGACCCTTGCCGTCCCTCAGATCGCCATTGACGTTGGCGGCCCAGAAGGTGCCTTCGTCATCCCAAATCTTCTGCCATTTTTCCTCAATGCCCTGAGCCAAATCCGCGTTGTAACGGAACGACGGTTCGGCTGGTTCGTTCGACTGCGTCTGCGCGCTTTTCTCAATGTCACTCATAATGCATGAAACTAGCCGCGCAACTGGACACTTCGCAAGGCGTCAATCATTATGCAAGAAGCGTTTTGCAAAGCGTCACGCAAGGCGGGGGCCGTCAGCCTTCCGACGCTGCCGAGAGCGTTATCGCGGGAGGGTTGAGCGACATGTCGGGAACGTAGCCGATCGACTGTTTCATCTTGTCTATGGCCTGCTTCCACGAGCCGTCGTCCATCATGGACTGCAATGCGGCGTCGATCTGTTTGGCCAGCGTGGATTGGCCGGATTTGACCGCGATCGCGTACGAACGTTCGCCGAACGTTTCGCCTACGACCTTGAGATATCCGCCTCCCCTGTTGGATGCGAGGCCCGCCGCTATGGCGTCATCTGCCGCGATGGCGTCCGCCTGCCCGATCATCAATGCCGTTTCGCATTGCGGATACGTGTCGCGTTCGCTCACGGTCACATCTTCCGCAAGATTTCGCACGCTGTAGGAGGGTATTCCTCCTTTGGCCACGCATACCGTCCTTCCGGCAAGATCATCGGTTCCGGTGATGGTTCCCGCACTGTCGGAACGTACCAACAATGCCGCATGCACAGTCAGATACGGTCCTGCAAGCTCAACCTCACCATCCTGAACGTCATCAGCGGCGAAAGCATCGACCACCATGTCCACGGTGCCGTCTTCAAGTGACGAAACGCGCGTCGACGGCAGCACCTGTTTGAACACGATCTGTTTTTTCGCGAATCCCAGCGTGTTCGCCACATATTGCGCCACGGAAATATCGAAACCCGAATACTCTCCCCCATGCAGAAAACCCAAACCAGGCTGGTCCGCGGCCACGCCAATCGCAATGGTCGGCCCCTGCGCGAGACCATTGGTCACTACGGAAATGGAAGTGCCGCACGCGCTCGTGCCCAATACGGTCGAAGCGGCGCATACCAGCGCCGCGATATTTCGTGACAGACGTGACAGACGTAGCATACGCGCGATTCTACGCGATTCTACTTGAACATGCGCGAACGCGTCAGGAACCAGGTGACAATGGCCGAAACGACCAGCGAGATTCCGATGATCACGGCGAAGCCCCACGGCTTGTCCGTCAACGGCATGCCTAGCATGCCCTCCTGGAAGTTCATGCCGTACATTGAGAAGATCAATGTCGGAATCGACAGCGTGATGGAGATGATCGTGAAGATGCGCATCACGTTGTTCAGATTGTTCGACACGATCGACGCGAACGCGTCGGTCATGTTGGCAAGAACGCCGCTGTAGATGTTGGCCATCTCGATTGCCTGCTTGTTTTCGGTGATGACGTCGTCGAGCAGATCCTCGTCTTCCGGATACTGCTTGATGCGCGGCAGCGTGGTCAGCTTTTCCATCACGATTTCGTTCGATTTGAGCGACGTGGTGAAGTAGACCAACGTTTTGCTCAGTTCGAGCAGCATGAGAATCTCACGATTCTGCATGGAATGGCGCAGTTTGAGTTCGAGCTTGTCGCTTTCGCGGTCGATGATACGCAGATACCGCAGATACATGGTGGCGTTGCGGTACAGGATCTGCAGGATGAAACGCGTTTTCATATACGTGTTGAAACCGCGGATCGTACCTTCCATGAACGGGTGCAACACCGGAGTGTCCTGCATGCAGACGGTGATGATGGCCGACTGCGTGATGATGATCGACAACGGGATGGTCTCGTACCAGTCTCGCCCGCCGCGCTCTTCGACGGTTGGAATGTCGACGATGATCATCGTGTAATCGTCTTCCACGTCCACGCGGGAGCGTTCTTCGTCATCAAGCGGGGCGCGCAGGTCGGCGAGATCAACGCCGGTTTCCATGGAAACGTTGGCGAGTTCCACATCCGTCGGATCCGAAAGGCATAACCAAGATCCGTTTTCGGGTTTTTGGATCTGCTCCACCTGGCCGTTAATCGTTCTGAACATTCTCAACATGTCTCTCACCCGCCTTTCGCGCTTTCCGACGTTCTATCGCTGTACGGCAGCCCGAATCCAACATCTCCGGCGATCGGTCTCTTGCGATCGATCTGGAACATTCGGGCAAACAACCTTATTTAGGATAGTCCCACCTTGAGAGTTGGCCGGCCGCGTGCCTGAGATTTCATCGAGAATTCATGTTCGACGCATGCGTCCGCGGCAGGCGACAGTCACTGCAGATCGTTGCGGTTACTGCGGATCACTGCACGATGGGCTTCCACAATGGCATGTTGGGGCCTCGCAATTCCTTCGGCCCATTCTCCCAATCGGTAAGCGCGGCGATGGCGGGACCTTGGTTGAAGGCGTCGAGCTTCCACTGCCATGTGTCGGGATCCGCAGGACCGTTGGAACCGCCTGTGTTGACGCTCATGCTCGTCCAGAAGGCGTTGCGCATGGCTCCGAGATTGTTGAGGTCGTCCGGATCCATGTCGAGCAGCACGGCGACGGTGGCCACGATCCACGATCCATGGCCGACTGCGAGCAGCGTGGTGGCCGTCGGATCATCGGCATGTTCGGCGATGATGCTTCGTATGGCTTGGGAGCCACGCTGGCCGGTATGCCTGCGGCTTTCGACGCCATGCTTGGTTTCGCCTCCGGTGTGGGCACGCCATGAATGGTAGTCGTCGGCGTACTGTTCGAGGATTTCCTCGCGGGTCATGCCTTCCCATTCGCCGAAGCTGCGTTCGCGCAGGCGTGGGTCGAGGGCTACGTCAAGTCCGAGAAGGTCGGCGATGGCGTGAGCGGTCTGTTGGGCGCGGAAAAGGTCGGATGATACGACGACCATGCGTCGGCTCGCGGCCGGTGCCTCGTTGATTTCGTTAAGATCGGCGAGATACGCGCCTCGTACGCGGGTTGGGCGAGTTCATCATTATGGTCGGCGATGTGCGCGACTTTCGCCCAATAGTATGTTTTGGCGAGTTCATAAGCGCTTTGGTCGGCCTGCCACCTGCCGACGATGTCGAGGGGAATGTCGATTTGGCCTTGCAGTCGTCTTGCGAGATTGTATGCGGTGCGTCCGTGGCGCAGGAAGAGTACTTCGTCGATCATGCATTTCATTGTAGCTATGCCGTGCGAGTGTGGTGAGGGTCGCCAGATGGCTGTGAGCGCGAATGCGTGGTGGAGAGGGTTCCGTCGGTGAGGCATCCTGTTTCTGGCGGGCATTCGTCGTGGTTGGGGACGCGCGTTCCTGTGATGAGAAGCCGGTGGGTGTTGATGCCGTATGGGGTGCAGGTCATAAGGGTGGCCTGATCGGCGCTGGCGTCGTGTTTGTTTATCCAGGTGAAATCGTCGGGGGTGATGGTGCGGATTGTTTGCACTTGATAGGTGAGGGTTTCGCCGAGGGTGGTGATGGTGAATTCGTCACCTTCTCGGGCTTGGTCGAGTTTGGTGAACATGAGTTTGTCGGCGAGGCCCCGGTGTGCGGTGATGACGGTATGGGTTCCCGCTCCCCCGATTGGCAGGGATGTGCCTTCCCAATGCCCTGCGCCGATGGCGAGCGTCTGTTCGCTTGTTCCGTGGCGTATGGTAGGCTGATGCCGAGTTTCGGGTAGTTGATGGTTGCCATGACGTCGCTGGGTGGGATGACGAGTTGCCGATTGTATTCGTCGGGATTTTGCGTTGCGGGTTCGCCGTCTGTTTGGTTGCTGGTTTGGTTTGCGAGGCGCGCGTTGTAGAGTTTCGCCTGCCGTTTGCTTTCTTGGATTGCCTTGTTTGCGGTGTTGGTGATGGTGGCTGCGTACGCTTTGACGTTGGCTGCTTGTTGGATGTTGTCTTCGGCGCGCATGATCAGGGGGATGCTGATGATGAGTGCCGTTGCGGTGAGCATGGCGGTTCCCACGCACCATCGGATGATGCTGCGTTTGTTGGGCGCTTTTTTGTGCCGTGGTTTGCTATGCGGGGGAATCGCCATGTGTTGCTATTGTCGGATGTTGGCTAGTCGTTGCTTGATCGGCACATGCGCAGCATGACGATGCTCCTATGAAGAGGAGTGCCGCGATGCTGAAGAGCATGGTGAGGCCTGCCGCACCAGTCAACGGTATTTCGGTGATGGTACGGATGTTGGTGACGACCACGGTGTGGCTGTCGCCTTTTTTGATGAGGTTGTTGGGGTCGGATTTGACGTCGAGGCTCCACGTCATGTTGGTGTCGTCAACGTTGACGGTGACGACTGCGCTGGGCAGCATGAGCGACGAGTAGTCCTGGGGCGCTTGTGTTTCGGTGATGGTGTATTCGCCTTTGAGTCCTTGGATTTTGGTTTCGCCGGCTTCGAATGTGGTGGTTGTGGTGGTATCGCCGCTGGTGGCGAGGCGGTAGGTGCCGTTGCCGAGGGCCACGAGTTTCAAAGGCGTTTTGTCGCTGGCGCCTTGGGCGATGGCGAATTTCGCGCCGGTGAGCTTTTGGCTTTTGGCGTCGACCTTGCGTAATGCGATTTCACCGGTGCAGACTTTAACCTCGTTGCCGGGCTGGTTGTTGTGGTCCTGCCATGCGTTGGGATTGTGGGAGTATTCCAAGTCGATGGAGTTGACGTTGCAGGGGCTTCCGATGACCGCATTGCCGTTGAGTCTGGCCTTGTAGGTGACTGTGATCGTCGCGCCGACCGGCAGGGCCGCCTTTGATGCGTCCGAGGCGAGAATGTCTCCGTTGACGCCGAACAGCCAGCTGATGGTTTTGCCGTTGACGTTTTCCTTGTAGAACGTGCTCGCCAATGCTTTGCCGCCGACGGTGATCGAGGTGAGCGAACCATAGTCGAGACCCGCGCCAAGCGTATCGTTCAACGCAAGATAGTAGTGCTCGTAGCCTGTCCAGTTGGGGATTTTCTGCGTCACACGGTAGGTCAGGTCCTTGCCTATCGCTTCGGATGCGCTGTCTTTCCAGGCACTGCCGACGTTGACTTTTTTGTCTGGCGATTCCACGTTGGATACCTTGTAGATCACTTGCCCGAGGGTCAGGGTCGTGCCGCCGGCCGTACGTAGTTGGTTGACGCCGTTGACCGCGGTGCCGTTCATCATCATGATGGACGCGGTTGTTTTGATGGCGGTGCCGCTGCTTAGTGTGGTTGTCGCCGGTGTACGGTCCACGATGGCGTAGATTCCCGGTACGAGTACGTTGCCGGTCGACATGGTGGCTTTGTCTTGGCTGAGTGTGGAAACCGCCGTTCCATCCTGCTTGGCGAAGTTGGTTTGTTTGGCGAGGCTGTTGCAGAAGTTGCGTAGCTTTCCGCTCCATGGATCGCTGCGCGAGTCGGTCAGGTTCTTCACCACCCACACCATCGGATCGTTTTTGCCGTTGACGGTAAGGTTCGTATCGGTGGCTCCGGCCGCTTTGGCTGCCGCGGTGATGTCGGATGCCAATGCCGTGTTCGTGGTCAGATCGTAGCCGACGATCGTGTTGCCGTCCACGCTTGCGGCGGTATATGTGGCAAGCTGGATGCGCGGAGGTCCTTGCCTTCGAGGCTTTCCCCGTTGCTTGCCTTCACGCTCATGGACTGCTTGACGCCTAAATCGCCGAGTTGCGGCGTGGCTTGGGCCGTGCCCGGCATGGCAAGAGCCGCGATCATGCCCAGCGCAAGCATGGAGGTCCATCGGCGGCGTATGGTGTGTTGTGTCATGGTTCACCTTCTCTGGTTGTTGGTTGTCGCATAGGCGTCTTCGCTTATGCGTGCAGACCAGCATGGCAGAAACCAATATTCGCCCGCCACCTCTTTAAGAAAATCTGTGGATAAGTGGATGAGCGAACACTTATCCACACTTATCCACAACCCATGCATGCAACTGCCGTATAGGAATCCATGGTCGAACCGCCGCGAACGATATGCTGCAGATTCGCGATCTTCCGTTCCGATATCGGAGAACCGCAGACCGGACATACAGTCCCGTCTGCGGTTCTCCGATATTGTCGTTTCGACTGGTTCAGTATGGAACCGATCAGTCCTTGACGATGGTTTTGCCTGCCGTAGCGCCCGGAGTGAGATCCTGAATTTCCGTGATCTCCAAAACCGGAATGGTCATCGGCTTTTTCGTGCCGCGTTCTTCGGCGACTTTGACCTGTTCGTCATAGATGGCGTCATCGGAATGCAGCACGACGTTGCCGCGGAAACGGTATCCCTTCTTCTGTTCGAGGTTGGCGACCGCGACGACCAGATCACTGCCGTCAAGCAGGTTACGGTATGTCTGGCCCGCGGTGCGCTCGTGGTAGCCGATATGGTTGTTGTCGATGATGAACATGCTCATCTTCGGACCGAGATCGACCTGGCCTTCTTTGCTGATGGTGGCCACCCATGCGAGGTTGCTGTTGAGGAATCCCTTCATCTCATCGGTGAGATCTGCCATGATGCCGTCCTTTCGTCTATATGCCCATGGAATGCGGGCATACTTTCAGACTACGACAAGAAACCCCACAACGCATGTTCGCCCAACGTGAATAACATCACATACGCGCTCCATCTGAAACCGAATTTAGGAGAGATAACACCTGTTTCGCACTTTGCTGAGGCGTCAGACCACGATCATCCGCTATCCAATCAATCATGGAAAAGAAAGGATTGATTTTGGGTTGGCATCAGCGGTATCTGCTGGACGATATGCACGTCGAGTTGATTCGCAATGGGTTCAAAGACAAAGCCTGCAGCATGCCGATATCCGCACTTGGTTTAGATATTGTGTGTGAATTCCTTTATTCCATTGATGGGTTTTTCCCTCAAAAGAATTTATGCAGATTCAGACATTTCCGATTTAGCCTGGGCTTTTTTCGATGTGGCAATTCTTGTTTGCTGGCTTAGATATGTCAGACAGTATCTGCCAGAGAAAGCACAAAGGCATTTTATTCCATCCCCCATTCTCGCTTTGCTTGTATGCGCGTACGCAACGCCCCGGAGGCCCTGAATCTGAGAGGCGTCTTCCTGTGAACTCGATGAGGCTCGCGCCCGCCAGCTCATCCACGTATTTGCGGATCGTCTGTTTCGTCAGCATGAGGTCGCCGCCTGCATCTTCGAGCGTCATGGACTTGGTGGTGTCGAACAGCTCCTCCTGCATGACTGCGTAGAGAAGCAGGGTCGCGTTCGTGGACAGTGCATGTTCCCTCCGTAGCTCGTCACGCAGGACGGTCGCCTTGTCGAGCTGGTCGATTTTGACGCCGAGCTCCTCGATCAGGGATTCCTGCGCCCGTTCGATGAGTCCGAGGATGGTGTATACGAAGAACGTGAGTTCCCCGCTGTTGAGTTTGTCCTCGGCCTCAGTGAACGCCTTGTAGTATTCGTTCTTGTTCTCCGCGATCGTCCTGGAGAGGGACAGCACGGTGGGCAGAGTGAGATCGTTGCTGAGGTAGAGCGCGAGCAGATACCTGCCTGTCCTGCCGTTGCCGTCGTAGAACGGGTGGATGTATTCGAACAGGAAGTGGCTGGCTATCGCCCGCTGCAGGAACGGTATGGTATCCGACCGGGCGAGGTCCATCATCTGTGCGAGCAGCGCTGATATCCGCGCCTCGCTGCTGACGCCGCTGTGGATGACGGTGCCGTGCGGTCCTTGGACCTCGACATCGCCTTTCCTGAACAGCTCCCCGTCGGGTCTGTTCTTGTCGTCGATCTCGTCGAGGGCTATCTTGTCGTAGATGTCCCTGATGTCCTCGAGAGTCTTGGGCAGTTCAACGTCGCGATTGGTGAGGTTGAGATACAGTTTCGCGAACTCGCCGAACCTGGCCTTCTCCATGTCGCCCTCGGTCCTGGCCTGCCGGGCTGCGGCCACGGCGGCTTCCGTCTCCTTCCGCGTCGACCTGACCCCCTCCATCTCGTTGGTGGCGAGCAATTCCTCGGATATGGCGTGGTAGATGTAGTTCCACCGCATGACTCCTGGGATGCTCCGCCACATGGCCGATACCTGGCGTTCGGCGAGGAGCACCTTCTGTGTGAGCATGCACACGCAGCGCGGCGTGGCGATGAACAGTTCGCCCAAGGGTGTGCCGATTCCGGTTGTGAATGTGGAGTCCGCTTCGAGGCGTTGTCTGACGAGCCGGTCGTGGTTGGCGTAGGAGTCCATGCTCCTGTCGGCGTGGAACAGCCGCGCCAAAGTCCTGTATTCCATGCTCATAACGGTCACTGCTTTCAAAAAGTCATTTATATTTTATGAGAATTATAAATTAGAAGCACTCATAAGACAAGACAAAGCATCTATGAATGAAAATTAACAATAAGCCCATGTCGGCTCTACCGTCCGTCGCCGACACCCCTGCCGACACAGGTCGTTCATGCGTCCGTCTGTTCGGCTTGTATACGATCTTGCCGAAGGTTCTCCGCGTCGTCGTGGAAGTCCTGTTTCTTTACCGCCTTATAACCGGTTTCTATCACCTTGAACCGTTTTTGAGGTTCGGCAAGCACGTCCGCGAAACAGTGTCGTTTCAACAAAAAGGGCCACCCCTTACGGAGTGGCCCTCGATAATCGTGGAGCTAAGGGGATTCGAACCCCTGACCCTCTCCATGCCATGGAGATGCGCTACCAGCTGCGCCATAGCCCCAAAGTCTGCCCTGCAAACTCTGTATAATATACATCGCAGACATAAGTCACGCAAATTTCGGCGTGTCGCCCGCACTGAGGAATTGGCATGAGTAAAACCGCACTACGCAATCACCTTATGTGAACCTTATGCGGGCGACATGGGAAGTGCGCCACCAGCGACATTAGTTACTACTTGCATCTCCCGTCGAGCCGGTAGTACCGTCGGTGGATCCGACGTGCCAGTGCCAGTCGAACCATCGGTTCCGCTGTTTCCGGATCCGGATGATGAGCCATCACCAGTGGTGCCGGACGTGCCTCCGTTTGAGCCAGTGCCGTTGGACGAATCCGTTCCGTTCTGGCTGGAACCATTGCTGGAATTATCGGATGACGACCCGCTGTTTCCGGACGTGGATCCATTGGTATTGCTCGATGTGCCGTTGGAAGTGGACGAGTCGGTGGATCCGTTGGTGGTTTTGTCGCTGCCGTCCGTGGTGGTTTCGTCGTTCGAATCCGTGGAATCGGACTTAGGCTTTTGCACGGGGGTCTGCCCGCCGCCAGTCTGATAGTCATCGGTATTTCCATGCGAAGGTACAACCTTCTCATGCACCACGTCACGCACCACGGTGTCCGTCCCCTGACCGCCGGTGAAAGCAAGAATCAATCCCGCGCTCACTCCCACACCAACCAAAGCACTGACGAATGCGATGATCGCCGGAGCGTACTTGCTATGCAACCAATTCGAGGAACGCTGCCCAGCATGCTGTACTCGGGCATCATGCGCGCTTCCGAGTGTTCCGGTCTTACCGGTAACTACGCCAACATCGCTGACGCCACGCTGTCCGTTCGGGAAAACGGAAGTCTCCCCTGCCCCGGCAATATCGCCGAGCGCACGAGTCGCATCCGCATATTCCTGTCCGGAGGAAATGACGCGCGGTAAACCGGACTGCGCTACCGCAGCCGTATCGGCAGACAATACCATCGTGACATCCGACGCAACAGGAGACGATCCAATAATCCTCGTCTCATCATCCTGTTCGGAAGAGCCAAGCACCTGCGTTTCATCCGCAGCTCGCTCATTCGAAACCGTCTCGCTACTCGACGGGAACGGCACGGCCTGTTGGATCTTCTCCCCTGATGCCTTCAAAACGTTCTTATAGACCTGCGTGGCAACCGCGGAAACAACCGACCCCGCGGCCACACCAATCACCGATCCCGCGATACCGATTTTCGCGGAAAGTAGGAATGACGTGACCGCCGCCAGCGCACCCGCGCAAATCGACGAAAAAGAGATTCCCTTAAAAAAGTTTTTCACAAGCCATGACGATAGCTAATTTCGCTATGAAAGTACTGGCGATTCTGTGAAAAGCTTGAAAAAGCGGTGACAGACCAGCGTCCGACATCATGTATCGGCCGGCTACAGGCTGGCTACAGGCTGGGATGCTCCCATTCCTCGGAATCGGCGATAGCGGGACCGTGATTGTAGTCCATCAAACGCCAACGCAATGTGGAACCGATCTCCAATGGAATGAGCCGCACCCAGTGAGCGTTGCGCATCGACAAAATGTCGGCGAAATCGCCATGCGCATCCGCCATTCCCAGCAGCGTCTGCAACGTTTGGGAAATCCATGCACCATGCGAGAACACGTACAAGTCCGTGTCGGATCCGGCACGGAACGCCCAATCGTTCAACGCTTCGACGCCACGACGTCCGACTTCCTCCTTGGGTTCGGCACCGTATTTGAGTTCGCCGCCACGGAATTCAGCCCAGGAACGATAGTCTTCCGGGTACCGTTGCGCGAGTTCCTCAACCGGAATGCCTTCCCAATCGCCGAAGCTGCGTTCACGCACGCGGATGTCGGGATGCACTTCCAAGCCCAGCGGGTCGGCGAACGCATGCGCGGTGGCTGCGGCACGCCCCAGATCGGAACAGATGACCAGCCGGTTCGGAATATCGGGACGACGATCAACATACAGTTCACGCAATGCGTCGGCCGTCTGGCGAACCTGCCATTGTCCGACTTCGTCGAGGGGAATGTCGATCTGGCCTTGCAAACGATGCTGCGCATTGTAGGCGGTACGTCCGTGACGCACCAGCGTGATGGCGTGCACGTGTTCCGGTACTGCGCTGTTATGCTCAAGTTCGACGTTTCGAGGCATGCTGCTGCTCTCCGTTGCTTTCTCGATTATGGAATGTTTGCGAAAACTGCTTCGCTTGATATGAAAACATGCCTTCCGCATCTATACGGGAAAGCATGTTCATACGTGTTATTCCGCGGTTTCCGCGGTCTCTTCGTCGGAAGTCTCCGGATGTTCGAGCTGCAGGTCGATGCTCGGGCAATCCTTCCACAAGCGTTCGAGGCGATAGAAGTCGCGGGACTCCTGATGCATGACGTGGATCACGAAATCACCATAGTCGAGCAGCACCCACTGGCCTTCGGTCAAGCCTTCGCGGGAACGCGGTTGACGCTTGCCGCTTTTGAGATACAGGTCCTTTTCGATCTCTTCGGCAACCGCCAACACCTGACGTTCGTTCGAAGCGGTGGCGACGAGCATCGCGTCGGTAATGGCCAATGGTTCGGTGACGTCGAAGGCAACAAGGTCGGTGGCCTTCATACGGTCGGCCGCGGCGGCGGCGATGCGAATGGCGTCGATGGAATCTTGTACTGCCGGCATATTCAGCGCTCCCATTCGGCTTCCAGCCTCTACTACATGTTGTGTGTTTTCGGAATAGACCATGGAATCGTCCGGAACGTCGTGGCGTACCACGGAACCGGCTCCGGTAGTGACGCCGCTGCCGACTTCGACAGGGGCCACGAACAGGTTGCCGGCACCGACGTGCACGTTCGATCCGATGGTGGTGTGGTGCTTGTGCACGCCATCATAGTTGGCGGTGATGGTACCGCCGCCGATATTGGTGTGCTCACCCAAGTCGCGTCGCCGACATAGCTCAGATGCGGCACCTTGGTGCCGTTGCCGATGTGCGCCTTCTTCATTTCCACAAAGGCGCCGGCCTTGGACTCCTCGCCAAGATCGTTGCCCGGACGCAGGTACGTCCACGGACCGATGTTGCCGCGCGACCGATGTGGGTTTCCTGCACGCGGGAACGCTCCACATGGGCGTCGGCATCGATGACCGCGCCGATAAGTGTTGTGTATGGGCCGACCTGCGCGCCCTCGCCGATCACGGTCTGGCCTTCCAGGAAGCATCCGGGAAGGATCACCGCATCGCGTTCGATACGCACGTCATCTTCGATCCACGTGGTTTCAGAGTCGAGAATGGTCACGCCCTTACGCATCCAATGCTCGCAGATACGCTTGTTGTGAGCTTTGGCGAGCGCTGCGAGCTGCACGCGGTCGTTGACACCTTCGACGCTCAACGGGTCGGGGGCGGCGAACGCACCGACGGCACCGTTGGCTTTGGCGGTTTCGAGTGCGTCGGTCAGGTAGAACTCGCCTTGGGCGTTGTTGGATTTGAGGTTGGCGATCGCTTCAGCCAGCAGTTTGGCATCGAACACGTAGACGGACGTGTTCACTTCATGCACGGCCAGTTCGCTGCTGTTGGCGTCCTTCTGTTCCACGATGCGCAGCACGTTGCCTTTGCTGTCGCGGATGATGCGACCATAGCCAGTAGGATCGTCAAGAATGGTGGTGAGCACGGTGGCTCCGTTGCCGCTTTGCTCATGGAAGGCAAGCAGCTGGTTCAACGTGTCGGCGTCGAGCAGCGGCATATCCGAAGCTGCGATCAGCACCGAGCCGTCAAGACCGCCTTGCTCCTTCAACTGCGTCATGGCGCACTGCACGGCTCGCCCGGTGCCGGGAATGTCGTCCTGATTGACGATGGTGACACGCTCATTGTAGGAGCGGGCCGCTTCGGCGACTCGTTCCGCCTGGTAGTGCACGACCACGGCCAACGTTTCAGGGTCGAGCGCCGACACGGAGTCCATCACACGGTTCAAAAACGTCTTTCCGGCCAAAGTGTGCAGCACTTTCGGCTTGTTGGAACGCATGCGGGTGCCCTCACCCGCCGCAAGAATAATCGCGGCACTTAATGCCATGTCTAATCTCCAATTCCTCCGGCTCTCACAAATCCAGACACGAAGCCAGTTATCCGACGTTCCATCTTAAAACGAGCCCTCCCTAAACGCAAAACAACCACGTCTCGGAATGACTTGTGGAGCGCTGGAATGTCAGCATGCGTGCCTCGGAATGACTACCGTCTGATAGACGACTATGGAAAACAGCAATAACTACAAGGCGTTGCGCCGGAGACGGAGCGGATAGATTGATGTCCGACATGAATGTGGGGGTATCTCACGTAATGTATCACCATTTTTTGGGAAGGGAATGATAGTAATGTCAGACATCGCATATGATTGGATCGCCCTCGGCGTAGCCGCGATCCTGTTCGTCATCCTGGCGTTTCTCAAACGTAAGAAAAACGCGGGTTTCACCACACGCGTGTTGCTTGCAACGGCATTCGGTATCATTTTGGGAATCGCTTTCAACGGCCACACTGATTATGTCGCGCGGTGGGTTCCATCTGGTCCAACGCAATTACCGCACTGGTGGTTCCGCTGCTGCTGTTCAGCATCATCTCCAGCATCACGAACCTTGGAGAGTCCATGCGCTTAAAGAGTATTGGTGCGAAAACCGTATTCTTCCTGCTGCTTAACACTGACGAAGTTGAATCCAATCCACTTCTTCAAAGCGTTCTTCCCTGCCGGAGTGGTCGCGTTCACCTCGGAAAGCAGCATCGGCACGGTTCCAGTCACCGTGCGTCAGTTACGTAGCGCAGGCGTTCCAGGAGATATCGCCTCGTTCGTTGCCGGAACGGAGCCCTCACAGAGGCAAATATCACGAATGACGCCAAATCCGATTCAGCCAACGTCTCCCACCAACAGAGCGGTTTCGCTCTGAACTTCGCACCCAATGCAATGTTCTCCGCCAGTGGAGATGACGCCTGCTGCGGCACGAAGCCGAACAAATAATCCATCCACAAATCAACAGACACCTGTGGGAGAATACCGGATCGAAGTGTTCGAACGACGTTAGGCTGTCAGAGCATGCCGAGCAGCTCGGCCTCGTCACGCATGGCGCGGTACAGCATCCACTCCTGCCTGGCGTCGGACAATGCGCGGTGCTCCTCCATGTCGGCGATGTGGTAGTCGACGATGAGGGTGGAAACTTTGTGGCTTCGTTTTTCCGGATGCAGTCGACGGCTGAGGTCCAGAGTGTCGACGAAATGGTGCGCAAAGCGCGCGTCTCGCTCCGAGTAAGCGAGCTGTACAGCATTGTCGAGGAACGACATGTCGAAGGACGCATTGTGCGCCATGACCACGGCTGTGTCCGAACACCAGCGTGCAAACTCATCCATGACTTCACGCACATCCGGTTTGCCGAGCAGCATGCCATCGTCGATTCCCGTCAAACCAGTGATTCTTGACGGAACGTGTTCGAACGGGTTGATGAGCTGGTCGAATTCGTCAACCAGCTCATCATTACGGATTTTGACCGCGCCGATCTCAATGAGCTTGGCACCTTTGCGCACACTCAATCCGGTTGTTTCCGTATCGATCACGATGTAATCCGTGAATCGTCCGGACAACGGGTCCAAACGTCGGGAATCGCCACTTCTATGCGCTGCCATTCATCTCACCTCTGCTCTTTCATTTGCGATGTATAGCTTAATCATTCCAACCTGACTTTCTTAGCCGGGGAAACATAACAAAAAAAAAAGATCCTGCAGCATGACGCTGCAGGATCAATGAACCGTTATTCAGGCTTTACCGCAAAGCTCGTTCAGCGGGTCGGAGCGACCGTGACCGGGCAACGCTGGAAGCTCTTGAGATCGACATAGCCGGTGGTTGCATGGCACGACGGAGCGCGCCAATGTAATTGGTGGTGCCGTCCGCATTGTGGCTGGGGCCGAACATGATATCTTCCAGGGTGCCGACGGTGCCGACGTTCGTGCGGAAGCCGCGCGGAAGCGTCTGATGACGGGCTTCGGCACCCCAATGCATGCCCTTGCCCGGAGCTTCCTCGGCACGGGCCAGCGGAGAGCCAAGCATCACGCATCGGCGCCAAGCGCGAACGCCTTGATGAAGCTGCCGGAGTCGCCCATGCCGCCGTCGGCGATCACTTGGACGTAACGGCCGCCGGACTCGTCCATGTATCGCGGCGGCTTGGCCACGTCGGCGATGGCGGTGGCATCGGAGCGTGAACACCGATGGTGTTGCGGTTCGCGGATACTGCGCCGCCGCCGAAGCCGACGAGCACGCCGGCCGCGCCGGTACGCATCAAGTGCAGGGCCGCGGTGTAGTTGGCGGCGCGCTACGATGACGGGCACATCCAGATCGTAGATGAACTTCTTCAGGTTCAATGGCTCGTGATCCTGGGAGACGTGCTCGGCGGAAACGACCGTGCCGCGGATGACGAACAGGTCGACGCCCGCTTCGAGCACGGTCGAATAATAGTCCTGCGTGCGCTGCGGGGACAGGGCGCCCGCAACGGTGACGCCGGCGTCACGAATCTCATGCAGACGCTCGACAATGAGCTCCGGCTTGATCGGCTCAGCGTAGATCTGCTGAATACGCTCGGTCGCGCTTTCGGCCGCAGTTCGGCGATCTCGTCAAGCAGCGGCTGCGGATCGTCGTAGCGGGTCCACAGGCCTTCGAGGTCGAGCACGCCAAGCGCGCCCATCTTGCCCATGGCGATGGCGGTGGCCGGGCTGGTCACCGAATCCATCGGAGCGCCGATAACCGGCACGTCGAATTCATAAGCGTCAACCTGCCACGAGGTGGACACATCCTGCGGATCGCGAGTACGACGGGAGGGAACAATGGAAACGTCGTCCAGAGAGTATGCCAGACGGCCCTTCTTGCCCAAACCGATTTCAATTTCCTGAGACATGTTTTCAAGCTAATGCTCAGCAATGACAGTATGCAAGAGCGTGTCACCTGCCGCCACACCGTTTTTTTGGACATTAACAGGTGCCGTTAACACGTTCGTTATAAGACAGGAACTTATCACCTTCAATCCCGACAGGAGGGCAACACATGGCCAAAATCAAGGTCGAAGGCAAGGTCGTCGAACTCGACGGCGACGAAATGACCCGCGTCATCTGGAAAGATATCAAGGATCGCCTGATCCTTCCATACCTCGACGTGGATCTCGAATATTACGATCTCGGCATCGAAAACCGCGATGCCACCGACGATCAGGTGACCGTCGACGCGGCGAAGGCCATCCAGCGTGAGCATGTCGGTGTAAAGTGCGCCACCATCACGCCGGATGAGGCGCGTGTCAAGGAATTCGGCCTGAAGAAGATGTGGAAGTCCCCCAATGGCACCATCCGCAATATTCTCGGCGGAACCATTTTCCGCGAGCCGATCGTGATGAGCAACGTTCCGCGTCTGGTTCCCGGCTGGACCAAGCCGATTGTAGTAGCCCGCCATGCGTTCGGCGACCAGTATAAGGCCACTGATTTCAAGGTTCCGGGGGCAGGCACGCTCACCGTCACCTTCACTCCGGAAGATGGTTCCGAGCCGATCGAACATGTCGTGTACAACTATGGTGCCGACGGCGGCGTGGCCCAGGTGCAGTACAACGTGAACGATTCCATCCGTGGTTTCGCCCGCGCCTGCTTTAACTATGGTCTGATGCGCGGCTATCCGGTGTATCTTTCCACCAAGAACACGATTCTCAAGGCATACGACGGCCAGTTCAAGGATACGTTCGCCGAAGTGTTCGAAAACGAATACAAAGACAAGTACGCCGCAGCGGGCCTGACTTATGAGCATCGTCTGATCGACGACATGGTGGCCAGCTCCCTCAAGTGGCATGGCGGCTACATTTGGGCCTGCAAGAACTATGATGGCGACGTGCAGTCCGATTCCGTGGCGCAAGGCTTCGGCTCTCTCGGCCTCATGACCTCCGTGCTCATGACCCCTGACGGCCAGACCGTCGAGGCCGAGGCCGCACACGGCACTGTGACCCGCCACTACCGCCGCTGGCAGAAGGGAGAGAAGACCTCCACCAATCCGATCGCATCGATTTTCGCTTGGACCGGCGGTCTCAAGCACCGCGCCGACTTGGATAACACTCCGGAAGTCAAGTATTTCGCCGAAACTTTGGAGAAGGTCATCGTGTCTACCGTTGAAGGCGGTCAGATGACCAAGGATCTCGCCATGCTCGTTGGTCCGGATCAGGCCTGGCTTGACACCGAAGGCTTCATGAACGCTTTGGACGAGAATCTCGCCAAGGCTCTGGCCGAATGACCTAGCGAAATAACCTTTGGCTGAACGGCCAGCAGCAGGCTCAAAAGGCTGGATATGTATGGTTCACACGCATATCCAGCCCTTTTTGACGTCCGGATATTACAATCGGAGCTCAGCATAGGAATCATCATTCGATTTTCATGAAGGAAACGGCATGACACTGCACCGCACGACCGTGACGAAACGTCTGTTCGCACTGTTGGCATCGACCTCGCTCATCATGACCATGGGCGCCTGCTCATCCGCCAATGAAACGCAATCGCATGAAACGGACTCCCCCAGCACCGCCACTGCCACCGATGCCGGCAACGTGGTGATCTTCACCCCTTCGGACGGCATCACCATCTCCCAGCAGACGCCTCTGAGCAAATGGGAGAAGCTGGTGCCGGAAATCGTTTCATCATTGAAAGACAATGATGTCAAAGGCGCCAACATCACCGTCAAAGCGGCGCCAAGTCTCGACAAGCAAAGCCAAAGCGTGCAGGATTACGTGGTGAATCACGTCAACAGCACCAGCGACGATGCGGATTCCTCCGACAAAACCACTCTGGTAGTGGCGCCGGTGGCCGACACCACCGAATCCGACCGCCAATATGGAGACTATGTGTCGCACGCCATCACATGGAATGGGAGCTCCTCCGACGAAGACGCCCAGGACTACGCCCAATCCGCGGAACGTTTGGTTTCCGCATTGCAGCTCGCTCAAAACGAGGGCATGAAAGTCGTGTTAGTGTCGAACACGCTGCAGGGTTTCACTCCGGATGTGTACGTGCCGATGACCACGGCCGAGCAGATCGGCCAGCTTCAAGCCAAACAGCTGGTCAGCAAGCTCGAGCTCGACAAAACCAGCTCCGACAATCCGAAGCATATCGAAGTGCTACTCCCCTACGATGCCGCCAATGAAAGCGGCAGCACAGCGGACGCGACTTTCGCGCAAGGCGTGTTCAAAGGCATTTGGTCAGTGCTTGGACCGTATTTCAAAGATGGGAAGGCCGTTTCCCCATCCGGCACGCTGACCTCGTCGAGCACGGAATCCGATTGGGTGTCCGTGGCGTTCGACGCGGCGAAAAGTGAGCGGGTCAAATCCACGCTCGCCGGACGTCTCGGCATGGATAAGGACACATCGCGCCATACCCGCATCGACGGCATCATCTCCTGCAATGATTATGTGGCCGGCTATGCTTCCGAAGAGCTCAACGATCTTGGATATACCGGTTCGGCGGCCGACATCAACCCATCCATCACCATTTCCGGCATCGTAGACAATATCACCGGCAAGAAAGACCTGAAAAAACAGTCCGTTCCCGATCCTGCGCAGGCGCCTGAATCCGATGACGGCGATTCCGATACGGAGGATACCAGCGATTCCCTTGACGAGCAGAACTCGCAATGGCCGATCATCACCGGTTACGGCGCCTACGTCAGCTCCATACCGAATATCGTGAACGGCAAACAGTGGATGACCGCTTTGGAAAATCGCAAGACCTTAGCATCCGACATCGCACAGACCTGCGTGCAGCTCAACACGTCGGGCAAACTTGCGAAGCTGACGTTCATCTCATCCGTCGCCATGGAAGACATGAAAGTGCCGACCATTCAGGAAGAGGCGCTTGCGGTCAGCGCCAGCAATCTGAAGAAAACGCTGATCGAACCGGGATATATCTCGCTCGCCGAAGCAGGCTTGTAGACCGGCAACAAGGTAATCCGGATTATCAGACATAGGAAATCCGACAAGAGATGGAAAAAGCTGGCCTCCGTCGAACCGCCGCGACGGAAGCCAGCTTTTTATGTTGCGGCCGGCACATTCCTACCGCCGATCATCGCATTCTACTTCTTCGGAACGTAGATGACGGTGTCGATCAGCATGCGGTAGTGATCAACCACCGCCTGACGGCGTGCCTTCATGCTCGGCGTGACCAAGCCGTTTTCTTCGGTGAACTCGTCCGACACGATTTCGAACTTACGGATCGATTCGGCACGGGATGCGAGCTCGTTGGCTTTGTTGACGGCACGTTCCACTTCGGCGCGCACGATCGGATTGCGGGAGGCCTCCTCGAGGGATGCCGCGCATTCCGCGCCTTTCGATGCAAGCCATGCGTTCGTTTCGCCAAGATCCAACGCAATGATGGCCGCTATGAACGGCTTGCGGTCGCCGATCATCACGCATTGACTCACCACGGGCGACGTCATGATCGACGCTTCCATTTCGCATGGAGAGACGTTCTTGCCGCCGGCGGTGATGATGAGGTCCTTCTTACGTCCGACGATGGAGACGAAGCTTCGTCGTCGATGGAACCAAGATCACCGGTATGCAGCCAGCCGTCGACAATCTGCTGCCTGGTGACGTCGGGATTGTTGTGGTAGCCGGCGCATACGGCCGGGCTCTTGATGCACAGTTCACCTTCCTCGTCGACACCCATGGCCACGCCCTGCAGAGGCAGTCCGATGGTGCCAATCTTGTATCCGGAGGTCGGATTGACGCTTGACGGAGCGCAGGTTTCGGTCATGCCGTAGCCTTCCAGCAGCGGCAGTCCGACGCCATTGAAAAAATGCGCGATGGATGAATCAAGCGGAGCGCCTCCGGAAACCGCGTATTCCACATGGCCGCCGAACACGTCCATGATCGAGGAGTACACCAGCTTGTTGTACAGCGCATGCTTGAGATTCAAGACAACCGGAATGCCTTCGCCTGACTGCTGTGCGTACGACCAGTCGCGCGCCGTCTGCGTGGCACCTGCGAAAATACGTCCTTTGAGGCCGGCTCCGGCCTTTTGCGACGCCGCATTGTATATCTTTTCGAAGATACGCGGCACGGCAAGGATGAACGTCGGCTTGAACGCTTTGAAATCAGCCAGGATCGTCTTCAAGTTGCTGGATAGGCCGAGCGAGACGTTACCTGCGAAGCAGAAGAACTGCATGTAGCGTGCGAACACGTGCGCCAGTGGAAGGAACAGCAGCAGACGACGGTTCGGCTTCATCGCGATATCGGGCATGGAGCTAATGCCCGAATAGGTGATGAACACGAAATTGGAATGGGTGAGCTCAATGCCTTTTGGCGTGCCTGTGGAGCCGGAAGTGTACACGATGGTGGCGAGGTCCGATCCTTTGACCGCATGTTCGCGCTCTTGGAATTCGGCGTCGGACACGGCATGTCCGTATTCGATCATCGTGTCGATCGCGCCAAGTCCGATGACGTAGACGTCGCCAAGATTGGAGCATTCGTTTCTGATGGATTCGATCTTGTCGCGTTGCGCGTCATCTTCTGCGAACGCCATTTTGACGTTGGCGTCGTTGAAGATCATTTTGACCTGCGCGGGAGAATTCGTCTCGTATACGGGAACGGTGAGCGCTCCGATCGACATGATGGCCACGTCGAGCGCAGTCCACTGCCAGCAGGTGTGAGAGATGATGGACACCGATTCGCCGGGCATGATGCCTTGGGCGATCAGCCTTTGGCGATGGCGATGACCTTGGCACGGAATTCGGTGGCGCTGAACGACGACCACTCGCCATGCTCGTTCTTGTATTCGACCAATGAATCGTTCGGAGTGCGGTTCGCTCGTTCATCAAGCACCGAGAAAATGTTCTTATCCGTGTCGATCTGCTGTTCCAAAGGCCGCGTGTATTCCTTGTACATGGCATTTCTCCCCTGCGTAATCGTCGTACATGTAGCATCATAGCCTGAGAGCTTCACTTTTTTCGACGAGGCCACGACGTATGGACAAAATCAATGGTTCTGTCGACCCCTGTTTCACAGGCCTTTCAATCCGATTCTCACCGTACGGGTTTTGCTTTCCGGATTGGTGTATTGCCGTCCTTCCGATTTTATCCCCCAATGCAGGCACCGCTCGTCGCAATGGTCGGATTCGCCCTCCACACGCGCGAAACACTCCCCTTGCGCAACATGTGCGCCGACATCGCGTTCCGCAATGGCGGGTTCGAACGTCGAGGTCAGGCCGGAAAGGTCGCCTCCATGCCGGATGGTGACCACGGCTTTGCCTCCCACGTTGCCGCTGAAGGCGATCACGCCGTCCGCGGGCGCGACGATGGCTTCCTGAGGGTCCGCAAGCAGGTCGACACCCCGATGGCCTGGAAGCCACTGTTGTTTCGGCGCATCGTACTTGCCGACCACCTGCGCGCCGTTCAGCGGCCATCGCATCAGGACGGCGCAGGAACCGGACGCGGTCGCCGCATTCGTTTTCGCATACGTCGGTTCGGCCGACCATAGGCAGCACACGAGCAGCATGACACATGCCAGAGCGCATACGACCATGGTTTGGCGCAACTGCTGGCGGATGCGCTTCTTTTCCTCCTGTGCGATTCTGTTCCGTCGGATTCGCCTGCGATATTCACGTTCGTCCATGATGGCTCCTTCACGTTGCTGTGTTTGCGCCGTTGCGTTGTGCTGTGGTAAATCGCCAGCATGACAGTGTGAAGTTGTGCTTGTCCAGCTGAAACGGCCCTGTGGTCGGAGGATGAGTTATCCACAGGCTCCGGGCGTGTCTCGGCATACGATGGAACGTATGAGCGATAACACGTCACAGCGCAAAGCGTTGCAGCAACTGGAAAGCGAGTCCGATTACGATCGGATCACCTACTATCAGAAGCCTTTTATGGTGCTGTGGGCGGCCGTGCAGGAAGCGTCAAGCGAATTGCAGGACGATTACGCGCTCTCCCCCGAACTGGCGCAGTTGTGGGTTGCCGAGCAGATCCGCAAGGTGTCGGACTCGCTGGTGGACCGTCTTGCGGAAACGGCTTTGGCGCACGGCGAGTCGAAATCGAATGTGGCGCGCGCGGCCGGGGCAAGTCCCGCCAACGCGTTGCGGCGCTTTCCTCGGCTCAAGACCGATGGACCGCACGAGCGCACGCTGATCGACGACGTGCTTGATTCGTTAGAGTAACAAAAAGCCCTTGATTTCCAAGGGCTTTCATGTGGCTCCTGCGACTGGGCTTGAACCAGTGACCGTCCGATTAACAGTCGGATGCTCTGCCAACTGAGCTACGCAGGAATATTCTCCTGTTCTAAGCTTCTCCCCGACGAAAATCAGGAAAAACCTAAAAACGCGCTCCTGCGACTGGGCTTGAACCAGTGACCGTCCGATTAACAGTCGGATGCTCTGCCAACTGAGCTACGCAGGAATGTGCTTCCTGTACGGAATTGCTTCCGTGCACAAGTCACATATATTACACAAATCCTTTGTCTTCGCAAATCGAGTGTCGCACAGCGTGTCGCGACATCACCATTCGAGTTCCGCGATGTCCATCGGATGCTCGTTGACGTCGACGGCGGTGACCTTGCCATCATGCATGCGGATCACACGGTCCGCGATCGGCGCGATCGCGGAATTATGGGTCACGATCACCACGGTGGCGCCTTTCTTACGGCTCATGTCCTGCAGAATCTGCAGGACCTGCTTGCCGGTGTTGTAGTCCAACGCGCCGGTCGGCTCGTCGCACAGCAGGATCTTCGGATTCTTCGCCACAGCTCGGGCGATGGCCACACGCTGCTGTTCACCGCCGGAAAGCTGCGCGGGAAAATTGTCGACACGATCGCCGAGACCGACGTCTTCCAACACTTTGACGGCATCCTGAGCATCGGAAACGATCTGCGAGGCGAGCTCGACGTTTTCCTTCGCGGTCAAATTCGCCACAAGATTGTAGAACTGGAACACGAAACCGATGTCCGTCCTGCGATAAGCCGTCAGCTGTTTCGGGGAATAGTTGGAAATGTCGCGTCCGTCGATGACCACGCTGCCTTCTGAATTCGTGTCCATGCCACCCAAAATGTTGAGCACCGTCGACTTGCCCGCGCCCGACGCGCCCAGAATGATGGCCAGTTCGCCTTTTTCGATGCCGAAGCTCACATCATCGTTCGCGGTGATGGTGGTGGAACCCATTTGGTAACGCTTGTAACTATGCTGCATTTCGATATATGCCATTTTGGTCTCCATTCCACGCCGAAAAATCCTTGACTCCCAATATTACGACTACAGTAGGGATTGTTGCTCATAGACGACGAGGAAGGGAACGTTATGGACATCGCCGACGACGCCGACCGTTTGCAAACACTGCTGTACAGCGCTTACGATTCCGATACCGTGCGCGAGATGGAACGTCCGCTGCTTGACGACGGCGTGCCGCTGATGCGCATGGCCGCCTCGGCTGCGGCCCATGTGACCATGACACTGCTCGATGATGAGGACCTCGCCGTCGAGGACGCGCGGGTAGCCCTCCTTGTAGGGGCGGGAGATAATGGCGGCGACGGTCTATACGCCGGCGCGGAACTGGCGAACGAAGGCGCGCATGTCACCGCGATCGCCGTGGGACGTTCCCTGCACGAGGAGGCGTTCGGCGCGTTCGTGCATGCCGGAGGCCGTGTTCTCGTACTTGATCCCGCCGCCGAAATCCCAGGATGCACCACGGGTTTTTCCGCGGGAGAGGCCGGAGAACGACTGCAGGCCGCCGTTGAATACGTTCAGGCTCCCATGTGATCATCGACGCGATGACCGGAATCGGCGTAAGCGGCGCATTGCGTGGCATCGCAGGCGCCATCGCTTCCTCCTTGGGATTCGATGGCGAACTTCCCGACAGGCCCGCCCTGCCGAACAACGAGCCTTCCTCCGCCCTGCCGCTCGTCGTGGCGATCGACACGCCGTCCGGCGTTGGCGTAAATGACGGTTCGCTTCCAGGACCGTACATTCCTGCTGATGTTACGGTAACATTCGGCGCGATGAAGCCGTGCGCGATGGTGCCACCCGCCTCATACGCATGCGGCCGCCTCACTTTGGTCGATTTCGGTTTCGACATTGATGATTGCGTCCCCGCGGCCGAAATGACGGACGGCGATTTCGTAACGGATTCGATTCGCCTTCCGCAACTTTCGGACGGCAAGTATTCGCGTGGAGTGGTCGGCTTGGTGACCGGCTCCGCCCGTTACCCCGGTGCAGCCGTATTGTCGGCCACGGCGGCGGCGCGCGCCAACACTGGCATGGTGCGCTATCTCGGCCCGCAACGAGCGCAGGACATGGTGCTTTCCTCGTTGCCCGAGGCGGTGATCGGCAAGGGCCGCGTCCAATCATGGGTGGTTGGTTCCGGCGTTCCCACGGGTGGCGACGAAGCCGCCGACACCGACATTCAACGCGAAACCATAACCGCGTTGTTGAAGCATTACGCACTGCAGGAAAAAACCGGCTCCAATGACGACGCCAGGAATGAAAGCGCCCTGGGCATGCCGCCGATCGTGGTAGACGCCGGAGCTTTGGACCTGCTGCCAGGCAAAGTGCCGGCTCAAGTGGTTGTCACCCCGCACGTCGGGGAGCTGGCCCGCATGTTGACTCGGCTAGACGGAAACGAAGCCAGCGTCGACAAAGTGCGCTCGCAGCCGCTCGCCTGCGCCCGCAGGGTCCATGAGCTGACCGGCGCGACCGTATTGTTGAAGGCGCGGTGACCATGGTGGTCGGCACGGACGGCGAAGGCAACGAGCGGGTGATTCTTTCCGGACGCGCGCCGCGTGGATGTCCACCGCAGGATCGGGCGATGTGCTTGCCGGCATGTTGGGCGCCCTGCCTCGCGCAACAGGACGCATGCTTGCCGAGGATCCGGCATTAGTTCCCGAAGTCGTGGCGGCCGGAGCCCTACATACATGGGTCTTTGCGGGCGCGATCGCATCGCGATCCGAAC
>ENA-OQBT01000165-OQBT01000165.1-human-gut-metagenome-genome-assembly--contig:-NODE-165-length-45657-cov-5.849374_pt1 | contig 45657 bp, 41 predicted proteins | sample MGYA00242749_ERZ504557 | MGnify/ENA primary metagenome ERZ504557 (study PRJEB26092, sample SAMD00036243) | human gut metagenome | host: Homo sapiens | study: EMG produced TPA metagenomics assembly of...
CACTCCTACACCGCCTGCCTTTCTGCTGGCGCATCGCTCAATTTTCAAAATTCTGTCAATACTATATTTTCTTCCATCCTCCATGTAAAAATATGGGAACCAGCCGTCCGTCTTTCCGGAACTCTGCCACTACATCTACATATACTTTGTTCATGCCGACACCTCACTATAAAATCTCGATTGCTCTTGCGATGCCGGGATTCTGCGGATATATCCATTTTGCTCCAACTGCTTGATTCTGGAAAAAGCAGATGATGTTGATCTTACTCCGATCAGTTTTCCAAATTCCCGGACTGTCGGCGGGTATCCATGCTCCTTCGTATAATTCAAAATACACTGATAACTTTCTTTCTGTTTTCTGGTTAATACTTTTTTCAAATCTATCCCTCCAATTACCCATGAAAATAACTGTGTGGATGGACCGTGTGCGTACCAGCGTCTAAGTGGGATAAGACTTTATTCTGATACATTGCCGCTCGCTGTATACTGAAATATCCAAACCGTCGTCTAATCTCATCTACAGTACGATCCAGCTTCTCTAACTGCTGCAATCCTTTGATTGGCAGGTAAGACGCTTCAACCGGAATTAGTACTTCATCTGATGCAGCCAGTGCATTGATTGTGATCATTCCCAATGATGGCATACAATCAATGATAATTGCATCATATTGATCCTTGATACCATATAAAATCTGTTTCAATACATATTCCCTGCTCATTGCATTTACCAACTGTACTTCCGTACCTGCCAGTCCAATGTTAGAACAGATAATGTCTATTCCTTCTGCCTGATGCCTGATATAACAGTCTGAAGGAATATCTTCATCTTTCATTACTGTATCCATAAGAGCTGTAAGTGTTTCATTACTTTCATCACAATCACGATATCCAAATCCTGCGGATACATCAGACTGTGGATCGGCATCAACGATTAACACTTTCATATTCTTTTGTGCTAATCCTACTGCTAAATTAGCTGTACATGCTGATTTTCCCGTTCCCCCTTTTTGGTTTACAATAGAAATTACTTTTGCCATAATCTTTCCCTTCTTTCTTGTTAAATAAAAAGACTGAATCAGACAGCTGAGATATAAATCTCATGCGAGCTAATTCAGTCCAAAACATATTTTTATTCAATTATCACCGCTTTCGTGGTATAGTAAATACATCTCAGCAGAGTTCTGAAATTCTATTACTTCTGTACTGTGTTATTTATAAAAGAGAGGCCTTTCCTTCATAAATTCGTTGATTGGTTACGAAATTTATTTAGGACTAAATCGCTAGAGCCCTTGTATTATAAGGGGTTCTGCCTTGTGTCATTATAATAACACAAGCACCCCCATTTAAGATATTCATCATCGGTACAGGCATCTGTCTGGTATGGCAGCCGCCAAGATACTGATATAAAGGAACGCGGAGAGCTGCTGCTGCCGCCCTTGCTACTGCCAGGGATACTCCCAGTGCCGCATTTGCCCCTACATTACTTTTATTGTCTGTGCCGTCTGTTTCTATGATTTTTTTATCAATATAGGACTGATCCAGAGCATTTTCTCCAAGAATTGCTTCTGCCAGCTTTGTATTTACATTCTCCACTGCTTTGCGGACACCAAGTCCGGTGTAGCAGCCTTTTTCTCCGTCACGAAGCTCCACTGCCTCGAACTTTCCTGTGGAAGCTCCCGAAGACGATTGCCCTTCCCGTATATCCATTTATCCCGATCACACCTTCTCCTACTGTTACTTCTACTTCCACTGTAGGATTTCCTCTGGAATCAAGTACCTGTCTTGCATGAACCCTTCTCACAGGCAGATAACGTAACATATTAGAACCTCCTGATCATTTTAATAAACCGGTAACTGTTCCATATTTTCACAGTTACAGTTAAACCTCAAGTCAAAATACGTCACTGAGAACGGCGTGAACAGTAACGTAATTTGACTTGTATATCTTTACAACCATATTTTTACCCAATATGCTTCCGGCTATGCATTGTCTATATCCATTATTATTTTCAGAATATTTTATCAATATAAATAATTTTAATATTATCTTTTAAATATTTTTTGTAAATTTTCTATTTTCATTCTTGACATTTCATTCTTTATCTGTTATATTAAGTTCATAAAACAAAAGGGATTACGAAAAACAAAAAAGTAAAGGAGTGAGACCACCGAAAACATAATCTTTTCTTCATAATTTAAGAAAGCGAGGTACAGACCACCAGAATAGCAAAGTTTCAAATTCATGACTTATAAGAAAGGCAGGTACGGACCACCAAGAACTTAAGCTTTTAAATCCAACTAAGTTTTATAAGTAGTTCCTATCAAACAAGGAAGGTACAGTCCAATGGAAACCTAACGATTTATCTTATTTTGAACGTAACAGTTAAACATTCTAAAGAAGGTACGGTCCAATGGAAATTTAATGATTTACTTTATTTTTAAAGTGACATTCAATCAAAATAAGGAAGGTACAGTCCAATGAAACGTTAACGATTTACCCTATTATAAAACGTAACCGTTCATTTACATGAAGAAGGTACAGTCCAATGAAAACTTAACGATTTACCCTATGAAACTATAAAAGGAAGGTACAGACCAATGGGACAGTAAATTTCATAATTCAAATTCATACAATTTCATAATTTATTTTACAGAAAGTGAGGTATCATCCCTTGGATACAGAATCTTAACAGGAGCCACGATGAAATATAAATCTGTGGCTCTTTTATTTGTCATTCAGCTTCTATAGTTCCCCTCTTTCTCATATATTAAACTAATATCATTCCATTCTGAGGTTAACACTCTCTATGCATCTCAAATACATATCTTCCACTCGGATTTTCTCTTCCAGATTTACCAAGATTTTTCTTCTTTTCTGTGCTTGTGCATTTATAGGTTCCTCTATAGGAAAAATCGTATCGCACAACACTGCCAGACAGACTGCTGCTTCTGCCAAAGTTCCAACTGGGGACTCAGTTTTCAGGAAGAAGGCAAACGTCCTGTTGGAAATGCAACGATAGAAGAATTGGCTCAGTACAATGCCTTTTTTGCTGAAGATACCGAAGAAAAGAAAATCTATCTCACCTTTGACGCAGGCTTTGAAAATGGAAATACTCCTGCTATTTTGGATGCACTGAAAAAACATCAGGCACCTGCTACATTTTTTGTGGTTGGAAATTTCATTTCGGAAAACAAAGATCTGATCAAACGAATGGAAACGGAAGGGCATATTGTCGGCAATCATACTATGACGCACCCGGATATGTCAAAAATTTCCACAAAAGAATCTTTTCAGAAAGAATTATCCGATGTAGAAAAAATTTACAGGGAAATTACAGGAAAAGAAATGACAAAATTTTACCGCCCCCCACAGGGCATCTACAGTACACAGAATCTGTCTATGGCCAGAGAACTGGGATATCACACATTTTTCTGGAGCCTTGCCTATGTAGACTGGTACCAGGATAACCAGCCAGATCCACAGGAAGCTATTGCAAAACTGACGAAACGGATTCATCCGGGAGCTATTGTACTGCTACACAGCACCTCTTCCACTAATGCACAGATTCTGGATGAACTGTTGGATAAATGGGAAGCGATGGGATATTCCTTTCATTCTCTGAATGAATTATGATCATTTAACATTTTCCGATACTGTTCACACACCACTATCCCGCGAGGTGTTTTGGCATGAATATGCCAAAATCCCGAGACATACAAGCCAAAATTCCATTGCCGCAGCAATCTGGAATGAATTTTGGCTACGTTACTGTGAACGGAGTGAACAGTAACCCGCTTTCCTGACAGCACAACTGTAAAATCAGTATATATTTGCAATAAGACCGGCAAAATGATATTATGTATAAAGTTACAGGCAGACAGTAATTTTACAGGGAGATAATCAAAAATGGAATTTTGGGATATTTATGATGAAAATAAGAAACCGACAGGACGCACAATGAAAAGAAATGACTGGTGTCTGAAGGACGGGGAGTATCACCTGACCGTACTTGGTGTCGTCGGTAGACCAGATGGTACATTCCTGATTACCAAACGTGTGATGACCAAGGCATGGCTCCCGGCTGGTGGGAAGTATCAGGGGGTGCAGCCCAGGCAGGTGAGGAATCCTGCGAGGCTGTCCTTCGTGAAGTAAAAGAAGAAACAGGACTGGATGTACGAAATGCGGAAGGCGGATATCTGTTTACTTATAAGAGAGAGAATCCGGGTGAGGGAGATAACTACTTCGTGGATGTGTACCGTTTTGTCATGGATATTGATGAGAGTGACCTGCACCTGCAGACAGAGGAAACAGACGGATATATGTTTGCCACTGTTGATGAGATCAAAGCCTTTGCAGCAGAAGGGAAATTCCTGCATTATGACAGTATAAAAAAGGCGTTTGAGATGTAAGGTATGGGTATAACAGAGTAACAATAGTAATGGAAGCACAAAATAAAAACCATCATACAGGAATGATTTGACCTGTATGGTGGCTTTTTTGGCAATTGCAGAAAGCCTTTTTCAGACACGCTCTAAGATTATTTCATGGCGTTTCTGATTGCAGCCAGCAGTTCGTCATATTCTTCGTATGCCGGGATCTCCGGATAATCTGCCTTGATCTTGTCTGTACTGCGGAAGAGAAATCCTGCCTTGCTTGCCTGGATCATACCCAGGTCATTGTAGGAATCACCGCTTGCAATGGTATCGAATCCGATAGACTGTAAAGCTTTTACAGTAGTTAACTTGGATTGTTCCACTCTCATCTTAAAGCCTGTGATATCACCGTTGTCTGCAACTTCAAGAGTGTTGCAGAATAAGGTAGGTCTGCCAAGCTTCTCCATGAGCGGTGCTGCAAACTGTGTGAAAGTATCGCTGATCAGAATTACCTGAGAGAAAGAACGAAGTTCATCCAGGAATTCCTTTGCGCCCGGAAGCGGATCAATTTTTGCAATCACATCCTGGATCTCTTTCAGTCCGAGACCATGCTCTTTCAGAATACCAAGTCTCCAGTTCATCAGCTTATCATAGTCCGGTTCATCACGTGTGGTTTTCTTCAGCTCCGGAATTCCGCTTGCTTCTGCAAATGCGATCCAGATTTCAGGTACCAGTACGCCCTCTACGTCAAGACATGTAATATACATAATAGAAATCCTCCTTTGTGTAAAACCTCTTTATTTTTGAAAATCCTTTAATGCTTTATTTGGTGAAATCATTCTAACATATTCTGAGAGTCCTTGCAAATTTAATTTTTGGTTACTGTTCACTGGTAATATCCCGCGAGGTGTTTTTTGTGAGCGAAGGTCACCTACAGAACCTGCCACTGGCAGCTTCTTACGGATGCTTGGCAACAGAAAACCCGAGATATACCGCGCGAATTTATGCGATTAGCATAAATTAAGTTTGCGAAGCAAACGATACTCCTTGGGCATTGCACAAGGAGGTTCATATTTCCTGCATCGCGAAGCGTGTTACTGAGAACGGAGTGAACAGTAACAATTTTTTGAGTAGTTCAAAAGGAGAAATAAAAACGAGTATTGACATAAAAAAACTAAAGCCATATAATAGTTAGGCAACTAACGGATAGCAACCTAACTATTATATGGCTTTGCAATAGTATGGGTACTGATTTTAGGAGGTGCGGCGAGATAGACGAGGAAATGAAACAGAAGCTGAATGAGATGTATGTAGGCAGGCTGATACATATTTTATCCCATACAATGAAACGGCATAATCCGGCAGAGGTGATGGAGAATGACGATCTGACGACCATGCAGAAACATGTGCTGAAATTTATCCTTCTGGAAACCATGCACAGAGATCTCTATCAGAAAGATATTGAAGAGGAATTCCAGATCAGGAAACCTACAGTGACAGGGATCCTGAAGCTGATGGAGAAGAACGGTTACATTTACAGAGAGAGTGCGAAACAGGATGCACGCCTGAAACAGATCATTCCCACAGAGAAAGCAGAGAAGATCCGTCCTGCAATCTTAAAGAGTATTGAAGAAGGCGAAGCAAAATGCTCCGGGGAATTCCGAAGGAGGATGTGGAACTGTGCAAACAGGTTCTCTGGCAGATGTATGAAAACCGGAAAAAATCCTGCGATAGCAGGAATGATTTTTAACAGAAATAACGAGACATAAGGAGGACATTGACGAAGATGAATAAGAAACTTTTACGTTCAGTCCGGGAATACAAGAAGCAGTCTGTACTGGCTCCGATCCTTGTAATCCTGGAAGTACTGATGGAAGTTCTGATTCCTCTGGAGATGGCGAAGATTATCGACGTAGGTATTGCAAACGGAGATATGAGCTATATCATCCAGCGTGGAGTCATCCTTGTTGCAATGGCAATGCTTTCCCTGTTCTTCGGCGTACAGGCCGGAAATATGGCGGCAGTTGCAGCAGCAGGATATGCGAAGAATTTACGACACGATATTTTTTATAAGGTGCAGGATTTTTCCTTTAAAAATATCGACCACTTTTCAACATCAGGTCTGGTCACACGACTGACCACTGATATCACAAATGTACAGCAGGCATACATGATGAGTATTCGCCTTCTTGCCAGGGCACCGTTTATGATCATCCTGTCATGGATTATGACACTGACGATCAACAAACCGATCGCAGTGCTTTTCCTGATAGTTGTTCCTGTCCTTGGCGGTACACTGATCTTTATTGCGAAAAAGGCACATCCGCATTTCATCAAGGTCTTTGATGAATATGACAACCTGAACAATTCCGTTCAGGAGAATGTAAATGCCTCACGTGTAGTTAAGGCTTTCGTAAGAGAGGACTATGAGATTGAGAAATTCCATGGAATTTCCAGATATGTTTATAATCTGTTTACTAAAGCAGAGAAAATCGTTGCATGGAACTCACCGGTTATGATGTTTGTCATGTATACTGTAATCATTATCATTGTTGCAATTGGCGGAAGAGGTATTGTTCTCGGTGGCATGGAAACCGGTGAGCTGACAAGTATCATTGTCTACGCACTTCAGATTCTCATGTCCCTGAACATGGTAACTTTCGTGTTTGTTATGATCATGATAGCAGAAGCATCCACAGACCGTATTGTAGAGGTTCTGGATGAAGTTCCTGAGATGCAGGATAAAGCTGATGCAGTAAAGAATGTGGCAGATGGTTCGATTGACTTTAATCATGTAGATTTCAGCTATGCAGGAGAGGGAGGAAATCTTTCCCTGAAGGATGTAAATCTTCATATTAAATCCGGTCAGACAGTAGGTATCATCGGCGGAACCGGAAGTGCAAAGTCTACCCTGGTGCAGCTGATCCCCAGACTCTATGATGTCACAAAGGGTAATGTCCAGGTGGGAGGCGTGGATGTACGCAACTACAATCTGGAAGTACTTCGTGACCAGGTTTCCATGGTACTTCAAAAAAATGTGCTGTTCTCAGGAAGCATCTATGACAATATTCGCTGGGGTGATGAACATGCCAGTGAGGAAGAAGTTCGGAGGGTCTGTAAGCTGGCCCAGGCAGATGGATTCGTCAGTGAGTTCCCGGATGGCTACGATACAATGATCGTTCAGGGCGGTAACAACGTATCCGGCGGTCAGAAGCAGCGTCTGTGTATTGCAAGGGCTCTTCTCAAGAAACCGAAGATCCTGATCCTGGATGACTCTACCAGTGCAGTAGATACAAGAACAGATGCCCTGATACGTAAGGCTTTCCGCGAGGAGATCCCGAACACAACAAAGATTATTATCGCACAGCGAGTTTCTTCTATTGAAGATGCAGATCAGATCATCGTACTGGATGACGGTAAGATCGCAGGTGTGGGTACTTCAGAAGAACTGCTGAAGACAAATGATATTTACAGAGAAGTATATGAATCACAGGTCAAAGGAGGCGGAGACGATGAATAAGAAGAAAAAATTAGATCAGAACACCATCCAAACTGCCAAAAGACTTCTGAAATATATGACAGGAACCCATAAGATACAGTTTATCATCGTATTTATCTGCATCTTTATCAGTTCCGCAGCAAGTATTGCAGTATCCCTGTCCCTGAAATTTCTACTGGATGACTTTATCATCCCGCTGATCGGACAGACAGATCCGAACTTTGCAGAACTCTATAAGGCACTTGCAGTCCTTGGCTGTATTTTTGCACTTGGTGTGATTGCCACATTTATTTATACCCGAATGATGGTTTATATCGGTCAGGGTGTGCTTAAAAGTGTCCGTGATGATATGTTCGAGCATATGCAGACTCTTCCAATCCGCTATTTCGACCAGAATACAAACGGATCTGTCATGAGCCTCTATACTAACGATACAGATACCCTGCGTCAGATGATCAGTCAGGCGATCCCACAGGCACTGATGGCACTGTTTACGATCGTGGTTACCTTTATTTCCATGTTACTGTTAAGTCCGCTGCTTACAATTCTGGCAGTTGTGATTATTTTTATTATGCTGAAGGTTACCAGTAAGATTGGTTCCAACAGTGGCAAATATTTCATCCGTCAGCAGGTATCTCTGGCAGATGTGACCGGTTTCGTGGAAGAACGAATGAATGGTCAGCGTGTGGTAAAAGTTTTCAACCACGAAGATAAATCAAAAGAAGAATTCGACAAACTCAACGAAGCACTCTTCGAGAGTTCTGCAAACGCCAATAAATACGGAAACATGATGGGACCTGTGATCGGTAACATCGGTAACCTGCAGTTCGTACTGACAGCAGTACTTGGGGGACTTCTCTCTGTAACAGGTGTGGGCGGCATCACCCTCGGTGTTATGGCTTCCTATTTACAGTTCACCAAGAGCTTTACCCAGCCATTCATGCAGGTGGCACAGCAGTTTAATGCCATTGTTATGGCACTTGCAGGTGCAGAACGTATCTTCAGGCTCATTGACGAGAAGCCGGAAGAGGATGAAGGTTACGTAGAACTTGTTAATGCAAGAAAGGATGCCAACGGCAATATCACAGAATGCAAAGAGAGAACAGGCATGTGGGCATGGAAACATCCACATTCTGCAGATGGTTCCGTTACTTATACAGAACTGACAGGAGATGTCCGATTCGAAGATGTTACATTCGGATATAACCCGGACAAAGTTATTCTGAAAGACATCAGCCTCTTCGCCAAGCCGGGACAGAAACTTGCTTTCGTAGGTTCCACAGGTGCAGGAAAGACAACGATCACAAATCTGATCAACCGTTTCTATGATATTCAGGAAGGTAAAATCCGTTACGATGGAATCAACATTACCAAGATTAAGAAGGATGACCTGAGACGTTCTCTGGGAATCGTACTTCAGGATACTCACCTGTTTACAGGAACTATTAAAGAAAACATCCGCTACGGTAAACTGGATGCTACAGATGAGGAAGTATACGAGGCAGCAAGACTGGCTCATGCAGACCAGTTTATCAAAATGCTTCCAAAAGGATATGATACCATGTTAAGCGGAGACGGTGAGGAACTGTCCCAGGGACAGCGCCAGCTTCTCTCCATTGCAAGAGCAGCAGTAGCCAATCCGCCTGTACTGATCCTGGATGAAGCAACCTCAAGTATTGATACCCGTACAGAGAGTATTGTACAAAAAGGTATGGATAACCTGATGAAAGGCCGTACTGTATTTGTGATCGCCCATCGACTTTCAACCATCAGAAACAGCGATGCCATCATCGTACTGGATCATGGAAAGATCATTGAAAGAGGCGACCATGAAGATCTCATTAAGTTAAAAGGAACTTATTATCAGCTTTATACCGGTAAGCTGGAATTGTCATAAGGAACTATCAGAAAGACTGCAATTATTTCAGAACATGAATAATTGTGGTCTTTCTTTGCAGGCGTTGCGTTTTCTGCGTTATAATGCTATGATCGTACAGGTATGTGGATCACAGATGATGAAGTTCTGGTTTACGGATAAAAAAGAAAAATTATGCAGCAGCAAGGGAGAGATATACGATGGTAAAGATAGATCTGATCACTGGTTTTCTTGGTTCAGGGAAGACGACGTTTATCAGGAAGTATGCGCAGTATCTGATGGATGCTGGTAATAATATTGGGATTCTGGAGAATGATTACGGGGCTGTGAATGTGGATATGATGTTGCTTCAGGATCTGATGGGAGAGAACTGTGAGCTGGAGATGATCTCAGGAGGGTGTGATAAGGACTGCCACAGGAGGAGATTTAAGACGAAACTGATTGCTATGGGTATGTGCGGTTATGACCGTGTGATCGTGGAGCCGTCTGGGATTTTTGATGTGGATGAGTTCTTTGATATTCTTCATGAGGAGCCGTTAAACCGTTGGTATCAGATTGGGAATGTGATTGCAATTGTGGATTCTAAGCTGGAGCGTGATCTGTCAGAGGAGGCGGATTTCATTCTGGCTTCTGAGGTGGCAGATGCCGGATGCATTGTGATGAGCAAGAGCCAGGACGCATCACCCGAGGAAATCCAGGGTACGATTGAGCATGTGAATCAGGCGTTGGAGAAGGTTCATTGCAGCAGGAGATTTTGCTGTGAAATGGATGATGTGGATACAGTTAATATTATCCACAAGAACTGGGAAGAAATGTCGAAAGAGGACTTTGACAGAATCGCATCCTGTGGATATGTGATGGCAAGCTACAGGAAACCGGAGTTTGAGGCAGAGGATGCCTTTATTTCGCTGTACTTTATGAATGTGAAGATGACTGAGAAGGAGCTTCGGGAAGCGGCTGAGAAGATTCTGTCTGATCCTGAATGTGGGCGTGTGTTCCGAATGAAGGGATTTATGAGAGTAGACAGTGACAGCGAAGACGGTTCTGGAAAGTATGCTCAGACAGATAGCGAAGAACAGCAGTGGATTGAATTAAATGCTACCAAGAATGAAATTACAATCCGTCCGCTTCATGTAGGGCAGGAGGTTCTGATCGTGATCGGGGAAGAACTGCAGGAGGAGAAAATCAAGTCTTACCTGAAGATCTGAGATTTGAACGCAGGTCGCGAAGTGACTGCGTTCATGAGCAAGTAGCGAAGCGGATTGCGAATGTTCGCTTTACTTTACAAAAAGGGCACTTGAAAATTCAGGTGCCCCATTGTATAATCTACTTAGAAGATGACCGGAAGCGTGTTCCGGTTGCCCTCTGTGATTAATTATAATGTTAAAAAGAAAGTAAGCATCTCACTTTGAGCGGGGGGATGCTTATTTCTTTTTATGTTGATCTATGTAAGTCAATGCCGTAAAAATTACTAACAGTAAAGTAAGAACTTCCATTGTGTTCATCGGGCATCACCCTCCTTTCGTGAAACTGGAGGCAGGGGTCGAAACTTCGCATCCGGGTCTGTTCAATTATACTTGTTCAGTATAACGTGAAAAATAGAAGATATCAAGTACTTTACGTTCTATATTATTAAAAGCAAAACAGGGTATGAAGTTCATCGTAATCTGATGAAACTTCATACCCTGTTCATTTATTTTTATGGAGTTTTGTAACCGTAAGGATTATTTGGTAAACAGATCAACCAGCTCCTGGCCGTCTTCGTAGCCCTGGCTCTTCAGCTCATTTACGAACCAGTCGTCTACGCCGTCTACAGCTTTCTTGAAGGAATCGATATCCATATCAGCTTTCTCTGTGAAGGTTACGCCGTTTTTGGATTCCCAGCGTTCTTTAATCTCATTGTCGCTGGAACGGTTGATGTAACGTTCGTATTCAACTGCCTTCTGACCGCATTCATCAACAACTGCCTGCTGTTGTGGTGTGAGGCCGTCGTAGATATCCTGGTTGATGCAGAAGAACAGACAGTCATAAATTGCATCCCACATGGAGCAGTAAGGCTGAACTTCCTGAACGCTTGCTGCGTCGATAGCAGGAAGCGGATTTTCCTCACCTTCAACCGTGTTCTGCTGAAGTGCTGTGTAAGTCTCTGACCAGTTCATGTTGGTGGCATCAGCGCCCCATCTCTTGTAGCATTCCATCAGAAGGTTGGAACCTGCTACACGAACCTTCAGGTTCTTCATATCATCTACAGATTTAATCTCGCGTTTGCTGTTAGTCAGTTCACGGAAACCGTTTTCTGCGATACCCATGCAGTGGAGTCCGTATTCGCCAAGGATTTCTTTCAGTTTTTCACCAGCTTCGCCATCGAATTTCGCATCTGCATCGTCGTAAGAATCATAGACGAATGGAAGAGAAACAACGTTGAAACGTGGATCAAATGCAGAGTAGATCAGGTTGGAGTGCATGGAGATCTGAACCGGGTCCCCATTCATCAGAGCCTGAATACCTTCGGACTGGTTGCCGTTTGTAAGCTGGTCAGCAGCGTAAATGTTGACTTTGACTTTGCCGCCTGTGGCTTTTTCCATCAGTTCACCGAACTTACGTCCGCCGTCAGCCCATGTACTTGTTTCAGTAGTGGAGCAAGCGAAGTTCCAGGTCATTTCCGGCCAGTCAAGGTCGCTGTAATCTGCGATTGTGTCGAAGGAGTTATTGCCGTCTCCTGCATCCTTGGAAGCTGTGTCAGAGGAAGCGGAGGACTGATCACCTGTGTAGGAGCCTTCTTTTGCAAGAGCTTTCGGAAGGAAGGTGGAGGTAATCGGGATGTATGTAACGATCAGAAGAACTGCAACGCAGGCTGCGATCATTGGAACAACTGCCCTTGAGATCTCCTGCAGAGTAACTTCCAGACCTTTTTTGATCTTGATACTGATTGCTACGAAAAGGTTTACACCTACAGGAGGAGTTACCTGTCCGATTGCAAGGTTTACAGTTGCCATAACGCCGAATGCTACTACATCGTATCCAAGTGCCTTACATACAGGAAGCATGATCGGAATGAAGATGTACATAGCGGAGTTTGCATCGATGAAGCATCCTGCGATCAGGAAGATGATGTTTACGATCAGCAGGAAGGTAAACTGGTTATGTGCGATGCTTCCAAGTAAATTGGAGGCTGCTTCTGCAATACCGAATTTGGTACATACAAAGGAGAACAGAGAGGCACTTGCTACGATGAGCATGATACCGCCGGTTGTTTTTGCTGAGTCTACCAGAATGTCAAACATATCGCGGAAGGAAACTTCGCGGTAGATGACCATACCTACGAAGAGTCCGTATACAACGGATACGGCTGCTGCTTCTGTTGGTGTGAAGATACCGCCGTAGATACCGCCCAGAATGATGACCGGCATCAGGAATCCCCAGAAAGCATCTTTGAAAGCGTCCCAGCGTTCTTTGCCTGAGGCTTTTTCTCTGGATGGTTTGATATTGTGTTTCTTTGCTTCCAGCATTACTACGATTATCAGTGCCACGCCCATAAGAAGACCTGGTACGATACCTGCCATGAACATGTCTGCGATGGATGTGCCTGTGATGGAGGCATATACAACGAAGGCGATACTTGGCGGGATGACAATGGCGATGGAGCTTGAGGTTGCCATCAGTGCTGTGGAGAATGGTGCGGAGAAACCGCCCTGTTCTACCATTGCAGGGATCAGTACGGCGCCAAGAGCTGCAACAGTTGCAGGGCCGGAACCGGAGATGGCGCCGAAGAAGCAGGCTACGATAACACATACGATGCGATACCGCCTTTTTTGTGTCCTACGCAGGTATCAACGAATTTGATCAGTCGTTTGGAGATACCGGCTTTTGCCATGATGTTTCCTGACAGTACGAAGAATGGGATTGCCAGGAGCAGGAATTTGCTGATTCCTGAGTACATGTTGGTTGCTACGATCGTCAGGGATGTACCGGAGTAGAGGATTGCGCATACGGAGGAAAGTCCGAGGCAGATTCCGATGGGTACACCCAGGATCAGGAATATGAAGAAGGAGATAAATAAGATTGCACTGATCATTTATTTGCCCTCCTTTTTGTCTGTTGTGATTGTGTTCATGTTACTTTTTGTGCTGTTGTCGGTATTTTTGGCGCTGTCGGTTTTGCAGCAGAAGTCCAGACAGAATTCAATGAAGTGAAGGATCATGCATCCTGCACCGATGGGTACGAAGGACCAGAAGATCCATTCAGGCCAGTTTAATACGAAGGTTCTTTTTCCATTCTGAAGCTGAGTGATTACCTTGTCCATTCCGTATTTGAAAAGGATGACGCTGAAGATGATGCTCAGGACTGTGATCAGGATCACAGATGGTTTCTTCAGCTTCTTTGGAAGACGGTCTGTGACCAGTGTCAGGCTGACCAGTTCTCCTTCGCGGCAGGCCAGTGCGGCTGCCAGCAGGGTGATGAGTACGAATACCGCTACTACAAGTTCTTCTGTGAAGGACCAGGAACGGTGGATGACTTTACGGGAAAATACGTTTCCCACAGTCAGCACCAGGATCAGCAGTGTGGAGATTACAAGGACGATCTTTTCTACTGCAGCCAGTGCGTTCATGATTTTTTTGTAGATTTTCATGCTCTCTACTCCTCTCAAAAAATTTGCTGCTGTTTTTCGGAATTTGGAGCAGATTCAAGGCAGATGGAATGTAATGGTTATAATATGTAATTAGTTACATTTTTCATCTGTGGTGAATTCTGTTGTCTGTGAAAAACAGAAGTAGTGTTTCGGTTTCAGATCGACAGCCTGGAAAAGAAAGTATGTCTCGTGTGTCAGGGCTTTTATGTTATAGGAATATTATGGAGTAATTTCCTATAACATAAAAAAGTCCGCCCCACGCAGGGACGGACATATGATATTCCGTAACCACCCTGTTTCACCTTTGAAACAAGTACGATTCTGCAACGTACCGATATACGCGGCTCCTGTAACGGGGGGCGGCCGGGGAAGCTTACTGTGAATACGGCAATATCTGTGATGGCTGTATTCAAGGGTTCGGCTTTCCTTCTCGGGGATGATATTCGAAACAGGTCTGTCACTGCATTTCACCGGACTGCAGTTCTCTGAGGACAGGGGGACTGTTTTTACTGGTTCCCTTCGTTGAATTTATGCGTTATAGGTTTAGCTGTTTAAAAAGCTAAAGCAATTTTAACGCTGTTTGTTTTGAAAGTCAAGAGGTTTTTGTAAGTATTTGGGGGAAGTTTGTTGGTGTGGGGCGTACACAGACAATAAGGGACGCGCGAAGCAGCATCTCTCTGCAGGTTCAGTTCCGGGGGCTAAGTAACTCTAAGGTGGGGGAAATCCGCTAAAAGCATGAAGAAAAATGCAAAACTCGCTCCGTCGCAGACTCCGCTCAGACAGGTTGCTATTTTTCTTCATAACGCGGATTTCCCCCACCTAAGAGTTACTAAGCCCCCTCCAAATTCACCTGCAGAGAGATGCTGCTTCACGCTGGCTATTGGCTGTGTAAGAGAAAATGGATGAGGTGGTGGGAGCGGAGGGGTTAAGTGAAAAGAATCAGTTGTTACTCTTGACAATCGAATGATTTTCTGCGTATATTTTGGATAAGTAAAATTATGAAAATAAATGAGTAAAAGCTACAAAGATGAGCAGAAAGAGGTAAAGATCATGGATTTAAAGAATTATTCAACAGGGGTACAGCATATCGGGATTCCGACAAATGACATTGATAAAACTGTGGAGTTTTATCATAAACTTGGTTTTGAGACTGCATTTGAGACTGTAAATGAGGAAGCGAATGAGAAGGTTGTGTTTCTGAAACTGGGAACTCTGGTAGTGGAGACTTATGAGAATCATGCGGCGAAGATGGAGCATGGAGCGATCGATCATGTTGCACTTGATGTAAGAGATATTGAGGAGATTTTCCGGTATATTAATGAAGCTGGTTTAAACTCCACACAGGATACCATTCATTTCCTGCCATTCTGGGAAAATGGTGTGAAGTTTTTTACCATTGAGGGTCCGAACAAGGAGAAAGTGGAATTCAGTCAGTATCTGTAAAACAGAAAAAGTTACGGAATATACCTGTATAATAAAATGAAGCAGTAAAGCCGATACATTGACTGGAAGCAGTGTGTCGGCTTTTTGGCTGTCCGGAATAGACCGCAGCAGTGAAAAACGGGAAAAATAAAGGGGCATTAAAGGGAAAAGAGAGATGAAAAATTTAAAGAAGTGGTATATTAATCTGTCGATACAGAGAAAAATTCTGTATTGTACGTTAGGGGTAGCATTGGTTGTTCTGTTGGCTGCCAGTGTTTCGCAGTATATGTCTGCATCTTCAATTGTGACAGAACAGACAAGGAAGCAGTCTGCGGGAGTGGTGAACGAGTTGTCGGTGAATTTGGATCATTATTTTGATATGGTGAGGAATTCATTTGAGTATATTGCAAATAACAATACGGTTCAGGAGGAATTGGAGTCTGATGAACCATATAAATCGGATGGCACAGAGCTGTATTCCTATTATTCAAGATCGGGGCAGATCAGAAGGCTGCTTTTGCAGGGATATACAAGTATTTATATGAATGATATCCAGCTGTATGGTTATAACGGAGCAAATCATCTGCTGGCAAATAATCATGAGATTAATGAAAATACCGCTCAGACATCCTGTGAACTGGCGGAGCAGGCAAAAGGACGCTGTATTTATTATAATGCTTCTGAGGAAGGCCTGATGTATATGGCAAAGCAGATCAAAGATTCTCTGACTATGAAGCCAGTGGGAATATTGAGAGCATCTATTAAGCTGAGCTATCTGAAAAAAATGACGATCACAGCCAGAGATTCTTTGGCTGCACATATTTTTCTTCTGGACAATGACAAAAATGTTCTGATAGAGAGTGCAGAGAATGATGCGACACTCAGTGACAGAAGCTGGATAGAAAAAATATCAGGCAACACAGGAGAATTTCTGTTTACTGCAGATGTACAGGGTTATGACTGTGTATATCAGAGAAGTTCTGACACAGGACTTACAGTTGTAGGAATGATCCCTATGAGTTTCTTGCAGAAAACAGCCAGAGGATTACAGAAAACGACAATCATGCTTATTCTGGCAAGTTTGATGTTGTGTATTTTTCTTGCTAATATTCTGGCAAAGGGAATCGCCGGTCCGATCAAGCGTACAAGTAAAGCAATGCAGCAGTTTGCGGAGGGTGACTTTTCTGTCCGTCTTCCGGAAGGAAGAAGGGATGAGATTGGAGCCATGAATTCTGTTTTCAACCAGACGATAGAGAAAATAGAGCAGCTGATAAAACAGGTTGTGGAGATGGAAACAGTTAACAAAGATATTGAATTCCAGGCTTTACAGGCACAGATCAATCCGCATTTTCTTTATAATGTACTGGATACAATCAACTGGATGGCGCGAAAAAAAGGTGAGGATAATATTTGTCGTATGGTTACTTCTATCAGCAGTCTGATGCGTGCAAGTATCAGCAATAAAAGAAGTATAGTTTATATTCGTGAGGAAATAAAATATGTACAGGATTATCTTTACATACAGGAAACCAGATATGGAGATAAATTTACATCTTATATTGAAGTGGATGAGAGATTAAATGAATTAGAGATTCCGAAGATGACTATTCAGACACTGGTGGAAAATGCGGTAGTTCATGGTGTAGAAAATGCGACATGGGACTGTTTCCTTTATGTTTCAGGAGAAATTACAGATGGAATGGCAGTATTTACAGTAAAGGATGATGGAGTTGGAATGTCACAGGAGCAGTTGGAGAAATTGATGGGGACAGAGGAAGAGCCAGATCATGAAGCAGAGCGGACACATACCCATCTGGGAGTATATGCGGTGAGAAAGAGACTGGATTATGTATATCAGAACAAAGCAAGGATGAGCATTATATCAGAACCGGGGAAGGGAACACAGGTAATACTGGAAATCCCGATGAACGGTAATGTCGGAGTTACCTACAGGAAATGTGATGAACCTGTTAATGAAAATAACAAAAAAAGGGGAGACGAGAGATAATGGAATTGCAGGTAATGATATTAGATGATGAATATATTATTCTGGATGGTTTATGTTCGTTTCCATGGAGCGATTATGGATACCGTATATCCGCAACTGCAAGGAACGGATTGGAGGGTCTGGAGAAACTGGAGCAGGCGAAACCGGATCTGATCCTTACAGATGTGAAGATGCCGGGAATGGACGGACTGGATTTTGCAGAAAGAGCACATGAGATTTATCCCAATGCGGTTATAGTGATACTGACAGGATATGACAGTTTTGCCTACGCTCAGAAAGCAATCAGCATTGGTGTGGAAGAATATCTTCTCAAACCTGTGGACTATGATGAGTTAAAGGCAATGGCTGCCCGGATTGCCGGAGAAATTCATGCAAAGAAGGAAAAACAGCAGGAAATCCGGGATTTGAAGAAATATTTCAACAGGTCAGTTCCGCAGCTGAGATCCAAATTTGCGGGAAATCTTCTGTATGGAAGAATCCAGGGAAAAGGAGTTGTAAAAGAGCAGGCAGAATCTCTGAATCTGACAATAGAGAAATATATTGTGTGTGTAGGGCGAAAAGTTGTTGGAGAAAATAAAATCCATACAGGAGATAAATGGATAGAGGAATTTGCATGCATCAATATTTTTGAGGAAATTTTTAATGATTTTGGAATTCATGTTTTGAGCGATTATAATACAGCAACTGCAGAATATAATTTTATTCTTTTGTTTGAAAAGGAAGAAGAAAACGCAGTATGTATGGAAAAAGCATTGCAGGCATGCAGTAAGATACAGGTAGAAGTAGAACGGTATCTGAAAGCACATATGAATTTTGGATTGAGCGATGTAGAAGTGGACGAATATCAGGCAAATGCACAGTACCGTAAGGCACAGACAGCATGCAGGCAATGTGTTTATCTGGGTACGAATATCATACTCAGATACGAAGATCTGCAATATAAAAAACAGACAGACTTTGTGATTACTTCCGGTGAAAAAACACATTTTATGATGACTTTGTTTCAGGATAGTTTTGAGAAAGCGGAGGATGAACTTCATCAGATATTTCGAAACGCACCGGAAGATGTATCTCCGGTGAAATTTGCAGCAATGGATTTACTTTTGGGATGTATGAAATTTCCATATATCTGTGCAGTTGACAGTGAAATTCATAATAAAAACTGGAATCTTTCTGTGCTTCAGGATGGAATAAAAAGAATCTGTCAGTGCGAGAACACAGAAGAGGTGTTGAATTGTCTGCTGAATCTGTTTGGAACGCTGATTAAACAGAATACAGAAGGAACTGATGAACGGAACCGGAAACTGGTTCAGAGTGTTCTTTCTTACATTGAGAAGAATTATTCAGGAGATTTATCTATGGATGATCTGACTGAGAAATTCCATGTAAGCAGAACCTATATCAGCCGCCTTCTTAAGAAATATGCCGGAAAGAGTTTTCTGGAATATCTGACAGATGTCCGGTTCCAACAGGTGGAGAAACTGATTGCAGATAATAAATATAAACAATATGAAATCGCAGAAATGGTAGGATACAAAGACTTTGGATATTACATAAAAGTATTCAAAAAGCGTTACGGTATTACACCCAATGAATTCAGGAAATATATATAAACAGCGAGGTTAACTGTATCAGGTAAGTCATTTAATCGAATCAGGCAAGTAGCGAGGCGGATGATTTTATCTGCCTGACGATAGAACAGGAGATTTGTGCACAGTATAAAATTGTGCACAAATCTCCTATTTTTACTTTTATTTCCAATTGTTTATAAAAGGCAAAAAGACTAAAATAAAATCATCAAGAACGAGGAAACACAAATTAAAAGGAGGAAACAAGTAAATGAGGAAAATGAAAAAAGTGTTATCACTTGCCATGACGGCAGCTATGACAGCCAGTCTTCTGACAGGCATGGGAGCAGTTACAGCTTCTGCGAAGAAATCGGATGATGGAAAAAGAACGAAGATTACTGCTTTATTAAAAGGTACAGAGTCTACAGAACAGTATAAGACATTTGATTATCTTCTTAAAAATTTCTGTGATGAAAAAGGTCTGGATTATGAAATTGAACTTGTAAACGATCAGCAGGATTATTTCACAAAGCTTCAGATGTATATCAACAGCGATACACTTCCGGATATTTTCGGATGCCCGAATGGAACACTTTCTACAGCCTGCAAAGATATTGATGCTTTGGTTAATGTAGGAGATGAACTTGAAAGAAATGGATATGCAGATAAATTGAATGGCGCAATTCGTGATTTTCTTACAGATGCAGATGATGGAAACCTGTATCTTTTCCCTCAGGCATTGTACTGTGAATATTTTATGTATAGAAAGGATCTCTTTGAAAAAGCGGGAATCAAAGATACTCCAACAACATGGAAAGAATTTGAAGAAGATTGTCAAAAAATCGCAGATATAGGAGAAATTCCGGTAATCATAGGCGGCTCTGAAGCATGGCAGATTATGCGATATCTTTCTTTCTCTCCATGGAGAGTGACAGGACCTGAATTTATTCAGGGATATCAGGCAGGAACCGAATCTTTTGATAAAAACGAATCTGCAAAATATGGTGTAAATCTTGTTTATGATCTTGGAACAAAAGGATATTTTGAACCTGGATTTGCAAGTGTAGATTTTACTTCTGCAAGTAACCTGTTCTTCGGTGGTTCAGGAGCGATTTTTTATACAGGTTCTGGTCAGTTTAATCTTGCTGAAGATATGTATGACAAGGGAGAAATTGGATTCTTCCCTGTACCAGATACAGAAGGAATGGACAATATGCCTACAAACATACCGATACATGCAGGATTTGCAGAAGCATTTAATAAGGCAACATATGATGATACCATGCAGGAATTCTTTGATTATATGTGTGAGAATTATTCTGATGTCTGCTACAATCAGGTACAGGTATTTTCACCATTTAGTAGCGACGAAATTCCAGAGGGACTTCCTCAGTTATTCTATGATATTCAGCCAATGTTTGAAGATGCAGAAACAGCATGGACTTCCTGGGATGATAAACTGGATTCAGATGTAATGACTAAAATTGTTGATGAACAGCAGCAGCTTGCTCAGGGAATCATAAAACCGGATGAATTTATTAAGACCTGTGATTCTCTGGTAAAGAAATAAAAAAATTTAAGCAGTAGTCTGGAGACTGGCAAAATTTTTGTCAGTCTCTTTGAAAGAAAAGACATAAAACAATTTGATTTTCGGAAAGGAGGGAGCCTCGTGCAGAAAGCATTTGGAAAAAAATCAGTAATTTTCTTATTTATTTTTCCGGCATTTCTTATCTATACGGCATTTGTAATCGTGTCCATTGTATGGGCCGGATATTACAGCTTCTTTGACTGGAGCGGTGTTGGTGAAAAGGTATTTGTAGGCTTCAAAAATTACATTGAACTTCTTACACAGGATGATGTTTTCAGATCTACTGTATGGCATACACTGATTTATACAGTGATCAATGTTGCAATTCAGGTATTTGGAGGTTTATTATTTGCGATTCTCCTCAGTCGTATTAAAAAAGGAAGAGTTGCTTTACAGACTCTGTATTATATTCCGGTAGTTATCTCTTCTGTAGCGATTTGCCAGATTTTTACAAAGTTATTATCAGTAACTCCAACCGGTATTGTGAATCAGGTATTATCATTCATCGATCCATCTCTGAAACTGATGGAGTGGATTTCCAATCCTCAGATTTCACTGTATGTAACAGCTTTTGTAGAAGCATATAAATACCTGGGACTGTATATGGTTATCTTTTATGCAGCACTGATCGGTGTTCCGGATGAACTGGGAGAAGCAGCACTGATCGATGGAGCATCAACATGGCAGGAATATCTTTATGTAAGAATTCCTTATATTAAACCGGTTATCATTGCAAACTGTCTGCTGGTACTGAATGGTTCCCTGAGATCTTTCGAGTTCTCTTATCTGTTAACACATGGAGGACCGGGAAATGCTTCTGAACTTATGACAACTTATATGTATAAACAGGCGTTCAGCAGTATGAAATATGGTTACGGAAGTTCTGTAGCGATCATGATCGTAATCATCTGTATGGTAGTTGGAATGTTATTCCGTAAATTCACAGGAGGAGGGGATGACGAATGAAAAAGAAAAAACCAACCATTCCGAGCATCATTAAATGGGTTATAGCATTAATCCTTGTTGTGATGCAGGTTTATCCTTTCTTCTATGTATTTACTTCAAGCTTTAAGTCACTGGATGATTTCAGACAGTTACCGGCATATGCACTCCCGTCAAAATGGGTGCTGACAAACTTTATCAATGTTTTTACAAAAAGCCATATGCTGACTTATTTTAAAAACAGTATCATTGTTTTGATCGGTGTATTGATTCCTCTGCTTTTATTTGCATTGATGGCTGGATTTGCATTAAGCAAAATCAAATTCAAAGGCAGAAAATTTGTCCTTAATTATTTCCTTCTTGGATTGATGCTTCCTATGCAGGTTGCACTGATTCCATTGTTTACTATTTTTAATAAGATGGGACTGATCAATACATACCCGGCAATTATTTTGCCACAGATTGCTTTTTCACTGTCTTATTCCATTCAGCTGTTTTATTCATTCAGCAAATTCTTCCCTGAAGAAATGCTGGAAGCAGCGATCATTGATGGATGTTCACCGATAGGATGTTTCTTTAAGATGGTGGTTCCGATGTCACTGAACTCTATTATCACAGTAGCAACCATGCAGGCAGTATTCTGCTGGAATGAGTATATTAATGCTTATACATTTACCAGATCTACAGATATGAAAACCATTACACTTGGTTTAAATGACTTCGTAGGAAGCATGGGACTGACAGACTGGGGTGGTACATTTGCAGCCATCACTGTAACAGTACTTCCGGTATTTATTTTCTACTTCTTCAGCAGCAAGAAGATGCTGGCAGGTATGACAGCAGGTGCAGTAAAAGGTTGATAATATGCAAGAATTACCTGATAACAGTAGTTTGATTTATGAGTAAATAACAGGCTTGCCGGAAAAGTACAAGCAGGCCTGTAAAGTGAAATAAAGTATAAAAAAGGAGATTAAGACTATGCAGAAATTATACTATCAGTTCCCGGGAACATGGTTTGGCGATTGCATGCCATTTGGACATGGAGATAAATTCTATTTATATCATCAGAGAGATACCAGAAAACCGGGACCATTTGGAGAACCATTTGGCTGGGATCTGGCAACAACTTCTGATTTTGTACATTACGAAGATAAAGGCGTGGCAATTCCGAGAGGAACAGATGAAGAACAGGATCAGTTCATCTTTGCAGGCAGTGTTTTCGAGGCAGAAGGACAGTATCATATTTTCTATACAGGCTATAACCGCGATTATCCGGCACTTGGAAAACCATCTCAGGTTCTGATGCATGCATACAGCGATGATCTTGTAACATGGCACAAAACTCAGGATGCACTTACCTTCACACCACAGGAAGGTTATGACCCGGATGACTGGAGAGATCCATGGGTGATCCGCGATGAGGAAAATGATCAGTATCTGCTGATCCTTGGCGCAAGATTACAGGGACCAAAGACAAGACAGACAGGAAGAACTGTTAAATTCACATCCAAAGACCTGAAAAACTGGAAGTTTGAAGGAGATTTCTGGGCACCGGATCTCTATACTATGCATGAGATGCCGGACTTATTTAAGATTGGTGACTGGTGGTATCATATTGTGACAGAATACAGTGACAGAAGTAAAATGGTATACCGTATGAGCAAGAGTCTGGAAGGTCCATGGATCGCACCGAAAGATGATGCATTTGACGGCAGATCTTATTATGCAGGACGTACTTTTGAACTGAACGGACAGAGAATCCTCTTTGGCTGGGTTGCTACCAAGGATCAGGATGATGATGACAATAACTTCATCTGGGCAGGAACATTTATGGCACATGAGGTTTACCAGAGAGAAGATGGAACTCTTGGTGTAAGAATTCCGGAAACTGTATGGAATGCATTTGATAAAGAAGAAAAGACAGAAGATTTTGTAATTGATACTCCAACTAAGAGTACAGAAAAAGTAGTTGCAAAAGACACAGGAGATATCTTCAAATTCGAAGCAGATGTGGAATTTACAGAAGGAACCAGAACTTTCGGTGTGAGATTCTATGAAGATGAGGATAAAGCTGAGTCTTACCAGTTCGTATTTAATGTAACAGAAGACAGATATGTATTTGAGAAAAAACCAAACTGGCCATGGCCTGCAAACCAGAATATCGGACTGGAGAGACCGCTGGAACTGGTACCTGGTAAGAAATACAATATCAAAATGATCGTAGATGATACAATTGCTACAATCTATGTAGACGGTGTTGCATTAAATGCAAGAGCATATAAACGTCCGGGAGAAAGTCTGTCACTCTTTGCTTCTGAAGGAAGCCTGAAAGTAACTAACTGCAAGGTTACAACCGGATTAAAGAAATAGAGACAGACAGCAATTTAATCGATAAACCGCGGAGCAGTGATTCGGTGTAGAGTAACGTGACGAAGAAATTGCTGTAAATAAAAAAGTTGCTGTGCGTTTCAGTTATAGAAATGCACAGCAACTTTTTGCGTTAAGTCGATTGGAAACAACAGATTTAGGGGTTGCTTAATCTTCTAATTTAATCTTCTCCTTAAGAACCACACATCCTGCCATGTCTCCGATAACATTAACGCAGGTTGCGCCCATGTCGCAGAGTGTATTGATGCTGATGTAAACGCCATAACTCCTGCAGGCAGACCTGCCATGGTTGCCAGGCTGCGAAGGATGCGATGGCACCGCCAGGGATTCCCGGGGTTCCTACTGACAGGAGTACGTTTGCCAGAAGGATTATGATCATCATGGAAATGCTTACGTTAATTCCGCATGCATTGGCGAAGAACATGATCATGAATGACATCAGGATGGATACGGCATCCATGTTTACAGTAGCACCAAGAGGAATGGCGATACTTGTGATCTTGTTGGATACGCCCATTTCATCTTCCATACGCTGTTTGCTGATGGGAATGGTCGCTGAACTGGAACAGGTTCCGAATGCGTTCAGAGCGGCAGGAAGCATTGCTTTGAAGAATTTCACAGGCTTTCTTTGCCGATGAATTTCACGGAGCCGCCGTAAATGACCAGGCAAATCCGAAGAATGCCACATACAGGATGATCAGCTGAGTTGCCAGTGAAATGATGGTTTCTGTACCGTTGGCTTCTACAACAGGAACGATAGTACAGAATACACCGATAGGTGTGAAGTACATAACTGTGCTGATGACTTTCAGACAGACTTCGTTACAGGAATCGATGACTTTCAGAAGTGCAGTACCCTTTTCGCCGATAGCGATAAGTGTGAAGCCTACGATGACTGCGAATACAAGTACCTGAAGCATATTTCCGTTTGCGAAAGCTGCAACCGGATTGGATGGGATCAAGTTTTTGATGGTGTCCAGAATGCTGGTCATCTCAGTTGCCTGAATGTCGGAAGTTGCCATCTCGAATTTAACACCCTCACCGAGATGGATCAGTCGCGGGATGATCAGTCCTGCCAGGCTGGCAAGTGCTGTGGTGCACAGGAAAAAGATCATGGCACCGGCTGTGATCTTGCCGGTTGTGCGGGCATTACCGATGCTGGAGATACCCATGATAATGGAACAGAAGACCAGTGGAAAGATCATCATGTTCAGGGCATTCATGTAAATGCTTCCGATAAGGCTTGTGATGGCAAGTACCGGTTCGAAACGGTTTGCCAGAAACAGTCCGGTAATGATACCAAGGATCAGACCGGTAAAGATTGCTGCGGTAATATGTTTTTTATACCACGAATAGAATTTTTTCATTTGTTCCCTCCTCTTTATTTTCATTTCCTGATACCCGAAGGACTATATTGGCAGACGGATTGAGTGATGCGCAAATCTGGTAAAATTTCTGCGGCCTATAACTGTGATAAGATACCGGGTTCAGGAAAAATAGCACGACACTACTTTACCACAATAATGTGTGAATTACAATATTTCCCGCTGTTTTCTTATTTGAGTGGGAGTGTTTCCGAAGTGCTCAAGGAACATTCTGCGAAATAGTTTGTAATTGGTAAAGCCATGCCGCTCCAAATTGTAACACAGAAAAACAGGCATCGATGATACAGATATCGAAGCCTGTTTTTTGGCATTGCAGGAAATTATTTTATAATATTCCTGTGACATAAAAAGTTCTATGCAGGCTATTATGATTGTCAGGTGCGGGTGAAGAGGGTATAATAGTTGTAATTATTTAACCAAATCAAGGAAGTCCCTGCTTCAATTGTAAAGAGCAATAAGTAGTAGGTGGGGACTTACTTGTATCAGAAGGAGTGTTTATATGAAACCAACTATTTTATTAATAAATTTTCAGGATCAGCAGAAGCTTCGCAAGTTAAAGATGGCGTTGCTGCCTTTTAAGCTTCGGATTAAAACCATAGAACCCCAGGACTATAGTCAGCCAATCGGGTATCTGGCAGGAGTGAAAGAGATTTCTCAGGTACAGATTCCATCAGCGCTGATACCTCAGGAGCAGATGGAGAAGGAAATGCTGATTCTTGCAGGAATCATGGGGAATCTGTTTGATCAGGTGCTCTATACCTTGCGGAAAGCAGGTACACCTGTGGATTACAAGGCAGTTCTGACGGAGCATAATCAGAACTGGAACTGTATGCAGCTTTATAAAGAACTGGAGAAAGAACATAATATGTATCACCCGTCTTAAATAATAGAAATAGTTGGAGGTTTTGGCTATGAAGGTTGTAGTTGCAGTTGATTCATTTAAGGGAAGTATGACTTCCATGGAAGCAGGAATGGCTGTCAAAGCAGGTATTCTTGCAGCAAAAAAGGACGCAGAAGTGATCGTAAAACCTCTGGCTGACGGTGGAGAGGGAACTACGGATGCGCTGATCGAAGGTCTGAAGGGAGAACGTGTGGATGTGACAGTTACAGGTCCTTATCATGAGCCGGTTCAGGCATATTATGGATATCTCAGGGAAAGTAATACCGCAGTTATGGAAATGGCAACAGCAGCAGGTATCACACTTTCAGATAAGAAGGATCCTATGACCGCTACCACCTGTGGTGTGGGAGAGCTGATCCTTCATGCGATTAGCAGGGGTATCCGCAACTTCATTATCGGTATTGGCGGAAGTGCCACTAATGACGGCGGAGTGGGTATGCTGAAAGCACTTGGTTACAGATTTCTGGATGAAAAGGGAGAGGATGCCGGAGAAGGCGGACAGGCACTTGCAAAGATTGTATCTGTAGAAATTTCAGACAAAAAGCAACTTCTTTCCCAGTGTAATTTCAGGATTGCCTGTGATGTGACCAATCCTCTCTGCGGCTCTCAGGGAGCTACCTATATCTATGGACCGCAGAAAGGAGTTACCCCCGATATGCTTCCGATTCTGGATGCAGGCATGAAAAACTATGCAGAGGTTACTGCCAAAGTGACCGACAAAGACAACCAGAATGCGGCAGGTGCAGGTGCGGCAGGCGGACTTGGATTTGCATTTCTGAATTATCTGGATGGCGAGCTGACGCCCGGAATACAGCTTATTCTGGATGCTGTTCATGTGGAAGAGGAAATGAAGGATGCAGATGTGGTTGTAACAGGTGAAGGTTGTCTGGATTATCAGACTGCCATGGGGAAAGCCCCGGTCGGTGTTGCAAAGCTTGGCAGGAAATATGGCGCAAAAACCATTGCATTTGCAGGAAGCGTTACGAAGGAGGCAGTTGCCTGCAATGAAGTAGGAATAGATGCCTTCTTTCCAATCGTGCGCGGAATTTCCACACTGGAAGAAGCAATGGATCCGGACACTGCAAAAGCAAATATGGCTGCAACTGCAGAGCAGGTATTCAGACTGTTGTAATTATTTTTTATAAAAATCTTCTGAAGCAGATAGGAAATCGATTTGATATGTCTGCACAGGAGATTTTTGTTTGCAGAAATTGCAATGTTGAGAAACTTCAGATGATATAGTAAAATTATTACAGCCAGAGAAAATACTTTGAAAAAAGTTGATTAAAAGATCTAAGGATATGTAAGGGAGAGACAACATGACACTAACACAGATGAATTATATCATCACAATTTCCGAAACTGGTTCATTAAATAAAGCTGCGGAGGCGTTGTATATTTCCCAGCCTTCTCTGACCAATGCAGTGAAGGAACTGGAGAAAGAGCTTGGAATCATTATATTCAACCGCAGCGGCCGTGGTGTGACACTGACCAATGACGGGACAGAATTTCTGATGTATGCCCGTCAGATATATGGACAGTATGAGAGTGTGGTTGAGAAATACAGTGAGGGTGGTTCCTATAAGAAGAAATTTGGCGTTTCCACCCAGCATTATTCTTTTGCAGTGAAAGCATTCGTGGATATGGTGCAGAAGTTTGATGTGTCGGAATATGAATTTGCCATCAGGGAGACAAAGACTGCAGATGTGATCAGTGACGTCAGCGCCATGAAAAGCGAGGTGGGAGTACTTTATCTCAGTGATTTCAACAGAAAGGCACTGCTAAAGCTTCTCCACTCTGCGAATCTGGAGTTTCATCATTTGATTGACTGTCAGGCATATGTATATTTGTGGAAAAATCATCCACTGGCAAATGAGAAATCTATCAGCTACAGCCAGCTGGCAAAATACCCTTGTCTGTCCTTCGAACAGGGAGATAAGAGCAGTTTTTATCTGTCAGAGGAGATTCTGTCTACCAATGAATATTCCAGAACAGTTAAGGCTTCAGACCGGGCGACTATGCTGAATCTGATGGTAGGACTTAATGGCTATACCCTGTGTTCCGGAATTATCTGTGAGGAGCTGAATGGCAGTGACTATCTGGCAATTCCCTTTGAAGGAGATGAGCAGAACCAGAACAGCGACATGGAGATCGGCTATATTACCAGAAAGAATTCGATTCTCAGCAAGGTGGGGAATCTGTATGTCTCTTCATTGAAGAAATATCTGGAGCAGAATACAATTTCGGAGTAATCAGTAACTGAGAGTCTGGATTATCTGATTACGATTCTGTTGCATATTGTAGGACAGATATTGTAAGGGAGAAAAACATGAATCTTGAATATATTTGTGAACAGATGGTACGCATTCTGCATGGAAATATTACCTGTATCAGCGAATCTGGTGCAATAGAAGCCTGTTATGGGGACATGGCGGCGCAGTGTAATCCTTTATTTACGGATCCGGAATTTCTGTCTGCTGTTCATGAGCGTGAGAGAAAAGATTATCCGGATCTTTTTTATGAGAAAGATACGATTCTTTATGCGGTCGTTTCATTAGAAAATGCAAAAATTGTGGCAGGTCCTGTCAGCACTGAAAAGCATATAAAAGATTCAGAACATTATCTGATGCAGCACCACCATATCAGTGATGAGACGGGCTTTCGTCTGTCGTTTTGTGAGCTTAAAGTGTTTGTCTCAGGAATTCTGATGCTCTATCATATGATAACAGGAAAAGAACTGACGATTAATGATCTCTGGCAGAAGAATGGAATTCGGGAAACAGATATTATAGAAGTGAAAGGACAGATTTCCAGCGTTATTTTTGAGCATCAGGAGCAGGAACTTCCACATAATCCTTATGATCAGGAAGTGCGTGAATTGGATAGTATCCGTCATGGAGATGTGGAAATGCTTAACCGCAGTTTAGCTGAAACTTATCGTGGAGAAGTAGGACAGCTTGCCAAAAATCAAGTCCGCCAGGCGAAGAATATTGCCATCTGTGTTATCGCACTTGCATCCCGTGCAGCCATCAGCGGGGGAATGATTCCGGAAGAGGCTTTTTCCATTGTGGATGGTTACATTATGAAGATTGAGGATATGAATAATGCAGTAAAAATCGATTCCATGATGCGCCAGGCAGAATACGAATTTGCAGAATGTGTGGCAGAAATTCATAAGAATCAGCAGAAAAATGAGCTGGTTGAGTGGACAAAGAATTATATTTATCAGAATCTCCACAGTGATATCGTTATAGGAGAGATTGGGCAGAAAATAGGGGTAAATACAAGCTATTTATCGGATCTTTTTCATAAGGTTGAGGGGACTACTATACAGCAGTATATCCGTAAAGAGAAAATACGCCTTGCGGAAAATATGCTTCGTTATTCTGATTATGAAATAAAAGAAATTGCCAGTTATCTGTCTTTTTGTTCTCAAAGTTACTTTGGAAATATTTTCCGGCAGCAGACGGGGATGACACCTGCCAGATACAGAAAGAAATATGGAAAATGGAAAGAACCAAAATAAATGATAGTTTGCAAAAATAAATGATATAATATCCGAAAAATCTCTGTTAGTATACATGCATAAGCAAAGCAAAACAGGGAGGAAAGATGATGCTTTTTAAAAAATTTACAAATGAAAATGCATCCGAAAAAGTTACGGTTAAAGAACGTCTGGCTTATGGATGTGGAGATTTTTCAAGTAACATTATGTATTCTGCAATGGCAGCATTTCTGTTATTTTGTTACACAGATGTAGTCGGGGTAAGTGCTGCGGCAAAAAGTCAGTTTGAGAAATTTATGATTGGTTGAAATAATATAGTGTAAGATCTGGAGGATATATTATAATGAAGAAACTTCTCTACGGAGCAGCATATTATGATGAGTATATGCCATACGACCGCCTGCAGCAGGACGTTGCAATGATGAAAAAAGCAGGAATCAATACAGTAAGGATTGCAGAGTCTACATGGAGTACCTGTGAGCCGCAGGAGGGTACGTTTGACTTTTCTCATGTAGAACGTGTAATGGACGCAATGGAAGAGGCAGGAATCAATGTCATCATTGGAACTCCTACTTATGCGATTCCTACATGGATGGTGAAGTCTCATCCGGATGTAATGGCAGAGACTGTAAATGGCAGAGGTATTTACGGAGCCCGTCAGATCATGGACATCACTCATCCGGTGTATCGTTTCTATGCAGAGCGTGTGATCCGTAAATTAATGGAGTGTACCGCACACAGAAAATGCGTTATTGGTTTTCAGGTAGACAATGAAACCAAATACTACGGAACAGCCGGAAAGAATGTGCAGGAGAAATTTGTGAAATATCTCCGCAGGAAATTTAATAATGATCTGGATGCTATGAATCATGAATTTGGTCTGGATTACTGGAGCAACCGCATCAATGCGTGGGAAGATTTCCCTGATGTGAGAGGAACGATCAATGGAAGCCTCGGAGCTGAATTTGAGAAGTTCCAGAGAACGCTGGTGGACGAATTCTTAAGCTGGCAGGCAGATATCGTAAATGAATACCGCAGAGAAGATCAGTTTATCACTCATAATTTTGACTTTGAATGGCGGGGATATTCCTATGGAGTACAGCCTGATGTAAACCATTACCATGCAGCGAAGGCACTGACGATTGCAGGCACAGATATTTATCATCCGACACAGGATGATCTGACAGGGGCAGAGATTGCATTTGGCGGTGATATGACACGTTCTTTAAAGAGAGATAACTATCTTGTTCTGGAAACAGAAGCTCAGGGTTATCCGGGATGGACTCCGTATAAGGGACAGCTCAGACTTCAGGGTTATAGTCACCTTGCAAGTGGTTCTAACAGCGTAATGTACTGGCATTGGCATTCTATTCATAATTCTTTTGAGACATACTGGAAGGGACTTCTCAGTCATGACATGCAGGAGAATGCACCGTATCGCGAAGCATGTATTATGGGCAAGGAATTCTCAGAAATCGGAAGTCATCTGGTGAATCTGAAGAAGAAAAATGATGTCGCTATCCTTGTAAGTAATGAGGCATTAACGGCTCTCAAGTGGTTCGGAATCGAAGCAACTGCGGCAGGAAATAATGGCATTGGATACAATGATGTTGTTCGCTGGATTTATGATGCACTGTATCAGATGAATATTGAGTGTGACTTCGTATGGCCGGAATCTGATAATCTGGAACAGTATAAAGCAATCTTTGTCCCGGCACTCTATGCAGCACCAGATGAACTTCTGGAAAGACTGAAACAGTATGTGGCAGATGGTGGTACGCTGGTGGCAACATTTAAGACTGCATTTGCGAATGAGAATATTAAGGTAAGTCATGAAATTCAGCCGCATATTTTAAGTAACTGCTTCGGAATCAACTATCAGCAGTTTACCTTCCCGAAGAATGTCGGACTGACTGGAAGTATTATCCGAGAAAGTGGTGCAGATGAAGCAGATAAGAAAAATGAAACAAAAGAAAATATTGAGACTGAAGAAAATACAGATGTGCCTGCAACAGCTAAAGTATTCATGGAATTATTAATGCCACAGGAAGCAGAAGTTCTGGCATCTTATGATCATTATAATTGGAAAGAATATGCAGCAATCACTAAGAATCATTATGAAAAAGGAACTGCCATCTACATTGGTTGCATGACAGATGACAACACTTTAAAAGCAGTGATCACAGAAGCACTTAGGAGCGTTGAGGTAGAGCTTCCGGAATACAGATGGCCGGTGATCGTAAGAAAAGGAACCAACGATCTGGGAAAATGTGTCAGATATATCCTGAACTATTCTGCAGAAGAACAGAAAGTTTCTTATTATGGAAAAAACGGTACAGAGTTGTTATCAGGAGAATCTGTACAGGATGGAGAAAGCATCACGGTTTCACCATGGAATATAAAAATTGTTGAAGAAGCATAAAATATAGGTAATGTAAAACACAGGGAGATTTTTCTTATAGATATTCCTGTGTTTTATATTGCCTTTAAATATTGATATTATATTGTGCAAAAACTATAAAAGACAAAAAACTAACAAATGAATGACAAAATAACAAACAAAAAGGACATAATTCTTTCTTTAAATGAATGTAAAAATTGATAAAATGTTCTTATGGAAAACACAGAGATATATACAAATATCACAAACAGGGAGGAAAGAAATAAGATGAAAAAATTTACAGTGTGTTTACTGATCGGTGCAATGGCTGCAAGTATGCTTACCGGCTGTGGAAGCAATGGTGGAAGCTCTGATTCTTCAGACTCAAAAGCAGACAGCAGTTCAGAAACAATGACTATTATGATGAACGGTTCTGATTCAGATGCATTTATGGAAGGATACCGTAAGATCATTGATGGATTTAATGAGTCCAACGAGTATGGAGTAAAGGTAGAAATTCAGAACGTAAGCAACTCTGACTATAAGACAAAACTGACAACAATGATGGCTTCTGACTCTGAAACAGATATTATCTTTACATGGGAACTTGGATATCTTGAAAACTTTGTAAATGGTGATAAAATCGTCAGCCTTCAGAAATATCTGGATGAAGACGAGGAGTGGAAGAACAGCTTCAATGGAGGTATCTTAGATCCTTTAACATATGATGGTGAAGTATATGCGATTCCGACTCAGCAGAGTACAGCTATCATGTATTATAACAAAGCAATTTTTGATAAATATGGTCTTGAAGTTCCGACTACATATGATGAGTATGTTCAGGTATGCGACACATTAAAAGAAAATGGAGTTACACCTGTTGCATTAGCTTCTACAGCGGATGATGCATGGCTTGTATCTCAGTATATCCAGCAGCTGAGTGATGGAATTAAAGGCGAGGATTTATTCAACTCTATAAAAGACGGCACAGGAAAATGGAACGATGAAGGTATGGTTGAAGCTGGTAAACTGTTCCAGGAAGAAGTTAATAAAGGATATTTTGAAGATGGATTTACCGGAGTATCAAGAGAAGAGGCACAGTTACAATTTGCAAATGGACAGACAGCAATGTACTTCAACGGATGTTGGGAAATCTCCAATCTGGATAAGAAAGAGAATGCTGCAGAAGCAGAAAATATTAGTTGTTTCTTAATGCCGGCAGTAAATGAAGAATATGCAGGTGTAGAAGTTGGCTCTGTTGATACTTCTTATGCGATTACTAAGAACTGCAAGAATGTAGATGCTGCAGTAGCACTGTTAAAATATATGACAAACGAAGAATCAACTTCTTCATTACTTTATGATTATGGACGTGTCCCAAGTACAAACATTGATATCGACGATTCAAAATTAACACCGCTGTGTGCAGATTTCGTAAATCTTCTGGGAGATGCAAAGGCACAGACGCCATGGTTTGACCGTGTAGATACTGATCTTGGAAATGAATTTAACAATACAGCAATTGGAATTGCAAACGGTGATGATGTGCAGGAAGCATTTGATACCCTGCAGTCTTATGCAGAAAGCAAGAGTAAATAAACAGATTGTTAAATAAACTGGCGGAACCTGAGATTTTACATTGGGTTCCGCTTGTTAAAAGGGAGAGTTGTCTATGAATAAAGTAATGGGTAATAAGAAAACCATAGCACTTTTTGTATTGCCTGCATTTATTATTTATGCAATCTTTGCATTAGCTCCTATCTTTTATAATGTGTATCTTTCATTATTTGATACAGACCTGATGTCAAAGATGAACTTTGTAGGAATCAAAAATTATCTGAGTCTTTTCAGTGATAAAACATTTAAACATGCATTTGGAAATAATATTCTGATGGTTGTCGGATCTTTGGTGGCACATATGCCATTAGCAATGTTCTTTGGTAATGCAATCTTCAAAAAAATCAAAGGTGCATCATTTTTCCAGACTGTATTTTTCCTTCCATGCGTAATCTGTGGTGTAGCAGTTGGTCTTACATGGACATTCATTTACAATGGTAACTATGGTCTTTTGAATGGATTCTTAAAGGCAATCGGACTTGGCGGTCTGCAGCAGATGTGGCTGGCTAACAAAGAGACAGCAATGCTTTGTATCATTATTGTTATCATGTGGCAGTATGTTGGTTATCATATGGTAATTCAGCTAGCTGCAATGAGAAATATTGATTCTTCTTTCTATGAGGCTGCTGAGATTGATGGTGCTACAGGCTGGCAGCAGTTTAAGTACATCACATTTCCGCTTATCAAACCAATCCTGAAAATTGACGCGGTTCTGATTATTACAGGTTCTCTGAAATATTACGATCTGGTTGCTGTTATGACTTCAGGTGGACCAAACCATGCAACAGAGGTTATGTCTACATATATGTATTATCAGTCATTTAATATTCTGAATTATGGATATGCCAGTGCAATCGGTGTTGTTTTAATGTTACTGTGTATATTATCTGTGGGAATTTCCAACAGAGTATTCAAGACAGACGAAACAGTGTAGGAGGTGTTGGGAAATGAAGAGAAGTGCCTCAGAAAATATATGGCTCGTTATTAAATATATATCGCTGATCGGGTTTACGATTCTTTGTATCTACCCTCTTGTATGGCTGTTTTTGGCATCATTTAAAACGAATGCTGAATTGTATACGAATACATGGGGATTACCGGAACAGTGGTCAATGACAAACTATGTAAATGCAGTTGTAAAAGGTGGTGTATTCAGATACTTTGGAAACTCAGTTATTATTGCTGTTTCTGCGGTTCTGGTTACTGTAATCCTTGCAACAATGGCATCTTATGCAATTGCCAGAATGCATTGGAAGCTTGCAAACCTTACACATAGTATTTTCCTTTTAGGAATGATGATTCCTATTTATGCTCTGGTAATTCCTCTGTTCTCTATTTTTAAGGGGATGGGGCTTCTGGATACACATCTTGCTGTTATTATTCCGCAGATTGCTGTAGGATTTCCGATGGCCATTTTCATTATCTGCGGATTTATGAGAAGTATTCCTACAGAACTTGAAGAGGCAGCAATTATTGACGGATGTACGGTATTTCAGTGCTTCTTTAAGATTATCCTGCCAATAGCAAAATCTTCAGTTGTAACAGTTGCAGTCGTTCAGTTTATCAATGTGTGGAATGATCTTCTGTTGCCGAGAATTTTCCTCACGGAAAGTTCAAAAATGACGCTGCCGGTAGGACTTACCAACTTCCAGGCGATGTATTCTACAGACTATGTAGGTATGATCGCGGCAGTTATTATTACAATTATTCCTAGCATTGTAGTTTATATTTTATTACATAAGCAAATTATGGAAGGTATGGTTGCAGGTGCTGTAAAAGGATGATATGATTCAGAAAAAAGAAATCACTGCTTCTTATATGGGGCAGTGATTCTTTGAATCAGAAAAAGGTGGTAATGTTATGAATTTGTTGATTGCAGATGATGAGGTTGTAATTCGCAGGGGACTGCTGAGTCTTGACTGGAAATCAATAGGAATTACAGATGTGTATTCGGTTGCAAATGGAGTAGAAGCGAAAGAACTTTTATTGAGCACATCGATAGATCTGGTTATTTTCGATATCAGAATGCCCGGTTTCAGTGGACTGGAACTGGCGCAGATGGTGAAAGAACGCTCTATGGATGTGGCTGTTGTACTTTTATCTGGATTTTCAGAATTTGAATATGCAAGATCGGCAATGCGATATGGTGTATATGAATATCTGCTTAAACCGGTTTCTCCAAATGAACTGATGGAAACAATGTATAACGTTATGCACCGTCTGGAACAGAAAAGATTTGAACAGAAGTTATTAAGCCAGAAGGATGAATTTGGGGAAAAGCATGATGCGGTATCGCAGGTAAACAGTCTTTTTGTACAGTCGTCCAATACGATTAAATCTATTTTGACAGATATTGCACAGAACTATGAACAGAATATTTCTTTATCAGACCTTGCTGAGAAATATCATTTTTCAGAGAGTTACATTTCACGTAAGATAAAAAAAGAAACAGGTTACACTTTTGTAGATATTTTAAACGGAATCCGCCTGATGTGTGCAGCCAGTCTTATCAAAACAGGTGAAAAGATAAGTGATGTGTGTGAAAAAACAGGGTTTAATGACCAGCATTATTTTTCACAGCTGTTTAAGAAAACATTTGGATGTACGCCGTCAAATTATAGAAATGAAAATGGTGAAAATTTCCCGGGACTTTATGAAATACTGAATAGTAAATCAGGAAATGGAAAGTGATATGAGAAGGCGCGATAAATTAAAACAAACTGGTGTTTTAAAAACAAATGGAAGTTTGATGAATAAGATTTTTAAAGTCTATATGCTGTTAATGTTTGTCTCATGTGTTGTTCTGATGGTTGTTTTCGGAATTCGTTTTTCCAGTGTTTATAACTCACAGGCAAGATCACATATGAACGATGTTACTGTAGCAGCAGAAACAGGATTGGAAGAAAGAATCAGCCAGATTGATCAGCTTTCTGTGTTGATTCTGATCAATAACAGTGTGCAAAAGAACTTAAAAGAAATCAATTATCAGACACTGGTGAATCCGGAAAATACATCCTTTCAAACTGAAAAAGCAGCGATTTCCAGTGAAATCCGAGGAAGTGTTTTTAATGTCCCGGGAATTGTTTCGGCCAGAATTTTTTCTCTGGATAATGTGGAAATTGTAATAGGAACCTCTGGTAAAAGAATCAAAGCAGATGATATTACAAAAGAAAAAATCTATGACCAAAATGGAGGGACACTGTGGGCAGACGATGAAGAAAATGGAATGATTGGGTTATATCGTGCCATTCTAAGTGTTGATGATTTTAAACCTATCGGATATATGATTATTGAGTGTAAAAATTCATATTTCAGCGAAAAATTTCAATCTGTTCCCAGCACGTATAAAAATCGTTTTTACCTTTTGAATAATGATATGGACATTATCGTATCCAGTGAGAAAAATATGTATGGAAATTCTTTTCCACTGGAAACGAGAGACTTTAAGAATGTAAAAATTGTCAAGGATCCCAGTACAGGAGAGAATAGCTATTTTACATATCAGTATGTGAATAATGGATGGCTTCTGGTTTCCACTATCAATGTGGGGCAGTTGTGGAAGAATATAGGAATTGCACTGGTGAGTGTACTTATTACGTTTGGAATCGTGCTTTTGGTTTCTCTGATAATAATGAGATATGCTGCCAGAGTTATGGTAAAACCGACAAAGAAACTGGTAGATAGTATGACTGCATATCAGGAAGGAAACTTTGATTCCCGATTCAAGGTGGAAAGTCAGGATGAGATCAGCCAGATTGGTATGGTTTATAACCAGATGGCGGATAAGGTACAGAATCTGATAGAGAAGAATTATACGCTGGAAATTGCAAACAGAGAGGCTGAGATTGAATTTCTGAAAATGCAGATCAACCCTCATTTTCTGTATAACTGCCTGGATACGATAAGCTGGCTTGGTTTTTCAAATGGAAACAGTGAAATAACGGATCTGGCAGTTGCTCTGGGAAAATTTCTCCGGGCAAGTATCAAAAGGGAAGACTATTATACGATAAAACAGGAAATGGAGGTTGTAGATAACTATTTATTTATCCAGAAATACAGGTTTGGAGACAAAATAGAGATCAGACATAATATTCCTGATGAAGTGCTGAATTTCTATATACCAAGCTTTATCATTCAGCCGGTTATAGAAAACAGTATTGTACATGGTCTGGAAGAACAGATTGAAAAAGGAATCCTGTGGATCAATATTCAGCTATGTGATAACAAATATCTTCAGTTTAATCTGACGGATAATGGAAAAGGCATGGATGAAGAGCAGTTAAAACAGGTTATTCAGAATTATAGTGATAAAAATAAAAAAAGCGGTATTGGATTGAGTAATGTATATCGAAGGCTGAATTTGTTATATGGAGAAGCATGTGAATTTCATATGACAAGTGTAGCGGGAGAAGGAACAGAGGTGACTTTCAGGATTCCTGTAATGCAGGTACCTGGCAATCATACTCAGAATGAAATATAAATGTTTGGTGGAGGACATGACAATGAATGCAAAACAGAACTACAAATGGAACGAACTGACAATGGGAACCTGTTATTATCCGGAACACTGGGATAAGAAACTCTGGCAGATGATCTTGACAGAATGAAGAAGGCCGGAATTTCTGTAATCCGTATTGCAGAGTTCGCATGGAGCAAAGTAGAGCCGGAGGAAGGTGTTTTTACCTATGATTTCTTTGATGAATTTCTGGATCTGTGCAGTGAAAAGCAGATGAAAGTTATCTTCGGAACACCGACAGCAACTCCTCCGGCATGGCTGACTGAGAAATATCCAGAGGTGTTGAATGCAACAAAAGATGGTGTACTTCTGAGACATGGTGGAAGACGACATTACAATTATAATTCACCGGTTTATCAGAGACTTTGTGCCAGGATCGTGGAGAGAGAGGCTGCTCATTATGGGAAACATCCGGCAATTGTGGGATGGCAGATTGACAATGAGATTAACTGTGAAGTTGATGAATTTTATTCAGAAACAGATACTGTGGCATTTCGTGAGTTTCTGAGAAATAAGTATGGAACGTTGGAAAAACTAAATGAAGCATGGGGAACGGTGTTTTGGAATCAGACTTATACGGAGTGGGATCAGATTTATGTTCTTCGTCCTGTTGTAAATCGGGCAGTTAATCCACATCAGCATCTGGATTACATCCGTTTTATTTCTGCAAGTGCCCGCCATTTCTGCAAAATGCAGGCAGAGATTATCAGAAAATATCTGAAACCGGGAGACTATATTACAACAAACGGTAAATTCTGGAATCTTGATAATCATAAGATGGAGAAAGAATCTCTGGATGTTTACTGTTATGACTCTTATCCGGATTTTGCGTATGGACTGGATCGCGATCCGTTACACAGTGATGATCTGAATGACCGTAAGTGGTCCCATAATCTGACGGAAGTACGCTCAATCTGTCCACATTTTGGAATTATGGAACAGCAGTCTGGTGGGAACGGATGGTCTACCAGGATGGAAGCACCATCCGCGTCCAGGTCAGTTAACTCTCTGGGCAATGCAGAGTGTTGCTCACGGTGCTGATTATATATCTTTCTTCCGTTGGAGAACCTGTACATTTGGTACAGAGATTTACTGGCATGGTATTCTGGATTATGATAATCGCGAAAACCGCAAATACAGAGAAGTTCAGGATTTTTATAAGAAGTTAAAATCAATTGATGAAGTATGCAGTTCTGAATATAAAGCAGCTTTTGCGATAGTCAAAGATTATGATAATGAATGGGATACTTCTGTAGATGCATGGCATAACAGAGTAGCAGGAGCAAGCGAGCAGGGAATCTTTAAAGCTGCTCAGTTGACACATACACCATATGACATTGTATATCTGCAGGAGGATAGTGAACTTACAGATCTGACGAAATATCCGGTACTGTTTTATGCACATCCGGTTCTGATCAGTGAAGAACGCGTGAAACTTCTGAAAGAATATGTTGAGCAGGGCGGAACATTGGTTATCGGATGCCGTTCAGGTTATAAAGATATGAATGCTAAATGTGTGATGCTTCCACAGCCGGGGTTGCTGGCAGAACTTACCGGTACAGATGTACGTGATTTTACATTTACAAGTCCTGCAGAAGACGAGGTATTTGCAGAGTTTAGCGATAAGAAAATTCCAATGCCAGTATTTAATGATATTATTACACCGCTGGAAGGCACAAAAACACTGGCCATCTATGGAAACAGTTATTATGAAGGAAATCCTGCGCTTACCTGCCATGCAGTTGGCAAAGGACAGGTATTACATCTGGGGGCAACTTTCAATAAGGAAAATACTGAAGCATTGTTTGATTATCTGAAGATTAAAGAGCCATTTAAAGAATATATTGAAGCTCCGGAAACAGCGGAAGTGATTATGCGTGAGAAGGATGGAGAGAAATACATTTTTGTATTAAACTATCAGGCTGAAAAGATTGAATATACACTTCAGAAACCAATGATCGCACTTTATGATAAAACAGAAGCAACAGGAAGATGTACACTTCCTGCATTTGGAACTGCTGTGTATAAAGTAATAGAATAAAAAGTATTTCGAGAGTTACCGAAAGAATATAAAGACGGGGACTGACTAAAAACTGCTATAGAAACAAGAATGATATATTTGGCTTGTTATTCAAAGAAACATATATCAGGAAATGTTTGATATAGCAGTTTTTATTTGTCTGTGTATATGACAGGAAGGATAATCTTGGTAATTTTTATCAGGCAGTTTTTTTGATAGATTATTCCTCAAGTAATTTCACATAACGTGCCTGATGCTGAACGGCCGGAAGAAATTTATTTAATTCCTTTCGTATGTTGTATTATTCTTTTTTGGTGTTTTGTTTCCTGTACTTCTGCGGGCTGCAGCCTTCACTCTGGAGAATACCTTGGCATAGTAGTTGGAGTCTGTGAAGCCGGATTTCTGGGCGACTTCCATGATGCTGTCGTCGGAGCTGAGGAGAAATTCAAGGCTCCGTTCCACCCGGTATTCCTGCAGAAATGTAAACAGGGATACGTTCATGTATCTCTTGAATAACCGGCTGCATTCGCTCTCGCAGAGGTGGATTTCCTCTGCGATATCTTTCATCTGGATTTTATTCATGTAATTGTGTTCCAGATAATCCATGATCTCACGCATACGGTTGCGTTCCAGTTTGCTGTGTTCCGTATAGGGGAGGTTCTCCGGAAGATTCTGCAGCATACAGCGCCACAGCTTTTGCAGAGTTCCGGTGATATCCAGTTCGTAAAATTCCTTTTTCTCTTCATACAGAGTTATGATTTCTCTCACATATTCGGAAAAAATTTCATGCCAGGGCTGCGAATAGTCAATGTAGACTGCAGGAATGGAGAAATTGTGTAAAAATGGCTCCACATATTTCCTGCGCAGGATACTTCCGTAGGAACCATAGATAATCTTTGGCAGAAAAGTGATGGAGACATATTTGCCGTCTTTCATATCTTCCATGAAGCCTGCGTGGAGTACATTGGCATTTCCCAGAAGGATATCTCCTGCTTTCATGTGGTAGGTACACTGGTTTACTTTATAGAGAATCTGTCCATCCAGGACAAGGGTGATTTCTATCTCAGGATGCCAGTGCCAGAGAAAGGAGCCGGATTTGTAGCCGGAAAGTTTCTCATAGCTTACCAGCAGTGGAAATTCATCACTGCCATGTTTCTTCAGTTCTTTCTGTGAGCCGTCGGTTATGATCTCTGCCATTATATATGCGTCCGTTACTGAAAACTTATAAAAAGTTATAAACTTCTATGTTTCATTCCTACTTCAACGAGTATGCTTTGATGATATAAATATCTATCTACTCACAAGTTCTTGTACTCTCCATAGGCGTAAATTCCGGATTAACGTACCCGTACATATTTGCACTAACGTTTTAGTGTTAGCTTGCAAATCTTTCTCCATAAGCCTTGAGATTTATAGATGCCTGAAAATCGCTATCAATGACATTTCCACAATCACATTTATAAATTCTGTCAGATAATTTCAAGTCTTTTTTAATGTTTCCACAGCAACTGCAAAGCTTTGATGATGGATAAAACCGATCAGCCACAATAAGCTGGATCCCTTTATCGCTGCACTTGTGTTCAAGCTGCTTTCTAAACTCAAAAAACCCCTGATTCTGAACTGCTTTTGATAAATGTCTATTTTTCATCATTCCACTAACATTCAAATCTTCAATACAAATAAATCTTGGTTTTCGACTTACAATTTCAGATGTAGTCTGATTCAAATAGTTCTTACGGATATTTGTTAATCTGTGATTTCGTTTTAATAAAAGTTTTTCCTTTTTGATTACATTATTTGTTTTGCAGTAACTTTCTCCTTTCTTATTTTTCTCGTAAGAACGAGAGATACTACGCTGTAATCTGCGTTTCTGTTTTTCTAGTTTCTTTACTTTCTGACTTTTATTGATGTTCTTATACTTAGCTCCATCAGAGCAAATAGCCAGATCTTTGATTCCTAGATCTATACCAATTCCATCATCATTAAGTTTTTCTATGCAATCAGGAAATTCCACACATACGCTGATCCACCAGTTCAACCCATCAAAAGATATTCTCGGATTCATGTATTTAGCATCTGTAGGAATACGACCATGCTCTGCAAGTCTTACCCAATTTAGTTTTTGTTTATTTCTTTTCCTGCTCGAAGAAAATCCTTCAAACTTAACATGAGTATTGCTGAATTGTATCTTAATATTATCCTGATAGAACTTCGGTATTGATCTCTTTTTTGGCTTGAATCTTGGGAATTTCTGCAAACCTTTGAAAAAGTTCTTATAAGCGGTGCAGGCATCTTTGATCGCCTGTTTGGTTACATTATTTGAAATACTCAATAACCATGCGTATTCATCAGAATGTCTAAGCTTTGTAAATTCTTTTCTGAGTTCTGCATCTGAAATGAATTTTCCGCCTTTTTCATAGTTTTCTATTTCCCTTGCCAAAGCCCAGTTATAAGCAAATCTTGAAGCACCTGCGTACTGAAACATCTTAGTTTTCTGTATATTATTTGGTATTAACATTACTTTTATGGCTTTTACCATCTACTTTCTCCTGTATCAATTCCCGGATAAGTTTCTTGGCTTTATTCGCTCGTTTTCCTTGTAATTTGCAACTGAATACTGTGATCATCTGAACCAGATCTTCAACAAGTTCCTGCTGTTCGGATTTTTCAGTATTATCAATAATCTCAATCTCACAATTATAAAGCGAAGCGATATATTCTATCAATTCAAAACCAAATCGCAATAGCCGATCTTTATATAAAACAACAACCTTTTCAACCTGATTTTGAGATATTCGCCTGATCAATTCCTGGAGTCCTTTTTTTCTTATAATTAATTCCGGAACCGATATCACTTATTATCTCAAATGGCTGTCCTTTTGCCAGAAGATATGTCTTAACATTATCAATCTGTCGTTCCAGATCATCTTTCTGTTTATGGCTGGAAACGCGACAATATCCAATTGTAATGCGATTTTTAGGCTTTACATTTATTACCTGGTTGAGTTGCTCGTCAGAATAATATCTATAGCCGTTTACTGTAGTATGATGCGGATGAAGTTTTCCATTGGCATCCCAATTTCGTAATGTCTGGGCGGATACGCATATAATTTTTGAAAATTCATGTATAGAATAATATTTACTCAAAGCATCAACTCCTTTCAATAATATTCCACTCTAATATCTTATAAAACTCAACATGTACTTATATGATTTTATAATTTATATTTAACTGTTAATAACCTCCTGAAAAATTCTATTTGCTTCACCTTATCATATTTTGGGGGTGGCGTACATATATTAATGTAAATTATGAGACGATTTGATTTTGCGTAATTGAGTGGATGGGTTGAATAGTGCGAATAATCTATAAAAGAAGTGGCGGAAATACCAGCAATGATATTTCCGCCGTTTTACAACTCCGAATATCCTATCCAGAGCTACTTTGTGATCATAGTATATGTTATAAAATCAAATTTTATGAAATGTAAAAAGGAACTCGTCCAGAGCCCCTTTCCTTTGAATAAGTAATAATATCTTTCTCACTCCGGAAAAAGACTTCTTTGTACTTATATAATACTGGTTCAATTACTCCTTGTCAATATTTATTTTTATCTTTGTAATGTGTTCTGTCAAAGAAATATCATCTGACAATTCAAGAATTTTCCTTAGTTCAGCAAGTTCGTCCTGTGCCTTATTACGTTCTTCTTTTATTTTTGAAATATATTGCAATTTATCATCCATTGAGGTGGTAAATTTCGTTGCAATCACGCACCCTATGGGTTAAAAGAGATGCAGGAGCCGCGACGCCTGCATCTCTTTCATCTATAAATGTGATCTATTGCGAATGAATAGGTTTTTTATTTTGCAATAAACATAAGCAGGATCAATACTTTGCTAATAATTTTTTCCAGGGTTTATAGCCTTTCATATAGCAAAGTCTTCTTCATTTTGGAAGCCTGCAATCAGTTCTTTTTTCATTTCTTCAGCATATGGATTTTCTACATCTTGGAATTTTATATGTTTATATAATCTTGATTTCTGAAAATCACAGATTGTATCGACATTCTCCAGCAGTTGTTTTATTACCTTAAAAGTATCTTCTACATTTTGTTCTGCCACCACAACATTAAACATGGTTGCACATTCATTGTATTTTCCCATCTCAAAAATACCTGCTAATGCATACATTTTCTCGGCCAGGAATCTTGCGGATTTATGATCTTTATTGTCAAGAGCTTTTGTGATCATCATGCCAAAGGCAAGATTCAAAGTAGTATACTCTGAAAGAATTATATTTTCCAGTTTTTCATATGCTTCTTCTGTTTTTTCCTGTTCCATGTATAATTGCCCAAGTCTTAGTTTTTTCATGGGATCATAGTCGGAAAAATAGTTCAGATATTTTTCTGCCATTTCATAATTCCCTTTTCGCAAGTAGAATCCGAACAGAGAATCTGCCGCATGGTGCTGGATTTTTTCGTCCTTGTCATTTAGTGCCATTTCGTACCAGGAATTAATCTGTTCGTCGTACTTATCGGGATGCTCACACTGACCTATGATTCTTCGCGAGTCAAGCATCACCGCCACCTGCCAGATAAGCATGTTGCAGTTAGGGTAATCTTTTATGATATTTACTGCCCATTGATAGGTCTTTTCGTAACCTTCTGCTGAAAATATTTTGTCCATTTCCTGAATAAGTTCTGTAATTTCAACGTCTGTCAGATTTTCATGAAAAGACAACAGGGTATCAAGGGAAATATGTAGCAGTCTTGCAATTGGTGCTAACAGTTCAATATCTGGATTGGAGTTCCCCCTTTCCCTTAATTAAAGATATTGTTTGGTAAAAAAGAAAGGTCAGTCGATTTTGCCGATGAAGCGGTAGTAGATTTCTACTTCCTGTTCACGGTTCCGTCCTCGCCCTTGACAGCTTCGTGGACGGTTATTTTTTCAATTAGAGTGTTCAGAAGTTCGGCGGTCAGCTCCACAGGGTTGACATACTGTTTCATTAGGGCAATCCACTTTTCAGCATCCGCTGCGG